>Ga0153951_1000576_pt1 | contig 13613 bp, 12 predicted proteins | sample TSNJ035MetaG_FD_102278 | JGI IMG/M metagenome (GOLD analysis project Ga0153951, IMG submission 102278) | Attine ant fungus gardens microbial communities from New Jersey, USA - TSNJ035 MetaG | ecosystem: Host-associated > Fungi > Mycelium > Unclassified | place: USA: New Jersey, Wharton State...
GACCTTCACGATCGTATGGATCTCGTTGCCGATCAGGCGCTGCACGTCCAGCACGATCAGGCCGTCGTTGAGCAGCAGCACGTCGCCCGGCTTCAGGTCGCGCGGCAGGTCCTTGTAGTCGAGGCCGACGCGCTCGTCGTTGCCGAGCTCGCAGTCGGCGTCGAGGATGAACGGATTGCCGACGACGAGCGTCGTGCGGCCGCTCTCGAACTTGCCGACGCGGATCTTCGGCCCCTGCAGGTCGGCCATGATGGCGACTTCACGGCCGGCCTGGCGGGCCGCCTCGCGCACGAATTCGGCGCGCTGGCGGTGGTCGTCGGCGGTGCCGTGCGAGAAATTGAGCCGCACGACATCCAGCCCCGCACGAATCATTTGCAGCAGGATTTCCGGTGTGCTGGAAGCCGGACCGATAGTAGCGACAATCTTGGTGGCGCGATGCATGAGTCTCCTCGTCTGGATGGGATCGCTGGAAAGAGCACTGGGGGGCTGCTGCGGAGTCGGCGCATCGAAAGATGCTGCGTGGGGTCGCGCGCCGGCTGTGACCGGGGTCGCTTTGTGGGGTAATACGGGTGATGCGGTATGCGTGACCGGCGCCTCGCGCGCCGGGGTGTTGCCGTGCTGCTTGCCGGAAGGCTGTGCCGGCGGGGTCGAATCTGTTTGAGTGGAGCCGGTGCGGGGCGTTGGCGGCTGCTCCGCGCCGGCGGCGAGGGCATGCTCCGCAACCGGCTCCGCGGCCGCTCCGGCAACTGGCGCCGGTTCAGTGGTCACTGGCGCTGCCGGCACCTCGCCAGCCACCTCCTGTTCCGCCGTTGCCCGCACAGCGGTCGCGCGTGCCACGCGCTCCCCTGCCGTCGCTGCCGCGTTACCGCGCGGCGCTTGCGCGCCTCGCGCCTTGGTCGACTTCGCCGATGGGGAACGCGCCGCCACGTTAAGCCCGCGATTCCAGAACTTCGACCGCTGGCAGCTTCTTGCCCTCGAGGAATTCGAGGAACGCGCCGCCGCCCGTCGAAATGTAGCTGACCTGGTCGTGGATGCCGTACTTGGCGATCGCCGCGAGCGTGTCGCCGCCGCCGGCGATCGAGAACGCCGCCGAACGCGCGATCGCGTCCGCGAGCGTCTTCGTGCCGTTGCCGAACTGGTCGAACTCGAACACGCCGACCGGGCCGTTCCACACGACCGTGCCGGCCTTTTCGAGCTGCGCGGCAAGCGCCTGCGCGGTCTGCGGACCGATGTCGAGGATCATGTCGTCGTCCTCTACGTCGGCGACGGCCTTCACTTCGGCCTTCGCGGTCGGCGAGAACGCCTTGGCCGTGACCACGTCGGTCGGGATCGGCACCGAGGCGCCGCGCGCCTTGGCCGCGTCGATGATCGCCTTCGCTTCGGCGACGAGATCGGCTTCGGCAAGCGACTTGCCGATCTTCAGGCCGGCCGCGAGCATGAACGTATTGGCGATGCCGCCGCCGACGATCAGCTGATCGACCTTCTCGGCGAGCGACTTCAGGATGGTCAGCTTGGTCGACACCTTCGAGCCCGCGACGATCGCGACGAGCGGACGCTTCGGTGCGCCGAGCGCCTTGCCGAGCGCTTCGAGTTCGGCGGCGAGCAGCGGACCCGCGCAGGCCACCGGCGCGTACTTCGCGATGCCGTGGGTGGTCGCTTCGGCGCGGTGCGCGGTGCCGAACGCGTCGTTCACGTAGATATCGCAGAGCTTCGCCATTTTCTGCGCGAGCTCGTCGGAATCCTTCTTTTCGCCCTTGTTGACGCGGCAGTTTTCGAGCAGCACGACCGAGCCCGGCGCCACGTCGACGCCGTTTTCGACCCAGTTGGCGACGAGCGGCACGTCGCGGCCGAGCAGTTCGGCGAGGCGCTTCGCGACCGGCGCGAGCGAGTCTTCGGGCTTGAAATCGCCTTCGGTCGGGCGGCCGAGGTGCGAGGTGACCATCACGGCGGCGCCGGCGGCGAGCGCGGCCTCGATGGCCGGCACGGAAGCGCGGATGCGGGTGTCTTCGGTGATGTTGCCTTGATCGTCCTGCGGCACGTTCAGATCGGCGCGGATGAACACACGTTGGCCGGACAGCTTGCCTTCGGCGATCAGGTCGGAGAGACGCAATACCTTGTTCATGGGCTTGAGTATGCGAGTGGATGAGAATGCGGTGGCGGACTGCGCGCGGGGCGCTGCGCGGCGAACTCCAGCGCCGCGGCCCGGCGGCTCCGCGGGATTGGGCGCCGGCGGGATCGCCGCGGCACGGGCGCCTTGCTGCGGCGCGCTCAACCCGGAAAGCGGCATTTTAACTGATCCAAACGGCCTTCTGACCCGCGATGGCGCGAATCTCCCGTATTTGGCCGCGCCAGCGCCGATACCGCGCCGCAGCATCGGCGCCGCCCCCCGTCACACGAGCAGCATGAGGACGCGCAGCAACGTGAACACGACCATCCCGGTGACGATCGTGCCGAGCATGGTGCGGCGCCACAGGAACCAGCCGAGACCGGCGAGCGTCGCGTAGAACTCGTGATTCGACGGCGCGAACGACAAACCCCCGGGGGTCGCCAGCACGTCGGGCAGCACCACGGCCGCGAGCGCCGCGGCGGGCGCGTAGCGCATCATGCGCTGCACGCGCGCCGGCAGCACCGTGCGCTCGCCGCCGATCAGGAACAGCGCGCGCGTGAGCGCGGTGACGAAGGTCATGCCGGCAATCGCGAGCCAGATCTGCGTCGAGGTCATGGGGCGTCTCCAGCGCGGTCGCGGATGCGGCGCAGGTCCGCCCGCTCGATCATGAGGTCGGCCGCGCTGCCGGCGACGATCGCCGCGATCACCGCGAGCGGCAGCGCGAGCCGGTACGGCAGGTCGAAAGCGAGCAGCGAGACAATGCCGGCGACCGCCACGGCGACCATCGTCGAGCGCGTCGCGATCGCCGACACCATGATCGGCAGCAGCGCGAGCGTGCCCGCGAGCGCGAGCCCCCAGTTATCGGGAATCAGGCTCGCGAGCAGGATGCCGACGATCGACGAGACCTGCCACGACAGCCAGCTCGACACGGCCATGCCCCAGAAATACGCCTCCTTGCCGGGCACGTAGCCGGTGGGAAAGCTCTTCTTCTGGAACAGCAGATAGATCACGTCGCCGTTGAAATAGCCGAGCAGGATGCGCCGCCACATCGGCAGATAGGAGAAGTGCGGCGCGAGGCCGGCGCTGAAGATCACGAAGCGGGTATTGACCATTGCCGCGGTCAGCAGCGCGGTCCAGACCGGCAGCTTCGCGGCGAGAAGCGGCAGCACCGCCAGTTGCGACGAACCGGCGTAGCACAGCAGCGACATCGTGAGCGCCTGCGGCAGCGTGAGCACGGACTTGCTCATCGCGATACCGGTGACGAGGCCCCACGAGAAAATCGCCATCAGCGTGGGGGTATAGTCGCGCGCGCCCTCACGGAAAGCGCGGCGATCGGTATCGGACAGTCGATCGAGCATGAGGCGAAGGGCGCCGGCGCGAGGGACGCCGCCAGGAAGAACAGGTCGGCGCCAGGTTGCGAGCCCACCCGCTGGCGCATGCGGATTCGATTTATGCGTGCGCAGGATTATAGCGTCCGGGATACGCTCAAATGCCCGTTGTGTGTGCAAATGACGCTAAAATAGCGCTCCTGGCCATGCCTTGGCGCTCGCCGCCACACGCCGCCACACCTCATAACGCACCCGCTGGAGAATCGTATGTCAATGGCCGACCGCGACGGCAAGATCTGGATGGATGGCAAGCTCATCGACTGGCGCGATGCCAAGATCCACGTGCTCACCCACACGCTGCACTACGGCATGGGCGTATTCGAGGGCGTGCGCGCTTACAAGACGGCCGACGGCGCCACCGCGATCTTCCGCCTGCAGGAGCACACCAAGCGCCTGCTGAACTCGGCCAAGATTTTCCAGATGGACGTGCCGTTCGACCATGAAACGCTCGCCGCCGCGCAACGCGAAGTGGTCCGCGAGAACAAGCTCGAGTCGTGCTATCTGCGCCCGATCATCTGGGTCGGCTCGGAAAAGCTCGGCGTGTCGGCCAAGGGCAACACGATTCACGTCGCGATCGCCGCCTGGCCGTGGGGCGCGTACCTCGGCGAAGACGGCATGACCAAGGGCATCCGCGTGAAGACCTCGTCGTTCACGCGCCACCACGTGAACGTGTCGATGGTGCGCGCGAAGGCGTCGGGCTGGTATGTGAACTCGATTCTCGCGAACCAGGAAGCGATCGCCGACGGCTACGACGAAGCGCTGCTGCTCGACGTCGACGGCTACGTGTCGGAAGGCTCGGGCGAGAACTTCTTCCTCGTCAACAACGGCAAGCTGTACACGCCCGATCTGTCGTCGTGCCTCGACGGCATCACGCGCGACACCGTCATCACGCTCGCGCGCGACATGGGCATCCAGGTGATCGAAAAGCGCATCACGCGCGACGAGGTCTATACCTGCGACGAAGCGTTCTTCACCGGCACCGCCGCCGAAGTCACGCCGATCCGCGAGCTCGACAACCGCACGATCGGCGCCGGCGCGCGCGGCCCGATCACCGAGAAGCTGCAAGCGGCCTTCTTCGACGTCGTGAACGGCAAGAATCCGAAGTACGCGCACTGGCTGACCCGAATCTGAGCGAAGTTCCAGGATGCGCCGCGCCGCTCGCCGGCGGCGCTCTGACCGCCCCCCGCATACAACGAGAGTCTCATGAGCGAAATCAAGGAAATGCCGCTGGTCGAACTGTCGGCAAAGGACCTGCCGGCGTATTGTCCGAACCCGGCCATGCCGCGCTGGAGCGCGCATCCGCGCGTCTTCATCGACGTCACGCACGGCGAAGCGCGCTGCCCGTACTGCAGCACGCGCTACAAGCTGCGCGACGGCGAAGTAATCAGGGGCCACTAGGCACGGCTTATCGAGCGGCTTCGGCCGGCTTCAGCAGCGCGACGGTTTCACGACGACACCCGCCGCCGCCGAAACCGGCGCGAGCCCTTCATACGAGCCGATTACCCGCGCAGCCGCGCCGCGAGCCCGAACCGCCACCCCGGCGTGTCAGGGCAAACGGCTACATGCCGCGCGGTTTTCGGCTTTCCCCTTTTGACCCATCCGAACGCCACGCGCATTGCGCGCGCGGCGCTTCTTATCGATACCGGACACTCACTCTGATGCGTCGCGCGTTGGTTATCGCACCGAACTGGATCGGTGACGCATTGATGGCGCAGCCGCTGTTTGCGCGCCTCGTGAAATTGCATCCGCGCATCGTCATCGACGCGGTTGCGCCCACCTGGGTCGCGCCCGTGCTCGAACGCATGCCGGAAATCCGCGACGTTTACGCCACCGACCTCGCGCACGGCAAGCTGCAGATGCTGCGCCGCTGGCAGTTGTCGAGCGACTTGCGCGATGTCGGCTACGACGCGGCCTACGTGCTGCCGAACTCGTTCAAGTCGGCGCTGATTCCGTGGCTGGCGGGCATCCCGCTGCGCATCGGCTATAGCGGCGAGAGCCGCTACGGCGTGCTCAACGTGCGCCACGCGAATCCGCGCAAGGACAAGCGCCCGCCAATGGTCGGCCATTACGCGGCCCTCGCCTATGCGCCCGGCGCCAAGGTTCCCGAGGACCTGCCGATGCCGCGCCTCGACGCGGACCTGAACGAGGCGTCGCGCGTCTCGGCGCGCTTCAATCTCGATACGCGCGTGCCGCTGCTCGTGTTCTGCCCGGGTGCCGAATACGGTGCCGCGAAGCGCTGGCCGACCGAGCACTTCGCCGCGCTCGCGCAAATGGTCGGCCAGTCGTTCCCGTACACGCAGATCGTCGCGCTCGGTTCGCCAAAAGATGCGCCGCTCGCCCAGGCGATCGCCGAGAAAGCCCCGAACGTGCGCAACCTGTGCGGCCAGACCGCGCTCGGCGAAGCCTGCGCGCTGATCTCGCGAGCCAACGCGGTCGTCACCAACGACTCCGGTCTCATGCACGTCGCCGCCGCGCTGCGCCGCCCGCTCGTGGCCGTGTACGGCTCGACCGATCCGCGCCACACGCCGCCCTTGTCCGAGCTCGCGAAGGTACAATGGCTCCATCTCGAATGCAGCCCCTGTTTTGAGCGCGAGTGTCCGCTCGGCCATCTGAACTGCCTGAAACAGTTGAGCGCCGAGCAGGTGTTCGGCGATTTGCGCGGCATGCTGCTCGCGCAGCGCTGAGCCGACTGATACTTGCACGCAACACCGCACGCCCCCGAGTGCGTCGCGTCATGTTCGCGCCTTGCGGCGCGGGCAAGCTGGCGCCGGGGAGCGATGGTCCGGCGCGCCGGACCATCCCGCTGACCGCCGATCCTCAACCGCGCGCCGCGCACAAGAGACTGACGAGCCATGCCACGTTTTGCCCATATCTTCGAAGCCGCCGCCGATACCCTGAACGCCTACTATCAGGCCGTCGCCGAGGTCAATATCGACAGCTTGATGGGCTTGTGGATCGACGAGGAGTTCGTGAGCTGCATCTGCGCGGACGGCTCGCACCTGCATGGGCTCGACAGTATCCGCGCCGGCTTGCAGACCCAGCTCGAAGCGGCTCCGGTGTTGATCGAACCGCTCGACATCCGCGTCTACGACAGCCTCGGCACCGTGGTCTATGCGATTGCCGAGGCGCATCGCCCGGCCGGCCCGACCGCCACGCCCGCAATGGTCTTCACCACTTACGTGATGGTTCATGAGCGCGGCGAGTGGCGCATCGCGCACATTCACGCGAGCCCGATGCCGAACGAAACCGCGAGCCAGTTCGCCACGAAGATGCGGCACGGGCAAGGTCCGCTGCATTGAGCGCGCGGCGCCACTTCGGATCGACGCTTTCCGTTTTCATGCAGGCATGAGTTCGACGCACGACAAATCCGCTTCCCCCGTCCCGGCTTCTACGAAGGTCGCGGCGGCCGTCGAGGCGAGCGTCGAACTGCTGTACCGCGCGCCGCTCTGGCTGCCGAACCGGCATGCGCAAACCATCGTCCCTTCGCTGTTCGCGCGCCGCCCCGCGGTGTCGTTTCGCCGCGAGCGCTGGGACACGCCCGACGGCGATTTCATCGATCTCGACTGGGTCGCGCACGACAACCCGCCCGCCGATAGCGCGCCGCTTTTCGTGCTGTTTCACGGCCTCGAAGGCAGTTCGGGCTCGCATTACGCGGCCACGCTGATGGCGGCCGCGCGCGAATATGGCTGGCACGGCGTGGTGCCGCACTTTCGCAGTTGCAGCGGCCCGCTGAATCGTCTGCCGCGCTTCTACCATCTCGCCGACAGCGCCGAGGTCGACTGGGTCCTGCGCCGGCTGCGCGCCGCGCATCGCGGGCCGGTCGTCGCGGCGGGCGTGTCGCTCGGCGGCAACGTGCTGCTGCGCTGGCTCGGCGAGCAGCGCGAAGACGCGGCGCGGGTGGTGTCGGCGGCCGCCGCGATTTCGACGCCGATCGACGTGCATGCGGGCGGCCGCGCCTTGTCGCAGGGCTTCGGCCTCGTCTACACGCGCAGCTTCCTGAAAACGCTCAAGCAGAAGGCCAGCCAGAAGCTCGAACAGTTTCCGGGACTATTCGATCGCGACGCGATGCTCGCGAGCCGCACGATGTACGAGTTCGACAACGTCGTGACCGCGCCGCTGCACGGCTTTCGCGATACCGACGACTACTGGAGCCGCGCAACCACGCGCCCGCTGCTGCCGCACATCGAGGTGCCGACGCTCGTGCTCAACGCGCGCAACGATCCGTTCCTGCCGGCCGAGGCGCTGCCGTCGCGGCACGAGGTGTCGGCGGCGATCGAACTCTATCAACCCGAACACGGCGGCCACGCGGGTTTCATGACCGGGCCGTTCCCGGGCCGCATCGACTGGCTCTCGCGGCGCGTGTTCGGCTATCTGGAGCGTCACGTCGATCATGGATGACATCGTCAAACAGGCTCTCGCCAAATGGCCGAACGTGCCGAGCTGCACCGGCTGGCTCATGCTCGACCGGCGCGGCAACTGGCGCATGCGCGACGAAGCGGCCCAGGCAAGCGGCTCGCCGGGCGTGGCGATCCGTCATGAAGCGCTGCTCGGCTTCATCAACCGCAACTACGAGGCCGACGAGCGCGGCCAGTGGTTTTTCCAGAACGGGCCGCAGCGTGTGTACGTCGAGCTTGCGTATACGCCGTGGGTGGTGAGGTTGTCCGCGGCAGCCGATGGCTCACTCGCGTTGCACGACCAGGGCGGCGGTGCGTTCGAACCAGCGGCGGTATTCGTCGATGAAGACGGCGGCGTTCTGTTCGCCGATCGCTCGGAGCCGGCACGGATCGCGACGCTGCACGATCACGACCTGGAACTCTTCTCCGATCACGCGACGCTCGCCGGCGACGATACGCTGAGCGGCGAATTCCATTGGAACGATCAGGTCGCGTTGCCGCTGCAAAGCGTGCGGCGCGATGAAGTGGCGGCGCGGTTCGGGTTCGTCGCGAGTCCAGCGGCGGGGGTTTGAGGTGCGGGTTTGAGGCACTGATCTGAGGCACACGCCGAGGCAGGCTTCTGTCGGCCGAGCCCGGCATCGGAGCCTGACTGACCAGACTGACGCTTCCCCACGAACCACCGTCAGTCACCGTTCTTCGTCTCGCAGAAGGCGCTTCGCTTCATGCGCGCCGACGGCAAGCTCACACCCCTTCCCCCTTCTCGTCGAGCCGTTCTTCCTTGTAGCGGTTCTCCATCTCGTGCAGACGCGCGTCGACGGTCGCGAGATCGTAATAGCCGATCGTCTTCAGATCGCGCGCGTCCTTCAATTGCCGGATCGCCGACGGCCATGCCCCCTCCAGCGCAAACTTCTCCGCCATCGCGCGATGCTGGGTCAACACGTCGCCACTGCCCGCGCTCGCCTGCGCGAGATAGAGCCACCACGCGGGCTGATCGGGATGCGCCGCCGTCTCCCGCTTCGCGAGCGCCTGCGCCTCGGCGAAACGCCGCAAGGTCAGCAGCGTGCGGATATGCATGTCGATCGCGGCATTCGACTGCGGCCAGCGCTTCTGCGCGAAATCGGCGAGCCGCACGGCTTCGTCGTCGTGACCGGCGCGCCGCGCGATGTCGGCCGCGAGCACGTCGAGGCTCGGCGAGCTGCGCTCGGGTTCGCCCTCGGCGCGCTCGCTCGCCGTGAACGTCGCGCGCGCGTTGGCGAGCGCCGCCGTGGCGTCGTCGTCACGCTCCAGCAGCATCTGCCCATACGCGATGCCGTACCAGTTCGCGGCGACGTTGAGCGCCGTGCGCTCGTCGATTTCCGAGTGCAGCCGCGAGATTTCATCGGCGTAATCGCTGCGCGAGTGGCCTTGCAGGAGACGCGCGCGCGCCCGCACAAAGCCGTATTCGGGGTCCTGATGCGGCTGCCGGTACGGCGCGCGGCGCGCGCGATCTTCCATGTCGGCGATCCGCTCGCCCGTCAGCGGATGCGTACGCGCATAGGCCGGCATGCCGTTGTCGTTCATCGCCGCGCGCTCGAGCCGGTGGAAGAACGTCGGCATCGCATACGGGTCGTAGCCGGAGCCCGCGAGCAGCAGAAAGCCGACGCGGTCCGCTTCCTGCTCGGCCGAACGCGAGAAGCGCAACTGGCTGTCGACCGCGTACGCCTCGCCGCCGAGCGCGATCGCGCTGCCGAGATCGCCGCTGTGCGCGAGCACGCCCGCCAGCACGCCGAACAGCATGCCGGCGAGCGCCGCGTAGGTACTGCGCTCGCCGTTCGAGATCATCCGCGAGATATGGCGTTGCAGGACGTGCCCCATCTCGTGACCGAGCACCGAGGCGAGTTCGGATTCGGTCTGCGTCGCCACGATCAGCCCCGTGTTCACGCCGATGAAGCCACCCGGCAGCGAAAACGCGTTGATCTGCGCGTCGCGCACCGCGAACAGATCGAAGTCCGGACGATAGCCGCCGATGTACAGCGCGTTGGCCGCCGCCGCGAGCTTGCCCGAGACCGAGTTGAGGTAGTCGCGCACGAGCCAGTCGTCGAGATAGTCGGGATCGCGCCGCAGCTCGCGCATCACGCGCTCGCCGAGCTTGCGCTCGGCCTGCGGCGTCAGCGAACCGGCGCCGCCGCTGCCGAGATCGGGCAACTGCTGCGCGGCGATCGGCGCGCGCCAGCCGTTGCTGCCGACGCGGCCCGTGTTGGCGCTGTTGCGGTTGTTGCCGCTATTGCCGCTGTTGCCGTTCGAGAAGCGGCTTTGCGCGCCGCCATATGTGCCGAACACGCCTGGCGCGATGTCCTGCGGCAGGATCGGATCGGCGTAGCTATCGGCCGGACCGCTGACGAGCGGCGCTTCGCTGGATTGCGGGTTGAGCGCGATACCGGACGCGGTATTCGACGTAATGCTCGACGGGATGGCCGGGGGAGTGTTTGATGGGCTGCTCGCTGTGTTGCTTGATGGGCCACCTGAAGCACTTCTCGATGCACTGCTCGATGCGATGCCCGAGGTGCTACCCAATGCGCCGGCTGAAGCGCTGCTCGCCTGCGCGAACGCGCCCGGCGGCGCGGCCAGCGCGATCGACAGCAACGCAGCGAGAAACCGTTTTGGACGCATCGAGGAGCCGGTCTGACGAAGTCGAAAAGCGACGCGCGCGGCCCGGACTAAGATAGCGGACATGAGGACGGCGCGGGGCAGCACTCAGCGCAATTGTAATCAGTCGTGGCGGCGCTTCAGGGGCGATCCGGTCGCCGCGCCGCGCAACGGGCGCACTGCTATGATAGGCGCCCTCTGAAGGAGCCAACCATGCCTGAACTCACTCATTTCAATGCGGCCGGCGAGGCGCATATGGTGGACGTCGGCGGCAAGCAGGAAACGAAGCGCATCGCGATCGCGCGGGGTTCGATCCGCATGCTGCCGGCAACGTTCGCGCTGATCCGCGACGGCAACGCCAAGAAGGGCGATGTAATCGGCATTGCGCGCATCGCGGCGATCCAGGGCTCGAAGCGCACCGCCGATCTGATTCCGCTATGCCATCCGCTCGCGCTGACTCGCGTGAAAGCCGACTTCGAACTCGACGAAACGCTGCCCGGCGTGCATTGCACGGTTCAGGCGGAAACGCTCGGACGAACGGGCGTCGAGATGGAAGCGCTGACGGCCGTGCAGGTCGGGTTGCTGACCGTGTACGACATGTGCAAGGCCGTCGATCGCGGCATGACCATTACCGACGTGAAGGTAATGGAGAAGCATGGCGGCAAATCGGGGGATTGGGTCGCGCAGGATTGAGCGCGTATTTCATCAGGCTCGATCCGACACCGCGCCCGGCAACCACCAGGACAAGGACATGACCATCGACAAACTGCGCGAGCAATTACTGGCCTTCCGCGACGCTCGCGACTGGCAGCAGTTTCACACGCTGCGCAACCTGATCGTCTCCACGAGCATCGAGGCCGGCGAGTTGCTGGAAACGATCCAGTGGAAGACCGATGCGGACATCGAAGCATTGCTCCGCGATCCGACGCAAATGAAGAACCTGCGGCACGAATGCGCCGACGTGCTCATGTACCTGCTGCTGGTTGCCGATGCCGCTGGCTTCGATCTCGTCGAAGCGGCGGCGGAAAAGCTCGAACTGAACGAAGAGCGCTATCCCGCGGACAAGGCAAAAGGCAGGTCCACGAAATATTCGGAGCTCTGACGAGCGGAAGCTTTCGCGCATGAAGCGAATCGCGCAAGCTTCCATGAACGCCCTTAACCCTAACCTTAACCGAACGAGCGATGCGAGGAGCCCTCTGCAAAGAAGGCCGATACAGACCGTGCGCCGCCGTCAATCGTCGCTATCGTCGTCATCCTGCGCCGCGTCGGCCGACGGCTTGCCGTAGCGCTTGACCAGTTCTTCCCGGAAACCGGCGAGCGACTTCTGCTCGTCGACCAGTTCGTACAGATAGCCCAACTGCGCCGGCCAGTCCTTCAACTCCTCGGCAAAAATTCTCAGGCGTTCGACCGTGTCGAGCGCCGCCGCGGTATCGCCGCTCAAGGCCTGCAATACCGCGTAACGACGCAGCACCGTTTCGCCCGGCAGCAGCGCGATCGCCCGCCGGTGCATCTCGAGCTTGTGTTGCAGGTTCACGGAATTCATCGGCTGCAATGTCGCGAGGCCGTATTCGCCCCATGCGCCGAACAGGAACGACGGATCGGCGCCGTACTGCTCGGCCGGACGCGCGCCGTAATACAGCACCTCGGCGCGCGCATAGTCGCGATAGACCGGATACAGCGAAGCCAGCCCGCCGAACACGACCACCGCAAACACGCCCAACGACACGCGCTCGGGAACGATGCGTAGCGGCCGCGTTTCGAGCAGGCCGAATACGAACATGGCCGGCAGCAGGAAGAACATGTATTGCTGCGGATATTCGACGAGCGCGTGCATCGTCAGCACGCCGATCAGCGCAACGCCGAACACGCGCGCCGCGCTCTGCGGCGCGCGCACGACGCGCGCGAGCCACGCGACGAGACCGAGCAGCACGATCGCGAGACCGATCAAGCCGGTCTTCGCGAGCAGATCGATAAAGATGTCGTGCGAGTTGTTGGCGATTTCGACGCCGCCCAACGTCTTCACGAGTTCGAACTGGTAGTTCGGGAATTCGCCCCAGCCGACGCCGAGCAGCGGATGCGCCTTGAACATCGTCCAGCCGTATTTCCATAGCGCGAGGCGCGGCGCGATCTGGCCGGCGTCCTGGAAACGCTCGGCCGCCGACTGCCCGAGTTCGAGGTGATAGCGCACGTTGGCCCAGCGGATCAGCGCATTGACCACGAAGAACAGCACCGCGAGCACGATCGGAATCAGCCACTCGCGGTTGCCGCGGCGCAGGCGCGGCTCGTTGCGCATCTGCGCGAACGCCATCCAGAAACCGGCGACGACGATCACGCCCATTTGCAGCCACGGACCGCGCGAGACGGTCAGCGCGAGTCCGGCCGAGAAAATCGTCGACACGAGCAACCAGACCGGCACGGCGATGCGCCGTGTCTGCACGAGATACAGCGCGCCCACCATCGCGAACGAGATATAGGTGGCGAGGTGGTTCGCCTGCGCCATGTTGCCGAACGGCCGGCGCTCGACGGTCACGTTATAGGCGACCACGAGCGGCGCCACGCGCGTCTCGAGATGGAACAGCTGGATCACCTGGCTGAACACCGCAAACAGTCCGCCCGCGATCAACGCCCCGGCCGCCCAGCGCAAGGCGGTTTCATCGAGCTTCGCGCGCGCGAAGCCGTAGCCCGCATGCACGGCCATGAACGCGGCGAGCAGGAAGCCGGCGCCGAGCCAGTTCATCGACGGCTGTGCGACCGGCAGCACGAACGTCTGCACGACCAGCACGAGACCGAACAGCAGCGGCACCAGCGCGACCGCCGGTGACGCGAACGTCACGCGCGGCCTTGCGCTCGCGACGAGCAGCACGACCGCGGCGCCCATCAGCAGATACAGCGCGAACGCGGTGAATTCGGCGTAGAAGGTCGGGATCGGATACGTATGGTTGGAAACCGCATAAGGCAGCACCAACGCGAGAGCCAATAGGACGAGAGACAGGTAACGCGCGAAAGGGGTGGGCATCGAATCAACGGTGGGCGTCGGCAACCGGCGCACTATACAAAAAATTCCTTGCGCTGTGCGCCGGCCCGGCCGAAATAGCCCAA
>Ga0153951_1000579_pt1 | contig 13583 bp, 13 predicted proteins | sample TSNJ035MetaG_FD_102278 | JGI IMG/M metagenome (GOLD analysis project Ga0153951, IMG submission 102278) | Attine ant fungus gardens microbial communities from New Jersey, USA - TSNJ035 MetaG | ecosystem: Host-associated > Fungi > Mycelium > Unclassified | place: USA: New Jersey, Wharton State...
CGCTACTCGACGCGTACTTCCGCATGAATCCGTCGCGCTAGGCGGTGCTGCCGCATTCGTGCCATCATCTGAAATCTACAATGCGGTTTTGTCACGAATGTGCGCGCATGGCAGGATTTGCCATCTAAGATGGTAGATGGGCATCGGCCGCGCATCGCCACGCCACCTGTAGCTTGCGCCTTCCTTTCGACGCGGGAACGGCACAGAGCTTGCTCAACTGTCAGCGCCGCATGAGCTTAGGAGGTCGGGCGATGAAAACCTCGACACTGTTGACCATGGTGACGCTGTCCGCCTCGTGCTTTGCCGCCCCGGTTCGCACCGCTCCGGACAGCACGGATTCCACGACGCTCGCGCAACGCGCGAACGCCGCGCCGGTCGCGCCGCCTGCCCCCGGCGTATCGAGCACCGACGACCGTCCGCAGCAATGGGAACATATCGCGCTGCCGAAATCGCGCCACCTGGAGCGCAGCCTCACCGGGCAGAACGAGCATCTGCAAACCTGAGTTCGGACTCGACGACGTATCCGGCGCGAGCGGCTGAATAGTTTTACGATGAAAGCCGGGGCGCATGGTGCCCGGATGCGCTCGCGGCCCCCCGGCAATGCCATCGGGCTCTCCGCAGAAGACGCCGCGGCCATAACAACAGCAAGCACAGGAGCATGCGCATGACTGCCTCGGACATCCCCGGCGAATCGATCGATTTGCAGATCGCAGATCTTCTCAGCGAAGTCCGCTTTCCGACCAATAAGGACGCGCTCGTCGACGCCGCGCGCGAAGCCGGCGCGAGCAACGAAGTGCTGGCGATGCTCGACGGCATGCCGGAGCAGGACTACGTGGATATTGCGTCGGTCACGCGACTGATCAGCGGCAACTATGGTCCGGGGCTAGGGGCTTAGGCGCGGCGGCCGCGCTGGCCGTGCTAGCCGTGCGTACAGCTAGGCCGTCCTGGCTGCCGTGAGCAGCACGCCGCGATCAATCAGACGGAAATCAGAACTGCGGCGCCGCCACCCGGGCACGCGATGCATGCGGTACGCGGCGCGCCGGTTCGTCTGCTTCACGCAATGCATCCGGCAGTTCGGGCGCGTCGAAATCGTCGGCCCCCGCCATGCCGAACACCGGCTCCGCGACGGACGGCGCGAACGCCACGCCGCGCGAATCGCGCGTGAGACCGCTACCGGGCTGGAAATGATCGACCAGGTGGTCGATAAAGGTGCGCACCTTCGCCGGCAGATGCAGACGGCTCGGGTAGGCAATCGTGATTTCGATCGGCGGCAGGCTGTAGTCGTCGAGCAGACGCACAAGGCGCCCCGCCGCCAGATCGCGCCCGATCAGATAGCTCGGCAGGATCGCCACGCCCATGCCCAGCAAGGCAAACTGCCGCAGCATTTCGGTATTGTTCGCGGCGATCGCGTTGACGGGCCGCACCCGCACTTCGCCGTCCGGCCCCTTGAACACGCGCTCCTCGCCGCCGCCCTGCTCGGCCGGCCGGCTCAGACACGAATGCTGCAGCAGATGCTCGGGGCGCGTTGGCGTGCCATGCTGCGCGAGATAAGCCGGCGTTGCGCAGACCGTCATGTAGCCGGTCGTCAAACGCCGCGTGACGATGCTCGCGCTGCGCATGTGTCGCGCGACCAGAATGCCGACGTCGAAGCCCTCTTCGACCAGATCAACGTTGCGGTCGGCGAGCGTGACATCGGGCAGGACGTCCGGATAGCGCGCCGCGTACGACTGCACGACCGGCGCGAGACTATGCAGCCCGAACACGACCGGCGCGACGATGCGCAGCGTGCCGACGGGCTCGTGATTGCGCGCCACCACCATCTGCTCGACGCCTTCGAGGTCCGCGAGAATATGGCGCACGCGCTCCAGATAGGTCGCGCCGGACTCGGTCAGCGACAGACGACGCGTGGTGCGGTTAAGCAGGCGCGTACCGAGCCGCGCTTCGAGATCCGCCACGTGCCGCGTGACCACTGCGGTCGACAGATCGAGTGCGCCTGCCGCGCCGACGAAACTGCCGAGGTCCGCCACCTTGACGAACACGCGCATCGACTGCAGTTGATTCATGGGACGACTCCTGCCTCGGTAAAACCGGGCCGGCGCGAGCTTGCCGCCTGTCGACCCGTGCGCCAGGAGCGCGCGCGGGTTTGCCCGATGAACCGATTGTATCGATCGGATCATGTCCCAACCCTGACCTGGACATGACATTCCCGTCAGGTTCGATGCGGCCTGACTGCCGCACCACTATTTTTGAGTCTATTATGGGTTTTAGCTAGGTATAAACCCTAGTTAACTGGTAAGATGGCGGCCAAAAGGAAATTACCGCCATGCCACATCGCTTTCATCTTCTGGAAAAAATCGCGTTTACGCTTGTCTGCTGGTCCGCTGCGGCCAGCTCGGCCTACATCGGTTACGAGCGTTGCCCGGACATCAAGGTCGCCCTGCACGCAGGGGAAAAGATCATCAATACAAGCGGCCAATATGCGTTCGCTTGCGCGGCACCGGCCGCCGACCTTTGCGCGCAATTGCCGGTCGACTGATTTTCGCCGTTTCCGTTTTGTCGTATCCGACGCGCGATCCAGACTGGGTCGCGCGTTCGCTCGTTCAGTTCGCCTGGTCCGCTCGTAGATTGCGCGCGTTTTTGTAATTCTTGCGCGAATTCAATACGGCTTCACCGCATTTCCCTCCGCTTCGCTTCGGCGCAATTTCAACTGCGCGCGACCATCTGACGATCGCGCGCCGTGCCACAAGGCTACCCACCTTCGAGGGAGCCCGGCTGCGCAGTCCCCCTGCATTCCCCCAAGCCGAAACTCACGCCTCGCGCCCGAACACCACACGCGCGAAAAATCCCGCCAGCACCGTTTCGACCTTCTCCGTCGGCACATTCTGCGGATCGACCGAATAGAAGAAGTGCATACCGTCGCACAGGCCCATCAGGCCGATAGCCAGTTGCTCGGGCGGCATCAGCAGCGGCGTGCCGACCCGCACCGAAAACTCGCGGATATACGCGGCTAGCTGTTCGAGCTTCTCGTGCATGAACGCGTTGAAACGCGGCCGGAAACGGCCGTCGCGCACCGCGAGCAGCTTGGCCTCGACCCACAGCAGGAAGCATTTGTTCTCGCGATGCAGCGTGCTGTAGTAATGCAGCACGCGCGCTTCCATCTCCTCGCGCGACGCCGCGCTCTCGAAGATCGCGTGCAGCCCCGCCTGCATCGTTTCGTGATCGCGCCGCAGTAATTCAAGAAAGAGGTCGGTCTTGCTGCGGAAGTTCGAATAGAACGCGCCGCGCGTATAGCCCGCAGCCGCCGCAATGTCTTCGACGCTCGCCGCGACGAAACCTTTCTTCATAAAAGTCGTCTGCGCAGCATCGAGCAGACGCTCCCGCGTCTGGTCCTTGCTTTGCTCTCTTGTCAGTCGTTGCCGTTTCATGGGCGCAAGTCTAGCACCGAAAAGAATTCCGATTCACCTCGACATTCAAATACAGCCGTGTATTAGAATGCAAGGCATCATTCAGAGTCGGTTCCGTATGCCATTTGCATGATCGGCGCACGGGTCCTCGCTGGCGGGCCGCCGAGGCTTGCCGTGTTCGTTCGCTGTCTCCAGTTGGGGTAATTGTGAAGCGTCCCGGTTCTCCCGCATCGTCTGCGATGCGCCAGCAGTCTCCCCCGTCCATGCGTCATGGCCTCCTGCTCCGCACGTGTGCCGTCGTGCTGGCAGGCGCGGCGCTCCTCGCGGCCTGCTCGAAGAAAGAAGCCGCGGCACCCGCGCCGCGTCCGGTGGTCGCGCTCGCCGTGCATGCGGACGGCGAGGCGCTGCAGGCGGCGTCGCTGCCCGGCGAAGTGCAGGCGCGCTACTCGACGCCGCTGTCGTTTCGGGTCGGCGGCAAGATCATCGAGCGGCGCGTGCGGCTCGGCGATGTCGTGAAAAACGGCGAGGTCGTCGCCCTGCTCGATCCCGCCGATGCGCAGAAAAGCGCCGCCAGCGCGCAGGCGCAACTCGACGCCGCGCAACACAATCTCGTCTATGCGCAACAGCAATTCGAGCGCGACAAGGCGCAAGCGAAAGAGAACCTGATCGCCCCGGCGCAGCTGGAGCAGACCAGCAACGCCTACTCGTCCGCGCAGGCGCAACGCGATCAGGCGCAGCAGCAGTTGGCGCTCGCGAAGAACCAGTTGCAGTACACCACGCTCGTCGCCAGTCATGCGGGCGTCATCACGGCGGAACAGGCCGACACTGGCCAGAACGTATCGGCGGGCCAGGCCGTCTACAACCTCGCGTGGAGCGGCGACACCGACGTGCTATGCGACGTGCCGGAAAGCGCGCTCGCCGCGTTCGCGGTCGGGCAAAGCGCGAGCGTTACGCTGGCCGCGTTGCCGGGCCGCCAGTTCAGTGCGCGCGTGCGCGAACTCTCGCCCGCCGCCGATCCCCAAAGCCGCACCTGGCGCGCAAGGCTCACGCTTGCCGATGCCGGCCCGGACGTGCGGCTCGGCATGACCGCCGACGTTACGCCCGCCCTGCCGCTCGCCACGGCAGCCGCGCAGCACGGCCTCTTCACGCTGCCCGTCACCGCGCTGTTTCACGACAGCCAGCAGCCGGCCGTCTGGGTCGTGCGCGCCGCGGACAACACGCTCGAACTGCGCCGCGTGACGGTCGTGCGCTACAACGAGCGCACGATCGTCGTCAGCGAAGGGTTGAAGGACGGCGAAAGCGTCGTGCTGCAAGGCGTGCACACCGTGAGCGCCGGCGAGAAGGTCCGCGCGATCGCGCCGCTGCATCCCGAGGACTTCGCTTCATGAGCACGCCGCATGAAGAGGGACGCTTCAACCTGTCCGCATGGGCGCTGCGCCACCAGGCGCTGGTCGTGTTCCTGATCGCGCTCGCCACCGCATTCGGCGTGCTCGCGTACACGCGCCTCGCGCAATCCGAAGACCCGCCCTTCACGTTTCGCGTGATGGTGATCCGCACCTTCTGGCCCGGCGCCACCGCGCGCCAGGTGCAGGAGCAGTTGACCGATCGCATCGGCCGCAAGCTGCAGGAAACGCCCTACATCGACTTCGTGCGCAGCTATTCGCGCCCGGGCGAATCGCTGATCTTCTTCTCGATGAAAGACTCGGCGCCGGTTAGTCAGGTACCCGAAACATGGTACCAGGTGCGCAAGAAAGTCGGCGATATCGCGTCGACCTTGCCGCCCGGCATTCAGGGACCGTTCTTCAACGACGAGTTCGGCGACGTCTACACGAACATCTACACGCTCGAAGGCGACGGCTTTTCCCCCGCGCAACTGCACGATTACGCGGACCAGTTGCGCACGGTGCTGCTGCGCGTGCCGGGCGTCGGCAAGGTCGATTATTTCGGCGACCCCGATCAGCACATCTACATCGAGATCGCCAACACGCAACTCACGCGCCTCGGCATTTCGCCGCAGCAACTGGGTCAGGCGATCAACGCGCAGAACACGATCGCGCCTTCGGGCACCCTGACCACCACCGACGACCGCGTATTCGTGCGCCCGAGCGGCCAGTTCAACAACGTCAACGCACTCGCCGACACGCTGATCCGCATCAACAACCGCACGTTCCGTCTCGGCGATATCGCCACGATCAAGCGCGGCTACGACGATCCCATCGTCACGCAGATGCGCTTCGGCGGCAAACCGGTGCTCGGCATCGGCGTGACGATGCAGCCGGGCGGCGACGTGATCCGTCTCGGCCAGGCGCTCGACCGGCAGATGACGCAATTGCGCGCGGCGCTGCCCGCGGGCCTCAGGCTCGTCGAAGTGTCGAGCATGCCGCACGCGGTCGCGCGCTCGGTCGACGACTTCCTCGAAGCCGTCGCCGAGGCGGTCGCGATCGTGCTGATCGTGAGCCTCGTGTCGCTCGGCGTGCGCACCGGCATGGTCGTCGTGATCTCGATTCCGGTCGTGCTCGCCGTCACCGCGCTGTGCATGTACCTGTTCGACATCGGCCTGCACAAGGTGTCGCTCGGCACGCTCGTGCTCGCGCTCGGGCTGCTCGTCGACGATGCGATCATCGCGGTCGAAATGATGTCGGTCAAGCTAGAACAAGGCTGGAACCGCGCGCGCGCCGCGGCCTTCGCCTACACGAGCACCGCGTTTCCGATGCTGACCGGCACGCTCGTGACCGTCTCCGGCTTCCTGCCGATCGCGCTCGCGAAATCGAGCACGGGCGAATACACGCGCTCGATCTTCGAGGTCTCGGCGATCGCGCTGATCGCGTCGTGGCTCGCCGCGGTCGTGCTGATTCCGCTGCTCGGCTATCACATGCTGCCCGAGCGCAAGCGCCATGCGCACGAGCCCGACGATCACGAACACGACATCTACGACACGCGCTTCTATACGCGTCTGCGCGGCTGGATCGGCTGGTGCATCGAGCGGCGCTTCGTCGTGCTCGCGATCACGGTGCTGCTGTTCGTGCTCGCGATGGCCGGCTTCTCGCTCGTGCCGCAGCAGTTCTTCCCGAGTTCGGACCGGCCGGAATTGCTGATCGACGTGCGGCTGCCCGAAGGCGCGTCGTTCGACGCGACGCTGCGCCAGGCCGAGCGCCTGGAAAAAACGCTCGCAGGCCGCCCCGAGATCGACCACACGGTCAGCTTCGTCGGCACCGGCGCGCCGCGTTTCTATCTGCCGCTCGATCAGCAATTGCAGCAGCCCAATTTCGCGCAGTTCGTGGTCACGGCGAAGTCGGTCAAGGATCGCGAGAAGCTCGCGCAGTGGCTCGAACCGCAATTGCGCGACCACTTCCCGGCGATCCGCACGCGCCTGTCGCGCCTCGAAAACGGACCGCCGGTCGGCTATCCGGTGCAGTTCCGCGTGAGCGGCGACGACATCGCGACCGTGCGCTCGATCGCCGAGCGCGTCGCCGCGGCGATGCGCGCGAACAACGGCACCCGCAACGTGCAGTTCGACTGGGACGAACCGGCCGAGCGCTCGGCGCACTTCGAGATCGACCAGAAACGCGCGCGCGAACTGGGTGTGACGTCCGAAGACATTTCGAGCTTCCTTGCGATGACGCTCTCGGGCTACACGGTCACGCAGTATCGCGAACGCGACAAGCTGATCAGCGTCGATCTGCGCGCGCCGCGCGCCGAGCGCGTCGACCCGTCGCAACTGACCGCGCTCGCGATGCCGACGCCGAACGGCCCGGTGCCGCTCGGCACGCTTGGGACGCTGCGCAACGACCTCGAATACGGCGTGATCTGGGAACGCGACCGCCAGCCGACCATCACCGTGCAATCCGACGTCGCGGCCGGTGCGCAAGGCATCGACGTCACGCACGCGGTGGACCGTGCGCTCGCACCGATCCGCGCGACGCTGCCGGTCGGCTACCGCATCGAGATCGGCGGCTCGGTCGAGGAAAGCGCGAAGGGACAAACCTCGATCAACGCGCAGATTCCGATCATGGTGATCGCGGTGCTGACGCTGCTGATGATCCAGCTGCAAAGCTTCGCGCGCGTGCTGATGGTCGTGCTGACCGCGCCGCTCGGGCTGATCGGCGTCGTGCTCACCTTGCTGCTGTTCGGCCAGCCGTTCGGCTTCGTCGCGATGCTCGGCGTGATCGCGATGTTCGGCATCATCATGCGCAACTCGGTGATTCTCGTCGATCAGATCGAACAGGACATCGCCGCGGGACACAAGCGTTTCGATGCGATCGTCGGCGCGACCGTGCGGCGCTTCCGGCCGATCACGCTGACCGCCGCGGCCGCCGTGCTCGCGCTGATCCCGCTCCTGCGCTCGAACTTCTTCGGGCCGATGGCGACCGCGCTGATGGGCGGCATCACGAGCGCGACGATCCTCACGCTGTTCTATCTGCCCGCGCTATATGCCGCGTCGTTCCGCGTGCGGACCGACGAGCGCGAGCCGCCGACGCCCGCCGGCTCCGGCGGCGCGCATACCGGAAACTGAGCATGAGCACCCGCATGGCGACTCCCGCACTCCCTCGCCGCCCGCGCTTCGATACGCGGGCCCGCATCCCGCGCATCCCGCTCGCCGCGAGCATCGCAAGCGTCACCTGCCTGCTCGCCGCCTGCTCGTTCGGACCGAGCGGCGAGCCGCCCGCGATGCCGCAGCCCGCGCACTACGGCGCCGAAGCATTGCCGACGCAAACCGTGCCCGCGCAAGGCGTCGCGCAGCAGTTCGTGAGCGGCGCGCAGCCGGTGCCCGAGTGGTGGAAGCTATACCGCTCGGATGCGCTGAACGCGCTCGTCGACGAAGGCCTGCGCAACAGTCCGACGCTCGCGGCCACCGACCGCAGTCTCGCCGCCGCGCGCGAGCAGTTGCGCGCGCAGGTCGGCAGTTCGCTGCTGCCGACCATCGACGCGGGCGGCCAGGCGACGCGCAATCGCGCGCTCGCGATTCCCGAAGCCGGGCCGAACACGTTTCTGTACAACGTGTTCGTCGGCCAGTTGCAGGCGCATTACACCTTCGACCTGTTCGGCGCCGCGCGCCTCGCGAACGCGGCACTCGCCGCGCGCGTGAACGTGCAGGTCTATCAGTTCGATGCCGCACGCCGCGCGCTGGCCGCGAACATCGTGAGCGCAGCGCTCACGAGTGCCGCGTTGCACGCGCAGATCGACACGACCGAACGGCTCGTGAGCCTCGCCAACGATCAGGCGCGCGACACCGCGCGGCGCTATGAACTCGGCGCGGTATCGCATGCCGATCTGCTGAACGCGCAGCAGAGCGCGGCCAGCGTGTCGGCGAGTCTGCCGGCGCTGAAGCAGCAATGGCTGACGACGCGTCACGCGCTCGCGGTGCTGCTCGGCCGCACGCCGGACACCGCGCCCGCCGATCTCGATCTCGCGCAGTTGCATCTGCCCGAGCAGGTGCCGGTCGTGGTGCCCTCGGAACTGCTGCGCTCGCGGCCCGATATTCAGGCCGCCGACGCCGCGCTGAAGGCCGCGGCGGTCGACGTCGGCGTGGCGACCGCGCAGATGTTCCCGAGCCTGTCGCTGTCGGCGTCGATGGGACAAGGCGGCTTTAGCTGGCCGGTCGCGCTGTCGGGCGCCGGTGCGATCTGGAGCCTCGGCGCGTCGCTGTCGCAGCCGCTGTTTCATGGCGGTGCGCTCTTCGCGCAGCGCCGCGCGGCCCAGGACACCTACGAGGCCACGGTCTCGCAGTACAAGCAGACCGTGCTCGCCGCGTTCCAGAACGTCGCCGATACGCTCGCCGCACTCGATCACGACGCGCAATCGCTCGATGCGGCCAACGTCGCCGCGCGCTCGGCACAGGGCGTGTTCAACGAGACGTCGGCGCGCTACCGGCTCGGCGCGCTGCCCGTTGCATCGACGCGCTCGAGCGAACAACAGTGGCGCAATGCGCAGCTCGACGAGATCCGCTATACGAGCGCGCGGCTGACCGACACGGCGGCGCTGTTTCAGGCGATGGGTAATCCGCCGGTGAGTGAGGTGGGAGCGTCGTTGCCTGCGGCTGCGGCTTCGGCGGCGTCGGATACGGCGACGAAGGCCAACGTGCCGAACTAAACATGGGATTCCGTAGGGAGCATGGCGTACTTATCCCCAGTTTATGTTGAAGAGCCTGTTGAAAACTCTCTGACAAGCAGGCTAACGCATTGAACGAACGGGGATTTGTCTGGGCGGCGCGAAATGAGCCTGTCGATCTGATTCTCTGAAGGATGAGTATTGGCGCCGCTGTCGCTCAACGGCGAGGCTTCAGGGTTTTGCTTCCGGTCATATCCGATCGTCGGTAGTCCGATGTCCCATGGAAATAGACCTACGGCCTGGTAAAGGCCCAGATCAATTCCTGGCTGCGAACCAAGCAATACATCGACCAGGACGATAACAGTCTCCCACAATGTTGCACGCTATCGTCAATTGCCACGAAGTGCGCTCCCGAGGCTGCCAGAGATGTACTTCAGCATTTGCAGCGGTTTCAGGGCCTCATTCTTTTGTCATACGCGATTCGACGCCATGATACGTTTGCCCGCTGATCTGACTTGGGTATGGACGGCGTTCCGACTCAACAACCAATGCGGGGGATTCCAGGTCATGCCCACACCACACTCTTTCGTCGTCTCATTCAACGAGGAACTTCAGCAATTCGAAATGTGCTCGCTCAAAGACTCAGACCTCACGCCGCTGCGTGAGAACGCCGTCGTCGCTCCGTGGCGTCTTGATGCCATTCCAGGCGGTGAGCTGACCGAGAACGTCGCCAATCGCCTCGGGGCATGTGCTCTCGGCATCCTCTCGATCTACCACCCCGGGCTTAAAGAGCGCCTGCGCGTGAAGCCGGATCAATTCCCGCTGCCGTGACGGCTGGTCAGTTTGAGAGGACGGGATTGAGATGGAAAAAAGGCCACCGCGATGCGTCGTCATCGCCTACGACGAAGACCAGCAGGCGCTGAAAATCTGCACGCTGTATCGAGATTTGCTTGCGAGACGGATGGATTCCGCCCTGGTTGTTCCATGGCGTCTTGAAGATGTTGACTTCAAACTTGATGATGAATCTGCCCGAACCATCGGGGGCGTTGTCTTCGGCCTTCTGGCCGTGCATCAACCGGAGCTGAAGCAATACATCAGCGTCACACCTCATCCGGACTCAATCGGGCATCCCGAGCCGCCTCAGTGCGACGAAAAGTAACCGGAACGGGCGCATGCGTAATAGCAGAGAACATGTATCGATACTCCTGGGCTTATGTACTGTGCCTACAACATACATTTCAGAGCTAGCCTCGACATGAAAATGGGCCGGATCAATGTAGAGACTATTAATGGCAAACCACCCAAACAAGCGATGTGTCGTCGTCATGTGGTCCGAAGAAAAGCAGGCGCTCATCTCGTATACCCTGGACGTTGAAAAGATACTGGCCGTTACTCAACGTCTCTTTCCTATGGAATTGCCTCTCGCCAACTACGGTTACTCACTGGACGACGAGTTCGCACGACGATTCGGCGGTGCAACGCTAAATCTGTTAGCGCTGTCCAATCCCGATTTGAAACCACATATCAAAGTTACTCCGGCGCCAACCACGACTGATGAATAAGCAGCGCGCGTTTTCCAATTACCAGAGTTGCAGAGGATACTGACATGCCTAAGCCTCCCCGCGCGACAATCGTTTTCTACGACGAAGAAACACAGCAATTGAGGATATGCACCGTTTTTAGGCGCGAAGTGCAGTCAGTCATTGATCGCGAATTGGCCCGTAGCGGCGGGATGACGATTCCCCCCGATGCACAGGAGCATAGTTCGCAGCCGATCGATGATGAAGATGCCCGCAAACTAGGTGCACTGGCGATACTGATGCAGGCGGGCGTACACGACGATCTTCGTAAGCGCCTTCAGATCACAACTGCAGAGCCGATCAACTGGACGCCAACGCAACCAGCCACGGAGTAATTATGGTCACCGCAAAATCGTTTGTTGTTTCGTATAACCCGGAATTGCAGCAACTCGAAGTTTTCTCGGTTAAGGATGCAGACCTTGCCGCGTTGCGCGGAAAAAATGTCATTGCGCCGTGGCGCCTCGAAGATATTCCCGGCGGAGAATTGACAGAAAACATCGCGAACCGACTCGGCGCAACAGCGCTCGGCATTCTCTCGATCTACCACCCCGAGATCAAAAAGCGCCTGTGCGTGAAGCCGGATCAATTCCCGCTGCCCTGACGATCATGATGAACAACCCGTGCAGGGAATATTGATGGTGCGTAATCCTGCCGTGGTCTTTCTATACGACGAAGCAACCCCACGGTAGCTCACAACTACCTGCCCTTCCTCAATCCGCCAAACCCCACAGCCAACGCAGCCCTCGTCAAAACACCACGAAAGCCGCGCCGGCTCAGAACCACAACCTCAAGGCTTGTTCGTCTCGAACAGATCCATGATCTGCTTCTTCTCGCTCGACGACACGCTCGGCGGCGGCACCGCCGGCGGCGTCATGCCGGCCGGCCCCACTCCGCCGACCGCATCGCTCGCGCCCGCCGTCGGGGTGCCCGAGTCGAGGCCGATGCTCGCGACGAAGCCATGTCCCGGCAGCATGTCGGTGAAGAACAGTTCGCCGTCCATCGCGGTCACGCCATCGGGCTGCTGCGGCTCCGCCTGCGGCACGCCGCGCAACGCGCGCTGCATGTACTCGACCCAGATCGGCAGCGCGAGCTGCGCGCCGAATTCGCGGCTGCCGAGGCTCTTCGGCTGGTCGTAGCCCATCCACGCGACCGCGACGAGCGACTGCTGATAGCCGGCGAACCAGCCGTCCTTGGCGTCGTTGGTCGTGCCGGTCTTGCCCTGCAGGTCCGAGCGATGCAGCACGTTGGTGCCCGCGCCGGTGCCCGCGGTCGCGACCGAATGCAGCAGACTGTTCATGATGTACGCGTTGCGCGGCTCGAGCGTGCGCGGCGCGTCGCGGCCGGCGACGAGCGGCTGCGCGCGCGAGATCGGCACGCCGCGCGCATCGGTCACTTCGCTGATCAGATACGGATTGATCCGGTAGCCGCCGTTCGCGAACACCGAGTACGCGCCCGCCGACTGCAACGGCGTGACGAGGCCCGCGCCGAGCGCCATCGGCAGATACGGCGGGGTCTTGTCGGGGTCGAAGCCGAAGCGCTGCGTGACGAAGTCCTGCGCATACTTCGTGCCGATGAACGACAGGATGCGGATCGACACGAGGTTCTTCGACTTCTGCAACGCGAGGCGCATCGGCATCGGGCCATCAGGCTGATCGTCGTCCTTCGGCTCCCACGCGTCGCCGCCCGGCGTGCTCGGCGGGAAGTACAGCGGCGCGTCGTTGATGATCGTCGCCGGTCCGAGCCCCTTGTCGAGCGCGGCCGAATAGATGAACGGCTTGAAGCTCGAACCGGGCTGGCGCCAGGCCTGCGTGATGTGGTTGAACTTGTTCTTGTTGAAGTCGAAGCCGCCGATCAGCGCGCGAATCGCGCCGTCCTGCGGCGTCAGCGACACGAGCGCGCCTTCCACCTGCGGCAGCTGCGTGATCTGCCAGTTGCCCTTGTCGTCGGCCATCAGGCGCACGATCGAGCCCGGCCTGATGCGCAGCGTTGCCGACGCGCGCGGGCTCAATGCCGCTGCGACGAAGCGCAGACCGTCGCCCGTCACCGTCACCTGGGTGCCGTCCACCAGTTGCGCGGCCACCTGCTTCGCGCTCGCATCGGTCACGACGCCCGCGATGATCTCGCCGTTGTCCGGGTGATCGGTGAGCGCGTCGTCGATGGTCTGATCGCGATCGTCGCCGGCCGCGGGCAGTTGCACGAAGCCCTCCGGTCCGCGATAGCCGTGGCGCCGCTCGTAGTCCATCACGCCCTTGCGCACCGCGTGATACGCGGCGTCCTGATCGGCGGAGTCGATCGTGGTCGTGACGTTCAGGCCACGCGTATAGGTCTCGTCCTTGTACTGCGCGTACATCATCTGCCGCACCATTTCGGCGACGTACTCGGCATGCACGCTGTACTCGTTGCCCGGGTTCTTGGTGTGAATCTCTTCCTTGATCGCCTCGTCGTACTGCTGCTGCGTGATGTAGTTCAGCTCGAGCATGCGCCGCAGGATGTACTCCTGACGGATCTTCGCGCGCTTCGGATTGACGACCGGGTTATACGCGGACGGCGC
>Ga0153951_1000580_pt1 | contig 13563 bp, 11 predicted proteins | sample TSNJ035MetaG_FD_102278 | JGI IMG/M metagenome (GOLD analysis project Ga0153951, IMG submission 102278) | Attine ant fungus gardens microbial communities from New Jersey, USA - TSNJ035 MetaG | ecosystem: Host-associated > Fungi > Mycelium > Unclassified | place: USA: New Jersey, Wharton State...
GACAATTTTTCTAGCAATACTTGGATTTTCCATTAAAACTTTTGAAAAATGATCACTAAAAATACGATCAGTGGCAGTCCTAGCATCAGAGTTACCTAATTTGGTTTTAGTTTGTCCCTCGAATTGTGGATCCGGATGCTTAATACTTACGACTGCTGTGGTACCTTCACGAACATCTTCACCAGAAAGGTTATCATCATTATCTTTAAGCAAGTTATTCTTACGAGCGTAGTCATTAATAACTCTGGTAAGTGCTCGTTTAAATCCTTCCTCATGAGTTCCACCTTCGTAGGTATGGATATTATTGGTAAATGTCAGCAAATCACTGTGGTAATCATCAGTATATTGAATAGCTACTTCAACAGTAATGCCATTTTCAATACCTTCAACGTAGATAGGTTCATCAAATAAGACGGACTTGTTCTTATCAAGGTATTCAACATAGTGCTTGATTCCACCTTCGTATAGGAAGTCTTCTTCTGTTGGTTCATCAGGACGAAGATCCCTAACGACGATTCGTAAGCCCTTATTCAAGAACGCTAATTCGCGAAGACGGGTTAATAATATTTTAATGTCATAAATTGTGGTTTCTCTAAAAATATCTGGATCTGGAACAAAGTGAACTTTAGTTCCATGAAGATCTTCGGAGACATCCTCAATGGCTTTCATTGGTGTTTTTACTCGGCCACGTTCAAAGTCCATGTAATAAACTTTACCGTCACGAGTAACGGAAACATCCAATTCTTTAGAAAGAGCATTAACAACAGAGGCCCCCACACCATGAAGTCCACCAGAAACTTTGTATCCGCCACCGCCAAATTTACCTCCGGCGTGCAAAATAGTAAAAACAGTTTCCAAAGCTGGTTTACCAGTTTTTTGTTGAATATCAACAGGAATTCCCCGACCATCATCAGTGACGGTAATACTGTTGTCTTTTTCAACCGTAACGGTGATTTTGGTTGCAAAGCCAGCTAAGGCTTCATCAATTCCGTTATCAACAATTTCCCAAACTAAATGGTGAAGCCCTTGAGAAGTCGTAGTTCCAATGTACATCCCCGGACGCTTACGAACAGCTTCAAGGCCTTCAAGCACTTGAATTTGGCTGGCATCATATTCATGGGCTAACTCTTTTTTGGTTTCTTTTTCGTCTGCCATTACGATCCTCCTGATCTTAATCCCTACTTACTTTGCCATCAGCTATATGAAATACCTGTGGATCAGTAAGTAATTCCTCTTGAACTCCACTTAAACTCGTTGTTGTTAAAAATGTTTGCACACGATCTTGGATTGCCGTCAGTAAATGCGTTTGGCGGTAATCATCAAGTTCCGATAAAACATCGTCAAGTAACAAAACTGGATATTCACCAGTTTGCTGCTTCATCAAGTCAATTTCAGCGAGTTTCAATGACAATGCAGTTGTTCTTTGTTGCCCCTGTGAACCAAAGGATTGAACTTCCTTACCGTTGATAACAAAAACAATGTCATCACGATGAGGTCCAATGATAGTAGAAGCCTGCATTATTTCTTTTTCTTTGATGGTTGAAAATTGTGACAAAAGATCTTTATAGATAGAATCAACGCTTGCTAATTCATTTTTTGAAGCCGCAGTCTTATATCTAAATATTAATTTCTCTTTTCCTTGAGAGATTTCATTATGAATTCGTTGAGCAAAAGTTTGTAACTGATTTAAAAGTGAAATTCGTTCAAAAATAATCTCAGCACCGTACGCGGCTAGTTGATCTGACAAAACATCCAAATAAACTTTGTCACTACGACGCTGAAATTTTAAATCTTTTAAGTAACGATTTCGTTGTTTTAAAATTTTTCGATATTGCGTCAAATTGTAGAGATAATGACTACTCATTTGACCAAATTCCATATCCATAAACTTTCGTCGACCTTGAGGAGATCCCTTCACAATCGATAAATCCTCTGGAGCAAATAAAATTACGTTTAATTGGCCAATATAACTTGATAGCTTCGCTTGTTCCAAATGGTTAAGTTTTGCCTTTTTACCCTTTGGTCCCAAATCAAGTTCTATAGGAACTGTTGAATACTGCTTTTCAATTATTCCTTTAATCTGAGCGTTTTGACTATCCCAGTTAATTAGCTCCTTGTCATTTGATGTTCTATGACTCCTAGCCAGTGCCAATACATAGATTGCTTCTAATAAGTTAGTTTTGCCTTGAGCATTTTCTCCAAGTAACACATTAATTCCATCAGCAAAAGTTATTTCTTGATCTTCATAATTACGAAAATTACGGAGACTAATTTTCGTTAACCTCATTCATTCTCCTGCTTTGAGCGAATAAAAAACATGCCAACGTCAGGCACCGAGACATTATCACCATCGCGAAGTTTTTTTCCACGACGATTTTCTGGTTCACCATTTACATCAACAGCGGTTTCTCTTAGATACCACTTTGCTTGGCCTCCAGTTGAAATAATTGCTTCTTCTTTCAATAACTGGCCTAAAGTGATGTATTCATCATCAATCAAAATCTCTTTTTTCACAATTTCACCCACCTTTAACAGGTAATATTATACGCCAAATTTAAGGAAAAGTACATCTTACAAATGCATATAAGCCATTTTCAGCCGTTTTTGAGTATTTCGATATTTTTGGCCAAAAATAAATAAAATTCCTAAATAAGGCGTACACAGAATATTAAAGAAAATTACCTTCTGTTTTTATTTAAAAACAAAAAAAGACCACCATTTGAATAATGGTGGTCTCAATGCAGTTCTTTGTGAACTAAAAAGTTCTAATTGGTGTGATTAATTGAACGAAACTTTCGCCATCTTCAGTAGGCATCAAAGTAAATGGTCTCAATGCTGACGTGAAGTCCACATTAATCGCGGTTTGGCTCAATGATCTTAATGCATCTTTCATATAATCCGGGTTGAATGAAATCTCTAACTGATTTCCCTCTAATGAAATTGGTTCGATATTTTCTTGAACTACACCAACATCTGGTGAATTTCCGTAAATCGTTACTGAATTATCTTCAGGATTAATAATCATTTTAATGACATTATTACGAGATTCATGAGAAAGAAGTGAGGCTCTTTCAACTGTGGCTAACAGTGATGAAGCTTCAAATGAAACTCGAGTATCGAATGAATCAGGAATCAATCTTGAAGTATCAGGATAATTTCCTTCTAACAAACGTGAATAGAATAATGTTTCACCAATCACAAATAATGCTTGGTTTTCTGTAACTGATAATAAAATGTCATCTTTTGAATCGTCGATCATTTTAGAAAGTTCTGACAAACTCTTACCAGGCAACACAAAGTCATATGTGTGTTCGAATGGTTGTTTCATGGCAACTTTCCGTTGGCTTAATCTGTGACTATCTGTTGCAACGGCCAAAATGTTTTCGTTATCCATAGTGAAATGAACACCCGTAAGGATTGGTCGACTTTCTTGGTTAGAAACGGCGACAATTGTTTCACTAATGATTTGTTTCAAAACATCCCCTGCAATTGGCAAAGAATTACTTGAGTCAATTTCTGGTAAATGAGGATAGTTATTAGCATCAAGTCCATTGATAGTAAATGATGCTGATCCAGAAGTAATAACCGTCTGGAAGTTATCAGTAATTTCAATAGTTAATGTATCTTCAGGAAGTTTTTTAACGATTTCGGTAAAGAAACGTGCAGGAAGAACGATTGCTCCTTCTGATTCCACTGCCAATAAATTATCTGGATTAGAAGCTTTTATGGTGGTTTCAATTGAGATATCAGCGTCACTACCAGTTAATATTAAGCTTTGGTTAGTAGCGATGATCTTTAATCCAGTCAATATTGGAATAGTAGTTTTGGTTGAAATCGCTCTAGAGACAATATTAAGTCCCTTAATAAATGCAGATTTGCTAATTGTAAATTTCATTCGAATCTAAACCTCCTGGAGTGTGTAGTTATATATATATTTAATTAATAAAAAAAATAGAAGAAACAGTAGGCCCTGTGAATATGTGGATAACTATCTCAAAAGTGAAGCTGTCACTAAAATATACCTGTGGATAATTATGTGGACAAAACCGTTAAAATTTCTAAACTTATCCACAGATGATTATACCATTTTATCTAAGGCCTTTTTTTAGTTCAGTAATTTCTTTTCTTAATCCAGTATCAAGTTTAATTTTTTCAGTAATCTTTTCATAAGCATGAATTACCGTGGTGTGATCTTTGCCACCAAATTCTTTACCAATCTTAGGTAAGGAGTTGTTTGTCATCTCGCGAGCAAGATACATGGCTATTTGTCTAGGCATAACTATTGATGCTAAACGTTTCTTACCTTTCAAGTCATTAACCGATACGTGATAGTATTCGGCAACTTGGGTTTGAATATCAACGATACTTAATTGATGACTTTGCGTTTCAAGCTTTAAGCCACGTAAGGCTTCATAGGCCAAATCAGTCGTAATTGGTTCACCCTTTAATCTGGAATATGCCTGAACACGTGAAAGAACGCCCTCTAATTCACGGACGTTGGAATCAACTTGGTTAGCAATGTAATTGATTGTTTCACTAGGGATTTCTAACTGATCGATTTCAGCCTTGTTTTGCAGGATCGCAATTCTTGTTTCCAAATCAGGTGGTGTGATATCTACTGGAAGTCCCCAAGCAAATCGTGATACTAAACGATCTTGAAGCTTAGGAATCTCTTGTGGTACACGGTCTGACGTCAATACGATTTGCTTATCATCGTTATATAAGTCATTAAAAGTATGGAAGAATTCTTCTTGAGTTGCTTCCTTATCTGCGAAGAATTGGATATCATCAACCATTAAAATATCAACATTTCGATATTCTTGGCGGAATTCTTCTGTTTGATTGGTCTGAATTGCATTGATGAAATCGTTAGTGAAAGCTTCACTAGTAACGTATTTAACCTTTGCATCAGGATGATCAGCAACCAATTTGTTGCCGATAGCTTGCATCAAATGAGTCTTTCCTAATCCAACACCACCATAGAAAAATAGTGGATTGTAAAGTTTTCCAGGTTCTTCTGACACAATCAGTGCAGCGGCGTGAGCCATTTGGTTACCTTTGCCAATAATAAAGGTATCAAAGGTGTAATGCGGATTAAGATGACCTTCCTTACTTAATGCGTAGCCAGTGGAATTCTTTGAGGAATTGACTGTATTTGAATCGTCCGTGCTGGCGTTGACATCTGAATCGAGAATGAATTTAGGAATGATGTTGTCTTTCGTAATTACAAAAGCATATTCAATTAAATTGGGAGCTAATTGCTTTTCCCAATAATCACGATGTAGTTCAGATGGCAAAGACAGCGTTAATGTAGAACCGTCAAAGCTGATTGGTTTAACTGGTTCGATCCAAGTTTCAAATGATAACTTAGGTGTATTAGCTTTGAACTTATCGCTGAGTTCGGCCCATAAAACTTCTTTGTCTAGCACGGTTGTTCCTCCTTGTTTGGATTTTTTGAGTATTCGATTTTCAAAACAGATTTATTTTATCATTCTAAAAAAAAGTTTTCCACAGGGTAAAAGTACCTGTGCATAATTGTTTCACATGAGTGGATGAATAAAAAAACGAGCCTGTGGATAAGTGTGTATAACTTTTTGAATGCCGTTTAATCCACAGCTGCCTGTGGATAACTAAGGCTTTAGACAAAAGAAATTAAAGCGCTATATTTTAGTTATCCACAGGTCGTTAAAAAACTAAATCACACTGTGTTTATTTGTGGATAACTTTGTATAAAACCTGGGAATTAATTTTTCCGATGTGTGCAGTTATCCACAGGTTTATGCTCATGAAACATTTTTATAAATTTTTTTGAGTTGGAATTGACTATTTCATTAATTTTGGAACTGTGATATCATATTTGGGAAATGCATTTGACAAATAGATATTAAATGCTTAATTGCAACTTTCTAGTAAAGGAGGATTCCTTCTTATGAAGAGAACATACCAACCAAAGAAGCGTCATCGCGCTCGCGTTCATGGCTTCCGTAAACGCATGAGCACCAGCAATGGTCGTAAAGTGTTAGCACGCCGACGTCAAAAAGGTAGAAAATCATTGACTGCATAGACCACTGACCTCAGTGGTCTTTTTTCATTTTTAAGTAAATTGGAGATGCACTATGCGAAAATCATATCGAGTCAAAAAAGAGGCTGATTTTCAAGAAGTCTTTGAGACTCATAACTCTGTCGCTAACCGTCAATTTATCGTGTATACCTTAGATAAACCAGGTCAACTACATTTCCGAGTAGGTATTTCTGTTGGAAAAAAGATTGGTAATGCAGTTCACCGTAATTGGGTAAAGAGACGAATTCGGCAATCAATTACAGAATTAAAACCTTATCTAAGACAAGATGTTGACTTTATCGTCATTGCACGACCATCTACTGATCAAATGGCAATGAAAGATGTTAAGTCAGGATTAGTCCACGTTTTGAAGTTAGCAAATCTTCTAAATCAAGATTACGATAGCGAGGAATAACGTTGAAAAAGAAAGTTAAACGGATAGTAACGCTACTAGCCTTACTGAGTATTACTTTAATTCTAACGGCCTGTAGTAACGCACCTATCACTAATCACAGTACCGGTTTGTGGGATGGTTTAGTCGTTCTAAACTTCTCAAGAGCAATTATTTGGTTATCCAAATTCTTTAATGATAGTTATGGAATGGGAATTATTATCTTTACCATTCTTGTTAGAATTGTCATTTTGCCATTGATGATCTATCAAACCAGAAGTATGCGTAAGACGCAAGAAATTCAGCCTCAATTAAAAGAACTTCAAAAGAAGTACTCTTCTAGAGATTCTGAAACAATGCAAAAATTGCAAACAGAACAAAGGAAGTTATATTCTGAAGCCGGCGTTAATCCAGTGGCTGGATGTTTACCATTGATTGTCCAAATGCCAATTATCTTTGCTTTGTATCAAGCAATTTGGCGGACACAAATTTTGCGTAGTGGTTCATTTATGTGGCTTCAATTAGGTCATAAAGATCCATACTTCGTTTTGCCAATTCTTGCGGCAATCTTTACATTCTTAAGTTCTTGGTTGGCTATGAAGAGTCAGCCTGAATCAAATTCGATGACTACGATGATGACAGTTGGTATGCCAGTAGTAATTTTAATTACTGCGATTAACTTACCTTCAGCCCTATCTCTTTACTGGGTAATTACTAATGCCTTCCAAGTTGGTCAAACATTAGTAATTCAAAACCCTTGGAAGATTCGTCGCGAACGTGAACAAAAAGAACGTGAAGAAAAAGAACGTCAACAAGCAATTCAGCGAGCCGTTAAAAAGGCTAAAAAGAGTAAACGTAAATAGTAGAAAGACCGGAATTCACTTAATTAGTGCATTTCGGTCTTTTTCATTGCATAATGATTACTAATAAGTATTATGTGAATGATTAGTGATGATTTTATTACGAACATAATAAGAAACGCGTCATATCTATGTAAGACGTTTATTTGAGCGGTAAAATGTGATATCATATTTCAGTTAAATTCGTTAGAAGAGGTTTGTAATGACTACTTATTCAGGAAAAACAATTGAAGAAGCAATCGCAAATGGTCTAAGTGACTTATCACTAAATCGCAATCAAGTTGAAGTAACTGTTAAGGTTCAGCCTAGAAACGGTTTTTTTGGTATTGGTAGAAAGCTTGCTCAAGTTGAGATTAATAAAATTGAGCTGCCAGTTAGCCAGGATGAGCCATCTAAGACTAATGATGTTAATATGGTCAAGCAAACTGTTAAACCATCATCTTCAAGCAATTCTGTTGTCGAAGAAGAGGATGAAAATGATAATGCTTCTTTAAATGATATCGTTAGTGATTTAGAGGTATATCTTCATGATGTGATTGCAGCAATGGGCTTTGATCATAAACTAACTGTTGATCTGAAGAATCATCATTCTTTGTACATTGATATTGATGCAGATGAGTCAAAACAAAGTTTGTTAATCGGTCATCACGGTCGGACAATTAACGCTTTGCAAGGCTTAGCACAAGTATTCGTTAACCGACTTGGCGCTAATAATTTAAATGTGGTTTTAGACATTGCCAATTATCGTGCCAGACGAAGTGAGGCATTAGCGCAATTAGCCGAAAAAACCGCGCGAAATGCCATTGCAAATGGCAAACCGGTTTATTTAAACCCAATGCCAGCTTTCGAACGGAAAGAAATTCATAATGTGTTGGTTGATAATCCACATGTTATTACTTATTCAACTGGAAGAGAGCCACACCGAGTCATTGTGGTAGCTCCTAAATAAAAACAAATATCGTTTGACAAATGATAACCGATAAAATATCATAGTGTTAATCATTCTTATCTTAACTAGGTAAAGTAGTGAAAGTGCTTTATCCACGCCTATTTGGGCGTGGTGTAGGCACTTTTTTTGTTCTTAAAATGCTTTTTAGCATTTGGAGGTAATTAAAAAATGGTTTTAACAACAACAGAATTAGATACAATTGCAGCTATTTCGACTCCACCTGGAGAAGGTGGTATTTCAATCATCAGAATTAGTGGTGAAGAGGCGATCAACGTCGCTGAAAAGTTGTATCGTGGTAAGAATTTGGCCAACGTAGATAGCAATACTATTAACTATGGCCACATTATTGATCCTGAAACTGGTGATGAAGTCGATGAAGTGATGCTATCAGTTATGAAAGCACCACGGACTTATACGATGGAAGATATCATTGAGATCAACTGTCATGGTGGAATCGTTGCTACTAATCGCATTTTGCAATTAGTTTTGAGCAATGGTGCTCGAATGGCCGAACCAGGTGAGTTTACTAAACGTGCCTTTTTAAATGGTCGAATCGATTTATCTCAATCAGAAGCTGTCATGGATTTGATTGAAGCTAAAACTGATCAATCGATGAAGGCTGCTATTAGTCAACTTGACGGTAATCTTTCTCGATTGATCAAGAACTTACGTCAAGATATCCTTGATGTGTTAGCTCAAGTTGAGGTTAACATCGATTATCCAGAATACGATGACGTTGAGACAATGACTAGTCGGCTATTACGGGATAAAGCTGTAGACGTCCATGCCAGAATTGAACAGTTGTTAAAGACTGCCAAGCAAGGCAAAATTCTTCGCGATGGCTTAGCAACATCGATCATCGGACGCCCCAATGTTGGTAAATCCAGTTTATTAAACCATCTCCTACATGAAGATAAGGCAATCGTTACGGACATTCCAGGAACTACTAGGGATGTGCTGGAAGAATACGTTAATGTTCGCGGAGTACCGCTTAAATTGATCGATACTGCTGGAATTCGCGATACCGAAGATAAAGTTGAAAAAATCGGGGTTGATCGTTCCCGAAAAGCCATTGAAAGTGCTGATTTGGTATTACTAGTGATTAACGCTAGTGAACCTTTGACAAGTGAAGATCGTGAATTGATCAAATTAACTGATAATGGCCAAAGAATCGTTGTTCTTAATAAAACTGATCTACCTATGAAGTTAGATTTAGCCGAACTAAAACAATTGACAGGCAATAAAAATATGATTTCAACTTCAGCAATTGAGGCTGATGGTCTTCAAGAACTTGAAGAACTAATTGCTAAGATGTTTTTTGAAGAGGGAATCAATAGCAGTCAGAATAGTGTCATGATAACTAATGCTCGGCATATCGGATTATTGAATCAAGCTAACCAATCTTTGGATAGTGTTATTCAAGGTCTTGATCAAGGGATGCCAGTTGATTTAGTTCAAATTGATATGACGCATTGTTGGGACTTACTTGGAGAAGTCACCGGTGATAGTTATCAAGATGAGTTGATCGACCAACTATTCAGTCAGTTCTGTTTAGGTAAATAGCGATTCATGTGAAACATTTGGAGGAAAAAACATTGGAAAGTTTACGTGTTAGCGATGTGAAAAAGTCATATCATGGTGAAGACTATGATGTCATCGTAGTTGGTGCTGGCCATGCTGGTACAGAGGCCGCATTAGCTGCTGCTCGAATGGGTAATAAGACGCTATTAATGACCATTAATTTGGATATGGTTGCCTTTATGCCATGTAATCCATCAATTGGTGGACCCGCAAAGGGAATCGTCGTTCGTGAAATTGATGCATTAGGTGGCGAAATGGGTCGCAACATTGATAAGACCTATGTACAGATGCGGATGCTTAATACAGGTAAAGGTCCTGCTGTTCAGGCATTAAGAGCGCAAGCTGATAAGCATGCTTACCATGCTGAAATGAAGGATACTATTGAAAACGAACCTAACTTAACTTTACGTCAAGGAATCGTTGACGATTTAATCGTCGAAGACGGTGAATGTAAGGGAGTTATTACTAATACTGGTGCTAGATATAGCGCTAAGGCAGTGGTAATTGCTGCTGGAACAGCTGCTAGAGGTAAGATTATTATTGGTGAATTGATGTACGCATCAGGTCCAAACAACTCTCAACCTGCTGAAAAACTAACAGCTAACCTTGCCAAGTTGGGTTTTGATATGGAACGTTTCAAGACTGGTACTCCACCACGAGTTGATGGTACTACGATTGATTACGCTAAAACTGAGGAACAACCAGGTGATGAACAACCTAATCATTTTAGTTATGAAACCTCAGATAGTGATTACATTGACGTGAAAAACCAATTATCATGTTGGTTGACTTACACCAATGAAAAGACTCATGAAATTATTAGAGAAAACCTTGATCGCGCACCAATGTTCACTGGTGTGATCGAAGGAGTAGGTCCTCGTTACTGTCCTTCAATTGAAGATAAAATCGTGCGGTTTGCTGATAAGTCTCGTCATCAATTATTCTTGGAACCTGAGGGTCGTAAGACTGAAGAATGGTATGTTCAAGGACTATCAACTTCAATGCCTGAAGAAGTACAACAAGACATCGTTCATTCAATTGCTGGATTGGAAAATGCTCAAATGATGCGTCCAGGATATGCCATTGAATATGATGTTGTGGCACCATACCAATTGAAGCCAACATTAGAGACTAAGTTAATCAAAAACCTTTATACTGCTGGTCAAACTAACGGAACTTCAGGATATGAAGAGGCTGCTGGTCAAGGAATCATCGCTGGAATTAACGCTGGTCGTCGTGCCTTAGGCCAAGGACCATTCGTATTGAAGCGAAACGAAGCTTATATTGGCGTTATGATCGATGACTTGGTAACTAAGGGAACTAAGGAACCATATCGACTATTAACTAGTCGTGCTGAATATCGTCTATTACTTAGAAATGACAACGCTGATATGCGATTAACAGAAAAAGGTCACGAACTAGGATTGATTTCTGAAGATCGTTACCAAAGTTTCTTAGCTAAGAAGGCTGCTGTTGAAAATGAATTAGAGCGTTTAAACAGTATTCGTATCAAGCCTTCAGACAAGGTCAACGAATTTATTCAAGCTCATGGTGACAAGCCACTTCAAGATGGTGTAATTGCTGCAGTGTTCTTGAGACGACCATATGTTGATTACCAAACATTAATGGAATTTGTTGATGCTCCTGCAGAACCATTGAATCATCGAGTAATCGAACAGGTTGAAATCAGAACTAAGTATGCTGGTTACATTACGAAAGCTGAAGCTAACGTTGAGAGAATGAAGAAGATGGAAGAGAAGCACATTCCTGATCGGATTGATTACTCAGTAATTGACGGTATTGCTACTGAAGCTCGTCAAAAGCTTGCTAAAATTCAACCACAAACAATTGCCCAAGCATCTAGAATTAGTGGAGTTAACCCTTCTGATATCGCTATTTTAAGCGTTTATATCCAACAAGGACGAATCGCTAAGATTGATGTTCAAGGCGCATAATTAATAAATAAAAAGCACTATGAATGATTCTATTTTAAGAATCGTTCATAGTGCTTTTTTGCAACTATATTTGTGAAGTAGAGGTACTTAAAGAATTAAATAAAATCAGACTTAGTAAGATACAAATCATAATTGCCACAGCCATCGGTAAGTAAGTAGCGATGCCAAAGAGGCCAACTAATGGGGACATTAAGCTACCAATTCCGTTTTGAGAAAGGCCGAATAATGCTGACACACTACCACCATTTTGTGTTCCCATATTCATAACTATCGAAGTCATCAAAGTGAACAAAATTCCGAATTGAGTCACAATTAAGAATACAAGAATAATTACAACTGGTAATGATCGGAAAAGATACCAGCTACCAATTAATAGTAGTGATGTTATCAATGTCGACGTCAGAATGGTTTTAGTCTGCTTGGATTCGGAGATTCGATTGGCAAAGAATCCCGGAATGATTGAACCAACCGCAATCCCTATCCCATTCAACGCATAAAGAAAACTGAAATTTTGGACTGACATATGGAAGTAGTTTTGAAAGACGAATGAAGAAGCTGAAATGTAACTGAATAAACCACCAGTTACTAATCCTGCAGAGATAATCATACGTAAGAAGCGACCGTTCTTAACTAAATCTCCAATCGAATTCATAGTAGAAAGAATGCCTCCAGTTGATCTGGCGGTTGTCGGTAAGGTCTCTTTGATCCCACCGAATAATGCCAGAACAACTAATAAACCAATGATTGCTAATACGATAAAAATCCCTTGCCAGCTCGTGAACTGAATAATTATACCGCCTAATACTGGTGATAATACTGGAAAGATACCATTTACGGCGGAAAGCATCGAATAAAATTTGGTTAGTAATGGGCCGCTGAACAGGTCTCTGGCGATTGCCCTAGATAATACCTGACCAGAAGATCCGGCAAGTCCTTGGATGAATCTAAGGCCAATTAGCAAGTAAATTGAATCGGTCATCGAAATTAGTAGTGAAACAAGTCCAAAGAGAGCAAAGCCAATAATCAATGGCTTTTTGCGACCATATCTATCACTCAATGGTCCAACGACTAATTGTCCTAAAGCCAGCCCAATCAAGCAGGCACTTAAGCTAAGTTGCAGTACTGAGGTCTGAGTATGTAAGCTTTGGGCCATATCTGGCAGCGCCGGTAAATACATGTCCATTGATAGTGGACCAGTTGCACTGACAGTTCCTAGAATGATTGCCAGCCAAACTTGTTTTTTAACTGAAATATTTGTTTTCATTTTAATTCTCCTAACACGACTTATCATAATACAGGGTTGTGATGGCTAGCGCAAATTAGTAAGAAGTGGTTAAGAGATGAACCATTTAATAATAGTGTGATAAAATTAAAACAGTTGTGGCCTACTAAGTAGGTTACTTTTATTTAAAGGAGTTAGACAATGGCAAAGAAGTCAAAAGATAGTAAATCAACCTCATTTTTTAGAGAGGCTATGAGCTGGATTATTCCGGTCGTCGTCGGAATTGTAATTGCACTTTTATTACGACAATTCGTTATCACATTTGCGAGAGTTGATGGACCATCAATGGAGCCCAACCTTGTAAATAACGAGCGAATGGTAGTTTGGCGTCAGGCTAAAATTAAGCATTTAAGTGTTATCGTTTTTGATGCTAATGGAGTTGATCCTGAAGCTACTAAACCAAACACTGATTACGTTAAGCGTGTTATTGGCTTACCTGGTGATACAGTATCAAGTAAGGATGGCAATATTTACGTTAATGGCA
>Ga0153951_1000581_pt1 | contig 13540 bp, 10 predicted proteins | sample TSNJ035MetaG_FD_102278 | JGI IMG/M metagenome (GOLD analysis project Ga0153951, IMG submission 102278) | Attine ant fungus gardens microbial communities from New Jersey, USA - TSNJ035 MetaG | ecosystem: Host-associated > Fungi > Mycelium > Unclassified | place: USA: New Jersey, Wharton State...
AGCGACTCGCAGAACGTGTCGATCCGCGCCGCGCTGTAGCGTTCGTCGAACACGACCGAGAACAGGCCGCCCGCGCCCGTGAAATCGCGCTTGAACGCCTCGTGCCCCGGACAATCGGCGAACGCGGGATGCAGCACCGCTGCGATTTCCGGCCGGCTCTTCAGCCACGTGGCGATCGCGAGCGCCGCGCGGTCATGCTGCGCGAAACGCAGTTGCATGCTCGGCAGGCTGCGCAGAATCAGCGAGCAGTCGTCGGACGAAACGCCGATGCCCATGCGCATGCGCGCCGCCTTCAGCTTCAGATGCAGTTCGCGCTCGCGTGTGATCGTCGCGCCCATCAGCACGTCGCCGCCGCCCGACTGGTACTTCGTCAGCGCCTGCACCGAGATGTCGACGCCGTGATCGAACGGCCGGAAGGCGAGCCCCGCGGACCACGTGTTGTCGATCGCGGTGACGACGTTGCGCGCGCGCGCCGCCGCCGTGATGGCCGGCACGTCGGGCACTTCCATCGTCACCGAGCCGGGCGCCTCGATCCAGATCAGGCGCGTGTTCGGCTGGATCAGACCGGCGATGCCCGCGCCGATCAGCGGATCGTAGTAGCGCGCCGTCACGCCGAAATCGCGCGCGAGCCAGTCGCCGTGATCGCGGTTCGGCGAATAGACGTTGTCGGGAATCAGCACGTCGTCGCCGGCCTTCAAGAGACCGAAGTACACGTTCGAAATCGACGACAACCCCGACGGCTGCAACAGCGCATGATTGCCACCCTCGATCGCGGCGAGCCGCTGCGCGAGCGCGATCTGCGTCGGCGTCGCGTGCAGGCCGTAGCGCCATTGCTCGTCGTTTTTCCAGTCGAGCGCGCGCATCGTCGCGAGATCGGGAAACACCACCGTCGACGCTCGCGTGACCGGCGTCGAGAACGACTCGAAGCCCGGCGTGATACGGTCCTCGGCGCGCACCGTGCGGGTTTGCAGACCGCGTTTGAGTTTGGATTGGGTCATGGTGAAGTTCGGTGAGAAAACGGGGAATGCCGGGCCAATGCGACGGCCGCGCCGTTGCGTGCGGTGCGTCGGCTACGCGAGCCCGGACACGCCAAGCGGCTCGCGTCGGACGCGCGATGCGAGCCGCGTGCGCGGGGTGAGCGGCCGAGGCGGCCCGAGCAGCCTACGCGACATAGGCTGCCTATACCGCACACGTCCGGCAACAGGGCCAACGGCAACATCAATCGCCGGTTTGCAGGTTGCTGACGCCGCCGACCGCATGACCACCCGCAGCCGGCGCGGGCGCACCGTTCGCCGCAGGCTGCGGCACGGTAGCCGGCTTCGGCGCGGCCGCATTGGCTACACCCGCCCCCGCCACCGGCACCGCCTGCCCCGCCGCCAGCGGCTTCAGATCGAACGGCTGCGGATCGGAATCGTCGACATTCATGCGCTCGCCTTCGAGCGCCCCATCCGCGCCGAACTTGCCGACCCAGTTGCCGGTGATATGCGTGCCGTCGTTCGACTCCTCGACTTCGAGCGTGTCATCGGCGCGGTCGCCGGCGATCAGGATCACCTCGCCGGTATCGCCGTACTGATACTCGCCGTGCACGCCGGACGGATCGTCGGTCTTCGGGCCGAGCCGCAGCACGATCGGACGCTTGCCGAGCGTGCCGGCATAACGCGGAAACTTCGCGAACTCCGGGCTCGGTTTGAGCGGCAACGAGATCGGCGGCGGCGCCGCCAGTGCCTTGACCGCATCGCTCTCGGCCCATGCCTGCGACGGCATCCACAGCACCGTGCCCGCACACAGCAGCGCGGCCACTGCCGCGATCACCCTCGCGCGTTGCCGCGGCGCACGCCTTGCCGTGCGCGCCGCGCTATCCCTCGACATGCTCGCTGGCGAGCCCTGCGTCGCTTTCGATTCCCGCATCCTTTTCATCCTTGTTGCCTGATCCTGCTTCCTACCCTGCCGGCGACGGCGTGCCGCGCGACCTCAGAGACGCTCGAAGATCGCCGCGATCCCCTGCCCGCCGCCGATGCACATCGTGACGAGCGCATAGCGCCCGCCGATACGCTGCAACTCATACAACGCCTTGACGGTAATCAACGCGCCGGTCGCGCCGATCGGATGGCCGAGCGAAATGCCCGAGCCGTTCGGATTGACCCTGGCCGGATCGAGTCCGAGTTCCTTGCTGACCGCGCAGGCCTGCGCGGCGAACGCCTCGTTGGCCTCGATCACGTCGAGATCGGCGACGGTAAGGCCCGCGCGTTCGAGCGCCTTGCGGCTCGCCGGCACCGGCCCGATGCCCATATACGCCGGATCGACGCCCGCATGCGCATACGACACGAGCCGCGCCAGCGGCTTCACGCCGCGCTTCTCGGCGATGCCACGCTCCATCAGCACGACGGCGGCCGCCGCGTCGTTGATGCCCGACGCGTTGCCGGCCGTCACCGTGCCGTTTTCCTTTGCGAACACCGGCTTCAGCTTCGTGAAGTCTTCCGCCGATGCGTTCATCCGCGTGTGCTCGTCGGTGTCGAACACGACGTCGCCCTTCCTCGAGGGAATCGTGATCGGCAGGATCTGTTCCCTGAAGTAGCCGTTCGTGATCGCGTGCGCCGCGCGGCGGTGCGATTCGAGCGCGAGCGCGTCCTGCGCGTCGCGCGAGATGTCGTACCGGCGCGCGACGTTCTCGGCCGTCACGCCCATATGGATCGACTGGAACGGATCGTTGAGCGCGCCGACCATCATGTCGACGAGGCGCGCGTCGCCCATGCGCTGCCCGAAGCGCGCGGCCGGCATCGAGTACGGCGCGCGGCTCATGTTCTCCGCGCCGCCGCCGATCGCGATGTCGGCGTCGCCGAGCAGCACGCTTTGCGCGGCCGAGACGATCGCCTGCAGGCCCGAGCCGCACAGGCGGTTCACGGTCAGCGCGGGCGTATGCTGCGCGACGCCGCCGTTGAGCGCCGCGACGCGCGCGAGATACATGTCCTTCGCCTCGGTGTGCACGACATTGCCGAACACGACGTGCCCCACTTCGTCGCCCGACACGCTCGCACGTTCAAGCACCTCGCGCACGACGCGCGCGCCGAGATCGGTCGGCGCAAGGTCCTTGAGGCTGCCGCCGAACGCGCCGATTGCCGTGCGCACGCCGCTTACCACCACTACGTCCCGTTGCATCGCTCGCTCCTGTTCCGGTCTCTTCGAATGATTCTGCTGCCTCGCTTGTCGCCTCGCTTACTGCCTCGCTTGCGGCATCAGGTGCCGCCTGCCGCGCGACGCCGCACATGGCGCTCGCGGCCCCCCACGGCTTCGTGATGCTCAACCCGCCAGCAGCTTCTCCACCGCCTCACGCGACGGAATCGGCGCGACCGCGCCATAACCTTGCGTCGACAACGCCGCGGCGACGTTCGCATAACGCGCGGCGGCAAACGGATCGTCGCCGGCGACGATGCGCGCGATGAACGCGCCGCCGAAGCAGTCGCCCGCGCCGGTCGCATCGACCGCATTGACGACGTGCCCCGGCACGACGCGCCGCTCGTTCGGCGTCGCGATATACGAGCCGTCCTTGCCGAGCTTCAGCGCAACGACGCGTGGCCCGTGCGACAACAGGAAATCGACGATCTCGTCGCGGCCCGTCAGGCCCGTGAGTTCGGTCACGTCGTCCCAGCTCGGCAGACAGATGTCGGTCTGACGGATCGCATCGAGCATCACCGCGCGCGCCCGCGCGAGCGGCCACAGCTTCAGGCGCAGATTCGTGTCGAAGCTCACGCGCGCACCGTTCGCGCGCGCATATGCGATCGCCTCGAGCGCGGCATCGCAGGCGCTCACGCTGATCGCGAGACTGATGCCGGACAGATGCACGACCTTGGCCGCCGCAAGCGCCTCGCGCGGCAGATCGGCCGGCGCATAGCGGCTCGCCGCCGAGCCCGCGCGCAGATAGTCGAATGCGTGGCCGTTCGGACCGTGGGACACGAAATAGACGCCGGTCGGCGCCTGCGGATCGACGCGCACGAACGCGGTGTCGACCTGCTCGCGCTGCCACAGATCGACGAGCAGGCGCCCGAAGTGATCGGCACCGACCGCCGACACGAAGCCGGTCTTCGCGCCCTGGCGCGACGCCGCGATGCAGAAGTTCGAGGTGTCGCCGCCGAAGCCTTGCAGATAGTTCGGCTGATCCTTCGCCGACTGGTTGAATTCGATCATCGCCTCGCCGAGCGCGAGGATCTCCGGTGTCCGATTTGCCGCCATGTTTGCCGTCATCGCTCAGACCTCGCCCCACAGATCGTGACCGTCGGCGCCGGTGATCTTCACCGAGACGAAATCGCCGACCTTGTAGCGCTTCGACGCCTTGGTGGTCGGCGCGATATAGACGACGCCGTCGATTTCCGGCGCATCCGCCGCGGTACGGCCGATGCCGCCGTCGGCGTTGATTTCGTCGACGAGCACCTTCAGCGTCTTGCCGACCTTCTTCGCGATGCGTTTGGCCGACACCTGCTCGGCCACTTCCATGAAGCGCGCGCGGCGCTCCTCGCGCACTTCGTCGGGCAGTGCGCCGTCGAGTTCGTTGGCGCTCGCGCCTTCGACCGGCGAGTAAGCAAAGCAGCCCACGCGATCGAGTTCCGCCTCGCGGATGAAATCGAGCAGCGTCTCGAACTGCGCCTCGGTCTCGCCGGGGAAGCCCGCGATAAACGTGCTGCGGATCGTCAGGTCCGGGCAGATTTCGCGCCATGCCTTGACGCGCTCCATGACCTTCTCGGCATTGGCCGGACGCTTCATGCGCTTCAACACTTCGGGATGCGCGTGCTGGAACGGCACGTCGAGATACGGCAGCACGTGGCCCTTGTACGGACCTTCGGCCATCATCGGAATCACTTCGTCGACGCTCGGGTACGGATACACGTAATGCAGACGCACCCACGCGCCGTATTGCGCGGCGAGTTCGCCGAGCGCGCCGACGAGGTCGGTCATGCGCGTCTTGATCGGCTTGCCGTTCCAGAAGCCGGTGCGATATTTGACGTCGACGCCATAGGCGCTCGTGTCCTGCGAGATGACGAGCAGTTCCTTGACGCCGGACTTGAACAGGTTTTCCGCTTCGAGCATGACCTCGGCGACCGGGCGCGACACGAGATCGCCGCGCATCGACGGGATGATGCAGAACGTGCAGCGGTGATTGCAGCCCTCGGAAATCTTCAGGTAGGCGTAGTGGCGCGGCGTGAGCTTGACGCCCGCGGCCGGCACGAGATCGACGAACGGATCGTGCGGCTTCGGCAGATGGTTGTGGACCGCCTGCATCACTTCGCCGACCGCGTGCGGACCGGTCACGGCCAGCACCTTCGGATGCACTTCCTCGATCAGCCCCGAGCCGCTCGCGCTCTTTTTCGCGCCGAGGCAGCCGGTCACGATGACCTTGCCGTTTTCGCTAAGCGCTTCGCCGATCGCGTCGAGGCTTTCCTGCACGGCTTCGTCGATAAAGCCGCAGGTGTTGACGACCACGAGGTCCGCGCCGTCGTAGGTGCCGGAGATTTCATAACCTTCGGCGCGCAGCTGGGTGATGATCTGCTCGGAATCGACGAGGGCTTTGGGGCACCCGAGGGATACGAAGCCGACGCGAGGCGGCTCGGACGGGTTGACGCTGTGCAGCTTGGACATGTGAGGGGAATCTTGGAATGGCAGCAAAGACGAGAGTTTACAGCTATTTGTGGTTCCCCGATCCAAAAACAGGTGGCTGACAACAGGCAGCCGCGCCGCTCGAACCTGCGGCGCGTGACACGGCGAAGCACGGCTACGTACGGGCCGATTCGTCCGCGATCGATCTTCGGTGGTTTCTGCCGGCTTTCGTTGACGGTTGTCCACGATGTTGCGAGATGCTCTCACTCGCGGCATGGTGTGTTCCTGCGGCTGCCGGCGGGTATTGCGGCGTGCGCAGTGGTTTCAGGGATTTATTCTTTTGTCATACGTGATTCGACGCCATGATAGGTTTGCCCGCTGATCTGACGCGGACATGGAAGGCGGATGGCGATCGAATTCAAGGTTGGAACTCATCGGAGCTGCACGCTAAAAGGAATGTAGCGATGTCGATAAAAAAGCAGATGCCGCCCCGTGGTGTGGTCATTACTTATGATGAAGCGAATAAATCAATCTGCATCTCGACGGTCCCCAAGGATGCTGCGATCAAGCTGACAAACCAGGAACTCGTTGTGCCGATGTCGATTACCGATCAAGGCAATCAACTGGATGACGAATTCGCGCGCACGCTCGGCCTTGCAAGTCTCCTGCTACTCGCGCTGGGGCAACCGTCTTTATCGCCGCTTACTACTGCCACGCAAAACACACAACCGCCCCCCACCGACAATTAACCGGCTTAAAGATCGTGAGGTACTCCGTCGTCGTCCCGATGCTGCGCTGCGCGAAAGATCGAGCGTACTTCGGCGCGCTGCGTCCAGGCAGTTCGCAACGAATGCAAGGCGTGATCGATGACGCACCGGCACGCACAGTCGGGATGCGAATCCCACCGGCAAAGCCAGGCACACACGTATCCACCCACCCATAAAGACACGTACAAGCTCGCCGGCCCAGCAATCATCGAGATTCCGAAACGCAGCCACTAAAGTGTGATGGCAGTCGCGCCCAGACCAGTCGGCAGTCAACTCCCCGTCACACGCAACCATCAACCGTTTCGTATCCGGACGCCATCACCGCGCCCTCACACGCCAACGCCTGCCCGATCACCGCAAAAATCTCGCGGGAATCCTGCATGCGCCGGATCGTCTCGTGCAATTCGGCGGCTTGCGGCCAGGTGCGCCGCAGATAGCTGAGCCATTGCTTGACGCGGCCATGCTCGTGGCGCAACGTGCCGCGCGCCTGCAGCTTCGTCAGATAGCCGGCCATGGAGCGCAGCACGTCGCACCACTCGCCAGCCGACGGGGACGGGTCCATCAATCCGCGAATCCGTCGCGCGAGGAACGGGTCCGATACGGCGCCGCGTCCGATCATCACGTCCGCACAACCGCTCACGGCACGGCAACGCGCCCAGTCCGCGACGCTCCAGACGTCGCCGTTCGCGATGACGGGCACGTCGACGGCATCATCGATACGCGCGATCCACTCCCAGTGCGCGGGCGGCCGGTAGCCATCGTCGCGCGTGCGCGCATGCACGACCAGCGACGCCGCGCCGCCTTCCGCGAGCGCCTGCGCGCAATCGATCGCCCGCGACGTATCGGAGACGCCAAGGCGCATTTTCGCGGTCACCGCGATCCCGGCCGGCACTGCCGCGCGCACCGCCGACACGATCCCGTTCAATTGCTTCGGGTCCGCGAGCAGCATCGCGCCGCCGCCATGCCGATTGACGACCTTGGCGGGACAGCCGAAGTTCAGATCGATGCCATAGGGCGACAACGTGGCCGCGTGCGCGGCATTGCGCGCCATCCATTCCGGATCGCTGCCGAGCAACTGGATCACCATCGGCGTACCGCTCGCGGTCACGCTCGCATGCAGGATTTCGGGCGCCTCGCGCTCGTAGATGCGCGTGGGCAACAACGTGCCCGTCACGCGGATAAATTCGGACACGCAGCCGTCGAATCCGCCGGTGCCGGTCAGCACGTCGCGTAGCACGTAGTCCGCCAGCCCTTCCATCGGCGCAAGAAACAGCCGGCTCATCGCAGCGCCTCGATGAACTCCCGCGCAACGGCGGCTAAAGCAAAGCGATGCGGCCTGGGTGCAGGCATTGAGACAATAAGGGAAACGATCTGAAACACGGGGCGGGTCCGGCAAAAAGCGATGGCAACGGTGAGGACGTCGGTCGCGCCGGAGAATGACTCATCAAACCAGAAGGAATGGCGCGAAACTCAAGACGCGAGCGAACCGGGCGACGGGAACAGCGGAACGTCGAACCGCGGGCGACGATGCACAAACAGGGCACACGAACGACCGCACAAGCAGCATGCAAGCATGCGCACGGCATGCCCGGCTCCGCCGGCGGAAATAATCCAGGTGATTAATCCGCGTGACTCCACGTGCACGCGAACCCGCTATTGTACCGTGCTGCCCACCGCGCACTTCCACGCAACGGGTAAGGCTCGCAAGGACGCCGACGTCGGGGCTGGCCGATCCGACATCAGGCCCATCCCGCTCATCCGGAACGCCGTCCGCCGACACGCACGGCGCCGCGCAACCGACCCACCGCCCACCCCCGCCGATACGCTCAATGCCGCGAGGCACCCCACGCAAGCGGACCTGCCCAGCATCCCACGGCGGCTCCCCGAGCCCCGGCAATGGCGCAGCGTCGCTTACGCCGCGAGTCGCCATTACTTCGTCGCTATTACTTCTTCTCCGGCTCCGGATTGTCCTGCGACGCAGCAGGCGCATTGCTCGCGTTGACCCCGCTACCGGGCGTGAACGGGAAGGTAGCGAACATCGTTTTTGCCTGGTTTTGCATCTGCTCCTGCATCTGCACGAACATGTTCTTCGATTGCTCGATATAGCTGGTCATCATGCCCTGCATCATCGGTGCCTGCATGTTCATGAACTGCGACCAGACTTCGGGGTTCATCGCCTTGCCTTCATAGAGATTCTTCGACTGGTCGGCGAGCTTCGCCTGAATGTCGATGAAGGCCTGGATGTTCTTTTCCAGGTACGTGCCCATCATGCCCTGCATCGCATGACCATAGAAACGGATGATCTGCGAGAGCATCGACGACGAGAACATCGGCAAGCCGCCGCTCTCCTCTTCGAGAATGATCTGCAACAGGATGGCTCGCGTCAGGTCCTCGTTGCTTTTGGCATCGATAACCTTGAAATCCTCCTGATCGAGCACGAGCTGTTTCACATCGGTCAGCGTGATGTAGGTACTCGTCTCGGTATCGTAAAGCCGACGATTCGGATATTTCTTTATCAGTCGTTCGGCCGTTTTCTTTGTAGTAGTAGTCATGTAGCGCCTTTTAAGCTCGAGTTAAACGCGGAAACGGCGTTCCACCAGTGCAATCGGATCATTGCACAGGTGGAACGCCGGCGGAACCCTCTGAGCCGCGCCGCCTTGTGAGCGGCGCGCCGGGGGCTCAACCCATATGCAAGCCGCCGTTGAGCGAAAAATCGGCGCCCGTGGAGAAACCCGACTCTTCCGACGCGAGCCACGCCACGATCGAGCCGATTTCGTCCGGCTGGCCGAGACGGCGCACCGGGATCGTCGCCACGATCTTTTCCAGCACGTCGGGGCGGATCGCCTTGACCATGTCGGTGCCGATATAGCCCGGCGACACGGTGTTGACCGTCACGCCCTTGGTCGCCACTTCCTGCGCGAGCGACATCGTGAAGCCGTGAATACCGGCCTTCGCCGTCGAATAATTGGTCTGGCCGAACTGGCCCTTCTGGCCGTTCACCGACGAAATGTTGATCACGCGGCCAAAGCCACGCTCGACCATGCCGTCGATCACCTGCTTGGTGACGTTGAAAAGGCTCGTCAGGTTGGTGTCGATCACCGCCGTCCAGTCTTCGTGCGTCATCTTGCGGAACACGACGTCGCGCGTGATACCGGCATTGTTGACCAGCACGTCGATCTCGCCGACCTCGGCCTTGACCTTGTCGAACGCGGCCTTGGTCGATTCCCAGTCGCCGACGTTGCCTTCGGAGGCGACGAAATCGAAACCGAGCGCCTTCTGCTCATCGAGCCACTTCGCGCGGCGCGGCGAATTCGGGCCGCAGCCCGCGATCACCTTGAAACCTTCCTTGTGCAGACGCTGGCAGATGCTCGTGCCAATGCCGCCCATGCCGCCCGTTACATACGCAATTCGCTGTGTCATAAACCCTACTCCGTTATCGTTTTCGAGGTGCCGACCGGCAACCTCCTGTCTCGCCTGATGCTGGTTCTCCGCTGCGGCCGGGCGACCAGCCGGCAACGCGCACTACCGGCGCGAGCCACGTTCCGGGGTACACCGCGCAGGACCGGCGCGGCGCACCCCAGCCATACCTTACACGCGCTCGACAGCCAGCGCGACACCCATGCCGCCGCCGATGCACAGCGACGCCAAACCCTTCTTCGCATCGCGCTTCTGCATTTCGTGCAGCAGCGTGACGAGAATCCGGCAGCCGGACGCGCCGATCGGATGGCCGATCGCGATTGCCCCGCCGTTCACGTTGATCTTCGAGGTGTCCCAGCCCATCTGCTTGTGCACCGCGAGCGCCTGCGCGGCGAACGCTTCGTTGATTTCCATCAGGTCCAGATCGGCCGGCGTCCAGCCCGCGCGCTCGAGACAACGGCGCGATGCCGGCACCGGGCCCATGCCCATCACCTTCGGATCGATACCGGCGTTCGCATACGCCTTGATGCGCGCGAGCGGCGTGAGACCGAGCGCTTCGGCCTTCTTCAGCGACATCACGAGCACCGCGGCCGCGCCGTCGTTCAGACCCGACGCGTTCGCCGCCGTGACCGTGCCTTCCTTCGAGAAGGCCGGCTTCAGACCCGCGAGCGATTCGGCCGTCACGCCGTGGCGCACGAATTCGTCGGTGGCGAAGCGCAGCGGCTCGCCCTTGCGCTGCGGAATCTCGACCGGCACGATTTCATCGTTGAAGCGCCCGGCCTTCTGCGCGGCTTCCGCCTTGTTCTGCGACAGCGCCGCGAACGCGTCCTGCTCTTCGCGCGTGATGCCGTATTCCTTCGCGACGTTTTCCGCCGTCACGCCCATGTGGTACTGGTTGTAGACGTCCCACAGGCCATCGACGATCATCGAGTCGATCAGCTTCGCATCGCCCATGCGGAAGCCGTCGCGCGAACCCGGCAGCACGTGCGGCGCGGCGCTCATGTTCTCCTGGCCGCCCGCGACCACGATGTCCGCGTCGCCCGCGATGATCGCGTTGGCCGCCAGCATCACAGCCTTCAGGCCCGAGCCGCACACCTTGTTGATCGTCATGCCCGGCACCGACGACGGCAAGCCCGCCTTGATGACCGATTGACGCGCGGGGTTCTGGCCCGAGCCCGCCGTCAGCACCTGGCCGAGAATCACTTCGCTCACCTGGTCCGGCTTCACGCCAGCCCGTTCGAGGACGGCACGCACCGCCAACGCGCCGAGTTCAGGCGCGGCAACCTTGGCCAGCGACCCACCAAACTTGCCCACTGCAGTACGAGCGGCCGATACGATCACAACATCAGTCATTTCCATATCCTCCGGGCACCTCGGCAAACTGCGCCGCAGCCCGTTACGTTAAAAAATTCCGTTGCTCTTACGCCTTAACCAGACGCTCATTGACCAGCCACACCCACACACCGCACGACCGCGCGCCGTGTTCGACATCACGGCGCGTCGGACCTATTCCCGTTGCCGCACGTAGCGGCCGGGCGCCGGCTCGATCACCGGGAACTCGTCGGAGCCGGCCGAGGCGCGCGGCTTCACCTTCCGGCCGCCGTGCTGATCGAGCCATGCGGTCCATTCGGGCCACCAGCTGCCGGGCACTTCGGTCGCGGCGTCGAACCACTCGTTGGCGGTTTCCGGCAGCGTCTTCTCTTCGGTTTCGAGGCGCCAGAAGCTGCGCTTTTTCTTCGCGGGCGGATTGATCACGCCAGCGATGTGGCCCGACGCGCCGAGCACGAACTTCAGCGGCCCGGACAGCAGCGGCACCGACGCATAGGCGGTTTGCCACGGCACGATATGGTCTTCGCGCGAACCGTAGATGAAGGTCGGCACGTCGATTTTCGACAGATCGACCGGCTCGCCGCAGGTGGTCAACGCGCCGGGCTCGCGCAGCTTGTTCTCGAGGTACGTGTTGCGCAGATACCAGCAGTACATCGGCCCCGGCAGACTGGTCGAGTCGCTGTTCCAGTACAGCAGGTCGAACGGCACCGGCGTGCGGCCCTTCAGGTAGTTGTCGACCACGTAGTTCCACACGAGGTCGTTCGGGCGCAGGAACGAGAACGTGTTGGCGAACTCGATGCCGCGCATCAGTCCCGGCGGCGCACCGTTCTTGCCGCCGATGGTCTGTTCACGCATCTGCACGTGCGCCTCGTCGACGAACACGTCGAGCACGCCCGTGTCGGAGAAGTCGAGCATCGCGGTGAGCAGCGTCAGCGAGGCGGCCGGATGTTCGCCGCGCGCCGCGGCCACCGCGAGCGCGGTGGCGAGCATCGTGCCGCCGACGCAGAAGCCGAGCGTGTTGATCTGCTCGCGGCCGCTGATCTTGCGCACGGTCTCGATCGCGGCCAGCACGCCCTCGCCGATGTAGTCGTCCCACGACTTGTTGGCGACCGATTGATCCGCGTTGCGCCACGAAATCAGGAACACCTGGTGGCCCGATTCGAGCCCGTGCGCGACGAGCGAGTTTTCAGGCTGCAGGTCGAGAATGTAGAACTTGTTGATACAGGGCGGCACGATCAGGAGCGGCCGCTCGCGCACGGTCGGCGTGCGCGGCTTGTACTGGATCAGCTGCAGCAGATCGTTCTCGAACACGACCGAGCCTTCGGTGTTCGCAAGGTTCTCGCCCACGGCGAAACGCGATTCGTCGGTTTGGGAAATCTTGCCGCGCTGCATGTCGCCGAGCAGGTTCATCACGCCCTGGCGCAGGCTCTCACCCTTGCTGTCGAGCAGCGTTTTCTGCGCTTCGGGATTCAGCGCGAAGAAGTTGCTCGGCGAAGCGGCCGCGGTCCACTGCTGGACCGCGAAGCGGATGCGCTCGCGCATCTTCGGCTCGGTGTCGAGCGCGTCGGCCATTTCCTGCAGATAGCGCGCGTTCAGCAGATACCACGCGGCGGTAAACGCATAGGCCGGCGTCTCGCTCCATGCGTCCGCGCTAAAGCGCCGGTCCTTGAGTTCGGGCGCCTTGCTGGACGACGTGGTGGCCTGCTGGATCAGCTCCATCGCCTCGCGCGAATAGTCGGCTTGCAGCTTCTGCAAGCGCTCCGGTGGAATCGCGGCGGGAGGAAGGTTCAGCGCCGGAAACGGCGGCAGCGACGGCATCGCGCCCGCGGCCAGCTTGCTGAAGTCGGGCATGCCCGGAAACGACGGCATCGGCGGGAAACCCATCTGCGCGACGTTGGGCATCTGCACGGGAGGAACCTGGAATGGCGCACCGCCGGGCGGCACGCCGAACGAACGCCACGCGTTCATCCAGGCATCGAAAAACTGCTGCATGCCTGCGGCTGGCGATGCACCGCTCGTACCGGCCTGCTGCGTTTGCTCCTTCGAGGAGTCCGTGCTGTGGGAATCTGAGGAATGAGAGGCAGCCATACCTGCTTTTGACCGGTAAGTCCTTGCGGACGGGTTGAGAGGCAGGTTCGTGCGCGCATGGCGATTGCTCGCGAATCCGTCACGCCCTGTCCCATATACGACGAGGAGCTTGGGAGGAACATTCTTGCTCCCCATCACAAGGCATGTCAATGCTTGTTCCCGATTTTGCCGCAGTGCGATACTTTTTTAATTATCGTTTTCCCTGTGTGACAAATCACGCTTTGACGAGCCGCCGGGCGGCGTTGCGACGAATCGAAAAAACACCCGCGACGCATGGCTTTTCAAGGCGCTCGAGACCTGCGACCGCGGACATTTCCCGCCGGCGATTTACGCTGCCGCCCGACCTTCCGGCA
>Ga0153951_1000585_pt1 | contig 13430 bp, 12 predicted proteins | sample TSNJ035MetaG_FD_102278 | JGI IMG/M metagenome (GOLD analysis project Ga0153951, IMG submission 102278) | Attine ant fungus gardens microbial communities from New Jersey, USA - TSNJ035 MetaG | ecosystem: Host-associated > Fungi > Mycelium > Unclassified | place: USA: New Jersey, Wharton State...
ATTGCCAGTAGACTACTTGTACCTTTTTCACTTTATAAACCTTGTATTGAAGTCCCATTGTGGGCTGTATACACAGAGGAGTAATGCCATATCCTTAAGAAAGTATTTAGGTTAAAGATTCTCTCCTTGGGGTGATAGTATAACTATAGTATTAGAGCAGTAGTAAGTAGAACAGTAGGTATTTAGCTGGGTGAAGATCTTGTACCCCAGTAGATATAACATTAGTGAGATCATTTTCTTATCCGACTCTTCTGGAGATATAGCATTATGTCTCTAGATCAATATAACTCTCTCATGAGTGGGATGCTCAACCAACGGTATGCTCTCACTAAACTAAGGGCAGAGATAGAAGACAGAGAAGGAAGAGTATGTTGGGAGTGTAGAAGGTTTGGGTACCTGGCCCACAACTGCAGGAATAGAAAGAAGAAAACAAAAGGAAAACTGATTTTCTGGAATAAATTTAAGATGATAGCAAGTAGAGTGATACAATATAGAGTAAAGGAAGAAATAACAGTAAGAAGACAGGAGATGGTTGAGGAGGGAGTACAATATTTTAGGTGTTGGAGAGTGGGACACTACAAGTGGGAGTACCCAAATATTGAGGTTGCAAGAAAGAAGAGAAGAGAGAAAGAAGTAGCATATATGGCTAGGCTACAAAAGGTACAGTAGGAGAGGAGGCCAGCATGTTCTACATGGGAAAAGGTACAGAAATACTATGAGAAGTGGAATATACCTCCAGAAGATGCACTCTTACTTGAGCAAAAATAGATATTATGAGAGCCCCAAACAGGAAAAGGTTTCCTATGCATTTTGAGCATTTAGTCCAAAACCTCAAGGCATACAACGGGGTCAAGATATAAATAGCACAAGGACATGCAAGGAAAGGTCACGTGACAAGATCATGTGACCATAGAAGGTTCTAGAGGAACATGTGATTGTAGACTAGCAGTAGTACAGCCACTGTAAGAGTAGTATAAGTAGTAGTCGAAATCCAATGAAGAACTCCATTGAGTTCTTCTTGAACATCTACCTAGGGTGATCACTAAGGGCACTCACTGTCTCTTGATAACATTCTCCTTGTCAACTCAGACTTGGAGGGTGATTAAGTTGTCTCAGACTAAGTCACTACAATTATGCAAATTGTTGGAGAAAGGGAGCACAGTGACCTGACAGACAACACTGTATACTGTTACACAGACTGTTGGAGGAAGAGAGCATAGCAACCTGCCAGACAACACAATATCAACTGTACTCAGAATTAGTAGAGGATTCAAGTTGGGCTGGAGGCCCAGATGAAAACCTTGTTAGTAAGTTTGGGTAATGTGGTGTTGTTAGAAGTAACAGGGTGTCACAAGGACTGTGACACTTAGTCTATCATAGAATTCACTTTATATCCTATACTTTCATTCTCCAAACTTTGGAGTTTTATTTTCTTTCCTTTTATTATATTACAAAATAACAAAAAACAAAAAACCACAGCCCTTCTCTATGCTACTCTAATGCTCCATGGCACATTGCACTCCATCCCCTCCACCACCATGGACTGACAGTTGACCACATGGGAATGATGTTAGACAGGCTTAGAAGTCTGATCACAAGAGCTGTTTTTGATGTGACAGCCTGGTTGAGTGGGTTGACTTTGGATGGTTAAGTAGATAAGATTGTAGTTCTGTGGCTAGATGAGACTGCTCCTTCAGACAAAATAAATCATCTGTCGCACAAGTAAAAGGTGTGTACTTCTGGCATCACTTTATGCACAGACTGGTATCAGACAGTTGGCATAGAATGTGACCTATATATATGAACTTCTCATTATTCGGGTCTTGACTCCTGGTTATTATATAATGTGGATGGTGTCGTAGGATTCTGTGATTCTGACTAGCCCCTTACCTCTGAGACACTCCCAACATTCAAGCTCCGGTATGAGCACCATTTTATGGTTGATCGCCATCATTTGCATTTTCCTTGGGCTCAAACGGCTCGCATCGGCATCAAGATCAAGGCACTCTCTTCCTCCGGGGCCTCCCGCCGATCCATTTATTGGTCACCTGCGATATATTCCCTCAGAAAATCCGGAGGATAAATTCTCAGAGTGGTCGAAGCAATATGGTATGTATTGAGGGTTCAAAACTGCGACGGCGAGTAACTGAGCATGTCTTGCAGGAGATGTTATGCTCTTGCACGTGTTTAATCGCAAGATGATCATCCTCAACAGTGTTGAAGCTGCTGTTGATCTGATGGAAAAACGAAGTTCGAACTACAGTGATCGTCCAAATTTTCCTATTTTCCAATTGTATGCATTCTCTGACAACTCCACACTGGGGTTAACACTCATATGATACCTGTCGCACAATAGAATGGGCTGGGGTCGGAGCCTTTCATTTTCTGGTTATGGTAAAACATTCCGGAAACATAGGCGTCTATATCAGCAGCATTTTTCCTCGCAGAAAGCTGTCCAATATCAACACACACAGCTTCGGGAGGCACGGCGCCTTGCCTTCAACCTTCTTGAAAAAGGGGCAGATAAGATAGAACCAATTCTCAACCGGTGAGAAATCATCATGTTTAAAATATGATATCTTTCCTGACGCATGTCCTCGACAGCTTTTCAACCTCAATCGTCTCTGCCATCGCATATGGATATGAGGTTCTTTCTGACGACGATCCTTATTTACAACTTGCAAGGGGAAGTGGATATGCATTAAGTCATTGTGGACCTCCAGGTGGCACACCTGTAGATCTATTTCCTATCTGTACGTCACGTTCCGTCCTCGCTGTCATGTGTGCTCACGACTCTTTTTATAGTGCGGTACCTACCATCCTGGTTCCCAGGTACTTTTTTTTGCATGGAAAGCACGAGAATACAACCATATCATTCAACAAATGCAAAATTATCCGTTTGATGAAGTCCGAAGACAGATGGTAAGGCATCCATAGGCATCATGACTGGACTAAAACTGCTATAGACCGAGGGAACAGCAAAACCTTCCTTTCTCTCTCACCACCTTGAGCGTTTGCATCAAGAAGCCAACGATACTCCGGAAGAGCTCTTGGACATTAAAATAGCGGCAGCAACTATTTATGCTGCAGGCGCAGAAACTGTAAGTAGAAAGTGTTTAATTGTGCTTATGACTATATTCAAACACATTGATGAACTCTAGACTTGGTCTTCTGTGTCCATTTTCATGCTTGCAATGGTTTTACATCCAGAATGGCAGCTCCGTGCACACCAGGAGATCGATGCACACCTGAGTGGTTCGCGGTTGCCCGAAATAGGAGACAGAAATGAGCTTCCCATCGTAGACTGCATACTACAAGAAACATTCCGGTAAGTTCGTTGATTCAGCGAGAGTCCTCAGGCGAACTCAATTGTGGGCTCAGCTGGCTCAATGCACTCCCACTTGGTAAGCTTAATTCGGCTACTCGGTCCAAAGTACACCCAAACTGTATAACGTCAGGGATTCCACACCGTGCGCTCAAGGACGACATATATAGGGGCATGTTTATTCCTAAAGGGTCTCTGGTGATTGCGAACATACGGTGGGCCACAGACCATGTTTCTGAGCTGATGTCCCTTGAACCACTTCCTCAGCGGTATGTCTATGAATGAAGCGGTATATCATGATCCGTCTTCTTTCGATCCATCCCGTTATCTCTCAAAATTGAAGGGAGGTCAAGAAGAGCCCTGGCCTTTGGCACATTTCGGCTTCGGACGAAGGTGAGGATGCATTTTTGTTTTCTATCGGACCTGTGAGACTATAATAATGCCTAACCAGGATATGCCCTGGCAGACATCTCGCAGATGTCAGTTTATGGCTTGCAGTAGCTACTATCCTCAGTTTATTTGAAATCAAGAAGATCCAGGGTGAAGATGGACAGGAGATAACACCCAAGGTTGGGATGGATTCAGGTTTGACAAGGTCTGAGACTCGCATATTCTTCCCCGCAAAATAATGACATTATTAGCAGCCATCCAAAGCCGTACGGATGTTCTGTGCAGTTACGAAATGACAAGGCTATGGACCTGATTGGTCAGATAAAGGTTGATTTGATGGACGAGTAATATTGGTAACAAGTCGATCTGATTACACTTATTTACAATGTATGGCGACAATCAAAGGAAAAAGAAGCCAATATATGAAATATGCAGTCAGGTAAATATTGCTCGCATTCGTAAGGTTGTCAAGGTTACTGTTAAGCATTTCGCTACTCACGGCTTTAACTGTCGTATAGATAGCTCACAGTCAAAGTAAGTAAACGTAGACGACCAGTTCTACAACACGGAGGTGGGAATCTGTAATGGAGGGCTCTGAAAGGACCAACGATGTACGTGACAGTAGTCCTTTGTTCTCAGGCGCACCGTTTGGCTCCTATGTCCAGATTTCTCAGCGTATCTGCAGATGTCAAATGCATCTGGGTGAGGCCCGGTCAAAAGGCAGACCATTGTGACACAAGTGAGGCAAGAGCTGAAAATCCTCCTCCAATAATGTACTTAACAATTTCATGGTACCCGAGTCATACAGACATTCTTGGGAAGATCATTTAGCAGAAGAGGCAGCCACACTCTCAACGACCGCAGAACCGATGATCATATACAACTTGATACATGAGATTGTCGATATCAGCTGGACCATTCCATGGAAAGACACTGAGGCAGGTCAACTACATAGTACCATCCCTCACCTATCTAGTCAAAAGAAAGTGAAGTCTTCGAGCGACTTCTGCCATGTAAACTTCAAAAAGCGCACATTTGTTTATTATTATAACTTTGCTAACTTTTCCTGCCCATGTTGTTAATAGGATTTTGTTTTTAAAAAAAATCAACGATATATTACACGGAGCGCGTTGGCAGGCCGGTTGTTAATAGGATTTGTGTCTACTATTTATAGAGGTTTTGAAATTATGAAGTTTTCGCGCTAACTTGGGTAACCCCTACCAAAGATTCGTCCCTTCTGAAGATCCATAGCACTATGCGTCTGGTGGTTTCACAAAGAATAATAATCCCTCCCTGCATGCGCTCCATCACAAATAGGTATCTCTCACAGACTCTATGACGACCAAGTTATAACTTAACAGCCAACACATGGCAAGACAGCCCACACTACTGACAGCTCATCTTTACCATATGCACCAACCTGCACAAAAGACCCACGTCACCTACTATATTAACGTCTGAGTCGGGATGAGTGTAGCAGTCCGTGTAGCAGTCCACCCAGAAGCTCAGGTGTAGTCATTAACATGGTCTAACTTTCTTCAATCACGTGAGGGGACGGGTACACCCGAACCTGAATTATCGCGCGTTGCAGGTTGTTACTATCCGACCAAAATGGCCCTTTCTGATTTCTTTTCTTCCTTAAAGTCTACCATCTACGCAGACTCAGAAGAAAAGGGCATGGAGGAGAAGGAATCAGAAGAGATACCAGAGACTGTTGCTGAGGAGGAAGAGGAGGAAGAGCCTGAAGATGTAGGACTCAGCACTTGCGTCCTGGTCTACTGAACTGACGTGTCACAATGGGCTTGTTAGCTCCATCCAGCCATCCGCGAAGAATGTAAAGAGACGAAATGCCTGCAGCTCAATAAACATTTTGACCATTGTCAAGAGAAGGTTCATTCAGGTCAGGGTTTTAAGGGAGAGGACTGTGTTGAAGAATTGTGTGTCATTCCTTCAGTTTCTCTGTTACTCTATCCATGGACGCTAATAAAGGTTTTAGGTGTATGTATTTGATTTATGTTGTATACTCCTTCGGGCTCATGTGTATCTCCCGTGTGGTACTGTATGATCTTCAGTCCAGTACGTGTAGTTTTCTTTGTGAAAGATGCTATTCGTTAGTTAATGCCAAGCATAGCATGATGCATTGCGTAGATGTGAGTCCTTGACGTACTCTTATGCGTCCTGTCTGCTTATGTGCTTGTAGAATTGTGCTGGGTCGAAGGTCTTCAGCAAGCTTCGCTGATTTCAAGATCTTTGGAACTATGGGTATGTCTCCGATCCACACTGGATTATTTAGCTACAATCACATCTATTTAGCTATACTTATGTGTTTCTCCGTGGGTGCCATATAGATCATTAAGTCTGGCATCTATGGATGTGAATACATTATTAATCTTTGCCATCTCGCTCGTACGAATGCAATATTAATCTTTGCCATCTTGAAATATTATTTGTGTAATCCTTTCCCGTATGAGAAAGTATTTGTATCTATACCACAGTTTGTAGTCTAAAAGCATTAACCCTTGATTATCAATCCTGTATTGCTCGCCATGCTGACATGAAAGAAGGCTACGGAAAGAAGCTAAACGTGAGAGAAGGACAAATACATTATCCTACTGCACGCCTCGTGTATCACGTCTTAGAATAACAACAGGCCAAGTCCTTCCCATTCAAATTTTGTGAGAGTATATATAGGAATGTCTGAGTATGCTGTTGATCTGAGACACTATACATGACACTACTTACATGTGGTTTGTGTGTAACAACAGAGCTGATGATAAATCAGAGACCCTGCCTTGTTCTTAATCACTCACCACGTTATGTAAGGCGCTGGTTTAATCGGTGAACTTTAAATAGCTCTGTGGGGTATGCCCTTAAATTGGCTTTTTTTGACTCTTATTACTTGATCTACCATTGTCGATTCTCTGCGGTTTCTTTCCCCTTCCTTTTCTTAGTGCCCTGTAGTCCTCCATTTTTCTTTTCCTTGTTTTCGCTTCGGGACGCAAGAGCAGGGACAATGCCACTGAACATGGGGAGTGTGACATTGAGTAATACAGTGGGAGCATTATTCTCTGGAGGATTGGTTGCAATGTTGTGAGTCCCTTCGCCGTTCCCAGAAATCGACTATCAGGGATCAGTGATTATGTAATTAAATGATAATCTTGAGTACAGTCTCTTCGGGATCACGACATTGCTGACATATTGGTACTACTTGCTGTATCCAAACGATTCGCGGCTACATAAGTCTTCGGTTAGTCAAATTTGTATTACTTTTCTAAAATTGTAGAACCAGAATTGACTGACAGACTTGTATAGGTTGCAGTTCTATGGTGTGTACTGTTCAGTCGATTCTACAATCTCATCAACCTGAGATATGCGTAGGATCCTCGATGCGCTGCACCTCGGGTTGACGATACAAGCTGTATATACCTACATCGTTACTGGATTTGGCGATCTTCTCGGAATGGTAGTCATAACATGGTATGTGTCCCGTACCCTGTCGTGCAGTTCAAATAATAGACGCACATAGCACTCAGGTCTATCAAGGTATAGATTTCTATACGCCCTACATACTCAATCTCTTAATTTGCACAACTATTTAACTCAGCTCCAAGTTCTGGTTAACGTGCGCACCTTGGCTTCATTGATGTAGTGCAGGCTGATCTTGTCACTGTAGGTCGTGATCATTCTGATTGTACACAGTCTGTACGCACACAGACTATGGATATGTACGTTTATGTTTTCAACTACTAGAAACTACGTTCATAGAAAGCTTGACTGATCAGTGGCTGAGTATGATCGGGGGATAGTGAAATATCTAGTGGTACGAGCCTAGTGTCATCCATATCCTGATCTTTGCCGACAGTGTTTTAGGTGCTCCTTATAGCGGGTGGTTTTGGTAAGCAGAATGTGGCTCAAATTTTGTAGTCTCGTAATTGACTTTTTCCATGGTGGCTTTCAGCCATTGGAGTTGGTGAGCTAATAATTCCCAAGATCCATTCTTGCTCTGACTATCTTTACTTTATAGTTCTCTCTTATCATTTGTACGCATTCCACCAGCTGCTTTGTCTTCCGTTCTCATGATCATTTCCAATTCCTCAGATACCAGACCCACACTTATCTCGAACTTGATAATATATCCGTGGGTCACAGATTTGTGCTCCAATTTCCCTTTTGCCTTGCACTCAACTTGTTCTCTCCACAGTGGGTTATCATTGCCGCTTTTTCGACTGTCACAGGTATTGACTTTCTTATCACATGGGGGATGTGTTATTATCTCTGGAGAATAGGGGTTGCGGTTTCAAGGTCCTCGTTCTGATTTACTATCTTATATATACCAACTGGCATCACTCTAGGTTGAGCGAAACAGTCTCTACTATTATACAATACACCTTAGGCTCCGGCTTGATTACAAGGTTGGTTTTAAACACACTTCGAGAGCCAATTATATTCTTATCTTTAACAGCGCCTTTTCACTCTCAGCGCTGTTCACTGTAAGTACATTTTCTGGGAAATAGAAAGCTGATCACGACTCTACATCCAGTATATCCTTTTACCTGATACCTTGATTTTCCTTAGTCTTGAGTTTCTGCTTACAAAAAGTACGTTTAATCGACATAGGCAAGGAGAAATCTCATATCAAGCTGACAGTTTATTTCCTCTCGTTCCTTACAATGTTACACACTCGCAAAAGAGCGGTTACCTTGAATCCTCCTAGCAACGACGCGGACGCTGGTCAGCCCAGAGCATCTATCATCCAGTATATGTCTCGCCGCTATAATGCCCTTCTGAACAAGCTACTCTCCCATTCGAGCACTTCAGATGCTAGTAGCCAAGCTCGCGTACCAATCAACGACAAGCGAGTCAACTCACCTAGCTCAGGCCTCCGCAGCCCTCTATCGCCAGAATCGGGTTATGGAGAACTGCATCATCTGCCAGCTGTCGATGTGGAGTCTGGTCCTATTTTCAGGAAGAGCGAACCGAGCATCAGTGATAGCAGTCAGACAATCCGAGGAGTTCGGATGCGACCCTTGACTTTGATGGGTCCCCCCAGTGGCAGTGATATTCAAATGTCACCTTTACTAAGCCCCTCGTCAATTTATGGTCGCAGTTCAAAATCGGTATATTTATCTTCATCTTTCTGACGTTTTGAATCCTCACTACAGATCAGAATAACTCATCCTGGACCGATATGAAAGCACGCCCTCAATCAACTTGCTAACTTGGACACAGGAAAAATCAGTGGAATCCAGTAACCCTGACGTGCTCTTTTACTCAGTTCTATGTCAAAATCTTGTCACTCCAGTCTAATTCGTGTTCTATCGTACTCATACTGTTGCACCCGCATTACGAGCATATCCTTACTTTCTACCATCTCTTGCTGCTCTGTCGATGCTTTCAACCTGGGCCGTTCCCCATTGCTCTCAGCGCTTTCACCCTCGAAACTGTCTTGATAGCCGCATAGAATTTGATCTATTCTCAAGATTGATTCATTTGTAACTCAACCACGATTTCCTTTGTTTTTTTTTTCTTTGAATATACGAAGACTTTGCTATAGTTACGCATGATGATTAAATGATATTCTTGAGTGTGGTAGACAACGCAGGAGACCATCAGTTTCTGGGACACTGTTTCAAGTCAGACTGATTGTAGTGATACACAAGTAGAGATATTAGAGGAAAAAAACTAAAGGTCAATAGTAAACATTTGGGGATCTGTAGACGAGCGATCTTTATATGGATGCAGAGGATCGATAGACGAGCAAAGGCGAAATAGGCGTTGAATTCCGCTAACTAAAGAATTGAAAGGTGACATAGTTGCATATGCCAGGTGATGATCGATAGATGAATCAGCATTATCGGGCGTATTAGGTGATGATGGATCAGAAGAGGAAAAGGAGCCGGACTGCGGAGCGGGGCGCAAGGGGGGATATGAAGATGTGTAGCGAATGCCACAAGAGTCTTCTATCGTTGCTGATTGTGGCACCTCGATTTCATTCGAGTCGTTAAGACAATCATCGTTAGACGATTTAGTAAGGTTTTTCGGATGGGTTTTGAAAGGGCGCTTGGGAAGTTTGGGTGGGACGTTGACCCTGGCATTTCCTCTCTGAGTTCCAGTGCCAAGGTCAATCCCTGTCTCCCAAGGACATCTTGCGACATTTCCCTCAAAAACCGCGTCCCTCGAGTAGAATGTGTCAAGCTGAGTGATAGCTGAACGGATCTCCCGGACAGATGGTCGAGCTCTCCATTCCGTGTTAAGCATTGTAACGAGGATGTCGTTGAACTCAAGAGAGATAGGTAAAATTTTCAGAAGAAAATGGAGGGGACTATGGCTGTAGGAACGGAAAGTCGCGTCGTTGCATGTAGCAGACTTCCACGGATTACGGCCAGTGACGATATTAAGAAAAACAATTCCAAGAGACCATATATCGCACGACTGAGGGGAGTAAAGTCCTTCATCGGTAACATCGCTTCTTTGACATTCTGTTGCAGTTGTCTCAATGCCCTAACCACAAAAAAAAATCAAACAATGCATGCCTGGGCTCATATGATACACGCTCCCTGTTTTAAATTCCCCACTTGTGTTCTGGGCGGTGGCCAGCCCGAAGTCCGTCAAAGCTAACCTACAACCATCCTCAAAGCAAACTACATTTTCTGGTTTCAGATCGCGATGGTATATTCCAAGCGAATGGCAGTGCTCGATGGCATCGAGGAGCTGAAGGAAAGCGTCCTTGACCAGAGCGTTGTTTCCAAGATAGCGGCATTTATGTAGAATTTGTACGAAGAGATCTTGATCGGGAGCATATTCCATGATGAAGTAACGATAGATGTCTTCTTCAACGACTCTATGGAGTGTAACAATACCAGGATGAGAACATGCTAATCCATGAAGGGCAATTTCGCGGGTGTGTGATTGGCTTCGTTCATCGGCTTGAATCAAGCATTTCACAGCGTAAGAGCGGCAGTCAAAGCCATGCGCATCGACGGCATGGTATACAACACCATAACCACCAGTACCAATGATTGATACAAGTTTCAGTCTTCCTGAATCGACAAAGGTCCCAACTGGAGGGAAAGAAGACTGCCTGACCTCTGAAATTCCCAGGTTAGCCATGAGGAACTTGCAATTTCTATGCTGTAATTCGTCAATGGCATATTAGCGCTTGATCGATGACTAAAGCATACTAGCAATAGCAAAAATCGCCAAAAAATGAGCCCCCTATGTGAGTTCCCCCAGTCCGTGAAAGAAGACGCGTGCACAAAAGTGAGCTAATTGAGCTCGAGTTCAAGGAGGTTTAGCAGGCGCCATAGCACTGTTAAAGAGACAAGAACTGAATCAAGGCTCCAAAAACAATTGGAGTTCGGAATTAGCTTGGTCAAAGCGCGCGCACCAGACTAATGACGCTACGCCAGATTACGAGTTTGATAAACATAGGGGTTCTGGGCGATCAGTCAGTCGATCAGGATAGAGCGTGACTGGGTGACGAGTCTTGACATCACACTGTCATGTGACTTGAGAGCTTGACACTGCCGTGTGCAGTTTGTTGCAACATATTAATTCAGAATTCTCTTCCTTTTGACCCTGCATGTGATCATCGTCACTCAAAACTGCTGAATAAACAAAGACTTGCTCATGGCGAGACTGGTTTCACTCAATGACGATTCTCTTATCTATATTCTTTCCTTTCTTGAGCCACTCCAGCTTATTTCTGTTCGCAAGGTGGGCTCCATGAGCCAGTGGAATGTTCCTTTTAACACTGAGGTAGACATGCAAGCGCATGTATGCACTTACGGCATTACGGATCGTTTGGAAAAATGCATGTCTGGATTATATCATTGGAAAAGGGTACCCCTTCCCAGAATTATCGTTAAATAGATTCCCTGTCTGGGAACTCGAGCGATATGTCTGTCACTCCAGCAGACTTGCAAACACATGGTTATCTGGCAGCTGGATTCCCCGAAGATCATGGTCGAACTCTGCAACAGCGAGCATATCGGTAGCAGATGTCCGCCTTATCCCAGGATCTCGAGGAACCTTATTAATCACCCTCTCCAAAACTATCTGGTCGGTCATAACACTTTGGAAACTGGAGCCTGTTGTATCGCCTGCGTCTAGTGAAAATTGCTCTTTTGAAAAATGTTGTGAGTGGTCACCACGAGGTGCTGTCGTTACTGGGTTTGCTCTCAGCTCGGATCCTCTTTCTGAGGTCAAACTGGCCGTTTCCTCACTGAACAAAGGGTTCGTTTTTGCAATAACTCTATAAATTGGAAAGACTTTATATTTTGAGTCGAACTGAGCATTACTGAAATTCTTTTAGAAATTACGCTATAGATATCCTATCTTTGGAATCACGGGAAAACACATGGTGTTTTCAATCGGTTCAGTCAATCACGACTCCATTTAGACCCATCAGCCTTGAAGGTGATCTTCTGGTAATCGGAGATGACATAAGGGAGACAACTATTTTGAATTGGAAAACGCAGGCTCGTGCCATTCTGGTACATGCGCAAGATGATCAAGGCATTTTACAGGTGATCTCTCCATCACCATCTTCCAATCCTTGGCTCATCTTCTTCTCTCCAGCATGATAGATGTATTCAAGTTGTCTTCATGCCTCAGAATGTCCTCGTCGTCCGCGCACATTCCGTCTGTCTGTTCCCCTTTCCAATTCTCAAGGTTACAGAGGATCTTCCACTTCGCTATCTCCCAATAGCACGACATTCTTTCGGTTGGGTTGACGGTGTATTTGTCCAATTTATGGGCGAAAATCATCTTTCGAAATCCATTTACAGTACGGACCAACCCTTGCCGCTATCAATCCTGGTTCGTGCGGAGACAGACGACCCATGGGCTTCCGACGACTCTTCATTAGAGCTCTATACCCTCCATGTCAATCCTCATTATCAAAAACACCTGATCGATGATGAAACCAGTTGCGCCGTTCACGAGACACCAATAACGCCGTCGATACATTCACCACAGCCATACTGTTTCCCTCCTGTCCTCACCTCGAAAGTCGTTTCCAGGCGTGGCTCTCTGCGCTGTACGGATGTGCTTTTGGGAAGATTAGGCACAGCCCTATGGTTACAGCCGAAGGACAGGTCAGTTTCTGGTCTTTACTGGACTGCCGATGATGCACTGGCTGGACCCCAAAATGCAGAGCGTTCGAAGTATAGATATGAATCGCTAGTTGCTGGTATTTTTCCTGGTACACTGTTTCCAGGTGACTGTCGGACATTGGACAAGGGTGTGTTGAAGGTGGAAGCTCAAATTATACGTTGGAATGAAGGGCAGAGTTGGTCCTCCATTGCATATGACGAGGACGTTGGACGGATTGTTCTAGCCACAGGCTTTGGGGACATTACTATCCTTGACATGTGATTGAATTCATTTGTAGATAAGTTGAGGTATCTACTGAAAAATGCCCTTCAATATTGCAATAGCTATCACTCCTCGCTATGGCATTTAGGTCATGAATTCTTGTGTATTATCCTCTGCGAATATATATGCGCACCTCCTTCCTCTGCTATCATCATGATTTTCTACGTCGCCGTTATTCGTTTGCCGAGGAGACGAGCGTGAGGTGAATGACCAGAGTACATCACTCCCGGATGATACATTAATCGAGAAAGAATTGTTAAGAGAAGAAGTGAACATAAACGAAAAGGATCGTCGCTCGGGATCCGGACTTGTGGTACGAGGCGCAGTAGTAGTGCGG
>Ga0153951_1000588_pt1 | contig 13367 bp, 12 predicted proteins | sample TSNJ035MetaG_FD_102278 | JGI IMG/M metagenome (GOLD analysis project Ga0153951, IMG submission 102278) | Attine ant fungus gardens microbial communities from New Jersey, USA - TSNJ035 MetaG | ecosystem: Host-associated > Fungi > Mycelium > Unclassified | place: USA: New Jersey, Wharton State...
GCAAGATCAACGCGGACGGCATCGTGCCGACGCTCGCCGACGGCAGCCACTTGTTGCCGCAGTCGCTCGCGATCATCGAGTATCTGGAGGAGACGCATCCCGAGCCGCCGCTGCTGCCGAAGACGCCCGTCGATCGCGCGTATGTGCGCTCGGTGGCGCTACAGGTCGCGTGCGAGATTCATCCGCTGAACAATCTGCGCGTGCTGCGCTATCTGAAGCACACGCTGTGCGTCGACGACGATGCGAAAGACGCGTGGTACCGGCACTGGATCGACGCGGGCTTCGCGACGCTGGAGACGCATCTGGCGGGCGACGCGCGTACCGGCACGCTGTGTTTCGGCGACACGCCGACGCTCGCCGATGCCTGTCTGATTCCGCAGGTGTTCAACGCGCACCGCTTCAAGGTCGACACGGCGAAGTTTCCGACGATCCAGCGCATCTACGATCACGCGATGCAGCTCGATGCGTTTGCGCGCGCGGCACCGGGTGCGCAACCCGATGCCGAGTGACGCGGCGGCTTTTCGGCTCTATGTCGCGTAGCGACGCATCGGCATATCGGCGGCGGGTTGAAATGAAAAGAGGGCGCTCCGTGGAGTGCCCTCTTGCTGGTTTCGGGCTCAAGCGCCCGCGCGCTACGGGTTGAGCGCGGATCAGGTGTGGATCAAGCGCGGCTCAAACGTAACTCAAGCGCAACTCAAACACCCAGCAACGCGTCCGAAAACTCCTCGGCGCTGAACGGTTGCAAATCCTCGACCTTTTCGCCGACGCCGATGAAATACACCGGCACCGGCCGCTGCCGTGCGATGGCCGCGAGAATGCCGCCCTTCGCGGTGCCGTCGAGCTTGGTGACGATCAGGCCGGTGAGGCCGAGCGCGTCGTCGAACGCCTTGACCTGGGTGAGTGCGTTCTGGCCCGTGTTCGCGTCGATCACGAGCAGCACCTCGTGCGGCGCGCCGTCCTGCGCCTTGCCGATCACGCGCTTCACCTTGCGCAGCTCTTCCATCAGATGCAGTTGCGTAGGCAGGCGGCCGGCCGTGTCGGCCATCATCACGTTGATCTTGCGCGCGCGCGCGGCGCCGACCGCGTCGAAGATCACCGCGGCCGGGTCGCCGCTTTCCTGCGCGACCACGGTCACGTTGTTGCGCTGGCCCCAGATCGCCAGCTGTTCGCGCGCGGCGGCGCGGAACGTGTCGCCGGCGGCGAGCAGCACCGACTGGTCGAAGCTCTGCAGATGCTTGGCGAGCTTGCCGATGCTCGTGGTTTTGCCCGCGCCGTTGACGCCGGCGATCATCATGACGAGCGGCTGCGCACGGCCGAGCATCAGCGATTTTTCGAGCGGCTTGAGCAGCGCGACGAGCAGCGTGCGCAGCGCCGTCTTGACCTGCTGCGGGTCGGTGAGGCGCTCGCTGCGCACTTTTTCGCGCAGCGATTCGAGCAGGAATTCGGTGGCCTCGACGCCGGCGTCCGACATCAGCAGCGCGGTTTCGAGTTCTTCGTACAGGTCCTCGTCGATCTTCGTGCCAACGAAGATGCCGGTCAGGCTCGAACTCGTTTTCGACAGCCCGCTTTTCAGGCGCGTGAGCCAGGAGCGCTTCGCGCCCGCGTCCTGCACGGGCGGCGGGACGACTTCGACGGTTTCCTCGACGGCTTCGAATTCGGTTTCGAATTCGGCGTCAAAGCCGGCCTCGGCCGCTTCCTGCGGTTGCGGCTCGAAGACGGTCGCGGCCGCGGGCGGCAGCGCCGCTTCCTCGGGCAGCGGGGCGATGGCTTCGGACTGCGCGCCGTCTTGCGCCGCCTGCGCTTCGTCTGCGGCGGTATCGGACTCTTTCGAACCCTTGAATCGTTTGAAAAAACTGAACATGATCTGGCGTATTGGAGAGCGCGCCGATGCGCGCAGCCGGCACGGGACCGGCGAAGGAGGGCAGCGCCGCGATGCGAAAGGCAAGGCGCTGGCAGCCGCACATTTTATCAGGCGAGCCGCGGCGCGTCGTATCGGCCGATCGGCCAGGCTGGACGCGGGACGCCCCTGTGGTAACGTGGGCGCTCCGGTCCGCGCGCCTGCGCGTCGCGGGCGTCGTCACCAGGTCATAGAAACTGCAAGAAACCGCATGCCCCGTTTAGCACCTTCACGCGCCGCCGGCGCTTCGTCCAAAGGCGGCAAGCCGCACGCCATTCGTATCATCGGCGGCGACTGGAAGCGCACGCCATTGCCCGTGCTCGATCTGGACGGCTTGCGCCCCACGCCCGACCGCGTGCGCGAAACGCTGTTCAACTGGCTCGGCCAGCGTCTGGATGGCCAGCATTGCCTCGATCTGTTCGCCGGCAGCGGTGCGCTCGGCTTCGAGGCCGCGTCGCGCGGCGCGGCGCGCGTGCTGATGGTGGAGCGCAATGCGCGCGCCGCCGGCCAGTTGCGCGCGAACCAGCAGCGCCTCGCGGCGCGCGCGATCGAAATCGCCGAGGCGGACGGCCTACGTCTTGCCGCGAGTCTCGCGCCCGGCTCGTTCGACGTGGTGTTCCTCGATCCGCCGTTCGGCGCCGATCTGCTCGGCCCGGCGCTGGCCGTGGCGGCGCCGCTCGTCGGCGCGAACGGTTTTCTCTATGTCGAAGCGGGCGAGGCGCTCGAAACGGCTGCCCACGAGCCGCTCGCGGGCTGGGAAGTCACGCGGCAAGGCAAGGCGGGCGCTGTCCACTTTCATTTGCTGCAGCGCGAAAATAAGGAATAATGCGCGTTCCAAAAAAGGGCCGGGCGGTTTATCGTCAGCGCGTCCGGAGTCAAATGCGTCGCGTGGACGCTTTGCCGTGCCCTTTTGTCTGAATAGAGGAGAAGTCTCATGGTAGTCGCCGTGTACCCGGGCACGTTCGACCCGCTGACGCGCGGTCACGAAGACCTCGTTCGGCGCGCGTCGAGCATTTTCGACACGTTGGTGGTGGGCGTTGCCGACAGTCGCAACAAGAAGCCGTTTTTTACGCTGCAGGAGCGCCTCGCGATTGCACACGAAGTGCTCGGGCACTACCCGAACGTCAAGGTCATGAGCTTCAAGGGGCTCCTCAAGGATTTCGTGCGGACCAATAACGCGCGCGTGATCGTCAGGGGCCTGCGTGCCGTGTCGGATTTCGAATACGAGTTTCAGATGGCGGGCATGAACCGCTATCTGTTGCCCGACGTCGAGACGATGTTCATGACGCCGTCCGATCAGTACCAGTTCATCTCGGGCACGATCGTGCGCGAGATCGCGCAACTGGGCGGCGACGTCAGCAAGTTCGTGTTCCCGTCGGTCGAAAAATGGCTGAAGGAGAAGGTCGCTTCGCTGGACCCGAATGGCGGCGCTCAGGCGGCGCAGCCGTAACCGGCCGGACGGCGGCCGATAGTTTCGGGTACGGCCAGGCGCCCTTTGCCGCTTTGGCGAAAGCTTCGGCGAATTTGTCGAAATGTCTGAGCGAGGCTGGCGTGAGTTCGATCTGCTTGCGCCGGGCGTCTTCGGTATCGTTGAGCACGATCCAGCCTTTCTCGCACATCGATGAAATGCGGCCATGCAGCGTGGCCGGCGAGCCCAGCTCGCTGTGACCCATCATGTCCTTCACCGGGAGGCGCTCCTTGTTCTGCGTTGCGCGCACCACGAATTCAAGGATTTTTTCTTCGAGCGGGTCGAGTGCCGGTAGCGTGGGCAGGCCACGCTGCGCTTCGGTCAATTGCAGAAATCGGAGATAGATGTCGGCTGGATTTTAGTTGCGGTCGATCTGCGTCGTGGTGAAAAGGCGCTTGGCTTCATGCGCCCGCGCGCCAGGATGAAAAGCTATAATGTATTGTTTTTCATAGGAAAGTTGGTGGCGGCATGGCCTTGATGATTACCGACGAATGCATCAATTGCGACGTCTGCGAGCCGGAGTGCCCGAACGATGCGATTTCGATGGGCACGGAAATCTATGTGATCGATCCGAAGAAATGTACCGAGTGCGTCGGCCATTTCGACGAGCCGCAGTGCATTCAGGTGTGCCCGGTGGAGTGCATTCCACGCGACCCGGAACATCTGGAAACGCGCGAAGGCTTGATGGCGAAGTATCACGCGCTGCAAGCCGCGAAGGGTGCGTGACGTTCGGGGTTGATGCGTGCAGCAAAAAAATGGCGAAGGCTGAATGGGTCTTCGCCATTTTTGTTTCTGGCTTTTGTTTTGCGGTGGTGTTTTCCTCAGGCCGCCGAGGCGCGCATCGCTATCCGGCGTACGTGCTGAAAATAGCGCGTAACGCATCCAGCAGAATGTCGCATTCAGCATCGGTGCCGATCGAAATTCGCAGGTGCTGGTCGATACGCGGCGCCTTGAAATGGCGCACGAAAATTTCTTTCTCCCTGAGCCGCAATGCGAGCGTCGCCGCGTCGTAGCCCGCATGGCGCGCGAACAGCAGATTCGCGGCCGACGGCAAGACTTCGAAGCCGAGCGCGCCCAGTTCCGCGGCCAGGCGCTCGCGGCTCGCGATCACCTTTGCGCAGCAGTCGCGAAACCAGGCGTCGTCTTCGTAGGCGGCGGTCGCGGCCGCTTGGGCGAGCCGATCGAGCGGGTAGTAGTTGAAGCTGTCTTTCACGCGGTTCAGCGCGTCGATCAGCTCCGGATTGCCGAACGCGAGGCCGACGCGCATGCCGGCCAGCGAACGCGATTTCGACACGGTCTGCACGACGAGCAGATTCGGATAGCGATCGATCAGCGCAATTGCCGATTCGGCGCCGAAATCGACGTAAGCCTCGTCGATTACCACGACCGAATCCGGATGGCGCGCCACGAGACGTTCGATGTCCGCGAGCGGCAACGGGCGGCCGGTCGGCGCATTCGGGTTCGGAAACAGGATGCCGCCGTTCTCCACCGCGTAATCGTCGATGTCGATCGCAAAGCTGTCGTCGAGCGCGATGGTCTGGTAATCGACTTCGAACAGCCTGGCGTAGGTCGGATAGAAGCTGTACGTGATGTCGGGGAACAGCAGCGGCTTGCCGTGCTTGAGCAAAGCCTGGAACGTGAGCGCGAGCACCTCGTCCGAGCCGTTGCCCGCAAACACCTGTTCGGCGCGGATGCCGTGATAGGCAGCGACCGTTTCGCGCAGCTTGCGCGCGGTAGGGTCCGGATAGCGGCGCAGCGCTTCGGCTGTGTCGCCGAGTTCCTGGCGGATCGCCGCGAGCACGCGCGGCGACGGCGGGTAGGGATTCTCGTTGGTGTTCAGCTTCACCGGATGCGCGAGCGCGGGCTGTTCGCCCGGCACATACGGCGTCAAACGGTGGACGATGTCACTCCAGTAACGGCTCAAGCGATTCTCCTGGCGATGTCGATTGCAATGGCGATGGCGGCCGGCCGCGCCGGTCAGCCGTTATTCAGCCGTTATTGCGATGCAGCTGCATCATCGCGCGCTCCAGCTCGCCCTTGATGACCTGGGGCATGACCGCGAGGGCGCGTTCGATCGACGCGTCGATCACATCCTGCTCTTCGCGGCGCGGCGGTTTCAGCACGTAATTGGCGACGTCGGGTTTGGCGCCGGCGCGCGCGCTTTCGGGAATCAGGTCGCGCGGATGGCCAATGCCGATCCGCAGCCGCCAGTATTGCTGCGACGACAGGTGCGCGCTGATGTCCTTCAGTCCATTATGCCCGCCGCTGCCGCCACCGAGCTTCAGCTTGACGCTGCCGGGCGGCATGTCGAGCTCGTCGTGCGCGACCAGAATCTCGTCGGGAAGAATCTTGAAGAACTGCGCCACCGCCACGACCGATTGGCCGGAACGGTTCATATAGGTTTGCGGCTCCAGCAGATGCACTTCCTCGCCGTGCAGTCGCGCTTTCGCGTAAAAGCCGTGGAAGCGCCGCTCGTCGCGCAGCGTCGTGCCTGCCTCGCGCGCGAGTTGATCGACCAGCCAGAAGCCGGCGTTGTGACGCGTCGCGGTGTATTCGGCGCCCGGATTGCCGAGCCCGACGATCAGCTTGATCATGATTGCGTGAGTCCATCTGGCCCGGAAGGGAACTGCAGCCGGACCCAAAAAGCCGAAAAAAAACCCGCCAGGGCGAACCTCGGCGGGTCACATCGACCGTTTCATGGGAAACGGATCGAGAGGATTGCTTGCTCTGAACCGAAGGGCCCTTAAGCAGCCGGCGTTTCGCCTTCAGCAGCAGCGGCGTCTCCGGAGATCGCGCCAGCCGGGATCGTTGCAGCAGCAACCACCGGGTTTTCCGCGTCGACGTGGGCGACGAGCGCCACACCTGCCGGCAACGGGATGTCCTTCGCGTGAACCGATTGACCTGCTTCGATCTTCGCGAGGTCGACTTCGATGAATTCGGGCAGTGCCGACGGCAGGCACTCGATTTCGATTTCGTTGAGGACGTGCGAGATCACCGCGCTCGACAGCTTCACTGCCGGGTTGCTTTCCTGGTTCAGGAAGTGCAGCGGCACCTTGGTGTGCAGCTTCTTCGATGCGTCGACGCGCTGGAAGTCCACGTGCAGCACGAGCTGACGGAACGGGTGGTATTGCACGTCGCGCAGCAGAACCTGTTGCGACTTGCCGGCCACTTCCAGTTCGAGGATCGACGAGTGGAAAACTTCTTTCTTGAGCGCGTGCCACAGGGCGTTGTGATCGAGTTCGATCAGTTGCGTGTCAGCACCCGCGCCATAAACGATACCCGGGGTCTTACCCGAGTTACGCAGGCGGCGGCTCGCACCCGTACCTTGCAGGGAACGCTCGAAAGCGACTACTTTCATGTTGAATCTCCAATGCACTGCCCGCGACCAGGCAGTAAAAACAGGGCCTCGAAGCCGTAATGGCTGAGGCCCGGGATAGCGGCACGAACCTTCGTTCGTTCATGCCGATTGTGCAAAAACGCCGCGTGTCGCATGAAGCGGTACGCGGCGTCTTCGCAAATGCTTAACTCTCGGCGAACAGCGACATGACCGAATCGCCGCGGCGGATGCGCGAGAACGTTTCGGCGAGCAGGCCGGCGCTCGTCAACGAACGGATCTTTGCGCACGAACGGGCTTCTTCGCCGAGCGGGATCGTGTCCGTGACCACGAGTTCGTCGAGTGCGGAAGCGGCGATACGCTCGCCTGCGCCGCCCGACAGAACCGGGTGAGTGGCGTACGCGAACACCTGCTTCGCGCCGCGTTCCTTCAGAACCTGCGCGGCCTTGCACAGCGTGCCGGCCGTGTCGACCATGTCGTCCATGATCACGCAGGTGCGGCCTTCGACTTCACCGATGATGTTCATCACTTCGGCGACGTTCGCCTTCGGGCGACGCTTGTCGATGATCGCGAGATCGCAATTGAGCTGCTTTGCCAGTGCACGGGCGCGCACCACGCCGCCGACGTCCGGCGAAACGACCAGCAGGTTGTCGTAGTTCTGCTTGCGCAGATCGCCGAGCAACACGGGCGTTGCGTAGATGTTGTCGACCGGGATGTCGAAGAAGCCTTGAATCTGGTCAGCGTGCAGATCCATCGTGATGATCCGCTCGACGCCGGCGATTTCCAGCATGTTCGCCACGACCTTCGCCGAGATGGCGACGCGCGCCGAACGCGGGCGCCGATCCTGACGGGCATAACCGAAGTAGGGGATGGCGGCGGTGATCCGGCCTGCGGATGCGCGCTTGAGCGCATCGACCATGATCATCAGTTCCATCAGATTGTCGTTCGTCGGTGCACACGTGGATTGCAGGACGAAGACATCCTTGCCACGCACGTTTTCCTGAATCTCGACCTGGATCTCACCGTCCGAAAAACGGCTGACCATTGCTTTGCCGAGGGGAATACCGAGGTTTTTGACGACTTCCTGGGCAAGCGCGGGATTTGCGTTGCCAGTAAAAACCATCAGGCCGTCATGGCTGCTCATCGTGCACCTACTTCAGGCTGGGGGCGGGAGAGATATGATTGCTGTGACGAACCACAGCGAACTACGAGAATTTTTGGCAGGGGAGAAAGGATTCGAACCTTTGCATGCCGGAATCAAAATCCGGTGCCTTAACCAGCTTGGCGACTCCCCTACACTAACTTTGAGCTCCGCCGACCGTGGAGTTTCGTTCGACGATGCAAAACTTATGACGCGAAAGCAAAGAGTGGATGCTGATCCAAGCCCGCTGCCACTGCACTGTTCCATTCGCTTGGCAACTTGGCTTGCGCCGCTTCTGCCTCGGCTTTGCTACGGAACGCTGCAAAAACACTCGCACCCGATCCGGACATCCGCGCTGGCGCGATGTTTTCAAACCATCGCAGCACTTGCGCTACTTCCGCATACTTTCCTACGACAACCTGCTGCATGTCATTCCGGCCAAAACTTTCCGGCCAGTCAGTGTTGCAGCTGTGTTCTGCAGGAAAGTCCGTAATTATGAGGGGCTTTGTATCTCTTGTCAACGCTTTTTCGGAAAAAATCGCTGCAGTTGGAACCTGCACCCTCGGTGTCACTACCAAGAAGTGACGCGGCGGCAATTGTACAACGTCTAACGCTTCCCCAACACCCTCTGCGAAGGCATTTTTCCCAAATACGAAAAAAGGCACGTCCGCACCGAGCTTCAGCGCAAGATCCTGCAATTCCTGGCGCGGCAGGTCGAGTTTCCATAAGCGATTGAGCGCGAGCAGCGTCGTCGCTGCGTCCGAGCTGCCACCGCCGAGTCCGGCGCCCATCGGCAGGCGCTTGTCGATTTCGATGTCGACGCCCTCGCGCGAACCCGTGTGCGCTTTCAGCAGCGTCGCGGCGCGTACCGTGAGGTCATGCTCGGGCGGCACATCGGCGATTTCGGTGCGGCGTGTGATGAGCCCGTCGTCGCGGCGCGTGAAGTGCAGCGTGTCGCCCCAGTCGAGCAGCTGAAAGACCGTTTGCAGCGTGTGATAGCCATCTGGCCGGCGGCCCGTGATGTGCAGGAAGAGATTCAGTTTCGCTGGCGCGAGGCAATCGCGCAGCGAATCGGTTGTTTCGATCATGAGTGAAAGCTACCTGCGCCAAGGTGGCGCCAAACGGGCGGTAACGCTGCGTGAACGGATGCAGGGGCGAAGGTTTTCAAAGCGGCCTTCGAAAGCGGCCTTCGTACCGGCCGCCCTGGCGAAAAGCCGTCACTGATCCAGCGCGAGCTTGATGTCGAGCGGCGGCTCCGAGCGGCTCAGATTGAGGCGCTTTACGCCGGTAGCCGGTGCATCGGCATACGCGAGATAGTCGATGGTCCAGCCGTCCTGCGTGATCTGCTTCAAGCGCGACGGCTGCTGCGGGTCGTTCTCGGTCTTCGCGCGCGAGGTCGGTGCGGGAGACGGCTGCAGCCAGTAGCGCAGACCTTCGACCGGCAGCGTGAACCCGAGTGCATTCTGCATCAGCGTGGAGACGTTATCCGCGGTGAGCGGTGCGCGGTTCGGCAATTCGAGCGTGGCCGAGGCCGGCGACGACGTGACGATAGCCAGGGTCTGACCAAGCGGATTGCGCAATTGCAGAGTCACGGTGTCGCCGGTTTCCTGCCACGAGAAGTTGCCGTAGGCGTTGCGTTGCTGGCCGTTCTGGTCGTTGTACTGGACCGCGAAACGGCCCTGATACGAGCGGCTCGTTTGCGCGGTCACTTCGGTCGCGGCCTTCGACGTGGACGCCCCCTGCGGTTGCACCGACGCGCAGCCCGCCAGCGCGACAACGGCCGCCGCCGCGAATCCGAGCGCCATGCCGCGCGGCGCCCCGGAACAGGAAATCAAACGGGAAAGACGCATCAAAGATCGTTTACCTGAAGACGTTGCAGCGTTTTGACGAGGGTGTCGTTGTCCGGCTCGAGCTTGCGCGCGGCACGGAATGCTGCGCGCGCCTCGTCCTGCTCGCCGGTTTTCCACAGCACTTCGCCGAGGTGTGCGCCGATTTCGGCGTTCGGCTGGATGCTGTACGCCTTGCGCAGCAGCTTGATCGCATCCGCCGTGTTGCCCATCCGGTATTTGACCCAGCCCACGCTGTCCATGATGAACGCGTCGTTCGGTGCGAGGGCCGAGGCCTTTTCGACCAGCTTGTCCGCTTCCGGAAGACGCTGATTGCGATCGGCCAGCGAATAGCCGAGCGCGTTGTACGCCTGCGGATTGTCCGGCTGCGTCTTCATCAGCTTGCGCAGCTGCGCTTCCATGATGTCGTAATGGCCGGTCTTTTCGGCGGCCATCGCGTAGTCGTAGGTGAGGTCGGGGTCGTCGGGGAAGTTTGCCGTGGCTTGCTGCAGGCGCTCTTCGGCCTCGGGGTAGCGCTTCGCGTCGAACAGGATCGCGGCGTCGGTGCGCGCGATCAGCGCCATGTCGCGCGGGTCGGAGGTCTGCAGGCCGGCGAGCAGCTTGCGCGCGTCGTCGGTCTTGCCCTGCTTCGCGAGTAGCTGCGCGCGCGTGATCTGCGCGGGCATGTACTGCTGGCTGGTCGGCGCAATCTTGTTGAGCCAGTCGTTCGCTGCCGCTTCGTTTTTCTGTTCGAGCGACAGTTGCGCCAGGTAGATGTAGGCCTGGCCCGCATCGGCGCCCGGCGTCTTGTCAGCCAGCTGCGCGTATTGCGTCAGATAGGTCTGCGCGTCGGCGAAATTTTTCTGCTGGATCTTGATCAGTGCGAGCGCCATCAACGGCGTGAGGTCGTTCGGGTTCGCCTTGCGCATGCTCTCGAACTGCTTCTGCGCGTCGTCGAGACGGTCGCTCGCGAGATACATCTGCGCGAGCGCGAGCCGCGCGTCATGCGATTTCGGATTCTGCTGCACGTATTTTTCGAGCGACGCGATGCCTTCCTTGCGCTCTTCCGGGCCCATTTGCGAGAGCGTCAGCGCCGCCGGCAGATAGTCGGGTTTCAGGGTCAGCGCCTGCTCGAGCGATTTGCGGGCGCCCGGCGCGTCGTCGGACAGCAACTGCTGACGGGCGAGCGCGAGTTGCGCTTCGGGCCGGTTCAGGTCGTTCTTCGCGAGGTCCTGCAATACATGCAGACCGCCGATGCGATTCGGGCCGCGCGAGAGCAGCAGCTGCAGCGAGAGGATCGCGTTGCCGCGGTTTTCCTCGGGCACCTTCGCCAGTTCGCGCGCGAGGATCGGCGCCGCGTCGTCGGGCTTGCCGGACAGCACGAGCAGCGAGGCGTCGAGTTGCGCGGCGCGCTCCGAATCCGGCGCGTACTGCTGCCATAATTGCGCGGCGGCCAGCGCGTCCGACGGGCTTTGCGCGGCCAGCGCGATTTCGGTGGCGCGCTGCGCCATGCGCGGGTCGTGCGTGTCGCGCGTGAGCGCGAGGTAGGTTTGATAGGCGGGCGCCGGCTGGTCGCGCTGCAGCGCGATCTCGGCGGCGAGCACCTGGAAGACGATCTGGCTCGACAACGGCACGTCCGGCAGCGACTTCTCGTCTTCGGGCGTTGCGGGACCGAGCGGGTCCGGCAAGGTGACCGACGTGTCGTCCGAATCCGGCGCGGGGTCCTGCGCATGCGCGGGCACGGCGGCCAGCGCCCATAATGCGAGCGCGGCTGCGCCGAGCATCCGCCGGGCGGATACGGCATGTGGCACGTTGGACATGCGCGCGAGGCGCCTTGAAAGCAGCTTCACGAAGGACACGTTCATGGAAATCCGTTCAATGTTTCAGTCGATTGTAACGCGCTCGCTACAATACGCGCACAACCACACACGCAAGTAGCAGACCGATCAGACATGCCAGAGTTGCCAGAAGTCGAGGTTACCCGCCGAGGGATCGAACCGTATGTGTCCGGGCGCAAGGTCGAGCGCGTCGAAGTGCGTACGCCCGCGCTGCGCTGGCCGATTCCGGCCGGCCTTGCGAAAACCTTGCGCGGCCATGTGGTGCGCAAGGTCGAGCGGCGCGGCAAGTACCTGCTGTTCGAAATCGACGCGGGCTGGTTCATCGTGCATCTCGGCATGACCGGCACGCTGCGCGTGCTGCGTCACGTGCCGCAGCCGCCGGCCGCGGCGAAGCACGATCACGTCGACTGGATCTTCGACGACTTCATCCTGCGTTATCGCGATCCGCGGCGTTTCGGCGCGGTGTTGTGGCATCCGCGCGAGGCGGGCGACATCCTCGCGCACCCGCTGCTCGCCGGGCTCGGCGTCGAGCCCTTCTCGCCGGCGTTCTCGGGCGCGCTGATGCACCGGCTGACGCGCGGGCGTAAAGTGTCGGTGAAGCAGGTGCTGCTGGCCGGTGAAATCGTCGTCGGCGTGGGCAATATTTACGCGTCGGAGAGCCTGTTTCGCGCGGGCATCCGGCCGACCACCGCGGCGGGGCGCGTCTCGCTCGCGCGCTATGAACTGCTCGCCGACGCGGTGCGCGTGACGCTTGCCGCCGCGATCGAGAAGGGCGGCAGCACGCTGCGCGATTTCGTCGGCAGCGACGGCGAAAGCGGCTACTTCCAGCTCGACTATTTCGTCTATGATCGCGCGGGCCAACCCTGCCGCGTGTGTGCAACGCCCATCAAACAGATCGTGCAGGGGCAGCGCTCCACGTACTTCTGTCCCACCTGCCAGCGCTAGATTTCCGATGCCTTCCCGCCTGACACCCACTACGACCCCGCGTGCGAACTCACGCGCGGGCGCGTCCGCCGCGGCGCCCGTTTTTCCCGCGATGCCCGATTTTTCCGCGCGCCTCATCGCATGGCAGCGCCAGCACGGCCGGCACGATCTGCCCTGGCAGAACACGCGCGACCCGTACCGCATCTGGCTGTCGGAAATCATGTTGCAGCAGACCCAGGTGTCGACGGTGATTCCGTACTACGCGAAGTTTCTCGCGCGTTTTCCCGATGTCGCCGCGCTGGCCGCCGCGCCATCCGACGACGTGATGGCGCTGTGGGCCGGCCTCGGCTACTACACGCGCGCGCGCAATCTGCATCGCTGCGCGCAGGTCGTGGTCGAGCGGCACGGTGGCGCGTTTCCGGCCTCGGTCGACGAACTCGCGGACCTGCCCGGCATCGGCCGCTCGACGGCTGCCGCGATCGCCTCGTTCGCCTTCGGCGCGCGCGCGACGATTCTCGACGGCAACGTGAAGCGCGTGCTCGCGCGCGTGTTCGGCGTCGACGGATTCCCGGGCGAGAAGAAGGTCGAGAACGCGATGTGGACGCTCGCCGAATCGCTGCTGCCGGTCGATGCATCGGACGACGAAGTTAGCGCGTACACGCAGGGCTTGATGGATCTCGGCGCGACGCTATGCGTGCGCGGCCGGCCAGACTGCGCGCGCTGCCCGTTCGCCGTCGACTGCGTTGCGAATGTCACCGGACGTCAGCGCGACTTGCCCACGGCGCGGCCGAAGAAAGCCGTGCCGACGCGCCGCACCTGGATGCTCGTGCTGCGCGACGGCAACGCGGTGATGCTCGAGCGGCGGCCGCCGTCGGGCATCTGGGGCGGCTTGTGGAGTCTCCCCGAAGCCGCCGACGAAGCCGCGCTCGCCGAGCGCGC
>Ga0153951_1000592_pt1 | contig 13334 bp, 12 predicted proteins | sample TSNJ035MetaG_FD_102278 | JGI IMG/M metagenome (GOLD analysis project Ga0153951, IMG submission 102278) | Attine ant fungus gardens microbial communities from New Jersey, USA - TSNJ035 MetaG | ecosystem: Host-associated > Fungi > Mycelium > Unclassified | place: USA: New Jersey, Wharton State...
CGCGCGCGCGTGCTGATGGCAAGCCTGCTGCTGATGGCGTTCGGTCTCGCGCTGACGATGCTGCATCCGCTCGCGGCGATCGCCACCGGCATCGCCTGCCTGACATTCGGCTTCTTCGCCGGCCACGCGGTGGCGAGCGGCTGGGTCGGCCGGCTCGCGAAAGAGGCAAAAGGCCAGGCCGCCGCGCTGTACCTGCTCGCGTACTACATCGGTTCGAGCGTGGTCGGCTCGTACGGCGGCCGCGTGTGGGCCAGTCATGGCTGGAATGGGGTGGCCGGGCTGGTGGGAACGCTGCTCGTCATCGGACTGCTTGCCGCGATGCGGCTGCGCCGCCGCGAGTAGCCGGTGAACGATGCCGTATCGAACCAGCGCGCATCGAATCGCGCCTGAACGTAAGGCGTACGTAAACGAACACTTCATAGTTTTCGACCATGCTTGCTGCGCCGCATCAATCGCCGCAAGCCCTGTCGGACGGGGTTCAGCGGTTTGCGAATAAGCACCGTTGAGCCCCCTGGACGCCATCTCGCGCCGTGATGGCCGTCCAACGGTCTCCTATACTCGAAACGAGTTCGGACGCGGCAGAGTTTCAGCCCGCAGTCCGCGCCGGAAATGCATAGCCACTCTTGCATGCGAGGAGACGAATATGACGACGTACTTTACGATCAGCGATTTCATTCTGGTCATTCCGATGGCGCTGGCGGGCGCGTTGTTCGTCGGCGCGCTGCCCTGCAAGACCGAAGTGCGGCACAACGCGCTGCGCGTGCTGGGCGCGCTGATCGGCGTCGTGTGCGCGGTGGCGCTGGTCGAAGGGCTGCCCGCGCTCGTCTAGCGCAAGCCATATAAAAAACCGCCTTCGCGTGAAGCGTCGGCGGTTTTTTTCGTCTCTGCTAACACGGTGGACGGCCGGCTGACTCACTTGTCGCCGGCGCGTCCGTCGCGTGTCCGTTACGCGATCAGATTGCCTGATCCGTCGACGGCTTTTCCCACAGGTTGATCCCGCCTTCGGTCGCGTAGCGGTCGATCTCGGCGAGTTCGTCGGCGGAGAACGCGAGGTTCTTCAGCGCGCCGACGTTCTCGCGCACCTGCTCCGCCCGGCTCGCGCCGATCAGCACCGAGGTCACGCGCTGATCGCGCAAGGCCCACGCGAGCGCCATCTGCGCGAGGCTCTGGCCGCGACGTTGCGCGATGTCGTTGAGCTTGCGCACGTGTTCGAGGTTCTGCTCGCTCAGATGCTCCTGCTTCAGCGAACCGCCGCCCGCCTTGTTGACGCGCGCATCGGACGGCACGCCGTTCAGGTACTTGCTGGTCAGCAAACCTTGCGCGAGCGGCGTGAACACGATCGTGCCCGCGCCGACCGTTTCGAGCGTATCGAGCAGGTCGCGCTCGATCCAGCGGTTCAGCATGTTGTACGACGGCTGATGGATCAGCAGCGGCACCTTGTATTCGGCGAGCAGCTTCGTCATTTCGCGCGTCTTCGCGGACGAGTACGACGAGATGCCGATATACAGCGCCTTGCCCTGCTGCACCGCGCTCGCCAATGCGCCCGCGGTTTCCTCGAGCGGCGTATTCGCATCGAAGCGGTGCGAATAGAAGATGTCGACGTAATCGAGGCCCATGCGCTTGAGGCTCTGATCGAGACTCGCGAGCACGTACTTACGCGAGCCGCCGCCCTGGCCGTACGGACCCGGCCACATGTCCCAGCCGGCCTTCGACGAAATCAGCAGCTCGTCGCGATACGGTTTGAAATCGTCCTTGAAGAGGCGGCCGAAGTTGGTTTCCGCGCTGCCGTACGGCGGGCCGTAGTTGTTCGCGAGGTCGAAGTGGGTGATGCCGAGATCGAAGGCCGTGCGCAGGATGTCGCGCTGCGTGGAGATCGGCGTGGTGTCGCCGAAGTTGTGCCACAGACCGAGCGACAGTGCCGGCAGTTTGAGACCCGATTTGCCGCAGACGCGGTATTGCATGTCCGAATAGCGTTCTGAAGCTGCTTCGTAAGCCATTGCTAGTGTCCTTGTCGATGAGATCGCCCGGCGATTGCGGGCTCGAGGATTCGCGCGATGCGAGAGGCGTACTGCTCGAAGGATTGTTGTGGTGGTGTCGTCGTGGTACGGCGAGACCGCTATGGTAGCCAATCGACTTCATCCTTGCAGGGACCCAGTATGCGGGATGGACGATCGCGAACGGCTCACCTACACTCTGGCCGGATCAGGCTGATGGGAGAAGCAGATGACGAAGGCGATTTCGATCGCGCTGATTGTCGGCGGCATCGTGTTGCTGTATTTCGGCGGGCAAGCGTTCAACTCGGTGAGCAGCGACGTATCGCGCTTCTTTACCGGTTCGCCGACCAACAAGGCGATCGTGCTGATCGTCGCGGGCGTGGTGGCGACGCTGGCGGGACTGACGGGCGTGGCGTTGTCAGGGCGCAAGCGTTGAGGGCATGCGCGAGGTCGCAACGAAGGTGTGCGGCCAAGGCGCGCAATAGGCAATAAGGAAAGGCCTTGCCGAACATGCGGCGCCTGTCGCTCGCGTTCGCATGATGATCGAATGCGAACGCGAGCGACAGGCGCCGTCGTCGTTCACGAGCCTAGAACGCGATCTCGGGCTTGGCGGCCGAACGCGTGCCGGGCAGCGGCACGTTGCTCGCGCCGTGATAGGTGTACACCAGCGAAAACTTCACCTGATCGCTGAGATTCTTGCCGGCCGAATGCAGCGTATTGCAGTGGAAGAACACCACGTCGCCGGCCTTCAGCTCGGGCGACACCGCGGTGCGAATCGCGGCCTGATTCTCTTCGAGATCGGCGCGGAAAAATCTGGCTTCGTCGAAACGGTCCGACGTCAACGCCGCGCCGTGCGATTTCGGCACGAACCACAGTGCGCCGTTGTCGACGGTCTCGGGGCCGACCGCGAGCCATACCGACACGAGATCGTCGCGCTCGAACGACCAGTAGCGCACGTCGCGATGCCAGCCGGTCAGGCTGCCGTATGCGGGATGCTTGGTCATCATGCAATTGTGATGCGCGCGCGACAGCCGCGGCTCCTCGCCGAAGTACAGCTCCATCCAGCCGCGAATTTCCGGCGCGGTGGCCCATTGCGCGAAAGCCGGATGACGCCCGTACGCGTCGAGCAGACGTCGCACCGTATGTCCGCCCAGGGCATCTTTCGACGACGGCGCGCCCGGATACTGCAGATCCGCCTCGAACTCGATCGGCGCCGCGGCTTCGTGCAACTGCTGCTGCGCGATCCGCTTCAGTTCCGCACAACGCTCGGGCGCCACCAGGCCCGGCACCACGACAAAACCCTGCTCCCGCAACGTGTGAATCTGCTCTTTTTTCGAATGGAGTGACATGGTGTTCCATGACTGTCGGCTAACTGATCTTCGATTGTAAAACGGGCGCGATCGGCCTGCGTTCTTTCGAGGGGACGTTTTTGCCGGGCGTTTTTGCCGAACGTTTTTGCCAAGTGTTTCGAGCAGGCTTTTTTCGCGGACAACGGCACGCCTCGCGCAACGATTCGGGCGACGCGTCGATCCAGGGCAAACCCGCAACCGCAGGGTAAAAACGGACTTTCTGACGTCACGAATCGCGTGTAGCCTACTGTGTCATGTTGATCGCTGCTTACGCACTTCTGCGCCGCGCGCGGGCCATTGCGACCCATGCCGCCGGTTTCTTCGCGTTTTCCCATCGAATTTCCGGCTTTCACGCCGTTCACCGCAACCCCGTCATCGGCACGTTGGGGGCTGCGTCGCGTGCACATCCCGGTGCGCGTCTCGGCGTGCGGTACTTTGCCTACTTGTGAAGCCATGCATACTCTTCTGAGCACCCGTCTCACTCGCGCCGCGCTGAAAGCGGCGCGTCCTGCGCGCCGCCATCTGATGCGGGCGCTGCGTCACCATGCCGCCCGCACGCGCGCGCTCGGCGAACAATGGCGCGACGCCAGGGCCGTCGATGGCATCCGCACCTGGTTCCATACGTTCTTCTCGGCGCTGCGCCAGCAAAGCGGCGCGCGCCGTTTCTCGCTGCGCACGCTGCTGCGCAAGCCGACGCCGCAGCGTCTCACCGCCGCGAAACGCGCGCCGGCTGCCGTGCAGGTTCATACGAGCCGCCGGCCGCGGCGGCTGTCGACGAGCAGCAGCGGGTGGTTTGCGTTTGCGAGCCGGTAACACGGAAAACGCGGCGGCAAACGCAGCAGCAAGCGCATCCGGTACATCACCTACGTCCGATAAAGAAAAACCCCGCCCGGCTCGCGCCGGCGGGGTTTTTTAGCTTGATGCGGTCGACTCGCGCTTATTCGGCGAGTGCGGCAACCGGCTCGGTGCCGGCAGCTTCGGCGAGTGCCAGTGCCTTGTCGGTCGCTTCCCACGTGAATTCCGGCTCTTCGCGGCCGAAGTGACCGTAGGCCGCGCTCTTCTCGTAGATCGGGCGCAGCAGATCGAGCATCTGGATGATGCCCTTCGGACGCAGATCGAAATGCTGACGCACGAGTTCGGTGATCGTGGCATCCGACACGCGGCCCGTGCCGAACGTGTTGACCATCACCGAAGTGGGCTGAGCCACGCCGATCGCGTACGACACCTGGATCAGGCAGCGCGACGCGAGACCCGCGGCCACGATGTTCTTCGCGACATAACGGCCGGCGTAAGCCGCCGAGCGGTCGACCTTCGACGGGTCCTTGCCCGAGAACGCGCCGCCGCCGTGGGGCGCTGCGCCGCCGTACGTATCGACGATGATCTTGCGGCCCGTCAGACCGCAATCGCCCTGCGGACCGCCGATCACGAAGCGACCGGTCGGGTTCACGAGGAACTTGATGTCGCCCTTGATGAGTTCGGCCGGCAGCGTCGGCTTGATGACTTCCTCGATCACCGCTTCGCGCAGCGTTTCGAGACTGATGTCCGGCGAATGCTGGGTGGACAGCACGACCGTGTCGATCGAATGCGGCTTGCCGTCGACGTAGCGCACCGTGACCTGCGACTTCGCATCGGGGCGCAGCCAGGGCAGACGGCCGTCGCGGCGCAGATTCGCCTGACGCTCGACGAGACGGTGCGACAGGTGGATCGGCAGCGGCATCAGTTCCGGCGTTTCCTCGCACGCGTAACCGAACATCAGGCCCTGGTCGCCCGCGCCCTGATCGAGGTTGTTGTCGTGCGCGCGGTCCACGCCCTGGGCGATGTCCGGCGATTGCTTGTCGTACGCGACGAGCACCGCGCAACCGCGGTAGTCGATGCCGTAGTCGGTGTTGTCGTAGCCGATGCGCTTGATCGTGTTGCGCGCGACCTGGATGTAGTCGACGTTCGCGGTCGTGGTGATTTCACCGGCCAGCACGACGAGACCCGTATTGCAGAGCGTTTCGGCTGCGACGCGCGAGTATTTGTCTTGCGTGAGGATGGCGTCGAGGATGGCATCCGAGATCTGGTCCGCGACTTTGTCGGGATGGCCTTCGGAAACGGATTCGGAAGTGAAGAGATAGTCGTTTGCCACGTTGCGGACTCCTGTTGTGTGGTTACGGTTGAGTTTCACGTAGCCAGCTTCGGGAGCCTGAAGCGGCGACGCTTTAGCGGATTACCTGACCGTTGGGCGCGGATATCGCATGGAAACCCATGGATCGCACCTGCCGGCTTCGCCCCGCAAGTTGTCTATTAACTCGGCGAAGCCCTTATTATAGCGACTTCCCATAATTGTCACAGAGTGTCCACGAGTGCGGCATCACGTCCATTTCTCCGCTGTCCCGAATTCGCCGCCTCCGGCCACGTGCGCCGCCGCGCGCCTGGAGGCGGCATGCTGAGCCGCTACGGCGCGAAGCTCGCGATCGGGCTGCTCAAACTCTTTGCGCTGCTGCCGTATGGTTTCGTCGCCCGTCTCGGCGACGGCCTCGGCTGGCTGCTCTATCAGCTCCCGAGCCGCCGCAAGCGCATCGTCCACACTAACCTCAAGCTGTGTTTCCCCGACTGGAGCGACGAGCGCCGCGAGGATGTCGCGCAGAAGCATTTCCGTCATGCGATCCGCAGCTATCTCGAACGCAGCGTGCAGTGGTTTGGCTCGGCGAAGAAGCTCGAAAAGCTGATCCAGCTCGATAGCGCAATCGATCTGACGGACCCGGATCTGCCGCCCACGCTGTTTCTCGGCTTTCACTTCGTCGGTATCGAGGCCGGCTCGATCTTCCTGAACTATTCGCTCAGGCGCCAATGCGGCTCGCTCTATCAGCCGATGTCGAACCAGGAACTCGAGGCGGTCGCCAAGGCGGCGCGCGCGCGTTTCGGCGCGGACATGGCGAGCCGCGCCGACAGCGCGCGCATCGTGCTGCGCTGGCTGCGCGAGCGCAAGCCGGTCATGCTCGGCGCGGACATGGACTACGGCGCGCGCAATTCGACGTTCGTGCCGTTCTTCGGCGTGCCGACCTGCACGCTGACCGCGGTCGGCCGTCTCGCGAAGGTGGGGCACGCGCAGGTCGTGCCGTTCATCGGCGAGGTGCTGCCGAACTACAAGGGTTATCGGCTCAAGGTGTTCAAGCCCTGGGAGAACTACCCGAGCGGCGACGACGACATCGACGCGCGCCGCATGAACGAATTTCTGGAAGAGCAGATTCCGCTGATCCCCGAGCAGTATTACTGGGTGCACAAGCGGTTCAAGACGCGGCCGCCGGGGGTGCCGGGGGTGTATTGAGGGGTGGGGGGCGGATGGGCGAGTGATATCGCAGATTTGCAAGCGAACCCAGATATCCAGACGAAAAGCCGGCTTGTAAAGGCCGGCTTTTCGTTTCACGGCCGGGCATTGCCTCACTCATCGCACAGGTGCCGTCCCGCCCGCTCCCGCCGCGGCCCGCCAGCCGAATCGGCTTGACGCACCAATGCAGTTCGCAACGATCCGCAACACTCCGGCAAGTTGATCCCGCCCGGCATAGTTCGCCTATCCGCAGCACGCCTGGCCTTGCCTGGAACACCATCAGCAAATTCGACGACTCACGGTTCGGGAGGACGCGCGGACAATTTTTCGACAATAAATGGACCACTCAAGTGCTAGGGTGGTTCTCTTCATAGGCCATTTAACAACTCGCTAACCAGAAAAATATACCCATCAACTGCACGTTCCGTCTTAATGGAAAAACGATGTCGACGTTGTCTTGCGCGGGTGTAGGAAACTTCTCGGTCTTTTCGGGCGATAAGGCCGGCAAGGACAATCCCGCTTATATCGCAGCTCCCAACGTCGGGCTGCTGCCGCCCGGCCGCTATTACATAGTTGATCGTGGATCGGGCGGCATCTTCACACATCTTCGCGATTTCTTTCTGCAGCATCTATACGGAACTGACCGAAGCAAATGGTTCGGACTCTATAAAGACGATGGAGAGATCGATGACAGGACATTCGTAAACGGCATTGCAAGGGGCAACTTTCGACTGCATCCCCGAGGCCCTCAAAATTTGAGCGAAGGCTGCATTACTCTGGACGATCCAGTCGGCTTCGAGCGACTTCGCGCGCGGCTGCTGGCAACATCGCGGATCGCCGTACCCGGTGGCAAGGGCTTCGCCTATGGAACCGTTGACGTTCAATGACAACTGTCTTTAAGGTTTGTCTCTATACCGCCTTAACGCTTGCCCTCACATCAGGCTTTATGTGGTGCTTCGGGCATATCCAGTTTTCCGACTGGGCAACCGATGCGCTGGTGCAATTCGGTTCATTCTTTCGCGTCTATGGCGACGAGAATCTGGAAGACCTCTATCTTGATGTAACGTTCCTGATTTCCCTCGCATTCGCAATATCGATCGTATTGGCAGCGCATCGGCTCCGCGGCAAACATAAGCGCCGAGGGTAGCTCACAAACCCACATTCTTCCCGGACGGCGCTTCACGCGCCGTTCTGCGTTGCTCTGAACGAAGCAGCTGATGTCCCTGGCAACGCGCGCTTTCTTTCGTTTGCCAATCACGCGTCCGCGACTGCCGTGGGCGAAGCCGACTCTATTTCAAACGAGTCGAATTCAACAAGCGGCCCCGCACCTAGCGTGGCCGAAAAAACATCTATCGGCTTTGGTTGGTAGGTGTTTTTTCAAAGCAGGATCTCTCGCGTAATTCGAGCGCCCGATTGTTGCGGGGAGTACTTTCGCCACTGGCGACCTGTTCAACATCGCCGCCCGGCGACGGCATCCCCGAGCGATGTCGATACCGGCGCCATGAGCACTGCGTGTATCATCCACTATTGGTCTGACACGGCTCGAACGCATCGACGGCGAGGCCGTCAGTCCGTCCCGGATTCCGGCTTCGCTCGAACCCACGAAGCCCTCTGCAGCAACGGATACACGGAAAACGTGAAGCTTAAATTCACCAAAATGCATGGCGCGGGCAACGACTTCGTCGTGCTCGACGGCTACACCCAGCCGGTCAACCTCACCACGGCGCAGGTGCGTGCGCTCGCGAACCGCCATTTCGGCGTCGGCGCCGACCAGTTGCTGCTGGTGGAGAAGCCGACCGTCGAAGGCGTCGATTTCAGATACCGCATCTTCAATTGCGACGGCGGCGAGGTCGAGCACTGCGGCAACGGCGCGCGCTGTTTCGTCAAGTTCGTGCGCGACCGCGGCCTCACCGACGAGCGCAGCGTGCGCGTGCAGGTTCAGAAAGGCACGCTCACGCTGACGATGCAGGACAACGGCGAGGTGATCGTCGACATGGGCGCGCCCGTATTCGATCCCGCGCTCGTGCCGTTCGCAGCCAAGGGTCTGCAAGGCCGCCGCGAAGGCGCGGACACGCTCTGGCCGCTCGACGTGAACGGCACGACACGCTGGATTTCGGTCGTCTCGATGGGCAATCCGCATGCGGTGCAGATCGTCGACGATGCCGAAGCGTTCCCCGTGCTCGTCGAAGGTCCGGTGATCGAGCGGCACGCCCGCTTCCCGCAGCGCGTGAACGCGGGTTTCATGCAGATCGTCAGCCGCAGCGAGATCCGCCTGCGCGTCTACGAGCGCGGCGCGGGCGAAACGCTCGCGTGCGGCACGGGCGCGTGCGCGGCCGTCGCGGCCGGTATCCGGCGCGGGCTGCTCGACTCGCCGGTGCTCGTGCATACGCACGGCGGCGATCTGACGATCACGTGGGACGGCGCGCAGGAAGGCGCGCCGTTGCTGATGGCCGGCCCCGCGGCGACCGTCTTCGAAGGCGAGATCGAATTGGCCGACGAGCTGGCCGACGAATTGGCCAATACGCTCGCCGCCGACCTCGCCCACGAACCGTCCGCCGCACCGTCCGCCACGTCGCAAAACGATTCGCAGCACGATTCATCCGGCACACGAACCACCGTTGCGCCGGCTGCCTGAACTCATTGACCGGCGCGCCGCCCGCGGCGGCCGTCCCGTCGTCCTTTAGCCGAAACCATGAACGATCGCGAAGTCGCCGAATACCTGCTCGCCAACCCCGAATTCTTCGTCGAACACGCGGAAACGCTCGCGACCATCCGGCTCGCGAATCCGCATGGCAAAGCCGCGGTCTCGCTGCAGGAGCGGCAAATGGAGATGCTGCGCGACAAGAACAAGCATCTCGAACGGCGCCTCGCCGAACTGCTGCGCTACGGTCACGAAAACGACAGCATCGCGTCGAAGTTCAACCGCTGGACCATCCGCGTGATGGCGGAGCGCGATCCGTACGCACTGCCGCGCACGATCGCCAACGGTCTGCGCGACATCTTCGACGTGCCGCAAGCGGCGCTGCGCGTGTGGGACATCGCCGAGCCGTACGGGCAAGCCGACTTCGCGCGCCACGTCAGCGAGGAAGTGCGCATTTTCGCGAGCAGCCTGACGACGCCGTACTGCGGCGCGAACACCGGCTTCGAGGCCGCGCAATGGCTCGTGCCGGCGGCGAACGGCGCCGCGAGTGGCGCGAACGGAGCAACCGGCGCGGCCGACGAAAACGGCGCCATACCCGATGAAGCGGCCCACGCGACCGAATCGGTCGCCCTGCTCGCGTTACGCGACCCCGAAAGCGCCGAGACTGCCCCCACGTTCGGCCTGCTCGTGATGGGTTCGGCCGACGCGCGCCGTTTCCACGACGGCATGGCGACCGATTTCCTCACGCAGATCGGCGCGCTCGCTAGCGCCGCGCTGAGCCGGCTGCTGCCGCGCTGATTCCGCGCCGCTCGCGCACTCGCCGCCGCAACCCACCGTGACCGCCGCCGACCCGATCGCCGCCTACCTGTCGCATCTCGAGCACGAGCGGCGGCTCTCGGCGCATACGCTGCGCGGCTACACGCACGAACTCGAGGAACTGAAGCGGCTCGCCAACGGCCGGCCGCTCGAAAGCCTCACGGCGGTCGACATTCGCGGCGCCGTCGCGCGCGCACACGCGGGCGGCCTGACGGCGCGCTCGATCGGTCACCGGCTGTCGGCATGGCGCGCGTTTTATCGCTGGCTCGCCGGCCGCGTCGATCTGCCGGCCAATCCGGTCGCGGCCGTGCGCGCGCCGAAGCAGGCCAAAACGCTACCGAAGGCGCTGTCCGTCGACGACACCGCGCGTCTGATGGACAACCCGCCGGCCGACTCGCCCGAGGGCCTGCGCGATCACGCGATACTCGAACTGTTCTACTCGTCCGGCCTGCGGCTCGCCGAACTGGTCGGCCTCGACGTCCGTTTCGCCGACACCGAAGGCTACCGCTCCGCCGGCTGGCTCAAGCTCGATTCGGCCGAAGTCGAAGTGCTCGGCAAGGGCAACCGGCGCCGCGTCGTGCCGGTCGGCGGCAAGGCGGTGGCGGCGCTGAACGCATGGCTCGCGGTGCGCGGGCAGATGGTGAAGCACGATCCGCATCCGCTCTTTCTGTCGGCACGCGGCAACCGGCTCTCGCCGAACGTCGTGCGCGAGCGCGTGAAGCGCGCGGCGCTCGCGGCCGGCATTCCCGCCAACGTGCATCCGCACGTGCTGCGGCATTCGTTCGCGACGCACGTATTGCAGTCGAGCGGCGATCTGCGCGCGGTGCAGGAACTGCTCGGCCACGCGAGCATCACCGCAACGCAGGTTTATACGGGGCTCGATTTCCAGCATCTCGCCCACGTCTACGACAGCGCGCATCCGCGCGCCAGAAAACGTAACTGACCACGCAACGGATCGCGCCACCGACAACACGACCGCCGCCGCCCGCCACGGCACGCGGCCCTCACCCTCGCTTCATGCGCCGCGCCGGGCCTGCCCCGCGGCCCCTTGTTCCCGCTGACATCCGATGAATACCGTTACGCTCAAACCGTCGAAAGAAAAATCGCTGCTGCGCCGCCACCCGTGGGTCTATGCCAACGCGATCGATCACGTCGACGGCCACCCCGAGCCGGGTGCGACCGTGCTCGTGCGTGCGCGCGACGGCCGCTTTCTCGCACGCGCCGCGTACAGCCCGCACTCGCAGATCCGCGCGCGCGTCTGGAGCTTCGACGAAGCCGAGCCGATCGATCACGCGTTCTTCAAGCGCCGCGTGCAGCGCGCGCTCGCGCATCGTCGCGCGATGGTGCGCGACACCGGCGCGGTGCGGCTGATTTTCGGCGAAGCGGACGGCCTGCCCGGTCTGATCGTCGATCACTACGTCGCCGAGGATGCGGGCCAGCGCAGCCAGCTCGTCTGCCAGTTCATGGCGGCGGGCGTCGAGGCGTGGAAAGAGGCGATCGTCGCGGCGCTGGTCGGCGCGACCGGCTGCCCGAACGTCTACGAACGCTCGGACGTCTCGATCCGCCAGAAGGAAGGGCTCGAACAGATCACCGGCGTGCTCGCGGGCGAACCGCCGTCGGACCGGCTGATCGCGAGCGAAAACGGCGTGCGCTATCACGTCGACGTGCGCAACGGCCATAAGACCGGCTTCTACGTCGATCAGCGCGACAACCGCCTGCTCGTGCAGCAGCTCGCGCAGGATCGCGACGTGCTGAACTGCTTCTGCTACACCGGCGGCTTTTCGCTCGCGGCATTGAAGGGGGGAGCCAAGCGCGTGGTGTCGGTCGATTCGTCGGGCGAAGCGCTGGCGCTCGCGCAGCAGAACGTCGCCGCCAACGGCTTCGACGCGGCACGCGCCACATGGCTCGACGCCGACGCGTTCAAGACGCTGCGTCACCTCTACGACGAAGGCGAGCGCTTCGATCTGATCGTGCTCGATCCGCCGAAATTCGCGCCGTCGCGCGAGCACGTGGACCGCGCCTCGCGCGCCTACAAGGACATCAACCTGACCGGCCTGAAGCTGCTGCGCCCGGGCGGCCTGCTGTTCACCTACTCGTGCTCCGGCGCGATCGACCCCGAGCTGTTCCAGAAGATCGTCTCCGGCGCAGCCGCCGACGCCCGCGTCGACGCGCGCATTCTCAAGCGGCTCGGCGCGGGCGTCGACCATCCGCTGCTCACGGCTTTCCCCGAGGGCGAATACCTGAAGGGTCTGCTGTTGCAAATCGCCTGATCGCCCCTATTTACGGGCGGATTGCAGGCGCCGACGGCAGCATCGGCGCGGGTTGGCCGTCGTGGGCGCAAACGGCCCCGACCTGCGCCCGCCCGGCAAATATGTTTCAATAACCGGCCAGACGGGCTGCGCGCCATGCGGCCGCCGCGCCCGGCCCACGCATCCGGCTAGCTCAGGCTAGCGTTCGAGTACGCACCGTTTTACGACTTACAGGCGACCTACATGATCCCCGTCACCATCCTGACCGGCTTTCTCGGCAGCGGCAAAACCACTCTGCTCAAGCGCATCCTGAACGAAAAGCACGGCATGAAGATCGCCGTCATCGAGAACGAGTTCGGCGAAGAGAACATCGACAACGACATCCTCGTGCAGGACAGCAACGAGCAGATCATCCAGATGAGCAACGGCTGCATCTGCTGCACGATTCGCGGCGACCTCTCGCGCGTGCTGGGCGATCTGGCCGCGAAGAAGCAGTCCGGCGAAGTGGACTTCGACCGCGTCGTGATCGAAACCACCGGCCTCGCGAATCCGGGCCCGGTCGCGCAAACCTTCTTCATGGACGACCAGATCGCGGGCGAATTCCTGCTCGACGCGATCATCACGCTGGTCGACGCGAAGCACGCGAACCATCAGCTCGACGAACACGAAGTGGTGCAGCGCCAGGTCGGTTTCGCCGATCGCCTGTTCGTCACGAAGGCCGATCTCGTCGACGAACAGCACGTGGCCGATCTACGCCACCGTCTGCTGCACATGAACCCGAAGGCGGCGATCAAGGTCGTCAATTTCGGCGAGGCGGACATCAAGGAAATCTTCGATCTGCGCGGCTTCAACCTCAATTCGAAGCTCGAAATCGATCCGGACTTCCTCACCGAAGACGAGCACGCGCACAGCCACGCGCATGCGCACGACGAGCACGGCCACACGCACGCCGACCACGCGCATGACCACGCGAAC
>Ga0153951_1000596_pt1 | contig 13263 bp, 29 predicted proteins | sample TSNJ035MetaG_FD_102278 | JGI IMG/M metagenome (GOLD analysis project Ga0153951, IMG submission 102278) | Attine ant fungus gardens microbial communities from New Jersey, USA - TSNJ035 MetaG | ecosystem: Host-associated > Fungi > Mycelium > Unclassified | place: USA: New Jersey, Wharton State...
AAGTTAACCTTCCTTTTAGCTTCACTGCGCTTATCGTCAGCCGGTATAATCCTGCGCATTCTTTTTAACTTAGGATTATCTTCTGGCACCATTGCTAATGATCCATACTCGTGTTTCAAGTCACTTACCAAGAGAATTATTTCTTCACTCGGTTTCATGCTTTTTCTCCAATAATTCTGGATTTTCGTGAATATTACCTAATAGCTCAACACAATTACCTGCGACCGATTCTGACCACCCATATTCTCCGTACATTATTGCTTCAATTTCCATTTTATTGATAACACTGCCTTTTAAAATAAAAGTACCGCCAGCATTCAAGACTCTTGCTACACCTTCAATATGATCATTAATATCGGTCGTCACGCGAAAAATATCTCCTTCATAAAGTTCATTTCCATTCACATCATCAACACTGGTATATTCTTCGAGCGTTAAATCTGATCCATTTAGTGCATCTAGAGTGAGGCCTTTTAATTCATCATATTCACGTAGGACTTCTGCGTCTTTATCCCATGCTCTGAATTTAATCTCTCTCATCGTTTTCCTCCAAGTTTGCCCAATCTTTTAAATCCTCCGTGCATTTGGCACATAGATTCTTTTGATAATTAAAAATGAATGTTTTACCATCAAGCATTTCTACCCGACTTTGCCAAAATACCTGACTGATTTCATGTGAAGTTACATCTAGCTCATCGCCGCATCTTGAACAATGTTTTTGATCAATTAATTCAATAGTGTGACGTACAACCACGTCATTGTTATCTTTATCCATTAGTCATCCACCTCAATCAATTCAATTAATCCGTTGTCTAACAGAGTTTCAAATGGTTCAAAGTTCTCTCGAAGCCAAGCTTTTTCAAACCTTGTTTGAATTGTGTCAGAATCGGGTTTGCTACCAAAAACGAAATTTTTATTGGTAACATAGTAATTTAAGAATGAATCAATATGAACCAAGCTTTTCATGCTTACATAATATCTTTTAGTTTTTTCAACTTGGTAACCTTCAATGATCGCTTTAACTGCCGTTTCCCAATTATCGGCAATCCACGTTTCTAACGGATTAGATTTAGGGGCATTGGCAATTCCTGAAACGTAAGATACCAAGCTGTATTTACTTATTTTTTGTCTCTTGAACCAGTCATCAAATATCATTGGCACAACTACCTTAGTTTGCTTAACGACTCCGTTTAACCAATCTCTAGCTTCATCAGTTATTTCTATCGAAGCTGTATAGTCACTATCCATTACGCGTCCTAAATAATGGCCTTCATATAGCAAATTTTCCAAATTGCTTTTGTCTAGCACAAATTCATAATCTCCATAATAATGTTCAACCAAATCAGCATATAATTCGCTGTAACTGTCGTAATTATCGAATTCTTCACACATATTCAACACTCCCTGTTATCCGAAATATGGTTTACCGTTTACGTGAATACTCATGCGGTTTTGTATTGCCGTTCTTTGTTCCAACATGCCCATGTATTGGTCATGCATTTCATACATATATTCGTCTGCTTGCTGATCACTACCTAATTCATTAATCAGCAGAGATCTAAATTCTGGATCACGCAGCTTAGTGACCAAACTTGAAATTCGGTTAGTTAATTCATCATATTCGGCTTTTAATTCAGCCACTACATTTCTTTCTTCACTCATCATCCACACTCTCCTTTTTGGTAACTTCCAACTTCATAAAAATCAACCAGTGTGTCTTGCTTCGCTTATCGCCAAACAACGGTTTCTGACCTATTGCTTTAAGAACTTGGCTTAATTTAATCTGATCATCATTCCACTTGAAAACTAAAGTTCCGTTTGGCTTAAGCACTCTCATACATTCGTTAAATCCAGCTTTTAAATCTTGTGGCCAAGTTTTCGAATCTAACTTTCCATATTTTTTTGTTAACCAAGAATTATCGCCAGCTCGAACTAAGTGAGGTGGATCAAAAACCACTAAACTGAAACTATTATCTTCAAAGGACATGTTCCTAAAATCAGCAACTACATCTGGATTAACTTCTACTACACGTTGGCTACCACGATCCATAAAAGTCATCGTTTCCTTACGTCGGTCTAAAAACGTTGCGTTGGGATTATATTTATCCCACCAGAACATACGACTTCCAGCGGTTGCATCAAGAATTGGTGTCATTCTTATTTGGCACCTCCTTAAACTCAACAGCGAAGTATTTATGCGATCGTTCAGTCATTACTGCCGGATTTTCAGTTAGTTGGTACATCTTGCCGGCAAACGGAAAAGTATCACCTTTGCGACACGCTTCTATCTCAGTAAGTTTATCTACATCAAGTCTCATTCATCTTCCCCCATTAGTCGTTGCAACACGTGTACAGTCGCAGTATCTATCACGTCTTGCTTCGGTATTGTTGTGATACTGCCATGCTTGCTTTCAAGTGGCAGTAATAAGTCATACATATTCTTTGTGCTTGGTCGCATCGTAATCACTTCCTACGCCTGCTAGCATGATCAACTCGGCAAACACTTCATTCTTCTCTTTTGAGCTCAGCTCACGGTATGCCTGATATACGTTGTACTCATACTTCTGCATATTCTGAAAGTGGTGGCTGACCCAGATAATCGTGCGTTGGATATCGTGGTTACAGTCGATAAAGTGTAGCATCAAGTAGTCACGGTATGTTTTCTGATCTTTGCTTAACATGGTTACCTCCTAACTGGATTCTCTTTGGTATCTTTCGTCCCAGTAATCCATTTGTTTTTTAGTCATGATATGTAGCCTGAGCAGGTCATCATCAGACAACCTAACTGGCTTAATGTGATACTTCTGTATGAATGATTTCATGCCCATTTTATGGCGCGAAATGTGGTGCTCATGACATAAACATTCAAAGTACAGTTTGCGGTGGTCAACTAACTTACGACTACGCCGACCAACTGGTGTGTAGTGGTCAATTTCGCCCGTCTTACCGCAGATAATGCACTTGCGATAACGTAAGCATTGCGTTGCTAAGTGATAATCGATCGGTATCGAATCCCAAATCTTAGTCCTGAATGGTATGTTGTTCTCAAAACAGAAATCTAAGATAAACGTTAAGAAATCGTTAGCTTGTGACACACTGCAATTTGCCATTGAGAACGCGTCTGAGCCAGTTTTTGCATAATACATATATTTGAGTTCAATCTCAGTATCGTGCTCGTCATAGCCAGTAAATTGACTCACATCATGCATCAAAGCGAATATCTTCTTGCGTTGGTCGGGCGTAATCTTGCGACCATCAGCGATCGTTAATTCAGCCATGGGTTGCTTGCCATTAGCAAAGCGTTGGAGTTTAACAATATTCAATTCATCATCAAGCTGCAATATAACTTGATTGCCCTTAACGCTTGTTATTTTGGCAAACATTCCATGACCTTCTTCCCAGTTAACGTTTAATCAATGTTTTCGAACCTTGATATCCATACATGTTTCAGCATTCAATGGCACATTGGTATATATACTTGCTTCGCTTAATATCATGTCGATTATTTCTTCCGGTATCTCGTGCTCTTCGCTTAATTCTTCTCTCGCTTCATCGGATATATCTACAGAAAAATAATCACGAACATCATTGCTGGACATGAATAAGTTATATATAGGTAATCTGACTACATCACCAGTTTCTGGTTCAAATAGCAAAACCATCTCCCCTTTCGTTCCAATGTTTTAAAAAATCTTCCCAGCTTTCTTCAACCGCCTTTTGAACTTGGTCAGATATTTCTTTTGCCTCACTTTTTTGAATAATGGCCTTAATATTAATCGGCTTTGGACCATCATGATCAATAGGAATTTCCGTCACAATCATGCTTGAACATGATTCCGTCGAGATGAACTTACGAGTGTCACATTTAGGGGTGGCATAACCTGCAAAAGCTACGTGGTTTCCTAAAGCACCCCACATACCTTGGTAAAAATCTTCGAAAGATTCGTCGCTATAAATAGAGTCACCATTGATTTCAATTTTCAGCATTATCTTTCTCCTGTTTTGTTTTATCTTCCTCAAGTGATTCTTTCCAAACAGTACCTAAATCAACGTTTGACCTTTTAGCTATATCCATGATCCAAGTTGTCAATCGCATAAAAACATCCGTGTAAGTATCAAAGTCATTTCTAACTAATTCAATATCAAAGTTTTTGATGCTATTGTCTTTGAATTTAAACATCACATACTTTGAACCGTCGTTTGTTTCTCCAAGAAATTCTTTTAATCCATTTCCCAACATTTCTAATTCAATTTGATTCTTCTTATTTGATTTTTCATGTCTTTTCATTTTTAGCTCTCCTCGTGTTCTTTAATTTCGACTTCAACTCGTGGATTATCCTTGTCCACTGAGAATTCATCGTAGTAGTTACCAATCTCGCTCCAGCCATCATTCTTAATTAGGCCAGCTTGCATCATGCCATCTTGAATAAACTTAATTGCAAAACGGATATTGTCCTTGTCCTTACGTTTGCTCTTAACGAACCAGTGACAGTGAATATCGATCTTGCCATCAACGGTTAGTCCTTCGTGCATGGCTTTTTTTGTGTACACCGAACAAATTGCGGTGTAGTTACGCTTTAACCTTCCAGCTCGATACCGGTCAGATCGCTCAGTGTTTGAATACTGATTAAGTGCCGGTAACTCACCTGGGATAATAATTTTTACCATTCATAACTCCTAATGCTCAGGCTGTTTAAGTGCAGCCAATTTTTTATCTAACTCATCCTGTTGTTCAGGTGATAACTGAGTTGGTTTAGTTTGGTGGTTCTGATCATGCCTTGCCCAATCAGGTAACGTTTCTTTAACTTGGCGTTTATTGCTACTGCGGTTAGTAGTCACCTGCTTTTCGTTTAAGTAACTTTCAAAGTGACTAGCAGTAAACAACGTGCCAGGCCTTAAAAACTGATCCATGCTAGTGCCAGACCATTGCTGAGATTTAATATCAATGACTTTCTTAAAATCATCAATCGTGTAACCTTCGTGCAAACGAGCTTTGATTAATTTATCAGTGTCCTTAGAAGTTGCTTTAAAGTGCTTAGCAGTTTGAGAGTTTAGATATAAGACGACCTCATGGACTTGTCCTTTGAGTTGATCGGAGCTCTGCTGTTCGACATCATCTTTATTCTTTAATTCTTTAACTTCTCTAAGTTCTTTAACTTCTTGTTTGTGTCCACTCGATGTTCGTTCGTTGTTCACTTGATGTTCACTCGATGTTCGCTTGATGTTCACTTTTGCATTTTGCTCATCTTCATCGATTGCTTCAAACACTGTTATAATGCTATATTCGGAGGTTGATTCAATGTCGATGAAGTTGTTCGTTTTTAACCATTGAAGCCACTTATACACGGTGCTACCTGAAACAAAGTGTTTCGAATTTGCACGGTGACCCTCGTTAAGCTCAGTTGTTAATGAATTTCTGCCACCTAAGAATTGTCCTTGTTTAAGGTTCACACCATAGACGGTAGCTGGGCTGTGTCCTGCTTTGAATAAAAGCAAAAGATAAAATCGAAGTTTATCCGGATTCGCCCAGAGTTTGGTATGGCTAATTTCACGATGCAATTTTACCCAACCATTATTCATGGGCTACCTCCTTTTAGAATGGCAAGTCGTCATCACTGATATCTAGCGGTTCACCAGAGTTAGCAAATGGATTGGTGTTCGGCTGATTGTCTGGAATTGCACCAGATTGCGTCTGAGAAGCACTAGGCTTTGGCTCTAACAGCGAGAAGTTCTCAACGACTACTTCTGTTACATAAACTCTTTGTCCTTGCTTGTTTTCGTAATTTCTAGTTTGAACACGACCATCGATTCCAACTAAGGAACCTTTATGAACGAAGTTAGCGAAGTTTTCTGCGGACTTTTGCCAAATTACGCAGTTAATAAAATCAGTTTCTCGCTCGTTGTCTTTGTTTCTGAATGCTCTATCAACTGCTAAATTAAATGATCCTACCGCTGTTCCTGATTGCGTGTATCTGAGGTCAACATCTTTAGTTAACCGTCCTGTCATGGTTACTCGATTTAACATAATCTTCTCCTTCTATTTGAGAGAAGCTGTTAAGCTTCTTGTTTGATTTTGTCTTGTTGTTTTATTAACTGTGAGCTAACAATTTCAATTAACTTGTTGGCTACATGATTATTTAATGCATCAACGCTATCAGCACCGACTAGACTTAAATATCCTTGTTTAACTTCGATAATTGGTTTACTCGTAATTTGTGCCATTGAATCAAAGAGTTCATCTAAACTAGCTTTTTGCTTAGCATTAATTGGTGCAGGTGTGCTTTGTGTTCTTGGTTTTGATTGTTTAACGAATGTTGTATCTGAGTTATCAGCATCGGGGTCTTCTTCCTTATCAGTGATGTTGAATAGTTGCTTGTAGAAATACTTCTGAGCACTGGTGCAGGCCTTGGCCATTGCTTTCTCACCCGTATCTTGACCACTTCCGGGCATGGTTCCTTTTATTTGGTCAACTCCGTCAGTAATAGTGAACGTACCCATAACATCAACGAAGTGATTAACGTTGTTCTTACCTGGTTTGTCATACTGATTGGTAACTTCATAGTCAGGAATAATTCTGATACCTACTGTTTCAATTGCTGCTTCCACAGCTGACTTGATAGCTGTTTCAGATTGGAATCGGTACTTCTGAAAACTGTTGTTACCATCTTTTTTAACTGCGCCAATGTTCTTGGCAGCTTCGTTTAATTTCTCAATGATATTTTGTTGTTCAGTCATGATCATTGCCTCCTAATGAGCTAAGACTTTTACGTTTACTTTTTCTGGTTTAAGTTCCCCGAATACTCCAGGAATAATCTCGCCATTCTCATCAACGACTTTGCCATTGTCAGCAATCTGGAATGAACCGTCAGCTAACATCTCTCTAATTGGCTTGTTATTGACCTTCTCTTGCTCTTCTATGAGTTGTGGGTGGTTAGCTTTCAACCAAGCAATTTGGCGTTCCTGTTCTTCCTTACGGACAGCGCTTGATACTTTATAAGCACTTTGTTTAGCCGGATTAGGTACACTACGTTTGAAGTGATAGTTATCAGTATCAGCTTCTGTGGCATAACCCATCTCAACGACTAATTCACGATTTAACGTGTTCAAATGTTCCTTGCGACTATCTAATGCTCGTTGTAAGTCGCCAATCTCTAATTCAGTTTTAGTAATCTCGCCTGCAATCTCTTCTAAACGTTCCATGATTCAACCTCCCAATATTCTGGTGCGACCGTCTCAATCCGATCATCGTGGTAATAAGTTACTAATCTTGTTTTTGGAAATTCTTTGATTAAGTCCTGTACAGCTTCTTTGTATGTGTGATGATCATAGCCACCTAAGCGGTCATTCAGATAATCATCAATATCAACTAAGCCAGCCGGTACATAATCAGGTTCTGTGAACCATAATTCGTTCGGTGCGGGTATCTCAAAGTAATCTGAGTCATATTCCAATGGTTCGTTGTTAACATCAGTCAGGTATTGATCGGTAAACATGTTTTTTACCTCCTAACTTGTGTTGCAACCTGCTTAGATTCGGGATAGAATAAAAGCAGTTAGAATTTTTAATTAAATTTGCAATCGTTGAGTTGGACAGTGGCAGCTGTTCAGCTCTTTTTTTATGCTCATTTTGTTCCAAAGAAGTCATCAGTTAGTTCCTCCCAGATATCTTTAAATTTTGGAAAATCAAACAATTCCTTGCGGTGTTCAATGACCAATGCGATACCACCAAACACTGCTAGATAAACGAAGAATAGAAATGCTCTATAAAGTAACTCGCTTAAGATTTGTAACATGCTTTTCAGCCTCCATTTTGTGATTAATAATTTCATGGTTCCTAAGTTCTAGTAGTCCACCTAACATTCGGTCATCACCGTTTTGCTTCGCTTTCTCAATCCGGCGATTAAGGACGTTAATACGTTGCTTGTAATCAGTTATCATAATTATTTCCTCTTTTCATAACCGAAAACTGTGTTTTCTTTGATCCATTGTTCGACTGCTTTGGCTGAGTACATTGGATTCTTGCGACCTGGTAACCAAGTACGTGGAAAATCACGACTATTGAGGGCAGCAATTGCACCTTTGTAAGTGATACCAAAGTATTCATCAATAACTTGTTGCTTGGTAAGCAAACGATCATGGTCACTTCCAAGCTCGCCAACGACTTCTTTAATAATGATTTTCAAATCGTCCTTAGTTAATTCCATGTCAATCCTCCCGTTTCAAATACCCTTTCATCTTCCAAACTTTTTCTCGTTGTTGCTCAAGTTCCTGGATTGATAATCCATAGTTGATTTCAATAGTGGCCATCAATGTTATGGCTAACATCACTACGTCTAATGTTTGATTAATGGCTTCTTTTGGATCAGTTAAATCTTCAACCTTGCCGTCAGTCATAAATTCGTCCATTGAGTTGTTTAGTGATTCAATAGCTTCATTGATTTCGACCTTTAACTGATTGGCCACAGTATCAGGATTCTTTCTGAACTTCGGCCCATCAGCAATCGGTGGAAACAAGTGTGTTGCTTTATTCATATAATCGACAATCAACATCGTTGGTTTATCGAAATGCTTTATCATCTCGACTAAGTTCTCAAAATGTAATGGAGCAACACCTCGTGACCACTTAGATACCATGTCAGACGAGTAAGCCATGGTTCTTGATAATTCAGTCCCTTTAGTACGATTTATTCTTAGGACTTTAGGAAGTGATCTATGAACGTTCACTCCGTTTCTAATTTCCTGCATCGTAATTCCGGCTTTCTTTTATACATATTTTTTCCGAATAAAATTCCAATTAAAATTAAGTTAATAAGAAGCAAGAGCTTCTTGTAATTCATCTTCAAACTCACGATTAGTTATCTTAACGACACCTTCTAGATCGATATCAGATAATGAGTTAAGTAACTGTCTCCGTTTTTCATCAAATCGTGGCGAGTTTGTAATGATGTAATCAATCTTTTCTGAACGAGTCATGTATATTACCTCCTAGTACTTATCCACCAATACATTGAAATCTGTCAGTAATTGCAATAGCTTAAAGGCGTTATCCCTTAAATTTATTTCGGGGTCACGATTAGTAATGGCACCCATTGGTTTAAAAGCTAAAGTCGAGTCACCGATGTTAACGTTTATTTGCTTAACACCGTCGTCCTTGTCATCTCCATAGCCGTCAATCGTGATTGACCATTGTTTCTTCATTTCTTCACCTCCTTAACTTTCAACGCTTTAATCACTAACTGTGATTTTATCGTCAAAAAAAAGATACCCTACACTAACCCCATAAAAATCAGCAACTTTCTTTTTCGTTTTATCTGTTCCTGATCTTTCACCGCTTTCCATCATAGCTAGCATGGATGGCGAGATACCTATTTTTTTAGCAGCATCCTTTTGAGATAAATGCTTCTTAGTTCTTAATTGAATTAATTTCATTTTCATCACCACCTTCACGTATTGTGATAATTATTATATTTATATATTAAATCACGTTTTGCAGAATGTCAATCACATTTTGTGAATTTGTAATTAATTCACATTGTGTGAGTATATAATCACACTTGTAATTGATAATAAAGGAGTTTTTAAATATGACATTTGGTGAGCGAGTCGCATATCTTCGCAAGAGGCGAGGATTATCGCAAGCTTCTTTAGGAAAGAAACTTAATGTTGGTTCTAGTACGTTAGGAATGTGGGAAACCAATAAAAGAAAACCAGGTCCAGATATTATTGTGCAAATAGCAGATTATTTTGGTGTAACTACTGATTATCTGTTAGGACATAAAACAGATTTAGGAGATACACCTGTAGCAGCTCATTACACAGACGATGATATAGATGAAGAAACACAGAAAGAAATAGATGAATATATAGAATTTAAAAAAGCACAGTATAAGAAACGCATGGAAAACAAAAAGGACTGATTTTTATGAATGATATTGAAGAATTAATTTCTCAATATCCTGAACTTCAGTTTGAATTTGAACCTATGCCGTCTACTCTGGGTGGATTGGCACTTGGTACTCAAATCACCATAAATTCTAATAAGAGTCATGAAGAACAATTGCAATGGCTCTATGAAGAATTAGGTCACGCTTTTACTTCAACTGGTGAAATTACTCACTACCATGTTGAACGAAATATGGTACAAGAAAAGCGTGCTAGAGTTTGGGGTATGACACACCACGTTCCTCTGGGCAAACTAAAAGAGTTGTCTACTGAACGCGTTGATGACGACTATGAGATAGCTGATGAACTTGGCGTCAAAGTCGATTACCTGCATGACGTTGGAACTATGTACGGATTTAAATTTAAAAGTATTTAGATTAGTTATGTCCAAATACTGATGACAATAAAAGCTGACGCTCTGGGGAGAGATTTACATGGCAGGATTTTTATCATTTATGTACGTGGCTTGTGGAGTGCTAACCTTAGTATTTGGTATCTGGTGGTTTAGAAAACGCAAATCACCTGATAAGCCAAAATGGCTTGGTGCAACAGCGTTAATCATGTTTGTAGCTGGTTTTTGTTCTTATTCGCTTTATACCAATACGCCAGAGGGCAAGGCTGAACAGGCTCAAGAAGATAGACAGGACGCTAAGGAATATTCCATTGATCAAGCAAAAAAGAAGCAATTCAAAAAAACAGTTTACAAGAATACGCACGTTGGCATCAAAGGTCTTAATTATCAAGTAAAGCAGTCTCTTAAAAAAGACGGTATTGATCAATACAAGGTTTCTACCAAAGGTATAGATACAACTAAACCATATACAGCCGTTGTTACTTTAAATAAAGCTGATGGATATATGTATGGCACTGCTAAAGTTGACGCATTAACTGCCTTAAAAGGCATCAAGAAAATAGATTATAAGGATTTCTCAAATATTGAAATTATGTTTACGACAACCATGGTAAATAATTATGGTAACGAAACAAAAAATGTTCCAGTACTTAAATATGGTTTAAGTAAAGAGGTCATCTCTAAATCTAATCCAGATAATATGACTGACCTAAAAGATGTTGCAACAAGTTATTCAAGAAAACCACTTAAGTAACATAAAAGCATTACCCCCTATTTGGGGTTTTATTTTTGACCGTTAAAGAACATACGTTCTTCTGTTGCAACCATATAAAAAGAAAATATTTAGGAGGTGGCCGGTATGGCAAGTATACAAAAGCTGAATAGAGACACTTGGCGAGTAAGAGTTTTCTATAAAGAAGGCGGAAATAGAAAATTCAAAACTAGAACGTTTCATTCTTCGAGAGAAGCAAAATCTTGGGCAACAGAAATTGAGGCTAAACGCGACGACGGTACTTTAATACATGAAAGTCACGATGACTTGATTAGTTATATCAAAAATTGGTTTGAAATTTATAAAGCTCCCAAAGTTTCGACAGCGACACAAAGAAGATATGAAGCTACTTTTCATGTTCTAGAAAATTACTGGGGAAAACGTGACTTAAATTCCATTACCTTTGAAGATTACCAAACATTTATCAATACGTTAGCTAAGGATCATAGCATTGCGAGTGTCCAAAAAATTCACTCACAAACACGAGCAGCAATTAAACGAGCCGTGCAAACTAAACAGTTAGAAACTGATTTTACCGATGGAACAGAGTTATCCGGACTGGAACCGAAAGCACCTGAACAAAAATACTTAGAAATTGATGATATGAAGAAACTGCTTGGTTATACGGCACACAACGTGAACACGATTAATAACACAAGTAATGCTATGATTGCTACTGCCCTACTCACGGGTATGCGCTACGAAGAGATAGTTGGTTTAACGTGGGATAATATCGACTTCAATAATAATTGGATTCATATTAAAAAAGCATATAGCCAAGTCGATGCTGAATTTATACCAACAAAAAATAAATCTTCTATTAGAAATATTCAGATGACCCCTACTTTAGCAAATGTGCTTAACCAATGGCGTAATATTTTAACTAACTTTTTACACGATCATCATTACACTAACCCACATGACTTTGTGTTTTATAGTCGGCAACGGTCGATTATTTCAACTAACCGAGTGAATGCTGCACTAAGAAAATTATGTGAGCAACTTAAATTAAAGAAAAGTATCACCTTCCATGGTTTAAGACACACTCACGCCTCTTATTTAATCGCTACTGGGTCTTCTATTCAATATGTGAGCAAACACTTAGGACATCAGAACACAGTCGTTACACAACAAGTTTATGCCCATTTATTGGAGGACGATAAAATTAAAGAAGAAAGAATGGCAACTGAACAACTTGAAAATCTATAAATAGAAATTTGTAAAAATAAAGTGTCAACTGAATCGTCAACTAATCGTCAACTTTGAAATCAAATTCATCCAACTCTGTCCAGAAATAAAAATACCGGTTTTACTCGAAAGTGAGTAAAACCGGTATTTTTGGAGCTGTATACAACTCTGTACAACTCAGGTAAATTGTACCAAAATGACCCTTAATGCCCTGGGCAGGATTCGAACCTGTACTCGATTGCTCGAACAGCGACCTGAACGCTGCGCGTCTGCCAGTTCCGCCACCAGGGCAACAACAATCACAAGTTTACACTAAAAATGGATTGTTGAAAAGCCTTGCTTACGTTTAGATTGAAAAACTAAATATCTACTACTGCTTGGATTGTTTTTGATCATTAGGTAGCCGATAACTGCCATTATCAAGGCACCAGCAACATCAGCGAACAAGTCACCCATGGTATCCATTAATGCAGCTCTACCAAGAAGTAAATGGGAACCAACTTCATACCGTTGTAAGTTCAAATTTGCTAAACTGTCAGCGGTGAATTCATAAAACTCCCAGAAGACACCACATGTAATTCCAAAAGTAAATGAAAAGAAGCTCATTAGTCCTGGATGAATTCTAGCACTTGAACGAACGTTAGCCAAGCTGTTAAAGATTGGGTAACCAATGCCTGCTAGCATAATTCCAGCTAAAATGTGTTCATACTTATCCCAGTATGGCACGCCATACATTTGTAGGCCTGATCCGAGTAAAATCGATAAATATAGAAATACAAAATAAAATACCAATTCGATTTGTGGAAAATAAAATTTACCGATCCATTCAATCAAAAATGGCAAAGCAACCAAGACTATCCCCGCTGCCACTTCAATCAAAAGTAACTTTTGTCCGCCAAATTTAGGTTGTTTTTGAAAATACCAATAGCCATAATAACCTAGGTAAATAAGAATTGAGACAATATTAATTATTGCTAACCACGTGCTAAATCTAATTCGATGTTTCTGCA
>Ga0153951_1000597_pt1 | contig 13254 bp, 9 predicted proteins | sample TSNJ035MetaG_FD_102278 | JGI IMG/M metagenome (GOLD analysis project Ga0153951, IMG submission 102278) | Attine ant fungus gardens microbial communities from New Jersey, USA - TSNJ035 MetaG | ecosystem: Host-associated > Fungi > Mycelium > Unclassified | place: USA: New Jersey, Wharton State...
ACTCTTGTGGCAACGATGTTGAAATCTAAAGAACTGAGAATAAGATGGAATGGATTCTTGCTTACACGTCGAGCCTATCTTCTGAGTTGACAGAGGCACCGACAGAAGCCGAACATTGATAGGAGCAACAGAATTTTAGCATGTAATCGGTGAGATACGAAAGTACAAATGATCAATACCGAAGTATAAAGGTCAAGTCAATGATAAAATGGAACTGCAGCAATCATGATAATTGGAGGTACGCAAGGAACGATAGCAATAAGACACATGTAGTATAGGGAAGTGATGATGATGTAGCATGCCATGAGGTAGCGCTAGCGGAAGTGACGTTAATGGAAGGTGGTCCTGAAGAAGAGTACGCACGAGGATGTTGGTGGAGACTGTGATATCCGGACGTCCAAAACGGCAACTAGCCCATCTACAGCATTCCTTCCATCTGCAGGTACAGTGATGTTATGGTTTATCCCAACGCTAGTATTCGAAAGGAGTCCCGAAATGTAACGAATGTCTGTTTCGTAGGTATACCCATTATTTGAGGTCGTACCTGTGTAGGTTGTGCCATCCGTGATGTTGGGAGTAGATAACATCGATTGAGTAATATTGCCTACGAGCCAGTCGCTGGTGTAGAGATAAAGACGTAAATCACGGAGGATAAAGAGAGGGATCTAGACGAACCGTGCAAGGTTATATCCATCAGGTATAATATCATGTTGTTCTGTCAATGACGAAGACAAATGAGCGGAGTGTTTCAAAAGAAACCGAGAACAAAGAGAAAAACACACGAGAGATTGGCTTCTCGTATGACAAAGCCATAAACACGGCACCACTACAGGCAGAATCGTCGTCAGCGAGCAGATTTGAAGTGCAGCGCTTTCCAACTGAAAAATCAGCGAGCGTACCTATTAGCAGACGAGCCATCCTGTATCCAATACCGAAAGTGGTTACCCCCTTGAATGGTCTCTTTGCATGTGCCGAACTCTGGATCACCATAGTCCCAACGAATGACACCAGTTTCGTTTTCTATGATAAGAACAATTGTAAGATGAGTCGGCATGAGAGAAATCAAAAATTACGCACTAGAACCATTTCCATCACCCAGATTGGCTGCTTGGTCTGACCCTGAATGTTGCCCCAAACATTCTCCAGAGAAACCGAACGACCTGAACATGGATGCCAGTAGATCAATCAACCCTAGGACAAAAAGCTTCCGGCCAGAAAAGTGACAAACATAAAGTAGTTGAGTAGTCCACCGTCGACCTCTGCATTCACTAGAACACGAGGATCCGAGTTTCCAGAAATTATTGCGTTTAATGGTTCGCCCATGCCCATTGGGAATGTCACAGGTATTTGCTAGAAATATTCAAGCCGGTTGCCATTGTCAAAAGGCACAGCATACCGTTAGCATACTGCCACCAGAGTCCAGTGGATTGTAAAATCCTTCTGGGGGTACATTCCTCTGGTCCCCTCGTATCCGTAGCGTAAACGCACGCTTCCAGTTCCAACTTCGGTAATCAAGGGATAGACAAAGTCAGTGAGTGGGTAACATCAGAATGACATAGGACATCAGGAGCATGCTTGAGCGCATTAGGATAGACGATGAACGAGTGAAGGGTTTTGAAGTAAGCAACAGAGAGAGAAGGATTGAAATAGTCAATTGTCATACTCTCAAAGTTGGTATCACTTACGTAATTGCTCTCTATAGCACTAGTGGCGCAACATGAAAGGTATCTATCTATACCGATGGACTACTATATATAATTTTTACAACCCTAGTCAATGATCTCTAGGTCTCCATATGGTTTTGCTTTGAAGAACGATTCGTCGAAGTAATGTACACGAATGTAACCGTCTTCCCCTCCCGACGCATAGCAAGTTCCTCTTGGGTGTACGGCAATACTGATATTTCCCGTAGCAAGTTAGTACAGAGCAGTGCATAATTCAAGCAAAATTGCATGCGCACGTATTGATGGGACCAAAGTGGCCTTTAACACGACCGACTTCCTCCTCGAAAATTTTGTGCCAGAAACGAGTTTCAAATTTACCCTGGCGTAACGAGGTTGTGGTAACGTTCATAGCCTCTTGACCGCCACCTAGGAGTACCTATGAACCAAAGAGAATGAGAAAACATCTATTCTTAGATATTCTACTTAAAGAACTCACATAAGGGTAACAGGGCAGAATAGATGCACTATTCAGCGGCGTTTCTGTCGTAAAGGTTTTAAGGACTTGCAGCGTCTTAGTATCATGTATCTTAAAATGTTAATCAGCATCCAAAGCCAACCTGACCATAAAAAACGAGTCTGTCCAGATACTCACTCGAGCAGACTTGTCCTTGCTGCTTGTAATACAATACGTCCTATCTTTACTCAACTGGAGATCAGTCACAGTATCGCCATGTGCTCTTTCATTGCTATTCAGCTCTTCTCCACTCTTCACATCAAACAATGCAACCTTGCCCGACTCGTGGCCAGTGAAGATGACACCTGGAGCATTGGTGAATGCGCAGACCGTCGCTTTTGAACCTATAGGGTTAAAGAAATAAAGTGATTCCTTCGATTCTAATTGTTCAGAACCAATAAAATTAATTCATCAGATGAAACATGAAGAATTCATGACTCACGGTTAGTACCATCTCCATCCCGATTGATTTCAAAAACACGAATAGCACACTGGTAACCCATACGCTGTTCAGTGATGCATACGACCTGTGTTCCATCGTCGTTGAACGCGACACGTTTGACGGCGGTAGGGAATTCCCATGTGAACAAATTTTTTCCAGTTTGCACGGACCACAAGCGTAGGGTGTTATCAGCAGAACCAGATATCATGAATTTGCTCTCGACTTCATATCAAGAATGATTACCAATAGGCAAGCGAATGGTTCAATATGGAATTATGGTGAGATGGAAAGCAAGCCGCACCATCGACATCCAATGTCCAAACAGTCCCGTTATTCCCATCGTATGTACCCAGCCTTTCTCCATTATGTGAGAACCAAACATTAATGACAAGATCCTTCGAGCAGGAGAACAACAAGTCTCCTTCAGCATTGAATTTGATCTGGGTCAGCGACCGTTCATGACCTAGAGGCAAAAAGCAAAGGTGAGCCGAACGGGATTTACGAAAAACAACAATGGTTGATACCCTGTAGTAGAATTGGCCTCTATTCGATAGAAAATCGTGAATCAGTTTGAAACTCATGATAAGGCTGCATGTACGTACCATTTTTGTAGATCAATGAGATTTTGTTGCAGGTTGCCCATCTTGATTGCACGTGCCTATTTTTTTCCGGAGGTTGGTCATCTTCCAAATTTGGCAATCCCCTATTTTCTTTGAGTCGAGAATAGTCAGATTTTCCCTGGGTCTGTTCCAGTTGGGCTGGAAGTGCCTATTAACACTTTTCTCTGGTAAAGCAGGATAGTAGATCAGGTTTGTCGCTACATTTACTAAGCATCCAGTTAGTCTTCAGGTCTTTCAAATGAATGTTTTTCTCTATCCAATCTCTTGTGCGCATCCCCTCTTTATCTTTCTTCCCATTGTATTTTCTCCGCTCATCCTGCAGTTTTCAGATGAGGTATCTTGGAAATATAATAGGTTTGTACTTTCTATCTGGTCTTCAATTGTCTAGTCAAACTTGGTTGAACCCGCTCCCTCGCACTCTGCCAAGCAACTTGGGGATGTATCTTTTTTTCTTTTGCAACAAAGATTGTTCATACAAGACTCACGAAGTGACTAGGAAGTGAAGACTACAATCAAGATTACAACTTGGAGAAAACTGGTATATATTGCGTAGACAAAATGATCATGTACGTAGGCAAAGATAAATGACTAGCACTCCTTTCCATTGAAAGAAAGACGAAGGCAATAAAATGCCGAGAAGGACAATCCCAACTATTCGCATTCAGAGCTGGGTCCCACAAAGAATGACAGAAAGCTACTCACGATAATGTCCACCCAAGTGATAACAGACCATATCTGTCGAATAGCCCACCTGAACCATGCTGTCCCAATAACATTGAGGATACGATCCACTCTCAAGTAAATCAAAAACTTCAAGCAAGATACCATGATAATATAAAATTGCATAAGGACGATTCCTCTCAGCAAATCAACAGTGGTCCAGAATATCTTGATCCCGAGTATGGCGACACGGATAAGTGGTACTTCTGAAACGAGTAGATAAAGAACGAGTGTTCCAATTGCAGACTGTACCACGACTACTCTACCCTTTTTAGTTGTCTGGTGTTTGAAATTTTGTCGGATGTCATGGATGATATTCGTAGTGATGTGATGAACAGGTCGTGCGATTTGGGTACTGAGTGCATGGAAAGAAAAACAACACCACAGCACTAGCCTGAACATGACCACAATCAGCCATCGGATTGGCCATACAAAGGGTAGAAATCCAATTGAAAGTGACACAGAGAAAGCCACTCGTGTGATGTCGAAGTGAGAATGGCAGAGAATGTATATAAAGACAATCCCAGAAATAACGCGAAAAGAATAGGCGAGTTTGATCCGAAGGGCTATATTGACTTGAAATTTTTCCCTTTGTATTTTGTAAATTTGATGATGTGGATAGCCAAGGAAGTCTATGTCTACTGGGTTCGAGTAGCCGCGCAGAGGGAGTGGCATTGACATAGGTCGTCTCCTAGGTTTTGCTGTGGGAAAATGCACTGGCCTCCAAGATGACATCGTAAAAAGCTGTAGCTTCTCTCTGTAGATAGTTTTAACTTGGATAGTCGGGTGTGGCAAGTCCCAGTTATGACTTTTTGTTCCAGAAAGGAGAAAGGTCGCCTCTACTCCCGAGGTAGCATTTCCTTTCTCTAATAAAGCCTTGAATTAACTAGCATAAAAGAATCAGAATAAGGTTGAGGCATACAAGTATAGGATCGCTTGAGGATGTCGGAGACAAGCTGAGTATTCTAGGCGAGATCATGAAAGGGGTTATATTTGGACTCCAATTGCTTGTGTAATAGCCTACTTGTAATGACGTACTTAACCGGTAGGTCCCGAAATGATCATCTTGATTTGTTAATTATCTTCCTATGGAGAAGCACCCTTCGGTAGGTTCTGTAAAATGTAGGATATACAATATGTTCTCATGTATCTAGTACCCGACTCTTGCGCCCCTACTGGCGAAGTACCCTCGAAGCTCAGGCGCCTTGTTCCAGGCCTACAACGACATCGTATACGGTGCTTCGAACAGTTTCCTTCCCAGACTCTGATCACTCAATGTGTGCGAAGCTCAGCAGTGGGAACATGTCAATGTCATTGAACTAGAGAGCTGTTCACGAGGTGCCGTCACTGGACGCAAGAGAGATTCAGTAAGTTCCAAGTTTTTCAGAGTCTATTGGAACGCTCATTCAAAACCAGGATACAATCCTACACGTTGTGCCATGCACACTTTCTGAAACTATTTCCACCCAGCTGTGAGTGCCCCTTTCTTGATATACTGGCAGAAATCCCAATATCAGCCTCAGCCTGAACGATGCTTTCATTTCGCTCGGAAAACCATCCGAAATCTATCTCGCTATTACCTCTGAGGATGCTTCAGTCGTATACTACAAATTAAGTCCTGGAATTGTGAAACCATCTATGTGATATAGTTCGTGTATTAATTAATTTAATTCTTTCGCTCGTAATTCTTGACGACATCTACATTTTTATTGTGGACTTTCCATGTCTTACTTATAGCATCCTAAAATTTCCGAGTCAAAAATACGAAGTATAATGTATAATTTGAAGTCTGCGTTGAGTTCCATGAGAGAACTTCTTTCAGAATGGTACGTCAAGGTCAAATCACATTTTCTGTTGCGCCGATTTCTATCACATAAATGCTTTTGAAGACATTTTTTGTTTATCAAAAATTCTACAATTGGAAGGATAAATTTTTCAAAAATTTCAGGACAGTGTCGATCTGTTTGTAGCTCATGGCATTGGAATGGTGCTATTGTGGCTTATTTGGTGCAGTCCCTCCCAGGATTTGTCCCCACTTTCCAGCGTTTGCCTTCACCTTGATTGTTTATTTCTTCTTCCATCATCATTTCCGGGTTTGTATTGTTTAGGAAAATATACGACGAACTGCCTTAGTTGATGACTGTGGTTACCGCCAAGGACACGAGAGCCGAGTCTTCACTCGTTCCGGACACCGGATCACCCTCAACTTTGCAAACCCAGAATTTAACCAGATATCAGAAGTTAGTAGAAAAAAGAGGGGAAGACTCCCTAGATACAGTGCAGGTATGTGGGAAATGGATCTCCCTCTTTTTGCAAGCTCTGTTATATCGAATCCGCCTCTCGCCAGAAACAAAGGATATCCTCCTCCGCACAGCTAGTTGCGTCTGATGATGGGTACGTCTCTACTATCATTTACAACTTGTATTTATCTTTTTTGATTTTTGCATGTTATTTACAGTCCCTCTCACTCTAATATTTTTATTTCATCTTCCGGTATCAACGATGAAAAGGCTCAGAAATCCATGATTGAAGAGTCGGAACCTCTATCTAGACGAACAAGGTCAAGATATAAACGCTCTCAACACCCTGTATCGAAGGGGCCTGTTAAACGTATTCGAACGTCTCCGGGTGGAAGTACTTTGTCGGGGAAAGTAAGTGCCAAAAGGAACACTAGCGTAGGTACGTGGCAGAAATTTTCCTTTGATCTCAGATTGATAGCCTTTACCAGGCTCTGAGATGCGTGATCTTTCATCGGCTGAATCAGCTCCACAACAAGAAACTCGCCCGATTCGTTCGCCAAAGCCCACAAAGTCAATACCTGTCACCGAAACCTTTCCTCGTAAACCTACTATGGAAAAGCCGTCATCTCAACCAGTAAATATGGACCTGGATCCTAATCTAGATCCGATGCTCTCCCTGTCCTCTATACAAGCTCAGGATTCTTCCGAGTCCTCATCTAACTCGGTCGTTCCTAGTGTCTCCAATGAATCCTCTAATGATTCCACTGCGCCTCAAGACAAATCTTCTGTCGCAGTACCCTCATCGACCTTTTCAGAATCCGATCAAGTTCCCTCTCCTAGTCTTGCCAATAATCCATATCTCGGACTTAGCACAGCATTTCTCAAAGGAACAACGAGTTCAGGCTATAACCCCTATGCATTGTATTATGGCTCTGGGACACCGATGACGCCTCACGCGCCGACATATCCCTATCCTTATGTTTATCATCTCCCAAACTCTATCACACCTCAAGGCATGTTTCAAGCTAGCCCGAACTTTTCGCCATCTCCAACTATCCAGAAATCACCTACTTCCATCAGCAGCAGCAGTGAGAATCAACGGCAGAAACCGAAACGTCTGAAGGCGCACATCGTAATAAGTGGCAACCACAACATACCTATTGTTCCCAGAGATAGGAAGGGGAAGCCTATGCTTCCACTCAATGTGGGCATCATGACTGTTATCAGATTGGGTGATGTTTGTATGAGGGAACATTTTCATACAGAACGTTATATATTTCCGGTAGGGTATGAAGTCACGAGGTGAGGGATCTTTGGCAATCGTCAGCCCATACCTCATCATTGCTGCAGACGATATCTATCAACTATAGACCCTAATTCCGAAGTTGTATACCACTGCACCATTCTTGATGGAGGCGACGGTCCCAAATTTCAAATTGTTCCATCTGATGCACCTGGCAAGACTGTTATTGCGGGCACTGCGACAGGCGCCTGGTCAAATATTGTCAAACAAGCCAACGCAATCCGAAGTCGTCAACACTCCAACTCAGTTTCAGGGCCCGATTTCTTTGGCTTGGGTCAGAACACCATCAAGCATCTAATCCAAGAACTTCCGAATGCCGATCGGTTGCGGGATTACGTCTGGCAGAATTTTATTGAGGGCGGGTACGTGTATTTTCTCGGACACATGGGAGAAGTCTAATGATCATTCTAGTCCTCTAGGGGGTCGTCATGCTGCTGTAACACCTGCTCTTCCGGAGGATTATGATTCGACGCTACCCATAGGAGCTCTATATCCTTCCGAATGTGATCGAATGAAACGAGAGGTGAACCCAAGCCCTCGTGGTCTGAGCTATTACCCTCAACATATCATCGCTCAGGCTGAGGCCCAGCAAAGACAACAGGCGGCCCCCCCATCACTCGATGCATCTGTTCTTGATCAACCGCTCTTACCACCGTTGACTGTCGGATTGTCATCCGCCAATGAACCTACCACGCCATTGGGTCAGTCGCAAACGACTTCGGGATCTACACCACCTGCTGTTGGTGTTCGATCTTCTGTCCCAATGACTATTGCTAGCATCATGAATGCTTACCCTGTGCCCGCTTCTGCGTCGCAAGCCTCTTCTCCTGCTTCTGTGTCTGCTCCGTCCTCATCATAACTGTCATGTGCAATCTGTATAAGTAATCATTTTTGTTGCATGTTTTGGTGTTCATATCAGATTCCTTTCGTGCATTGTTCTTTGGGTTTCCTGGTTTAACGACTCGTCAAACATCTTTTCCCTTTATCTTTGGACTCTGAAGCAGCCATTGCCATCTGATCTGTGTCATCTCTTCCGCTAACAATCCTGTTGATGTTTCTATCTTTAATTGGGGATTTGGTCTTTTCGCGTTGTCGTTATTTTTTAAAAATACAGGCATCTGCTACTTCTGACTCTGTGGTTCAGACTAGTTGCCGACTACTGCCCCGCGGTATGATCCTCTCGGTGCGCTTTCGGGCAAAATTTTTCACTAGGGGTATCAAGCCATAGCCAACGAATTTGGTCAAAGGGGCTAGATTAATTATGCATGAGTGGTTTAAGCACAGCTATCCTCTTTCAGAGGGTGTTGTGTTAAAGTGCGTTCCCTCGTGGGGACTTCGGTCGTTGCAAGGACTGTGCTGGAAACGGAGTAGTATAGGGGGAACACATTTTTACATACATGAGTTTATTGCCTTCTGCTGGAAAATAATCGAATGTTCTGTTCAGTCTCTATGAGCATTTTGCGAAATTTATCCTCACCTCATCAGACCTGAATACTTCTGAGACTTCATTCTGCTCCTTTTCGTGACCAGTAAAATTCTGTTCTTTGCCAAATAATGTGAAGGTGCGGTCGATGGCTTCTGCCAGTTTGTCAACCTCTAATCCAAGTCCAGTCTCGTCACTCTCCTCCTTCCCCGTCCTTGGCTTGTTCCGAACCAATGTCTCTCCTCTTCCATCAAGTATTTCTTCGTCAACCTCAAGACTACCTTCTGTTTCTTTCCATAGCTCATCTAATTCTTTTTCCCACCCAAGTTCTTGACACAACTCCCTTACTTTCTCATCGCACTTACCCAGCAAGAGGACGTCATCTTCCCGACTGGAAAAATTGCCTACATGCTCAAGGTTTATCAGGGCACGAGGACACTTATCATCAACCAATGTTGTGAGTTGGGCGAAGGGATAAACAGTGAGAGATGTGCCCATGACAATGAGAAGATCAGCTTGTCGGAGTAGCTGTATTGATTCGCCGAACTCGGCCGGGAGCTACAAGAGTCAGTATCTTTTTTTCTCTGAATTTATGAATCGCGCCATACCGGTTCTCCGAAAAAGACAATGTCAGGTTTGACGAGGCCTTGACAACTTTCACAGTAGGGAATTGTCTTCTCCTTAATGTGGACCTTGATCCAAATGTCATCATATGGAGTAAAACAGTCGATACACCGCTGTGTGGCAAAACTTCCGTGTGCTTCGATTATTTTGTTACCTGGAACACCAGCACGACGCTCGAGAGTATCAATATTTTGAGTGAAACACTTAAGAAGTAGGCCTTTCTCGTATAGCAAACGGACAAAGGAATGAGTAGGTGTCGGGCGGAATTTCCCAGGATAAAGCTCGTGTGCCAGAGTATAGACTAGGATGTGGCGTGGACCGATGTAGTGCAGCCATGGTTAAGAGAGTTAGTCTCGGAGCGAGAAGGTGCATATCTGAACATACAAGGTACTGGGTTACTTCTGAAGAAGTTGATTTCGAATACGGCTTCCGGATATGGGAGATTCAGGCGGGCAAGATTCGACTGGTTATATCCTAGTCAGCGAGTGACTGATGCTCAAAGCAACAGGCTCACATATAGACCTAGATAAGTAGGCCAACTATGGTCACATGGAATCAAGAAACAAAAAAAACGGCAGAATACCTGTCTTCGGCGATCGAAAGTCGGGTATACCTGCAGAAGTGCTTACACCTGTACGGGAACAACACTCATTGATTGCGGGAAACATGCCAGAGAGAGATGACTAACCGGCACCTAGCTGTAGTAAAGTCTGTTCAGCTCTGATCAGAGAGATTATCGTAGGAAGAACCGTACCATTAGAACAATGTTCTGGCATCTTCTTGATCTAATGTACGAGGCGAGACCAATGAGATCTTTGCTATCGAGTGTTCGGGTCTTTTGTCCTCGCCTCCACATCCTGTGACTAGACATTTCTTAAGCGTGAATCTAACTAATACTGAGGAATTCCGGATAACGAAAAAGACAACAATCGAGCGGGGTGTATGACTTATCAAGCTGTACATTTATAGCATTCGATTTAAGTCACGGCCATTTGATGACGTAGGTTGAAAGACCAGCAGGGTCGTATCAACTTCATGGACTCAATTCATCTAATCCAAGCGCGTACAAGCACATGGCTCAGAAATAGTCTACAGGTAATCAGTTTGTTATCTATATTCTATCGATCTTCTCTGATTTATTACTATTAGATCCGTGCCTCAAGAAAATGAGTTTCTTACTCTCACTTACTCCCACAGATCATCCTTAGTACTAGAAGCACGAAACTGGTGTTTTTAAGTGCAAGATAATTAGGGCAGTATTAATCGAAAACGATGTGATTTTTTTTCAGCCAAACAGCTCCGTCACGGCATGTGAAAAATTGTGAGAAATCAGATTATTTCAGCAGGAACCAGGCACGTCACAGAATAATGGTGACAAGTTTCATGCATGACAGCCGATTGGATCCTAGCTTTGGGCCGAAACAAGATCTGAAAATAACGATGATGGAAGAGTATAGCAGGAGATACGCGAATTTGGAACACACTATGGCGCATTGTGCACACCTGACCCCTTGTTGCCACGCCGTCAATAAGCGTGCTGTGTGACATATCCTCTCCAGAATGTCAGAGATGAGGTGATTGAAGCTCTCATTCCTTGGTCCATTTCGTCTACTTGGTTCATTTTCTCTGCTTCGGCCACCCTAACTTGCCTGTTGTCATGTACTGCTCGTGTATCGTTGGTCCCTGCCCGATTCACGCCCAATCAATGAGGTGTAGGCCGCGGGGTATGGGTGTTTATAAGTTGTCGATGATTTGAACGGTCTATAGTGGATGCCACCTGAGTTATGGCGTAGTAATTTCCTAGGTTGCATTTGCTGTGCTTTCTGTTACCTATTGTTGTGGATAGGAATGAGATCTTAATGGTCCTTTTTTGGCCGCCTCTGTAGTCTTGTCGCTCAGCCCAGGACTCGTTTACGGATGCTGTCTGTCGTGAAGCCATCCGGCAACAGATAGCATTAGCTTGATCTTTGTGCTTGGATCTGTTGTGTTGTTTCAGATTGGGTATTTTATGGGAGATCGACAGGCGGCAGACTGAAGATGTGGTTTGGTCTAAGCACTTTTTATTCCAGATTGGGATACTTTAGAGGCGAAATCAGTTGGCAATAAGTTGTTCTGGCCGCGGAGGTGAAGTTTCAGAAAAGTCTTGCTTGATTGACGTTGTGGCGATGGAAAAGGTTTGGTTTGATTCATGTCTTATGGTATTGTTCTTCTCTGACAAGACTTGATAGGAAATTAATTTGTTGTCTCTTTGCATTCATCCAAACTGTTCAAAAAACACAGGTCCACTATGTTTTGTATACTATGTGTTCGCACCAGCAAACATCTCATTGACGACTTCATGTATACAATAACATGTCTTCGGGTGGCAGCCTGTTTCCTATCCTAAGATTGTACTTCCAAATTACCTTGAAGGGTGTGTTAAGTTTGCAGGTCCTACAGCTACTGTCGATTATTTGATAAAGAATTGGGGAGCTTATTGTAATCTAGATTTCTTGAGTTTTTACCTCATACATACATGTACACTCGATGTTCCGTGGTTTAGATGAATGAGATTATTGGACAGGACTGTCCAATAAATGTGACGTCGTTTCATTTTCTTTCTCTATCAATTTGTATGACAAATGTGAAACATTACTTGTAGTATAAATACCGGTTCTGCACTTAGGCTCACCCAGTCGTCTACCACATCGGTGACATCTGAGGTGAGCTTTATTCCTCTTTATCCTTATTGGTTCTCATCTTGTATTATAGCAGTTTATTATAGGTAAATATGACAATAGTCGTCTACCACATCGGTGACGTCTGAGCAGTTTATTATAGTTTATAATTGAGATCGAGATCGAGATCCTGTTAAAGATGGGTATTTTGATCGTCGCCCATACCCACAGCCACGTGCACCCTCCATCAGAACCTAAAGGTAGCAGAATAAACAGACAATTGTTAGGTCAAATTGTCTCTTACATCACCGATATATATCATGTGAGAATGAGTGCATCACGGCCAACAAGGCGCTAGCAAATCAATGGAAGACGTCAACAGACACTGTGCTAACAGCTATGATTTTCTAGCCAACAGTGAACAGTGATCTACTACAATCAAGCACTGAGTGTCAGTTTCCCAAACATGAAGAGGGCATGTCAAGTATGCGAATATTTGCTGCAATGGATGTTCATCAAGACACAAGAGCGGAGAAAACACCATTAAAAAAGACAGCACACAATATAACATCCAATCAACAGCTATACGAAACCCAAGACTGAAAGTGATGAATTTACAACCGTCAAAATTTTAGGATGGATGAGGACAGCTTTGGTAGTGATCAGAGAACAGGTTATTGATCCGAGTCAGGACTTTCCGAGAACGAATAAAGATCTAGTTGTTGATTGATTACGGACCTCAACGCTACAGGAAATTCCTCATGTGAACTGCAACGATAAGGAAGGCTGAGACTTACAGAAACCCTCCTCTCTTGGTCAAGTTCAAGAGAGCTGTTAGCCCAAAAACATGCCGAGCCTTTGCAGTATGGAGAACCAGCTCCCTGCAGGAATAGCGCCACCAAAGAAAACTCTCTGAGCCCATGCTGCTATAGTACCTATCATACCGTTGTCAGTGTAAACGACGTGGCATGCTTAACAAGATCCACCTTGTACTGGACCCAAAGGGCCAAAACCAATCAATGTCATTATCGGATGTAAAATCAGTCC
>Ga0153951_1000600_pt1 | contig 13211 bp, 9 predicted proteins | sample TSNJ035MetaG_FD_102278 | JGI IMG/M metagenome (GOLD analysis project Ga0153951, IMG submission 102278) | Attine ant fungus gardens microbial communities from New Jersey, USA - TSNJ035 MetaG | ecosystem: Host-associated > Fungi > Mycelium > Unclassified | place: USA: New Jersey, Wharton State...
AGCTTGTCGAGCTTCTGCGCAACCGAAAAGCCCTTCATGCCCTTCTCGACGATAAACGCGGTAATGCCGCGCGAATTCGCCTCGGGATCGGTCTTCGCATAGACCACCAGCGTGTCGCAATCGGGACCGTTCGTGATCCACATCTTGGTGCCGCTGAGCACATAGCGGTCGCCCTTCTTCTCGGCGCGCAGCTTCATGCTGACGACGTCCGAGCCCGCGTTCGGCTCGCTCATCGCGAGCGCGCCGACGTGTTCGCCCGAGACGAGCTTCGGCAGATACTGGCGCTTCTGCGCGTCCGTGCCGTTGCGATGAATCTGGTTCACGCACAGATTCGAATGCGCACCGTAAGAAAGACCCACCGAGGCCGACGCGCGCGAAATCTCCTCCATCGCGACCATATGCGCGGTATAGCCCATGTTCGCGCCGCCGTATTCCTCGGCGACGGTCATGCCGAGCACGCCGAGGTCGCCGAACTTGCGCCACAGGTCCATCGGGAACTGATCGGTGCGATCGATTTCCGCCGCGCGCGGCGCGATTTCTTTGGCGGCGAACGAGGCGATGCTGTCACGCAGCATTTCGATTTCTTCGCCGAGCGGGAACTGCAAACCGGGCAGATTGCGCATTGCGGTATCTCCTGAGTTCATTGGCGGCCGGGCGCGGCTCGCGCTGTGCACGCCCAAACCACGCGCATCGCACGCCCAAACGTATCAACGCGCATTTCACGCCAGATTGACGTATGCGTCAATAGGTATTTTTGAGCGTGACTCAGAAATTTACGAACCGGCATCGGGCGCCGATTAGGTGCTAGTATCGCGACAATTAGGCATCAACCCTTTATCTTCCGCGCCAAGCGGCGTCACAAATCTGAATCCGACTCATATGACCGCTGCCGTAAAGACCCGATTGCCCGTCTCGCGCCGCGAGCCGGCCGGGCGCAAGTCGCAACAGCGCGTGAAGGAAATTCTTCAGGCCGGGCGCGACGTGTTCGCCGCCAAAGGCTACGAGCGCGCGACGACCGCCGAAATCGCGCAGCGCCTCGGCATTTCCGAGGCAACCGTGTTCAGCTATTTTCGCGGCAAGCGCGAACTCTGCGCGCGCGTGATCGGCGACTGGTACGACGAGATCATCGAGGCGATCGAAGCGGGCTTGCCGCGCGACGGCAGCGTGCGCCAGCAGTTCGCGTTCATCGTGCGCATGCATGTGCGGCTGATGCTCGTGAACGGCACGGACCTGTGCGCGCTCGTGCTGTCCGAAGGCCGCGCGCGTCATCACGAGTTGAGCGAAGCGCTGACCGAATTGCAGCGCCGCTACACCGCACCGCTGATGCGCGTGCTCGCCGAGGGCCAGCAAAGCGGACAGATTCGCGCGGACATGCCGCTGCGCCTGCTGCGCTCGATGGTATTCGGCCCGATGGAGCACGTGCTGTGGGACGCGACGCTGACGAACCGGCAGATCGATATCGACGCGACCGCGGATCAGTTGATCGACGTGCTATGGGCCGCGCTCACGCCGCCCGATCTCGCGCTGAGCGCGTTGCAGCGCTTTCGCGCGGAAGTGGCCGAAGCGAACCGGCGTTTCGAGGAGACCACCAGGATGGCCGAAACGGCGCAAGAGGCCGCGCAAAAGACAACGCAGGAAGCAGGCAGAAAAGCAGGCAGAAAAACGGCAAAAAAAACGGCGAACCCGAATCGTTGACGACACCGCGCATCTTGCGCCTCGAACGTCTTCAAAATTTCTACTTACGAATCGTCTTCCCTATGTCAATCCGTCTTTCGCCACTGTGCCCTTCATGCGAGGATCAGGCCCATGCCCGGACCCGTCACCACGACCCACTACGATCATGCACTCGAAGAGCAAGGCATGCGCAAGCAAGGCATGCTCGGACGAGGCGGCAACATGGGGAACGCGCTTTTTTCGATCGACTATGATTGCCTGCCCCCCGAAGCCCGCCGCACGATCGACCTGATCATTTCGGATGGGCCCTTTCCTTATCCGGGGAAAGACGGCTCGTCGTTCGGCAACCGCTTCGGCGATCTCCCCAACGGCAAGTATCTCGAGTACACGGTCGCCACGCCGGGTGTGCGCAATCGCGGCGCGCGGCGCATCGTCGCCCGTGCAACCAATGGCATGCTGTTCTTTACCGCCTGCCATTACGAACGCGTCAGCGCGCGAGGCGGCACCGCGACCGAACGGGCCCAGGCGCAAATCGACGCGACGCAGGCGCTGGACCCGGAATGGCGCAACGGCTTCTACATCATCACCGGCATGACTCTCACGCTGCGCGATGAGGTCACCAAGGCGGTCAAGCGCCAGAACGGTGCCACATAATAAGCGGCGAAACATGAGCTGCGAAACATGAGCGGTGCCGCGTAGCGTGGCCGCCGAACCCGGCGGCCCGCACGAAAAAAACGCTCACGCAAGGATGAAAAACGAGACGGTCTTCCCGCCTAGCCGAACATCGGCGGCGGGCGGACGATAATGACCTTGTCCGACTTGCCCAGTTGCAGATAATGCGGCCCGCGGTCCTTGTTGCGGCCGTTCCAGATGCGCTCTGAAATCTTTGGGCCGTAGTGTCCTTCGCCGTCATCGGCGCCATTCGACTCCGCCGTATAAAGAATGCCCTGCTGACAATCGACGTCGTAGATCAGCGCGATGTGCCCCGGCGACCGTGTCTCCACCTGCGCATCGTTCATCCATAAAATCATGTCGCTCGGCTGCACGTCGTCGAGTTCCCAGATCAGCGGGCTCTCGCCCGGCGGCCGATGGTTATGCTTGGCCTTGTTGATAAAGGTAAAGCAACTCGCGCCGCCGCTATATCGCTCGATATCCATGATCCCGAGCGCATCGTAAAAGGCCACGACGAAGCCCGTGCAATCCACGCCGAGATTCCGGTCGGCCCAAGCCTGGATATTCTCGGGCTGGACCGTGCCCGAGTCGACCGCGAGCGTCAGAATATGCTCGCAGTCGTCCGGCGAAACCTTGCCGCAATTGGCCCGCGCAAATGCGCTGTCCTTCGGCCCGAGATGCTTCTTGAGCGCCGCCGTTCGCACCGCCGCGCGCGCCTGCGCTTTCGGGCTCGAATAGTCCGCGCCGATCATGTACTTGTTCAACGACACGCTCGTCGGCCATTCGCTGCTGCCGGCCTGGAGGTTCATGTATCGATCGACGAAATCGTCGGCGGTAAAAGTGTCGCTTGCCATGTGCTGTACTCCATAACAATCGTCGCGAGAGGTCCGGCCTTGCGGATCGCACCGCTCGCGCGCTCCGCGCGCCGACGGCGTGTTGCTACTCTCCCGTGCCGCTTCTGCTCCCCCGCTTTTGCTTCCCCGCTTTTACCCTCTTACTCGCCCCCTTGCGCCACCCGCTCCTGCAAGCGCCGCCGCACCTTGCCGACGTCGATGCCATCCGGCCCCGGCGTATCGACGATCGGCATATAAGCCGCGGGGGTATGCAGCAAATACGCCTGCATCTCGTCGATCACGATGCGGTCGCTCGGGTCGTAGCCGAGGTTTGCCAGTTGCCGGGTCAACTCCGCGCGTTCCTCGTAGCTCAATTCCCGCCACCAGAACGAACGGCATGCGTGCGCGTAGGCATTATTCGAGAAGTACTGCCAATGCCCCAGTTCGTGACTGAGGATCGCCGCCCTGACCGCGGCGTTGATCGTCTCGCCGCCCGGTGCGGGACCGAGCCCCGGAATCGTAATCAGAAAATCGCGCGGACTCGCCGCTTTCCAGACACCCTGCTCCTCGCGGATCAAACGCCATCGCACCAGAATCGCCTGCAAGGTACGCTCGCCCTGATTCAGCACCACGCCCTGCTCGCGCGCGAGTTCGAAAAAATGCGTCAGCTCGACGGTGCTGAAGTTGTTGCCCGCCGTCAGTCCCGCCGGATCGGCGCCGAAGCGCCGCGCGTGAGCCACCAGCGCCGCCGCCGACACCACGCGGTCGCGCGGCATGTCGCGCCTCTCGAGCAGGGCCACCACGCGCGAAAACATGGCGCCCTGCTGCACGAGGCTGGCGGCCTGCATCACATGGAGTCCGGGCTGATCCGTCACGGTGAACAATTGCAGACGCGCGTCGGACACCAGCGCGGCTTCGAGCTGGCCCAGCGGCAGACGGATGGCCCCGGTGTCGCCATCGACGGCGAGCGCGGGCCATGAGCGCGCGCCCGATCCGCTCGATGCACCCGACTCGCCTGATCCGTCCGGGCCATCGGCGGCACGCGCCGGCGCGTGCATGTCCACGGCAAGCGCGAACGCGGCGAACGTCACGAACAGCAGCGCCGCCCGTCTCGCGAGGGCGCAATACCCGCGATAGCGCGTCATCGGCGGCCTCCCGACAGTGTCTAATCCGTGACCGTGACGATCGTCACGCGGCGGTTCTCGGGCGCCGTCGGATTGCGCCGGTTCAGCGGATCGGCGGACCCCTTGCCGACCGACGACAGCCGCTCGGAGGCGATGCCGTCTTTCTGCGTCAGGTATTCGACCACCGCGGCGGCACGGTCTTCCGAGAGCTTCATATTGGCATCTGCCGAACCGCGCGGATCGGCATGCCCTTCGACGCGAAACCGGTAGGCCGCGAGCTTCTCGGACTGCAAGGCACCGGCGACCTTGTCGAGCGCGGCCTTCGCACTATCGGTGAGCGTGGCCGAATTGGTGGCGAACGTGATGAGGATTTGCGCGGAAGGCGTTTTCGCCGGCGCGGGCCGCGGCGCGCCTGCGGGCGGCTTGTTCGACAGCACGAAGCCGCGCGTCACGATGTTGTCGTCGGGCCCGCCGGACTGCGCGGGTTCGAGCGCCCGCGTGACCGACTGCTCGTTGATGTCCTGCTCTTTCATCACCGGTTCGGCGGCTCGCGCGGCCGCGCACAGCGAGGACAAGGCGCACAGCGAGGACAAGGCGCACAGCGAGGACAAGGCGCACAGCGCGGCAACCAGAACCGCGCCTCGCGCGCGGGTTCCGGAAGCAGAATGTGTCAGGCGTGACATACGGAAATCTCCGCGGAATTGACCGGCCATCGGACCGCGAGGCCGCCAGCGCCTCGTCGCGGACCGTCGGCGAACATGGACGGACCCCGTTGCGGGGCAGCTTCATCCTTCAAAGACGAATGACGGGAAGCCAATTTGAAACCCGTCACCTTATACGTTACTCATCCGTCATCCATCCGGCACCCATTCGACGCGGCGATGCCATCGCTACGCACCCGCGTGCGCAATCAATGCGGTCACCGCGTCCCATTCATCCCTGCCGGCGTCGAGCAGACTCGCGAACTGCGCGCCGCTCGTCGCGCCCGCGCACCGTCGCGCGGACGGCGCCACGGCCGGCGATCCGTCGCTCCACCAGAGGCTCCGTCCCGCAGCGACGGTTTCGACCAGCAGCGCGGCGAAGCCGTCGGATGCATCGGATGCATCGGGTATGGCCAGCCGCCATGGCATCGCTTCGCGCCCCTCGTTGCACCAGCGCTCGACGCGCACCGCCGCGTCGAAACCATCGAGCGTGAACTCCGGCGCGAGGGTCGACAGGGCCAATGCCACCAGCCGGTCATACCAGGCCTGTGCATCGGCCAGCCGTCGTTCGAGTTCGGCGGCCTCGATGGCCTGCGCGATCGTGAACGGAAAATAGCGCCCCACCCGGTCCACCCCCGGCGTCAGCACGCCCGCCCAGGCATGCGGGCCATACGGGCCCGCCGCCAGCGCGAAACACCACACGGGCGCGTTCAGATACAACGGCAGCCACTGCGCGCCGAAGCGCTCCCGCCCGAGCAGCATGCCGTTCTGCAAGCCCTCGTCCCACGGCATCATGAACTCCGCCGGCAAGCGGCGCGCGACGAAATCGCCATGCGTGCGCACCTTGCCGAAAAACCCGGGCGCGGCCGATGAGTCCTCGCTCATAACCGGTCCAGACAGCGGAACTGCTCGAGCGCGGCGCGGCGGAACGGGTTCACGATACTGCTGGCCGAGAGTTCGAAGGCCGCGCGCCGGCCATCCGATTCGAAACTCAACCGGAAGCGGTCGGGCTGCGAAGTCGGTTGCAGATGAGCGTCGTCCATCAGATGCAGCAGTGCCCACGGTCCGTCGGCCCGCGCCGCCGGCGCGTTGCCCGCCGGCGTGAACTCGACGTGCGCCTGGCCGGTGCCCTTGCCGCTCGGCCACTGGAACACCATCGACTGCGGCGTGTCGGGTTTGACGATCATCTGCTGCCCGTCGATGTCGAGCGTGAACTGCGTGATCGACGGATCGATCGTCAGCGGCTTCACCTCGAAGCGCACCGACACGTCGCGCCCGCCCGCGCGGAAGAACGCATCGCGAATCTGCGCCGCCCGCTGGAACTGGCCGAGCACTTCGACGGGGATGCCGAGCGTCTCGGCGCCGCTGCGCCAGCGCCATTGCGGCCCCGACATATCGACCAGCATCGCCAGGTTCTTCTGGAAGAAATCGTCGATCAAACCGCCCGGGCCGAGCAGGCGGCCGAAATCGTCGGGCGCGGCATCGCGCGTGGACCCGCGCACGAGCGGATAGCGGCCGTCGAGCGCCTGCCGGCACAGCTGCGCCACATTCGCCTGCCACAGCGCGTTGAGCCGCGCGCGCTCGCCGCCCGTCATCAGCGCGTCCGCGCCGGTCGCGACGTTGGCGGCGACCGCCGCCAGCGGCGCCGGCGCGCTTTGGGCCGCGAGCTTGAGCTTGTTCAACGCATCGCCGGGCGGCGGCGGCAAGCCCTGGCGACGCGCCGCGTCCGCGGCTTCGAGATAGGCCGCCGCGTCCTTCAGCGCGGCCAGTTGCGTGTCCAGCGGCACCGGCCCCGGCGCGCCCGGTTTGCCGGCGAGGTCATGCAGCGCCTGGAAGTGCGCATCGACCGGATTGAGTTCGGCCGGCGGTGGCGGCGCCGCGTCGTCCGGCGCGTTGCCGAGCGCGCTTTCGAGGCGCTTCTTGGCCGCGTCGAGCTTGCCGCTCAAGGCGGCGACGCCCTGCTGCGCGAGCGAGCCGGCCGGCGCGCCGTTGCCCAGCGTGGTTTCCTGCGCCGCGGCCAGCATCAGCGAGCGCAGCGGCGAGTCGGCCGCCGCCAGCAGGTTCGCCAGGCGCGCGCCCTGGTCCACACCGTTGAACGGCACCACGTCGACATCGCCGAGCAAGGCATCCCATTGGCGGATGTACTCGTCGTAATAGAGCCGCGTCATGCCGGCCTTCAGGTCGTCGAGACCATTCGGCGTCAATACGGATTCCTCGCGTCCCAGCACCCAATCGTCCTTGGCGATATCGAGCACCGCCGCGTCGCGCAACTGGACGAACTTCCGGTAACCGGCCCGCGTATAAGCGCCCGACACGCCACGCGTCAACGGCGCGCCGCTCTTGCGCACCAGCACCAGCGCGGCATTGCGCCCAGCGGCATTGGCAACGCTGAACTCCGGCAGCCTGCTCTGTTCGAGATCGCGTTTGACGCGGTTGAACAGGCGCTGGGTCAGCGGCATCTTCGCGAGCGTCGCCCGCGCCTGCGCGATCAGGTCCTTGTCGAGCGGCAGCGACGCATCGAAGCGCGCCGGCTGGAACAGCGCCGCCAGATGACCATCGATATCGTTGCGCTGCTCGTCGCTCGCATCGCGCAACGGTCCGCGGCGCCAATCGACATCGGCCCACAGGCGCACCGAGTCGGCGTCGTAGTGCAGCGAATCGCCGAGCATCAGGTAGGCGCGCAGTACTTCATACTGGAAGTCGGGATTGTTCGCGTCGCCGCGGCGCAATTCGTCTTCCATGCGGCTCACCACGAGCGGCAGCAGCGTCTGCCGCAACAGCCGCCGATAACTGGTCTGCGCTTCGAGGCCGAGCTTGTCGCCTTGATAAAGGCCGAGGCGCGACAGCCACGGCACGCTTTTGTCGCGGTCCGCGTAACCGCCGGGCAGATCGCGCGCGGCGTTGAGCAGCGGCAGCAAGGCCAGCGGGTTGTCGCTGGGCTGCGTGCTCTGCGCGAGCTTCTGCAATGCGGCCACATGCTGCTGCACCTTGGCCACGTAGGCTTCGTTGCGCTGATAGCTGACGAAGAACAGCACCAGCGCCAGCACCGCGACGACCCCGATCGCCGCGAGCGCGGCACGCTGGAACCACGCGCGGCGCCGCTCCAGTTTCTGGTTCACGCCTGCGAGCCCGGCTTCCTCGAAAATCACGTTGCGCAGCAGCTTCGTGATGAAGTACGCCCGCCCGCTCGCCGCATCCGGCACGACGACCTGTTGCTGAAAGCCGAGCGCCGAGGCCACCGCGCTCATCACGCGGTCGATTGGCCGGCCTTCCTGGGTGCCGCTCGTGAAATACACGCCACGCAGCAACGCGGACTGCTCGAAGCGTGACGTGCTGAAGGTTTCGTTCAGAAAGCTCTTCAGCATCGCCTGCAACCCCGCGAACTGCTGCGGGAATCCATAGACGAGCGCGCGCCGGTGCACGTCGGTCTCGCGCTGCATGCGATTCAGCACGCGCGCCTGCAACTGCTTTTCGAGTGCCTCGAATTCGGCCGGAAACGCGGCCAGCGCGTCGTCGGGCGAGCCCTGCTCCGTGTAGGGGAACGTCATGCCCCAGACCTGTTCGCGCTCGTCGCGGCCGAGGTCGTCGAAAAACTCGGCGAAACCGGCGAGCAGATCGCATTTGGTCACGATCACGTAGACCGGAAAGCGCATGCCGAGCTGGCCGTACAGTTCCTTGAGCCGTTCGCGCACGGCCTTCGCCTGCTGGTCGCGCTGGGTGTCCGACAGTTGCAGCAGATCGCGCGCCGACAGCGCGACGATCACGCCGTTCAACGGCCGGCGTGGCCGGTATTTGCGCAGCAGTTGCAGGAAACCGGCCCAGCCGGCCTGATCGGCCTCGGCGAAACTATCCTGGGTGGTAAAGCGGCCCGCCGTGTCGAGCAGCACCGCATCGTCGGTGAACCACCAGTCGCAATTGCGCGTGCCGCCCACGCCGCCGACCGACTGCTTGCCGAGCCGGTCGGCCAGCGGAAACTTGAGCCCGGAGTTCAGTAGCGCCGTGGTCTTGCCCGTGCCGGGCGCGCCGACGAACATGTACCACGGCAATTGATAGACATACTGACTACCGAAGCGGCCCTTGACCCGCGCCTTGCGCAAGGTCGCCATCGCCGCCTCGAAACGCTGCTTCAGGGCCGCGATGTCGGCGTCGGATTCTTTCTTGCCGGGCGCGGGCTCGTCCGTTCCCTGCGCCACCACGCGCGTGAAGCGGACGTTCGCGAGCCGCATCGCAAGCCAGCGCACGGCCCAGTACAGCGCCCACAACAGCAGCAATACGACGATCACGACCCAGCGGCTGCCGGTGCTGTCGAGCGGTTCGTGACCGGCATACGCGACAAGCGGCCCCTCGACCCAGACGATCAGCGACAGCGCAAGCACGCCGAGCAGCGACAGCACGATGGGCCGTCTCAGCCAGTTGAAGATTTTCATGCCCGGCTCCTCCGCGCCACGCGCGACGAACGTCTCATCAGGTTCTTCACGATGCCGCTCCCGGCGCCAGCACCGTGATATCGACGCGGCGGTTGCGCGCGCGATTCGCGGCGGTGTCGTTGGGCGCAATCGGCTCGGCATCGCCGCGCCCTTCGGCGCTGAAACGGCCAGGCGTGCCGGCGCGGGCCGCGAGCATGTCGCGCACCGCTTCGGCGCGCGCCTGCGACAGATGCCAGTTCGACGGGAAGCGCGCGGAGAAGACGCGCTGATTGTCCGTATGACCGGCCACGACCACATTGCCCTGCACGGCCTTCAAGGCATCGCCGATCCGTTCGATGAGCGGCACGAAACCCTCGGCCAGATCGGCGCTGCCCGACGCGAACAGGCCGTCGCCGTTGATCGTGACGACGGTCCGGTCGGGCAACTCGGCCACGCGCACGAGACCGCGGGCGATTTCCGGCGCGAGGAACTGCGACAGCTTCGGCGCAAGCTTGGGCGCGGCCGCAAGTTTCGAGGCCAGCGCGGGCGCGGGCGCGACCCGAATCCCGTGCAGCGCTTCGAATACGCGGTCGGACATGTCGTTGAGCCGGAAGCTCAGCACCAGATGAACGATCACGAGCACGAGGCAGGCCACCGCCGCCGCGACCCACAAGGGCACCAGTTGCAGCAGCGGCTTGCGCTCGACCTTGACCGGCAGCCAGTGCGGCGACAGATCGCGCTCGGCCGCGCCGCGCTGGCCGCGAATCATCTGTTCGAGGCGTTCGCGGATCGTGTCGAGCTGCGTGCGGCCGCCGTCGATCAGACGGTAGCGTCCTTCGAAACCGAGGCCGAGAATCACGTAGATCAGTTCGAGCACGTCGACATTGCCGGCGGGGTTCTGCGCGAGACGCTGCAGAATCAGGAAGAAACGCTCGCCGCCCGAGGCCTCGTTGTGGAACGTCACGAGCAGGCTGCGGCTGCCCCACAGGCCCGCGCCCCACGGCGTGCTGGCGATCGCTTCGTCGAGGAAGGTGCACAGGCAATAGCGCGAGGCGCCGAGCTTCTCGTCGTCGATGCCGTTCGCGCGGCCCTGGGCTTCGAAGTTGCGCACCATCTGCATCAGCTGGTTGCGCAGGTCTTCGACGTTCGGATGCGTCGGCAACTGGCGCAACGGCAACGCCAGTTCGATCAGCGGGTTGGCCGCGCGCAGCAGCGGATTGAGCCCGCCGCCCGCGGGCAGCATCGGCGCGGGCGCCGCCGCGGCCGCCATGAACGCGGCCCGCGCGCCGCCCGGGGTCGGAATCAGGATCGTCGCGCCGGGGTCGTCGGCGGGACCACGCAGTTCGTCAGGAGTCACGATGAACGTCCTCAATCAAGGTATCAGCGGCGAATCGCCCAGAACTCCATCGCGAGACCGGGAAATTCGCCGGCGACGTGCAGCGCCATGCCGGCGGAACTCGCGAACTGCTTCCACAGCTCGTTGCCGCGATCGAGTTCGAAGTAGGTAAAGCCCGCATGAAACGGCAACTGCCGGGGCGCCACCGGCAACGCGCGCAGGCCGATGCCCGGCAGTTGCAGATTGACCAGATCGCGAATGCGCTCGATCGGTCCGATCTTCACCTGCGGCGCGAAGCCGGTCAGGATGTGCTCGGCCGGCATCTGCGCGCGCACCGCGAGCACGAAGGTGGCACCGGCAAACAGCGTCTTGTCCGGCACGATCGCCACGCGCAGGCCGAACTTGCGCTCTTCGAGCGGGATCGCCACCGCGTGCGGGTCCATCACCATGCTCAGCGACGCGCGGATATCGTCGATCACCGGCGCGAAGGTCTCGCGCAACCATTCGTGGCGATACACCGGATACGCGGACGGGCGCTTCGACGCCTGGCTGAAGGTCGCCAGTTCGCCGGCCAGTTGCACCGCCACCTCGTAGAGCGCTTCGGGATGCAGACCGGTCATCGTCGAGAGATGCGAGGCCAGCGGCTCGTGACGATTGATCAGCTGCAACAGCAGAAAATCGGCCACTTCCGCGACGCCCGTCACGCCGGGCTGCGCGAGGCGCCCGGCCAGCGCTTCGCCACGCTGATGCAGCAGGCCCACGAGATCGTCGACGAAGGCACCGAGGCGGCGCGCCACGCGATAGTCGAGACACGGCGGGCTGTAGTCGTTTTCGAGCACGACCCGGTTGTCGGGCAGGCGTTCGAGCACGCGCGCCACGCCCAGCGCCGTGTAGGCGTTCGCCACGTCGGGAGCGAGCGCGAGGCGCACCCGCAGTTTGCCGATCTGCATCAGCGCCGCGCCGGCGTTCGGATCATTGCTGTCGCTCACGTCGAGTTCGGCGATACGGTGGCGCGCGAAGTTCTCCTCGCTCGCCTCGTTGCCGGTTTCGGCCACGCCCGGCCGGCGCACCGGCAGCGCCAGTTGCACCAGCACGTTGCGGGTGCCCTCGGGAATGTCGAGCGGCTCGGGCAGGTCGTCGTCGGCGGGCAGATCGAACGGCGTGCCGTCGGGTAGCACGCCCGCGCAGGACAGCAGCGCGAGCTTGCCGAGCTTGAGCAGCGGCTCGTCGATCTCCAGCGCGGTAAAGCCCCAGCTATACGGACGCAGGCCGGCGGCGCGCGTCTCCAGTTGCCGCTGCAGATAGCGGTCGTGTTGCTGCAAATGCTGGGGCTGCAGAAACATCCCCTCGGACCAGATGACTTTGCTATTCCAGGACATGTTGTTTCGTTCGAACGTTTCTGGGTGGGATCGGCTCAAGGTTTCGGCTGACGTGCGCGGGCCGCGTGCAGTTCGTCGATCTGGGCCTCGTACGCGTCATTGAACGCCTGGCCGAAAAGCTTCTGGAAGTCGTCCTCGGCTTCGCGCGCGACGGCGCCCTGCAAGCCGACGAACAGGTCCCATAGCTTCGCCTTGCGGTTCGACAGCACTTTTTCGAAGGCGCCCGGGTCTTTCAGCTGCGCTTCGATCGAGGCGGGATCGAAGCGGCCCAGCACATGCGCGAGCGCCGCGCGCATGCCGGCCAGCACGGCGAGTTCGTGCGCCTCGATATCGTCGAAGGCGCGCTTGAGCGCTTCGTCGGGCGGCAGATAGCCGGCCGTGCGGCCGGTCAGCATCTGCGCCAGCGCGCTGTCGACGTCGGGGAAAAATTTGAGCGGGTTGTTGTCGCGCGCGACGATCACGGTCGTGTCGAGGCGGGCTTCGCGTTTGGTCATCGAGCGGGCCCGCAATACCGCCATCGTGCCGCGCAGTGCTTCGCGCAACATCGTGCCGATCAGGCGCGCGAACTCCGGCCCGGGCAGATTCGGCGCGCGCGAGGGGTCGAGGCCGAGTCCTTCGAGCAGGGCCTGGAAGAGCACGGCGCGGTCGTCGCTCGTGGCACCGGGGGTGTCGTGGCGGGTTGGGGTTATCGGGGCCGCTGGGGTTGCTGGGGCCGCGGGGATGGCAGGCGCGGCTCGTGCGGCGGACATCGCGGGCTGCGCGTTGCCTACTACGTCTTCGTGGATGGCCTGGGGCCGCGACGCTTCCGGGACCGGCAGCGGCATCTCAGAGAGCGGTGACGGCGCGGCAACGGATGACGTCTCCATCTCCACGGGCGAAGCCGGCTGCGCGGCAAACGGCACATCGGGCTGCGCGGCTGGCGTTGGGACCGGCATCGGAGCCGCCGCTGGCGACGGCGCGGGCACGGGCACCGGCGTCGCCGCGGGCATCGTATGCCGCACGCTGGCGGCCTGCGGCGCGACCACGGGCACGACCACCGGCACCACCGGCGCCGAGGGTGCCAATGACGCCGACTGCGCAACCGAC
>Ga0153951_1000604_pt1 | contig 13167 bp, 8 predicted proteins | sample TSNJ035MetaG_FD_102278 | JGI IMG/M metagenome (GOLD analysis project Ga0153951, IMG submission 102278) | Attine ant fungus gardens microbial communities from New Jersey, USA - TSNJ035 MetaG | ecosystem: Host-associated > Fungi > Mycelium > Unclassified | place: USA: New Jersey, Wharton State...
CCGTCCATAGGGACGCGGGAGACGCGGTTGACGTTCTCAGACGACCAGCGCGGGCTATGGCGTAGGGGGCGGACGGGCCGGGAAACGACCCGCGAAGTGTAGGAATGTTCGTGTTTGTGCGTTAGCGATTTTTCACTGGCATTTCACTTTGCGGCCTGCCTTCAAAGAGAAAAATCGCTGAAAGCCTTATCAGGCTTGGCGCGCCCGGCTGGGATCGAACCAGCAACCCCTGCCTTCGGAGGGCAGTACTCTATCCATTGAGCTACGGGCGCTTCACCACGGGGGAAACTACGCGAAAGCACTGCAACCAGAACGGCCGCAACGCCAAAGCGAGAGACCGCAAGGATACCCGGTTTCATCCGAACCGTCCACCGGACGGCCGGCGAGGCGCACCGCGAAGCCATCCGGGTGGCCGCCCCGCTTCGGGTAAACGCCTGCTGAACACCGTTCGGGCCGCTCGCCGCCGCCGAAATCTTGCGTCTATAATCGTCCGTGGCTGATAAAGAACAAGAAGTTGCCGTCGCGCTGTACCGCTCACATACCCACGGAGACGAGACAAGCATGAGCGAAGCACCACACGGAGCCCCGATCAAAACCCCTGCACAGCTCATCGCCGCGGTCATCGCCGGGTTTGCTGTGCCGATCGCCATCATCGTTCTGCTCGCGGTCTACGTCGATAACTCGACGCGCACGGGCGCCGGCACCGACTCCCTCTCCGACGCCGAAGTCGCCGCCCGCATCCATCCGCTGGCGCAGGTCGAAATTCGCGACGCCAACGCGCCGCGCGTCTACAAGAGCGGCGAGGAAGTCTATAAGGCCGTCTGCTCCGCGTGTCACGCGTCGGGTGCGGCCGGCGCGCCGAAATTCACCAATACCGCCGACTGGGCGCCGCGTATCTCGCAAGGTTTCGACACGCTCTGGCATACCGCCTTGAGCGGCAAAGGCGCGATGCCGCCGCGCGGCGGCACGAGCCCCGACGATTACAGCGACTTCGAAATCGCCCGCGCGGTGGTCTATATGGCGAACAACTCGGGCGCGAGCTTTCCCGAGCCGGCGCAACCGGCGGCCGGCGCGGCAGCGGCTTCCGGTGCGGCGGCCACGCCGGGCGCGGCGGCAGGCGCTTCGGATGCGGGTGCGGCCCAGGCCGCCGCGGCCATGGCGGCAATGGCCAACGTGCCGCAAACGCCCGCCCCGGCAGCGGGCGGCGTGCAAAGCGCGGACGCATCGCAAGCCGGCAAGGCGCTGTATCAGGCCGTTTGCCAGGCCTGTCATGCAGCCGGCGTGCTGAACGCACCGAAATTCGGCGACAAGGAAGCGTGGGCGCCGCGTCTCAAGGACCCGATGGACACCGTCTACAACTACGCGCTGCACGGCAAGGGCGCGATGCCGCCGAAGGGCGGCTCGAACGCGTCGGATGCGGACGTGAAAGCCGCCGTGGACTATATGGTCAGCGCGGCGAAGTAAGCGCCTGGCAAAGCGCGCCGCTGGCGGCATACACAAGCCGCGAAACGAAAAATCCCTGCCTTGCGGTAACGCACGGCAGGGATTTTTTATGTGCTGAGCGTTCCGACACGAGCCGCCCCGGAAAACCACCAATAACGAAGGCACACGGAGTAACTCACACGCATCCGGCGCTATCGCCGGAAAAGCCGCGCAATCGCCGAAGCAGCAGGCAGCGGACCACACCGCCAACACCCGCTCAAGCCTTCTGCAACAACGCCTTCAAACTCGCGAGCCGATCCTTCGGCGACATCGGCGCTTCCTCGGGCGTCGGCGGCGGCGCATCGTCGAGCAGCATTTCGTTGATAAAGCGCGACGGCTCGCAGACGATCGTCTCTCTCGCCCGCTTGCGCTTCTTGCACCAGTTCAGATGCAGGCTGCGCTGCGCGCGCGTGATCGCGACGTACATCAGGCGGCGTTCTTCCTCGATGCGCGCGTCGTCGATCGGTTCGTCGTCGGGGCCGCCGCGATGCGGCATGATGCCTTCCTCGACGCCGACCAGAAACACATGCGGATACTCGAGCCCCTTCGACGCATGCACGGTCGACAGGCGCACCGCATCGGGATCTTCCTCGCGGCCTTCGAGCATCGACATCAGCGCGACCGTCTGGATCAGGCCGAGCAGGTTCTTGCCGGTGTCGCCAAAGCCGTCGGCGCTGTCGTAGCCGGTCGCCTGGCTCTCGCTGCCGTGCCCGGGTTCTTCCTTCGTGCCCTTGCGCTTGAGCCACTCCATGAATTCGAGCACGTTCTGCCACTTCGCCTGCGCCTGGCGTTCGTCGAACGCGTCGTACAGATACGCCTCGTAATGGATCGCCTCCATCAGTTCGTCGAGCAGCGTGCCCGCCGCGTCCTTTTCCGCGCGCTCGGTCAGGCGCTGCATGAAGTCGCAGAACGCGCGCATCGGCTCGATCTGGCGCGGCGACAGGCGCGCCTCGATGCCGCCCATGTAGACCGCCTCGAACAGCGAGACCTTCGCCTGCCCCGCGAACGCGCCGAGCGCTTCGAGCGTCGTATTGCCGACGCCGCGGCGCGGCGTCGTGATCGCGCGGATGAACGCGGGGTCGTCGTTCGCGTTGGCGATCAGGCGCAGGTACGCGCAGATGTCCTTGATCTCGGCCTTGTCGAAGAACGACTGGCCGCCCGACAGCACGTACGGAATCCGCTCGCGGCGCAGCACCTGCTCGAAGATGCGCGCCTGGAAGTTGCCGCGATAGAGGATCGCGTAGTCGCGGAAATTCGTGCGCCGCTCGAACTTGTGCGCGGACAGGCGAAACACCACCGATTCGGCCTCGTGCTCCTCGTCGTTGCAGCCCGTCACGGTGATCGTGTCGCCCATGCCGTGCTCGGACCACAGCTTCTTCTCGAACAGCTTCGGGTTGTTCGCGATCACGTTGTTCGCGGCGGTCAGAATGCGCACCGTCGAGCGGTAGTTCTGTTCGAGCTTGATCAGATGCAGGTTCGGGAAATCCTTGCCGAGCTGGCCGAGGTTTTCGAGGGTCGCGCCGCGCCAGCCGTAGATCGCCTGATCGTCGTCGCCGACCGCCGTGAACGCCGCGCGCTTGCCGGCCAGCAGCTTCACCAGTTCGTACTGGCACGCGTTGGTGTCCTGATACTCGTCGATCAGCAGATAGCGCAGCTTGTTCTGCCAGCGGTCGCGCACCGGCTCGTTGTTCGCGAACAGCTCGGCGGGCAGGCGGATCAGATCGTCGAAATCGACCGCCTGATACGCGTGCAGCGTCGCCACATAGTTGCGATAGACGATCGCCGCCTGATGCTCGTCCTCGGTCGAGGCCGTCGCGATCGCCTGCTCGGGCATGATGAGGCCGTTCTTCCACAGCGAGATGATCGACTGGATCTTGCGGATGAAGCCCTTGTCCGTCGAGCCGACCTGCTCCTGGATCATACCGAAGCAGTCGTCGGAATCCATGATCGAGAACTGCGGCTTCAGGCCGACGTGCTCCGCTTCCTGCCGCAGAATCTGCACGCCGAGCGAGTGGAAGGTACACACCGTCAGCTGGTTCACGGGCACCTTGCGGCCTTCCTTGCCGGGCGTGGTCAACGTCTTGCCTTCGAGCAGCTTGCCGACGCGCTCGCGCATTTCCGCCGCCGCCTTGTTCGTGAACGTGACGGCCGCGATGTGGCGCGGCTCGAAGCCCTTCGCTTCGATCAGGTGCGCGATTTTCTGCGTAATCACGCGCGTCTTGCCGCTGCCCGCGCCAGCGAGCACGAGACAGGGGCCGTCGAGATAACGGACCGCTTCACTTTGGGCGGGGTTCAGGCCTGCGGACATCGTCTGTGGATGGGTAATACGGTTGAGGGCTGTCGAGATCGCCGCGGCGCGAGACGCCGGCCGAAGGCCCCAGGAGATGCTGCGCGGTGCCGCGCCGCCGCCTGCAACCGGCGTCCTGCGCGGCGCGCTTCGCGCGAGAGCAGCGATGTTAACACGGTTGACCCGACGGTTGACCTCGACGGTTATCCACGACAGTTATCCGCGATCGATGCCTTCGCGAACTACCGCCGCGCGCCGCCGCGGCAATCTCGCCGCGGCTCCCCAGTCCATCCGACAAATGCCACAATGAGGACGTTGCGCGCCGTCGCCGCGGTGGCAAAGCGGCGCGCCGTTTTTGCAGGAAGACACGCATGTCCGCATCGCTGAAGATTGGATTGATGGGCTACGGCTTCGCCGGCGCGACGTTTCACGCACCGGTGATCGAACATTGCGGGCGCGCGAGCATCGCCGCCATCGCGACCGGGCAGCCCGAGCGCGCGCGGGCCGACTATCCGCACGCGAAGATCGTCGCGGACCTCGACGCGCTGCTCGCGCTCGACGAAATCGACTGCGTGGTGATCGCGACGCCCAACGACACGCACTTCGACCTCGCGCGCCGCACGCTAGAAGCCGGCAAGCACGTGGTGGTCGACAAGCCGGTCACGCTGTCCGCCGCCGACGCCCACACGCTCGCCAATATCGCGCTCGCGCGCGGCAAGCTGTTCGCGCCCTTTCACAACCGCCGTTGGGACGGCGACTTCCTGACCGTGCGCGATCTGCTCGCGCGCGTGGAACTGGGCCGCGTCACGCAGTACGAATCGCACTTCGACCGCTTCCGCCCGGGCGTGCGTCAGCGCTGGCGCGAAGACGTCACGCGCGGCGGCGGCCTGCTGTTCGATCTCGGCCCGCATCTGATCGACCAGGCACTCGCGCTGTTCGGCGCACCGCAGACGGTCTCGGCAACCGTGCGCACGCATCGCGACGCCGCGAGCGCGCCCGACTACGTGCATATCCAGCTCGGCTACGGCGAGTTCGAAGTCGTGCTGCACGCGAGCGCGCTGACCTCGCTGCCGGGCCCGCGCTTTGCCATCCACGGAACGCGCGGCAGTTACGTGAAGTACGGTCTCGACACGCAGGAAGATCAGCTGAAGGCGGGGCTGCGTCCCGGCGACGAAGGCTTCGGCGCCGGCAATACGCCCGGCGTGCTGCGCGTGCTGGAAGGCGACCAGGAAGTCGAGCGCGAATGGCCGACTCGAAACGGCGAATACGTGGGCTTCTATATTGCGCTCGCCGACGCGATCCAGAACGGCGTGGCGTTCCCGGTCAGCGCACAGGACGCGGTCGACGTCATGACGCTCGTCGAACTGGCGGAACGCAGCTCCGAACAGGGCGTGCGCCTGCCGTTCGAGCGCGTGCGCTGACGCGCCCGGCTGCGCGCCGCGCCGTTTTGTGTACCCAAAACGGCGTGGCGGATCGGGTCGCGAAGCCCGTCGGATCGGGCTTCGCTGACAGTCCAGAAAGGAACATAACGTTACAAATTTGCCCGCCGGCGGGTCAGCGAGCACCCGCCATCATCCGTTGCTAGCGGAGTAGCACCCAAATCACGACAACGACCTACGGAGAATCCATGCCTCGTACCATCCGAGCCCTGGCCGCATGCGCCCTGCTCAGTTCCCTCGCCGCCTGCGTGGTGCCGCCTCCGCCCGCGCCGCACCCCGGTCCTAGCCCGCAGCAGATCGCGGATCAACGCCTGCGTCAGGTCGATGGCCGGATCGACAATCTCTCGCACCGGATCGACGCCCATGTGAACCAGGGCTACTACCCGCCGCCGCAAGGTGGCGCGCTGCATCATCGTCTGGACACGATCCGCCAGGAAGCGCACGACATGGCCGCGCAACACGGCGGCGGTTTGTCCGCCGACGAGCAGCGTGTGTTGAATCAGGAGCTGGACAACGCAGCGCACGCGATCGGCGAATAAACGCGAGAAGGCGCCGCAGGCAGCCAGCCGGGCAAACCGGGCCAGCGCCGGTCGCCTGCCCGTTACCTGCCGCCGGCTACCGGTCATGAACCGGTAGCCGCGTAGCAGCGGAAGCAGTGGCAATCGAAAGCGCGAGCATCACGTCCCGCGCTTTTTTTGCGCCGCGAAGCCGCCGCCGCAGTCGCCATCACGGTCACGAGCCTTGATTTGACAAGCCCCGGCCCGTCGCGTAAATTCGCCGCACGCGTCGGGAGAGCGCGCCGGCAAGCGAAAAATCGCAGGCCGCGCCGCCGAAGGGGCACACCCGCAAACTCTCAGGCAAAAGGACCGACCGCGTCGAAAAAACCCGCCTTCCGGCGGTTTTTTCGCACTCTGGAGAGCGGCAGTAGCCATCCGCGTCGCACATCGTGCACAGCAGGCAGGCTGCCCACCGAAGGGGCGCGCGTTTCACCGTGACGAATCGGGCTCATCGAGCCGGCCGCGGCAGCGCAATCTCTCAGGTATCGAGGACAGAGGGGTCATGCAGGATCACGCTCGCAGGCACACGGCCGCGAGGCGTTGCGCCGCATGGCCTTTTTTGTTTCGCGAGACGCCCGAGGCCCCATGACCGAACTCAAACACACCCCGCTCCACGCCGCTCACCGCGCGCTCAACGCCCGCATGGTTGACTTCGGCGGCTGGGACATGCCCGTCAACTACGGCTCGCAGATCGAGGAACATCGCGCGGTGCGTACCGACGCCGGCATGTTCGACGTCTCCCACATGTGCGTGGTCGACTTCACCGGCGAACGCGTGCGCGCGTTCTTCGACTATGCGCTCGCGAACAACGTCGCGAAGCTGCAAACGCCGGGCCGTGCGCTCTACTCCTGCATGCTGAACCCGCAAGGCGGCGTGATCGACGATCTGATCGTCTATTACTTCGGCGAAGACCACTTCCGCGTGGTCGTCAACGCCGGCACCGCAGACAAAGACCTCGCCTGGTTCGGCCAGCTCAATGCCGAAGGCGGCTTCGGCCTCGCCATCACGCCGCGCCGCGACCTCGCGATCGTCGCGGTGCAAGGCCCGAACGCGCGCGAAAAAACCTGGCAAACCGTGCCGGCCGCGCGCGCCGCCGCCGAAGCGCTGAAGCCGTTCAATGCCGCGCGCGTCGACGGCACGCCGTTCGGCGAACTGACCGTCGCGCGCACCGGCTACACCGGCGAAGACGGCTTCGAGATCATCGTGCCGGCCGCGCACGTCGAAGCGCTGTGGAATGCGCTCGCCGCCCAGGGCGTGCGCCCGGCCGGTCTCGGCGCACGCGACACGCTGCGCCTCGAAGCCGGCATGAACCTGTACGGTCAGGACATGGACGACACCGTCTCGCCGCTCGACGCCGGCCTCGCCTGGACCGTCGACCTCGCCGCGCCGCGCGACTTCATCGGCAAGAGCCGGCTCGAAGCCGACGGCTCGCGCGCCGCGTTTGTCGGCCTGATCCTGCTGAAGGAAAACGGCAAGGCCGCGGGCGTGCTGCGCGCGCATCAGAAAGTCGTCACGCCGCACGGCGAAGGCGAAATCACGAGCGGCACGTTTTCCCCGACCATGCAGGAATCGATCGCCTTCGCGCGCGTGCCGCAAGGCGTGCAGCCGGGCGACACCGTGCAGGTCCAGATTCGCGACAAAGCCTGCCCCGCAAGCGTGGTAAAACTGCCATTCGTGCGCAACGGCAAGGTGCTGGCGGTTTAAGCAGCCGGCGCACGCCCCCCATTCAAGTCACTACCGAACACACGCATAGGAGCATCCGATGAGCATCCCGGCCGATCTGAAATACACCGAATCGCACGAATGGGTCCGTACCGAAGCGGACGGCACGCTGACGGTCGGCATCACCGACCACGCGCAGGAAGCGCTCGGCGACATCGTCTTCTTCGAAGTCCAGGAACTGGGCAAAAGCTTGAACGCCGGCGACACCGTCGCCGTGATCGAATCGGTGAAGGCCGCCTCCGACATCTACGCGCCGGTCGCGGGCGAGATCATCGAAGCGAACACGGCCGTCGCCGACTCGCCCGACTCGGTCAACAGCGCGCCGTACGACAGCTGGCTCTTCAAGATCAAGCCGGCCGACGGCGCGGCACTCGACCGCCTGATCGACGCCGACGCCTACGCGAAGTCGATCGGCGCCTGAGTCGCCCGCCGAATCGGCGCCTGACTCGCAGTCCGTTTTAACCGTCCGGCGCGGCGCACGCAACACGGCGTGCGCCGCGCCACCAGGAACACCCATGAAGCTCGAACACCCGGATCGTCTGATGAACCGCACTCCTCTCTCGCTTGCCGCACTCGAAGTGCACGACGCCTTCGCCGAACGGCATATCGGCCCGGATGCGGCCGACCAGCAAGCGATGCTCGAAGCACTCGGCTTCGCGTCGCGCGCGGCATTGATCGACGCCGTCATCCCGCAGACGATCCGCCGCACCGAAGCGCTGCCGCTCGGCCCCTTCGCGCAGCCGAAGAGCGAAGCCGAAGCGCTCGCCGCGTTGCGCGAGCTCGCGGACAGGAACCAGGTGTTCCGCTCCTACATCGGCCAGGGCTATTACAACGCCCATACGCCGACGGTGATCCTGCGCAACGTGCTCGAAAATCCGGCGTGGTACACCGCGTACACGCCGTATCAGCCTGAAATTTCCCAAGGCCGTCTGGAAGCGCTGCTGAACTTCCAGCAGATGGTCACGGATCTAACCGGCCTCGCGATCTCGAACGCGTCGCTGCTCGACGAAGCGACCGCCGCCGCCGAAGCGATGACGCTGCTGCAACGCGTCGGCAAGCCGAAGTCGAACGTGTTCTTCGTCGCCGACGACGTGCTGCCGCAAACCATCGAAGTCGTGAAGACGCGCGCGACGCCGGTCGGCATCGAAGTAAAGGTGGGCCCGGCCGCCGAAGCCGCGAATGCGAACGCATTCGGCGTGCTGCTGCAATACCCGGGCGTGAACGGCGACGTGCGCGACTACCGCGCGCTGACCGAAGCGATCCACGCGGCGGGCGGCCACGTGGTCGCCGCCGCCGACCTGCTCGCGCTGACGCTGCTCACGCCGCCGGGCGAATGGGGCGCGGACGTGGCGGTCGGCAACACGCAGCGTTTCGGCGTGCCGGTCGGCTTCGGCGGCCCGCATGCCGCGTACCTCGCTGTGCGCGACGAATTCAAGCGGCAGATGCCGGGGCGCCTCGTCGGCGTGACCGTGGACGCGCAAGGCAATCCCGCGCTGCGTCTCGCGCTGCAAACGCGCGAACAGCACATCCGCCGCGAGAAGGCGACCTCGAACGTGTGTACCGCGCAGGCGCTGCTCGCGATCATGGCGAGCATGTATGCGGTCTATCACGGCCCGCGCGGCCTGAAGACGATCGCGCTGCGCGTGAACCGCGTCGCCGCGCTGCTCGCCGCAGGCGCGCAGCAACTCGGCTACACGCTCGCGAACGAGACCTTCTTCGACACGCTCACGTTCAACAGCGGCGCGCGCACGCAAGCGCTGCACGACGCCGCGAAGGCGCAGCGCATCAACCTGCGCCGCGTCAGCGACACGCAAGTCGGTGTGTCCGTCGACGAAACCACCACGCGCGGCGATCTCGCCGATCTGCTCGCGGTGTTCGCACAGGCCGCAGGAGCGAAGGACGTGCCGCAAGTCGACGCGCTCGACTCGACGCTGACCGCGGCGAACACCGCGTCGGTGCCGGCCGCGCTCGAACGCACGAGCGCGTACCTCACGCACCACGTGTTCAACCGTCATCATTCGGAAACGGAAATGTTGCGCTATCTGCGCAGCCTGTCGGACAAGGACCTCGCGCTCGACCGCTCGATGATCCCGCTCGGCTCCTGCACGATGAAGCTCAATGCGACCTCGGAAATGCTGCCGGTCACGTGGCCCGAGTTCGGTCAGATTCACCCGTTCGCGCCGGCCGAGCAAACCGTCGGCTACCGCGAGATGATCGATCAGCTCGAACAGATGCTGGTCGCAGCCACCGGTTATGCGGCCGTGTCGCTGCAACCGAACGCGGGCTCGCAAGGCGAGTACGCGGGTCTGCTCATCATTCACGCGTATCACGCGTCGCGCGGCGAAGCGCATCGCAACGTCTGCCTGATTCCCGCCTCGGCGCACGGCACGAACCCGGCGTCGGCGCAGATGGCCGGCATGCAGGTCGTGGTCGTGGCATGCGACGCGCAGGGCAACGTCGATATCGAAGACCTGAAGAAGAAAGCCGCGCAGCACGCCGATAAGCTCGCCGCGATCATGATTACGTATCCGTCGACGCACGGCGTGTTCGAGGCGAACGTGCGCGAAATCTGCGAGATCGTGCATGCGCACGGCGGCCAGGTGTACGTGGACGGCGCGAACATGAACGCGATGGTCGGCCTGTGCGCGCCGGGTCAGTTCGGCGGCGACGTCTCGCACCTGAACCTGCACAAGACCTTCTGCATTCCGCACGGCGGCGGCGGTCCGGGCGTCGGCCCGGTCGCGGTCGGCGCGCACCTCGCGCAGTTCCTGCCGAACCAGACTTCCTCCGGTTACGAACGCGCGCCGCAAGGCATCGGCGCGGTGTCGGGCGCGCCGTACGGCTCGGCCTCGATCCTGCCGATCTCGTGGATGTACATCGCGATGATGGGCGCGAAAAACCTGACCGCCGCGACCGAAACCGCGATCCTCAACGCGAACTATGTCGCCAACAAACTCGCGCCGCACTATCCGGTGCTGTACTCGGGCCCCGGCGGCCTCGTCGCGCACGAGTGCATTCTCGATCTGCGTCCCATCAAGGACACGAGCGGCATCACCGTCGACGACGTCGCCAAGCGCCTCGCCGACTACGGCTTCCACGCGCCGACCATGAGCTTCCCGGTGCCGGGCACGCTGATGGTCGAGCCGACCGAGTCGGAGTCGAAGGAAGAGCTCGATCGCTTCATCGAGGCGATGATCGCGATCCGCGAGGAAATCCGCGCGGTCGAGGAAGGCCGTTCGGACCGCGAGGACAATCCGCTCAAACACGCGCCGCACACGGCGGCGGTCGTGATCGCCGACGACTGGAAGCATGCGTATGCGCGCGAAACCGCTGCCTATCCGCTGAAGACGCTGATCGCGAAGAAGTACTGGCCGCCGGTCGGCCGCGCGGACAACGTGTACGGCGACCGCAACCTGTTCTGCTCGTGCGTGCCGATCGCGGATTACGAGTAAGTCGCGCGCCCACCGCCTGCCGTGCGCATAGCACGCGCGAGCAGGCGGCGCGACGCGGTGAAGCCTGCTCGGCGTCGGCATCGGCGTCCATGAGCGGACGCGGCGCGGCCCACGCGCAGTCCTGTCGTTGAGGGCCGCAAACGGCTAACATCACACACCGAATCAGCCTAACGAGGAGTTCCGCATGGCGCGAAAGGTGCGATCGATGCAAAGCCGGGCCGCAGCCGCCCGTTCGTGGCGGGCCGCCTACGTCATGCTGCTGGCCGGCGCGGCCGCACTGCTGCCGCTGCGCGAGGCACAGGCCGCGATGAATTTCTGCGCGGCGCCCGCGCTGCAAACCAGCGAGCGCACCCATGCCGATCCCGGCGTCAAGGCACTCGTCAGCAATGTGCAGGCGCATCTGAACGAGCAGCCGCATGCGCTCGCGAAACTGCACACCGAGGGCACGTTGCCGCACGAGGGCATCTACGATCAGAGCGTCGAAGCGGAACAGGACCTCGACCTGCTGCGCGACGCCGCGCTCGCGTGGCGCGCAACCAGCGACGACCGCTTCCTCAAACTCGTCGACCGTCTGCTCTATGCCTGGGTCACGACCTATCAGCCGAGCTTCAATCCGATCGACGAGACGCATTTCGAAGGGCTGATCCTCGCGTACGACATGACCGCGAGCGCGCTGCCCGTCAAAACCCGCAACGCGGCAATGGCCTTCCTGACGAAACTCGCGAGCGGCTACATCGCGCAGATCGACGCGCAGCCGCGGCCGCTTACGGGCACGTTCCGCAACAATTGGCAGAGCCACCGCATCAAGCTGATCGCGATGGCCGCGTTCACGCTCGACAATCGCAAGATGATCAACGCCGCGCAACGGCTGTTCGTCGAGCATATCGGCGACAACGTCGCGCCGGACGGCTCGACGATCGATTTCGGCGAGCGCGACGCGCTGCGCTACGTGGCCTACGATCTGCAACCGCTCGTGACGGCCGCGCTCGCCGCGCGCCGCCACAACCGCAACTGGCTGCAGGAGAAGGGCGCGAACGGCGCGACGCTGCTCGCCGCGCTGAACTGGCTCGTGCCGTTCGCCATGGGCACCCAGACGCATGAGGAATTCGTGCATTCGAACATTCCGTTCGACACGAAACGTCGCGAGGCCGGCTTGCCCGGCTACGCGGGCCCATGGGACCCGAAAAGCGCGACGGAACTGTTTCACCTGGCGGCGCGTCTCGACGGGCGCTTTACGCCCATCGCGCTGCAGCTCGCACCGACGCCGCCCGCGTGGCTCGCCGTGTGTTTGCCGCTGCCGGCGCGCTAAACTATTTATCTACGCAGCAGGAGCAGTACATGGCAGTCAGCGTCTTCGATCTCTTCAAAATCGGCATTGGTCCGTCCAGCTCGCACACCGTCGGGCCGATGCGCGCGGCGCTGATGTTCGTCCAGGGACTCGAGCGCGACGGGCTGCTCGACGCCACCGCGTCGGTGAAAGCGGAGCTGTACGGCTCGCTCGGCGCGACCGGCAAAGGGCACGGCACCGATCGCGGCGTCATGCTCGGCCTGATGGGCGATGCGCCCGACACCGTCGATCCGGAAACGATCACGCAGCGGCTCGAAGCGGTGCGCGTGTCGCGCAAGCTTGCGCTGCTCGGCACGCATGACGTGCCGTTCGTGCTGAAGGAGCACATCGCGTTCTATCGTCAGGCGCTGCCCGAGCATCCGAACGGCCTGAAACTGCACGCATTCGACGCGCAAGGCGCGACGCTGCGCGAATCGACTTATCTGTCGGTCGGCGGCGGCTTCGTGGTGACGGCCGGCGCGCCGAACACGAAGGTGCTGAGCGCCGTCGATCAATTGCCGTATTCGTTCCGCACCGCCAACGAGTTGCTCGCGCTGTGCGCGTCGAGCGGCAAGAGCATCGCGCAACTGATGCGGGAAAACGAGCGCGCCTGGCACACCGAAGAAGAAACGCGCGCGGGCCTGCTGAAAATCTGGGACGTGATGCAGGCATGCGTCGCACGCGGCTGCGGCATCAACAATCCCGATGCCGACGGTCATCTGCCCGGTCCGTTCCAGGTGAAGCGGCGCGCGCCGCAGCTGTATCGCGCGCTGACGGGCCATCCCGAACGCGCGTTGCAGGATCCGCTCTCGATGGTCGACTGGATCAACCTCTATGCGATCGCCGTCAACGAGGAAAACGCCGCGGGCGGGCGCGTCGTCACCGCGCCGACCAACGGCGC
>Ga0153951_1000609_pt1 | contig 13107 bp, 14 predicted proteins | sample TSNJ035MetaG_FD_102278 | JGI IMG/M metagenome (GOLD analysis project Ga0153951, IMG submission 102278) | Attine ant fungus gardens microbial communities from New Jersey, USA - TSNJ035 MetaG | ecosystem: Host-associated > Fungi > Mycelium > Unclassified | place: USA: New Jersey, Wharton State...
GCTACTCTGTAGTCTTACATGCAAATCAGCCGGTCGACAATCACTGGATTCATGCTTTGCCCAGCTCAGGGAAACGCAATATTTCGACAGCATTTGAAAATGGAGTGAACTCGGCAATTTTGCGCTACAAATGAGCACGCATAGCTGAGCTCAACCTGAAATCATGAACTTAAGGGGAGCAGACTGATATCCTGACAAACCCATTTCCATCCGGAGATCCAACTCCCGATGCGCCGACGTTATATTCAACCTTAGCATTTGATGTAGAGGCCTTCAGATTCAGCATTAACAACAACAGTTTTGTTCCGCCTAATGTCTCAGTACTCCTACAAATATTGGGTGGCGCCTATAATGCTCACGATCTATTACCTCGAGGAATGCTTGACTGTAGAAAGAGACAAGGACATCCAAGTAAACTTGCCTTCTGGTGTTATGGCCTCACCCATTCCATCTTCACGGGATATGTATATCTCAACTTCTTTCATGCCAAGGACGTCATGTTGAATATATCGTTCAGCATTAAAGAATTACAGAACTCAGACGTCACTTCAACAGTTGACGACTTTATTTCGTTACCTAAAGAATTACAGAACTACAAGAAAGTGTGAGCAGAGGGAAACGTACACAAGAAGCGATACTAACCTCAGACGTCACTTCAATAGTTGACAACTGAGGTATACAGAGCAACTACGTATATGCTTCAGCTCCCTAGCTACGAGCCTATCCGCTGTCTAATGGTGAGTGAGTTCTCTATCCTCTCCCACTGTGTCGCGGATATGGCGCATCCACCTGCATCCTTCTTTCCTAAGTCATTTGAGTGGGTCAGTCCCTTCCAGCAAGCATGATTTCAGTGTAGTGAAGAGTGCCTAAGAGTTCAATTTTTGAATCCAATGTCATCGCCCTAGGCGTGAATGAGTTCAAAAACTCGATTACGAGGTTCATAGACTGACATTACTGTCTTAGTCATATCAACTTTCATCTTGAAGCATGAGTAGAATATGTCACTTAAAGGTTATCTTTCTTGCTACATGTGCCGACAAAACATTGCAGCATCTCCCGCGCGCGATGATTGACCAACTTCTGTAGGTGGTGAGTTTACGAAAACATGGAAGTTTGCATTCGCCAAGCTCCAGCTCCTCCCCTTTGAAAGGTATGTTAGATATCTGGAACGGCACTGGGAACGCTTCTTCGTGTGGAGTGTCGTACTGTGGCGCCAAATTACAGATAAAAAAGGATATATGCCGAAACGCCTTAAGGCACTGGTTAGGCACTGGTTATGTGATAGTGAAGTGGCCAAATTGGGAAGTGGGAAAAAGACCCGACACAGTAACCCACCGCGAGGATCAAACTTGCAGCCCTGAGAGAACATAGGAGCCCTGATGCTCTCTTCGATTGAGCTGCGCAGGCCTAGGCAGACGTTCGAAATCGCTTTGTACATATGGTTATATACAGTTGAGACGTGAGATAATAATCAGTAAGGTAAAAGTTACTAGTTGCCCGATATATGTCATCGACGGATTTTAGTTCATCCAGTGACTGAGTTGGGACCAGACTTTCTGATTCACAAAAAACTGTATATGCTGTACTACCCTATATTTTCAGCACGAAAAATCAGATAGCGAATACAAGGAAGGCGAGACATTGCCAACAGTGTAGCAGGTGCACAACAATGACACTAAAATGCATTTGCTATCCGATGAATGGTATAAACAAAAAAAATGACAAGGACTGTGTATGTGTTTCCTCTTATGTTTCTCGTGATCGTGAATTTGATTCAGACGCGATCAGTGAACATTCTAACCTGACACCATATCTATGAATACAGCCGAGGAGGACTTTGGTCCTTTTGTTAAGGGGCCTCTTGACATTCCACCCTCCCCATCACCTGCTCTTCCACATTCACATTCGTTTCTTGCGGAGGCAAAAGCCAATACGGACCGCAACCGTAAAGCGATCTTAGATGAAGACGACCTTCTTTGGTTCTCCAAACGCTCACATTCACCTCCTGCGCCGCCCATCGCGTGTAACTCAACTGCACACGCTGGTCCATTGTCGTGGGCCTCGACTCTTCATGACAACCTCCCATCGATCCATAATTCGTTGCCATCCACAAAACCATTCTTTTCTGCAAGTCATGGGAATGCCACGCGAACTGGCATCACCGGGAGCATTTCTCCTTCGCTCCGACATTCTGTGTTGTCGTCGTCTACATCCTTTGCGCCACGTGTGTTTGTGCCTATTCCAGGTGCCCCAGGGTTCAAACCAGATGACTATGACTGGGACAAGGGGTTTTGCGCAGCTCTCGAACACGAGGCAATGATTGATCATTCTTTGTCTTCCATCAAAGGAAAGATCCAGCCTTCGATCGCACCGCCAACTTCGTCTACGAGTGCTAGTTCAGCTCCCTCAGTGAAACTTGGACAATATATGGAAAAGAAGAGTGGTATTGTTGAACTTATAGGCCGCCGGTTGACCACAGCACCTGTCCTTACATCTACCGTTGCAAACAAGGTCTGTAGCGCTTCAATGACTACCCCAGACCTCTCACCGTTGAAACAGATACGTCCACTTCTCCCAGCGCTGTCCCGTCTACAAAGGAGCTGGTCTCTCGTCTATTCTCTCGATCAACATGGTATCTCTCTTAAGACTTTATACGCAAACTGTGAAGCAGCGTCCATGACATTGGCCAAGTCAAAGCCTGCAACCAAACTCAGTGGAATGGTTTTCGTTGTGAAAGACGCAGAGGGGGCCGTATTCGGTGCTTGGATGTCTGATGGATTGCGGATGAGTAGGGGAAACGAGATGTATTATGGGAGCGGAGAGTCTTTTTTGTGGAAGTGGCTGGAAGAAGAGGGCGATTTGCGAGTCTTTAAGTGGACAGGAAAGAATGGTTATATCGCGTTGTGTGAACCAAATTTTATTTCCTTTGGCGGGGGGTATGTGCCTTCTTTCTTTTTCACTGCTTTCATGTAATTGAATAGCATGTTTGCAGTGACGGGTCATATGGGCTCTATCTTGATGATACGCTGTATGACGGGACATCAGCTCGTTCGATAACGTTCGATAATGAAGTCCTGTGTTCTGTTACTGGACCACGTTTAGCTGGAGGTGCAATCGGTTTCAAATGTATCGGTGTCGAGGTATGGAGTATTGGATCATAAGATGGAAGTCTAATTTGTCCTTTTGTGCTGTCACTAAAGCTTTCATGTCTGTATCTCTAGTTGTACTTTTCATTTTGACCATTTGTACTCAAATTTGGTATTCTTGAGTTACATGGGACATGGTCATGATAAGCACTAACTGCTGAGACATTTGTTAAGAAAGGTGTTAAATATGATGGAGGAACTACCGCCACCGATCATAACCCTGTTTCCGCCTCTGACAATGGTTGGCCCAATCCAGGTGATAATATTGACGCCCCAGTGGACAAGAAGGATGTCGTCGTTGCCGAGAGGGCCGTTGAACTGGACGACGTCGAGGATGAGGATGGGTAAGGACGCTGACAGTGGGGATGTGACGACAATGATATACCCAAAGAAATTGAAACCAAATTCAGATGTGAGCCCTCTACCCTTTCTTTCCACACTCAAACCTGACACCAATGTGATGTTGAACATTGGATAATAATATTCTATGTTATTATCTGATGATTATCCATATAAATAAGGATGATAAGCAGTATGATTGTTCGACTCAGAATAAAAGGAAAGAGTAAGCATTTTGTACTTGTTACTGAACCACAAAGGGCCTCAAGCACTGGAAATGCTGGTAGAAGACCTATAATCCAAAACCTGAATATTTGTTGTACCTGATCAGAGTTTTCAATTTGTCATTTGATCAGCAGATTTTTCACCTGGAGTAGCTGTATATTAAAATACGATCGGGGGAGGGTACGAACGGGTAGTGAATACAACTACGCCATCTATATACCTACCTACAACCACAGAATATAAAACCACAAGGAATCACACAGGCTTGCATGAAATCCAAAATCCAACACTGTACACCTCGGTCCTGTGTATGAAGCAACTGAGAAATTCTCCGATGTACTGTCTATTATCTCCGCATTACATAAAACTGGAGCGCAGGATCTCGAAGGTTTAACATCAAGTGTGAGACAGCCGGAGAGGAAATTCTGATACACACAAACGTCAATAATGATGGTGAGGCACACTCATCATCACCCCCGACCCAGAGGCTAGACAAATGTTCTTGCGAAATGAACACCGTGCGAAAGGAAAACCTCCCTCTAGCCAGCTGTCAAGTTATAATGTCAAATAATGGAAACTCTATTGTCCTTCCTGGGCCTCGATTCAGGGCTATGATTGTCGACAGGAATCAAAAAACTTTGGAGCTGCTTTGGCCAAAATCCCTCTATTTCGGGTGCGGTCGTCAGGATATACTCGTGGTTGAGGAGAGCTGACCAGATATTAAATTTGTAAAGAGTATGCAGAAAGATCTGATGGAACGGACTTATCGATGGAACGGACTTATCGATATAACTCCTGATATCCAATCGAGCTGTCTGGGTCATGATCAGACATGATTTTCTCTCTCTTATTTTCTGTCGGGGGTCTCAGACTTCGGAAAGAAGTAGTTACTTACAGAGACTCATAGTCTGCCGATGTCAGCTCCATTTAATATGCAAAGTCCCGAATATCCAAGCGACAAGCTATCGATTATCAGCGAAAAGGTACAGACACTGACGATGGCAGGCAGTTGAGCAGAAAGATACTGTGCAATGGTTCTGCTCCTCTGTATAACTAAAATACCTATCTACTAACTTCAACAATTATTGCCAGCAGATTTCAATCTCTTAGAACTGCCCCTGTGCAGCCTGATAGACTGAATACTAAAAATGTCGCAGTTTTGAACTCATCAGTATCGTCCCGAAATTTTCAGGGATGGCTGCGTGCTATTCGGATATCAGTATACTCCAGTGCAGCTCAAATCCCGTGGATAAATGGTATCATCATCATAGGACCCACTGTTTGCAAAGCTGTAGCCTGGTTTCACCCAGCTGATTAATATATGTTTTTACTGGCATTCAGGTTAAGGATTCACATACCTTTATAGCGTCCGTTCTCTGAGCAGGAAACCGATATAGGCTAAATGAAACAGTCTTTCATCATCCCTGTATGTTTTTCCTAATTGCCCATGAGTTGATTTTGAAATGTGTACACGGTAAGATTAGAACGATCGTCCTACGACTTAAATCACTGTTTGATGACTCTCTTCAGAGATTCATGTCGTTTACGATTCTATATTCACAGAAGAAGTTCGGGACGTCACAACCGGAAAAATCATCAAGTCTCTGGTCGATTTGTCGCCGGGATACTTCGCAAAACAGATATGCATCTGTCAAATTTCTCAGCTGAGTCCAGATGTCCTGCACCACACTGCCACTGTGGAAGCCCGGCATCAGTTCATGATGTGCGCTATCCTTATCATGCTGACATATTTTCCACAAAATATCTCTGGTCACCTATCATAGATATCAATCACTCTTGCAACAGTTTCTGATGATGTACAGGCAGATGTCAGACACCGATTTACGGAACAATTCCGTGGTATTGTTATATGCCGGGTGGAAAGATTCTGGTGGGATATGTTCAATCATCAAGATACCCAATGCATCTGCTTCCATTTGCCGCCATAAGCTTCCCACTGATCAAATGTTTCAAGAATTCCAGGGCATCACTGCACCAATTATCTGCATAGTTCTCAACTTTGTTGTTCTTAAACATCAACAGCTCTTTGTTCTTCAGGTAATTTCTCAGCTCCATTTTCTTAGTCTTCTCTGGAGAGACGTGTACCTTTCCCTTGAAGCCATGGCCATCATAGAATATCCATACTATCTCACTTGTACCAGCCTCATCATTCTGTCCCTAGAACTCTGGTTCATTATCCCAAACTGAGGTGAGCTGGCTCATGAAGCTCTTTTTTGATGATTTGTATTGTGAAGTTCTAAGACAGTCTATTGTTTATAATTACCTGAATTCATTATATGATTCCCGTGAGGATAAATTGATTGTCACTACCGGAAACATACCATCATAGAGGAGATAATGTTTGGGTGATATTTTTTATACTAATTTTTGACAAGAATAAACCTATCCACTCAGGAATCAATGATGTGGGCATCCTGCCATTATTTTTTTTTTTTTTGGGGGGGGGGTTCATGGAACTCATGGAACTCATGTAATAAATTGTTGATTTTTAACAAAAATCAACAATACAGCATCTGATTAATCATTTCTAGCTACTAAGACATTTATGAAAAATATCTTAAAACATTTCTGACATTTATTGCATGATCTGATCCTGGTTGAGTTTTTCAACACTTCATAAACAGACAGTAGTTTAAAGTCTGGAAGAGCAGAAGCAGCCATAAACTGATGCCTCCAATATTGCAATTACTCAGGTCAATTATACACAATTTATTCAGATTTATGTACGTGATACATGTATGTCAGATATAAAAACGAAGCAATGAACTGAAGGTTGATCAATATGTTTGGGAATGTTTAGATGGTCAGAACTGGGTCTACAAGATTCGGAAGGATACGAAAACAAAAGCCCACTCAAGGAATGGCACGCTAAGACAGATAAAACGTCAAGAAATAAGAAAAAAATATAATACGAAGCCAAAGTAGGAAGTCGAATGTTCTACAAAATTCATAGATGCAGCAAGTTGGCGAAACGAATTATAAGAATGAAAATAAGATTCGTGAGACAGAGCAGAAATTAAACAGGGCGCTCAATCTTCGTTTATCATCATGCCTGTCTTTCCCAGATCCAGACTCTCCATCTCATCCAACATCATCTCATGCTCTGGTTTCAGGAACAAACTTCCCGGACTCTCTGTAACCATCGAAAAAGTTTCCGTTGTAGGTGACACGCTCATATTCGATGCAACTGGTTGAGTTGTGGTCATTGGAAATCTGTTGTCGCATGGAATGGACATCGAGGGTGACCCAGGAGGCTTGTTAGGCTCCGACATAACACCACTTTGATTACCCTCAACTCCGAGCCCGGATGATAGATCCATTTCGTCATGGAGCAGCATAGTCATATTTGATGGTGGAATAGGAAATATCGAAGAGCTCGTACTTGGTCGGCGACGAAGCGCAGAAGTCGCATTGATATTGATGTTTGAAGGAGCTGGTGTCAACTCAAATCCTCGATCTTCAGGATCAAGGACGACACTGTCATTGTTGTGGATAGCGTGCTCTCTCATGGGCATCACAAGCTCGTCCTCACCGTTGTGATTTTTCTCCTGCCCTTCAGAATACACATTCAAATCCAACCCTCTCGATTCCATCCCCATAGGGAACAAGATGTTATCAAGCTTTGATCGCTGATTACGTCGTATCATCGTAATATCTGCTGTCCCTCCTTCATGATCCGAGCCTTGTTCCATTAAGTTCAAGTTGTTTGTGTTCATCCGAATCGCTGATCGGCTAACCATCGCAACATCGCGCTGTTTGATCGGGGGCATAGGAAGTCCTCGCCAACCCGTGTTGGCCGCACCAGGTCCAGCGCTATTGTTCAATCCGGTTAATGTACTTCTGATATCCCATATTCGTTCTCTCTCTCTTTCACGTTCTCTCTCTCTTACAATAGCCATAATCTCTCTTTCCAACTCTCTCACAACTCTTCTCAACAGCTCATTATCCCTGTCCACCCCTCTCAATCTCTCTCTCAATTCTGTATTTTCTTCCCTCAACATTCTGCATGTCCTTTGCGAATCAGATAGTGCACTGAGTAGTGCTCCAGTCTCTGTCGAATGTTTTTCCCTGAGTTCTCGGAGCTCTTCTCTATCTCGTTCGTGATCCTTGTTGGCGTTAGCTGAGACGCTCGTTGCGCCTGTTGATGTGCTTCTCGGCGTATCACCACGATGACTACCAGTTCCACCACCAGCTCCTCCAGTCATCGTCATCATTGTGGTTGTACCACCACTTGCACTCCCACTCCCACTCCCACTGAGGCTCGTTGAAATTGTATACGTTGGACTATCCATTGACCCACTAACCAAACTCTCCCTCCTCACATGTGCGAAATTATATTCCGACGCACTCCTCAACGGAGCGTACCTTCCCGATGTCCCAATACCTGACATGCTCCCACTTCTCTCCCGTGCGTGTTCACCAGTCATACGATCATTTGCGCTCTTTTCAATTTCTGGACTGATCTCTCTATCATAAAACGACGGTCTTATAGTGTAGTTGTTATCCCGAGAAAGGAAATTCTCGGTCCGACCAGCGCTCCTCGTCGACAATGAACTCCAAGGTCTATATCCTCCGCCTAAGTCACCATATCTGGCCCTGGCAAGTCGTTCTCTCGCGCTCATAGTTGCTGCTGAGCTCAAATTGATGACACTCCCACCTAGTAATCCTCCTACGCCTAAATTTCCAATAGCGCTAGTGTTAGTGGTGTAATGGCGTCCAGAATCGCCTTGTACGCTCATGCTTCGCCTCCTGACTCGTGTAACATCTTTTGGATGTTCTTTTTCACGGTCGCGTTCGTGACCCCTAGGTCGCATGAGTGGCCTCGACTCTATCTCCCTCTCGACAACCTTCTGGTAAGTAGAATCAGGTGAGTCTCTCCTCATATGTGACAACGGATATGCGGGTGAATCCAGAGGCCTGTTCGGTTCCAATGATGGCCGAATCGAGCTCGAATCGTCAATCGACAGCCTGGGACCAGTCCTCCCACTAGTGCCGAAGTATTCACTGTCTCCTCCATTATCGAATTGCACTGCACTTTTAAGGGGAGAGGGACGTCGTTCTGGTATATCCATGCCCAGTCCACCTCCTGCGGAGTTTGTAGAGATGGCAATCCCATTATTCCCTGCACTTGCATTACTCGCACCACCCAATAACAACCTCAAAGGCACAGGAACACGTCTGCTTTTCGAACTTCCACCACGAACCACTTTTTCTCCTTCATCTTCTCTGACGTTGGCATTGACACCTCGAACTGTATCACTTGCACTGGTGCTCTCTTCTGGATTTGAGATGGAGGGGGAAGATGAGTCAGGGATGATAGGACTGGGCAGGAGTGGCTGAGGAGGTAACATCGGACTTGGCCTTGGACTAGGTATGGATATTCCAGTCTTATTTCTGATTGATGTGGGTGTAGTTAAATTAGGAGCATTGGGCGTGATAGGTGTTGTTGAATGGTACAAATCGTGTTGGTGTGAGTGATGTTGGTGATGATGTGAAGGAAGCGGTGCATATACAGGCAACGGCGAGGGCGTATGGACACGTTCTGTGGTGGATTTGGCTGAATGGAAAGTAGGTGAATTAGAGTTCGTTCACTCAAATTGCCAGGATGAGAAAATATCTACTAACCACCAGTGAAAGGTGATCCCAGTTTTACACCATCACTCTCTTCACCGGCTACTCGCCGTGAACACACATCCATAGTCAACCTTCGGGTGTCATCCTCATCCTCAGTTCTACTATTGTTGGTCATAGGCCATGTCAAATGTTCTTGTTCTTCTCGTATATCAATACCAGTAATAGGAGCATTAGGCGAATTCAAATCTGACTTCGTATCGGATACTGTCTGTAAGTCAATTCCTTGATTGTCCCGGGATACATTTTTGTCAGTATATCTATGAAATCAAAGGAGGATAACATACCATTCGGTTTAACAGCTGTTACTTGCGATCTAACACGAGCAACCTGACCAGCTGCACTAGTCCTGACAGCAACATCGCTAGCATTTTTGTCCGTACTGACCAGAGTTTTGTTGATTTGCTGTTGCTTTTGTTGTTGACCTCCAGTACAGTTACTAACGGCAACCCCAACGGAACCGAACGACCTCCTCAAGCTTGTGTTGCCAGGTTTCGTATTCGCAGATACAGATGTTGTCAACGAAACAGACGAAGGAGAGTTCACCTGTGTCTGCATAGGTGAAAATACAGCAGTCCTTAGAGTTAAACATTGGGGAATTTTATTGCCATCTCCACCATCAATGCTCACACTAACACCAGATCCAGGTAGATCAATTTTACGCGGTAAACTTGAACTCTTTGCATGTAACAATGGAGTAGAAAAAGATTGAGAACCAGAGAGGTGAGGAGGGGTTGAGGGTTTGAGACGAGGTAGGAAAGATGGCGATGCTATGCGTCGTTTGCTCGTTGTCATTGCTGTCTCTGCTACCGCCGAGATTGGTTTGAGAGCCGAAGTAGAGTTAGACATGGGTGTGGGAACGTGAGAGACAGATTGGAGGGAAGATTTTGTTGCTTCATGACCATGTGAAGAGAGACCGACGAGGGGGGTAGCTATTTTTGCTGAGGCCATAGCTAGAATACTAGCTGGCGACGAAACAGATCTGATAGCTCCTGCTTCTACGGATGACTGCAGCATTGAGGGATGAGCGGAAGCAGGCGAAGATAGCTTCATGGCCCTCCCCAGGGTCGACGTCGATGATTTCTCTTGGCGCTGGTGGTTCTGCACTTGTCCATGAACTCCATCTCTCAGATCAGGGTCTAGAGTCGACGGGTTCAGCGGTATCTCGTCTTGCCTACCCAATGTATGCAGTAAAAGATTGGGATTGACAGCAGACAAAGTTGAATTATTGATTCGCGAAGTTTCGTCGTCGTTAATCTCATTATGGCTGTACGCGTTTTCGCGTTCTCGGAGTGGTGGTGATGGGAGGGAAGGAGGATCCAAGGGTGTTCCTGATGCGCCTGGGTTGTCGTGTATGTCCACATTTTTGTCTTTGTCCGCGTCTATCGTATGTCCTTCTCTTCCCAAATTTGTGAAGAGATGACACTCATCACTATCCGCAAAAGAAGATGTTTCCGACTGAGATGGTGTCCTCACGCCATCTTCGTCGTGCATCTGAATAAAGCTCACATCGGCGTCGATTACAAATGCTCTATCACTGGAGGTACCCCAGGAGGTACTTGCGAGTGCAGCTTGAACCTGTGATGCGAGTTGAGATGTTGACAACTGTTCCAACAGGTTGTCGTCATCCATATCTTCACTGTCATTTGAAGGGCCAAGCATGTTTCTTGAGCATGACTGGGTGGGTGTGGAGATGGTAACGAAGGCGGTGGGTGCAGTTCCAGTACCGATAGAATTAGAACGAGGTGAGAATTGCTCAGGCTGAACAGGCGAACTGGGTTGCAAAGGTGACGATGTCATTAACGGTGCCACATTGCTACTCGATGAAGCTGCATGTTGGAGCACCGGTCGACGAATGGTATATTCTTCCTCACGTGTCGCTAGGCAGAGGGATTCAGATGAGGCAGATGGTATGTGTTTCGATATTGAAATGACAGAGTTATCAGCTTCAACTATAGTCGAAAGTTCTGCAGGAGCAATGGCAGCTGGACGGTTCATCAAGCTCATACCCATGTTTTGAGGATGATGATAACGTATAGGAGGTTGTTCAAGAGAAGAGGTAGGTGAAGGTGTCCGAAGTGACATTACTATGCAATAATGAGGCATTCAGTCAAATCGAGTTCAAAAAGGAAAACGCACAGGTTATGTCGGCCTCAATCGCATCTCTCAGGCTGAGGCTAGGTAGAACAGGCGTCGGAAGCGGTTTTGTAAGACTAATCTCATCCTCGAGCCTCGAAAGAGATCCCGACCTCCTGAGTGGTGGACTTTGATCTCCTTTACTGTGTGCTCGCAGTAAATCTGCGCCTGAAGGGCATTTGGGCTCGATACAAATGACGGGGGACATTATGAGAGCCTCGTTGGACAACGAAAACTTCCTATTCCTATCCTTCTCTCTTTCCTCCTTCTCCCGAGAAACATTTATAGATCGTCGACCGGACCCGAAACCAACGCTAAACGACCGACCGGGCGTGTCCTGGACATTCCTGTTATTGGATGACTTCGTACCACTGCCAAAGGGTAGTAAATTGCGTAAAGAACGGAAAGATGCAGATTTTCCAGATCCTGCAGTGTGGTTTGAACCCGTTGGAGAGGTGGGGGAGGCAGCAACAGCTGCTAGGATAGAAGTTGGGCTGAAAGTAGTCCTAGGCAGACCCGACGTCGATGTAGACACAGAGGCTTGTGTCGTACTGGCACCAGATCGACGGACTGAAAACGAAGGAAAAGTGCGTTTTGGTAGAGCAGAGGGAGGAATTTTAGGAAGAGGAGATTGGCCCGACGCCATGCACCTAGATCAGAGCATCAAGGAGGACAGTCGTCCTGGCCCTAGCTGCAACCCTGACTCAAAAAACAAAACACAAGGGTGGGAATATCATTCTGTGTTCTATTCTTGCGACAGAGGTTTAGCCATTGATGCTATCAGTCACATCACACTAGCTGATTTATTCTTTTTACCTTGTGTACTACCACCAGGTCCCGTGTAATAAATTGCTGAATAAAAAAAAAGGTCCCTGGGATGTGACTGTGTCACTTAGTCATGGGTGTCACAGTGTTGTGACAAACTACAAACTCACTACTATATTTGTGCTCTCGATATGAATGTAGAGGCAGAAAAGACAAGCTAAAAGGTTTAGTTTTACTGTTGCACAACTGATAGCAGTGTCGATAGAGATGAGACTCTTATCGACGGGATTTCTGTTGCAGATTGAGGCTATGGACACAGACTTGATTTGGAGTCGTACAATGTTGATTCACTTATGTAATAATATATATCCTGTTTTTACTCCCAAACTATGTCGAGGACTGCCCTATCCCATAAGGTTATGGGCCCCAGCTCCCAGAATTGATCACCCACTATCACTTCTGTCCTCCTACAACAATTTGCTGCTCACTACAAACTCATTCATTGCATTTTCATCATTATCATGTCTTCTATTCCTGCCATGTCATCATCTGTTGATTTCATTCCCATCCTTCAGGTTGGAGTCTCCTGGGCCACATGGAGTTCTAGAATGCAGGGAGAGCTTGAAAGAACCTCTGTATGGTGCTATGTCTCTGGAGACATTACCATTCCCCCTCCACCTTGCCAACTCATCCCTGATGCTGCAGCTGGGTTTGCAGTACAAGTCCAACTTTGCTGAGAGCACCAAGAGCTGAAGCATGCTTATGAAGATGCTCTCAAGGCTGATGATAAGGCCAAGGGACTTATCAAGAAATATCTTGCTGCTGACCAGCTACTCACTATCAC
>Ga0153951_1000617_pt1 | contig 13018 bp, 10 predicted proteins | sample TSNJ035MetaG_FD_102278 | JGI IMG/M metagenome (GOLD analysis project Ga0153951, IMG submission 102278) | Attine ant fungus gardens microbial communities from New Jersey, USA - TSNJ035 MetaG | ecosystem: Host-associated > Fungi > Mycelium > Unclassified | place: USA: New Jersey, Wharton State...
CCGCGCGTACCGCGATCATGTCGGCCGCGAGGCTCTCCCCGAGCCTGATTCCTGCGTCGCAACCCTTTTCGACGATGTCTTCAAAAATGTCCGAAACGCGAATGTCGAGTTCGATCGCGGGATAGCGCGCCGTAAACGCCGGCAGGCGTCGCATGATGACTTCCTGGACCGCGAGAAACGGCATCGTGATCCGCAATGGGCCGGCGGGCGCAACGGCCCCTTCCGTGACCTCGGTGAATCCCGTTTCGATTTCGGCAAGGGGGCCGGCGACCCGGGCAAGGAGACGTTCCCCTTCCTCGGTCGGGCGTGTCGAGCGCGTGGTGCGCGCCAGCAACCTCAGGCCGAGCGTGTCTTCCAGCGTGGAGACCGCGTGGCTGACCGCTGAAGGCGCGATGCCGAGCTGATCCGCCGCTGCCCGAAAACTTCCAGTCCTGGCAACGGTCACGAAAACGACGAGTTGGGAAAGCTGTGTTCGATCCATTGTTCGAAATTTTAGATCAACACAAACTGCTTTACACGGGTTATCAGCATCATTCGCTCCAACTACCATGCTTCCATTCCGCGTTAATTCACAAAGGAGTGCGCTATGGAACATCGCAAGTTAGGAAAAATCGAAGTTTCGCCCATCGGTTTGGGCTGCATGGGGCTGAGCCAGTCTTATGGCGCGCAGGACGAAGCCAGTTCGATCCGGACGCTGCAGCGCGCCGTCGAGCTGGGCGTGACCTTCTTCGACACCGCCGAGGTTTATGGACCTCATCGCAACGAGATTCTGCTGGGCAAGGCGCTCAGGCCTTACCGTGAGCGCGTGGTCATCGCGACGAAATTCGGCTTCGTCTACAACCGGGAGCGCAGCGATTTCGGCGAAATCACCGGAACGGACGGACGTCCCGAAAACGCCCGCGCGGTTGCGGAAGCCTCGCTGAAGCGCTTCGATACCGATGTCATCGACCTTTATTATCTGCATCGCGTCGATCCGGCCGTGCCGGTCGAGGAGAGTGTCGGCGCCATGGCCGAGCTGGTGGCCGAAGGCAAGGTGCGCGCCATCGGTCTTTCCGAGGTCTCCGCCGAGACGCTGCGGCGGGCGCATGCCATTCACCCGATCACGGCTTTGCAGAGCGAATACTCGCTTTGGACTCGCGATGTCGAAACAAACGGCGTGCTCGACACCTGCCGCGAACTGGGCATTGCCTTCGTGCCGTTCAGCCCGCTGGGCCGCGGCTTCCTGACCGGAAAAATGCCGGCCACCACCACGCTGGAATCGGGTGACTTCCGCCACAGCTTGCCGCGCTTCCAGCCCGGCCATATCGAGGCCAATCGCCAGTTGGTGACGGTGATCGAGGACATCGCCGCGGCGAAAGGCGCAAGCGCTGCGCAAGTCGCCCTCGCCTGGGTACTGGCTCAAGGGCGCGACATCGTGCCGATTCCCGGCGCAAAGCGCATCGCGAATCTGGAACAGAATGTCGATGCCGCGAGCCTTGCGTTGACCGAAGCGGAATGCGCACGGCTCGAAGCGACGTTCTCTCCCGAGAACATCTCGGGCAGCCGATATCCGGCTTCTTTCGAAGCAATGGGGCCGAAGTAGGTTTCCGCCCTGCCTGGAAGGACTCCACCCGATAGCCGTCCAGGGCAGCGGGCCGGAGTCGCCGGGAAATTAAAAAAAGCAAAAAAAAGCGCCGCACGGCAGTAGGGCGCGTGCGGCGCAATACACACGATCGGCTGGCATCGACCAGCCGATCCGCTCCTGCTCTCTTCAGGCCACGAGCGCTTCGTCGTGCACTGCGTCGTGCACTGCGTCGTGCGCCCGCTCCAGGGTCTCCTCCGGAAACATCTCCTGCTGAAGCTCGCCCGCGTCGCTGAACCACTGGCAGATCAGCCAGTTGCCCGGCGCGAACACGACCGGGCCGCTCCAGGTTGCGGTCATCGGACGGCCGCCGGACTTCAGTTTCAGCACGTCGCCCGGGCTGTACACCGGTTTGGCGTTTCTCTTGATGAGCCGCATCGCGAGCCTCGCTTACTCGAAGCCGAGCCGATGGGCGAGGATCGGCGCGCAGAACAGCGCGATCGCACAGCCCGCGGCCTTGCCTTCGAGTTCGGCGCCGGCCGCGCGCGAGCCGACCATCTGCGTGAGCAGATCGAATATCTGCGGCAGGCAGTACAGCACCGCCGCGCCGATAAAGCACTTCGCGACCACCGCGATGCTCCAGCCGCGCTCGTACGCGAACATCGCGCCGATGACCCGCAGCACGCCGAACGCGACCAGCGCGCCGACCGCCGCCTGTTCGCGGATCAGATAGTCAGGAAGGAATTCGCCCACGTTGTTCCCCGTAGCATGTGTCGTTTGCATGCATTTGAGCAAGGAGCGGGCCATGCGTATGTCCGATACCGAACCAATGACGCGCAAGCCTTGCCGGGTAAGGCTTTGCGGGGAGAGGGCGAAATCCGGGAGCGGTCGTGAAACGCCGGTTCGAGGCGTGGCGGTCCGGGATGTTACGTTACTGCGACGGCCCGCGCGTCACGTGGCCGTAACACGCGGGCGGGGCGTCGGCGAAGCGTTCAGCGGATGCGCTCGATCTTGCCGACGAGGAACAGATACGACAGCGCGCCGACCACGCCGACCGCGCTCATGAACATCAGCGCGGGCTTGAAGTCGCTGTTTTTGACGATGAAGCCGATCACCACCGGCACGCAGATCGACGACAGATTGCCCATCAGGTTGAACATGCCGCCGGTCAGGCCGAGCAGCTCCTTCTTCGCCATCGACGACACCAGCACCCACGTGATCGACGAAAAGCCGCTGCCGAAGAACGCGATCGCCATGAAGAGGATCACCATCGCGGGCGTGTCGACGTAGTTCGCGCCGACGATTGCCGTCGACAGCAGGAGGCCCGTGACGATCGGCACCTTGCGCGCGACCGTGGCCGACACGCCGCGCCGCATCATCCAGTCCGACAGCAGGCCCGAGGCGAGAATGCCGACGAACGCCGCGAGAAACGGCACGGCCGCCATGAAGCCGGCCTTCAGGAAGTCCATGTGCCGGTACTTGACGAGGTAGGTCGGAAACCAGGTGAGGAAGAACCACAGTGTCGAGGTCACCGCGATCTGGCCGATGTACACGCCCCACAGCTTGCGGTTGCCGAGCACGGCGCGCCAGTCGGCGGCGGTATAGTGGGCGCGGGCGCGCGGCGCGCTGCCGAGTTCGACGAGGCCGCCGCCCGCGCGGATGACGTCGAGTTCGGCCGCGTTGATGCCGCTGGCCTCGGACGGCTCGCGATACAGCGCGTACCAGACCAGCGCCCAGCCGATGCCGAGCGCGCCCGTCAGAAAGAACACGCCCTGCCAGCCGAAGTGCTGCTGCGTGAGCACGAGCACCGGCGTCAGGAACGCGAGCCCGACGTACTGGCCGGACGTGTAGCTCGCGATGGCGCGGGCCCGTTCGTTATCGGGAAACCATGTGGTGACGACGCGATTGAGCGTCGGATAGGCGGGCGCTTCGAGCGTGCCCAGCAATACGCGCAGCGACAGCAGCACCGCGAACGCGCTGGCGAAGCCCTGCAGCAGCGTCGCGAGCGACCATAGTCCGATGATCAGCGCGAGCAGCAGGCGAGGCCGCGTGCGGTCCACGAGGATGCCGCCGGGAATCTGCAGCAGCGCATACGACCAGCCGAAGGCCGAGAACACGAGGCCCATCTGGGCGGGATCGAGTTGCAGGTCCTGGCCGATCGCGGTCGCGGCGATCGACAGATTGCTGCGGTCGAGATAGGTGATGACGACGGTGACGAACAGCATCGCGAGCAGGCGATGGCGCTTGCCGGTCGCTTGCATTTGGGTGTGGGTTGTCTCCACGAGGGTCAGCCTCTTGATGATTTTGTTATCGGCGGCGGGCGGGGGCGACGAACCGGCAGGGCGCGGTCGCGTCTATCGGACGGCGCGCAACAGCCGCCGCCGGGCCGCATGGGATGCGTAGCCTGGCGCTGACCCCAGGTGCACCCCAAGGCGCACCGATGCCGGCACGCTGCCCGCCGGCGGCGTGCCGCTTCATCCGCTCAGGGGCGCGGAATCACCATTCGGCGACGCTACCGTCCGCGTGACGCCACACCGGATTGCGCCAGCGATGACCGACCTTCGCCATCTCGCGCACCTTCTCCTCGTTGACCTCGATGCCGAGTCCCGGGCCCTGCGGAATCGACACGAAACCGTCTTCGTACCTGAAGACCTCCGGGTTTTTGATGTAGTCGAGCAGGTCGTTGCCCTGGTTGTAGTGAATGCCGAGGCTCTGTTCCTGGATGAACGCGTTGTAGCTGACCGCGTCGATCTGCAGGCAGGTGGCGAGCGCGATCGGGCCGAGCGGGCAATGCAGCGCGAGCGCGACGTCGTAGGCCTCGGCCATCGCGGCGATCTTGCGGCATTCGGTGATGCCGCCCGCGTGCGACGCGTCCGGCTGGATGATGTCGACGTAGCCGCCCGACAGGATGTGCTTGAAGTCCCAGCGCGAATACAGACGCTCGCCGAGCGCGATCGGCGTGTTGGTCTGATTGACGATGTCGCGCAGCGCCTCGGCGTTCTCCGAGAGCACCGGCTCCTCGATGAAGAGCAGCTTGTACGGATCGAGCTCCTTCGCGAGCACCTTCGCCATCGGCTTATGGACGCGGCCGTGGAAGTCCACGCCGATGCCGACGTTCGGTCCGACCGCCTCGCGCACCGCCGCGACGTTGTTGATCACGCCTTGCACCTTGTCGAAGGTGTCGATGATCTGCAGCTCTTCCGAGCCGTTCATCTTGACGGCCTTGAAGCCGCGCTCGACCACCGCGCGCGCGTTGTTGGCGACGTCGCTCGGGCGGTCGCCGCCGATCCACGAGTACACCTTGATGCGCTCGCGCACCTGGCCGCCGAGCAGCGCATGCACCGGCACGCCATGATGCTTGCCCTTGATGTCCCACAACGCCTGGTCGACGCCCGCGATCGCGCTCATCGTGATCGGGCCGCCGCGATAGAAGCCCGCGCGGTACATCACCTGCCAGTGGTCCTCGATCAGCAGCGGGTCCTTGCCGATCAGATAGTCGGACAGTTCCTCGACCGCCGCGGCCACCGTATGCGCGCGGCCCTCGACCACCGGCTCGCCCCAGCCGACGATGCCCTCGTCGGTCTCGATCTTCAGGAAGCACCAGCGCGGCGGGACGATGAAGGTTTCGAGTTTGGTGATTTTCATGGTGCGTGTCTCCTCGCGGCCTGCGCTGGCGGAAAAATTTCGGAAACCCGATGCTACAACAAAAGCACTTTAAAGTACTATTAATAGTATTATTTGTCACATAGTGGTCAGACTGGAACCATGGCCGTCGCCGCGTGGCGGCACGAGACCAGCGACCGATCAGCGACTCACCAGCGACAGACCGACCCGCGCGAGGAGAAAACCATTCAGCACGACCTGCACGGGCGAGTCGCCCAACTGCTCGCGACCGCGATTCTGCGCGGCGATTACGCGCCCGATTCGATCCTGCCGCGCGAGGCCGAGTTGATGGAGCGCTTCGGCGTGAGCCGCACGGTGCTGCGCGAGGCGCTGCGCACGCTGACGTCGAAAGGGCTGATCGAATCGCGGCCGCGCGTCGGCACGCGGGTGCGGCCGAAGTCGGCGTGGAATCTGCTCGATGCCGATCTGCTCGACTGGTACTCGCGCGTCGCCGAGCCGATGGCATTCGCGCTCAAGCTACAGGAAATGCGCGAGATGATCGAACCGTATGCGGCGAGCCTCGCGGCCGCCTCGCATACGGACGACACGCTGCCCGCGCTCGAGGCCGCGCATGCAGCGATGGTGGCGGCGCGCAACGTTGACGCATGGGTGCGCGCGGACCTGCAGTTTCATCTATGCGTGCTAAGCGCATGCAGCAACGAATTGCTGATTCCGCTCGGCGCGCTGATCGAGCGCACGCTCGAGGCGCAGCTGCGGCTCAATGCGAAACGCGCTGACGTGTTCAATGCGTCGCTCGTCGAGCATACAGCGGTGTTCGAGGCGATCCGCGCACGCAATGCGCAATGCGCGCGCGCGGCGATGGCGTCGTTGCTCGGCGTGACGCGCGGGCGGATCGAAGGGGGAGGCGGGTGAGCCGGGTGAGTGGTCAATCCATCGCCGCATGCGCCACCGATGCATCGGGCGCCTTGTGCGACGGCCGGATCAGCAGCAAGAGCGGAATCACCAGCAGCGTTGCCATGAACATCAGCTTGAAGTCGTTCAGATACGCGACCATTGACGCCTGCTGCGTGATCGACGCGTTGAGCGCCGCGATGTCGTAGTTCGAGCCGCTGCCGAGCATCGGCTGGATCGCCGGATTGAACGCGGTGATGTTCGCCGCGAGGTCCGCGTGCGAGATCTGCGTGTTGCGCGTCATCAGCGTCTGCACGATCGAGATGCCGATACTGCTGCCGATGTTGCGCATCAGGCTGTAGGTCGCGGTGCCGTCGGCGCGCAGTTCCGGCGAGAGCGTCGAGAACGTCAGCGCGGAGAGCGGCACGAACACGAGGCCGAGCCCGAAGCCCTGGATCACGCCGGGCCACACGATGTCCGATGCCGACAGCACGATCGTGTACTGCATCATCTGCCAGAGCGCGAACGCCGAGATCAGGAAGCCCGAGAGCAGCAGAAGCCGCGCATCGACGCGCTTGAGCAGGCGCCCCGCGATCAGCATCGCGACCATCGTGCCGGCGCCGCTCGGCGCCGTGACGAGGCCCGTGGTCGCGACCGGATAGCCCATCAGGTTTTGCAGCATCGGCGGCAGCAGCGCGCGCGTCGCATACATGACCGCGCCGATCACGAAGATGAAGAACGTGCCGGTCGCGAAGTTCGGGTCCTTCAGCAGCTGGTACTTGAAGAACGAATGCTTGCCGACCGTCGCCGTGTGCACGAGAAAGAACGCGAAGCTGATTGCCGCGACGAGCGCCTCGATCACGATCTCGGTCGACGAAAACCAGTCGAGCTGTTCGCCGCGATCGAGCATGGCCTGCAAGGCGCCGATCGCGAGACCGAGCGTGATGAAGCCGAACGCGTCGAACTTCACGTCGTGCTTCGGCTCGCGCGTCGGCAGGAAGGTCGCGACGCCGAACAGTGCGAACGCGCCGATCGGCACGTTGATGAAGAACACCCAGCGCCAGTTGTAGCTGTCGGTGAGCCAGCCGCCGAGCGTCGGACCGAGAATCGGCCCGACCATCACGCCCATGCCCCACACGGCCATCGCCTGGCCCTGCTTTTCGCGCGGGTTGATGTCGAGCAGGATCGATTGCGAGAGCGGCACGAGCGAGGCGCCGAAAACGCCTTGCAGCAGACGCGACAGGACGATCTGCGGCAGCGTTTCCGACAGCCCGCATAGCGCCGAACTGACGGTGAAGCCGGCGATCGCGATCAGCAGCAGACGCTTCACGCTGAGCCGGTCCGAGAGCCAGCCGGTCAGCGGCGTGGCGATCGCGGCGGCGACGATGTAGGACGTCAGCACCCACGTGATCTCGTCCTGCGACGCGGACAGCGTGCCTTGCATATGCGGCAGCGCCACGTTGGCGATCGTGCTGTCGAGCGTCTGGATCAGCGTCGCGAGCATGATCGAGATCGTGATCATCGGCCGGTTGAGCGGCGCGGTGGCGCTCGCCGGCGTGGAAGCTGAGGACATGAAAGAGGGGGCAGGTCAATATAATAAGCATGCTTATTATATCGGCGGAACGGGTTTGCGCTATCGGGAGTTGTGCTGAGCCTGGCGCGCTCGCGTGCGTGCCGGCGCGCGGCAAACCGGGGGGCTTCCGTATAATCCGCGCATGAAAACCCAACTCGAAGAGCGCTTCGGCTTTCTGATTTCCGACGTCGGCCGCCTTGCGGGCAAGCGTTTCGACGACCTCGCGAAATCGTCGGTCGATCTCACGCGCGCGCAGTGTCGTGTGCTGGCCTATCTCGGCCACTACGGCGACATCAACCAGGCGCGGCTCGCGGACCTGCTCGAAGTCGCGCCGATCTCGGCCGGCCGTCTGCTCGACCGGATGGAAGAGGGCGGCTGGATCGAGCGGAGCGCGAATCCGCAGGATCGCCGCGAGCGCCAGGTGCGCATGACGCCGAAAGCCGAGGGCACGCTCGGCAAGGCGCGCAAGGTCGGCGACGAGGTCGCGCTCGAAGCGCTCAACGGTTTCAGCGATGCAGAGGCGGCGCAACTGATTGCGCTGTTGCAGCGGGTGCGCGGCAATCTGAGCCGGATCGTCGATCGCTGAGCTCACCCCGCCATTGCATCGCCGGCGTTATTTCGACTCGGAAGCCGGTGCGGCGCCGCCCGGCGGCACCAGTTCGTAACAGGCCGGCGTCTCGGCCTGCCTGGTTTTTGCATCGGACTGCTGCGGGTCGATGCATTTGAACGCGCTCTGATCGCGCTGCACGAAGATCGTGTCGGCCGGGCCGCCGTTGCCGCGCGTGTCGTTGACGACCGCGGCGATCCTGTAGCCGTCCTGCAGCAGCGTCGCGAGCGTCATGGGGCTCGCGCGCCACTGGCTGTCGGCCGGCGTCTGCGCCCGGGCAGCGAGCGTTGCGCCGGCGCAGACGAGCGCGAGGGAAGCCGCGGTAGCGGCGAGCGCGGCGGTGCGAAACGTCATCAGGGAACCTCCTCGAAGTTGCGATTCTGCAAGGAAGCCTGCAAGCTCCTGGAACCCGGACGCGCGGTGCTTTGGCATCGCCGGGGAAAACTTGTCAGGCTTGCGCGAGCTGCCATTCTCTCAAGAGTGGGCGTGCGCAACAAACCCGGGGGCGTTTCAGCGGCTCGTCACCGGCCCGTTCATCGCTCGCTCTTCGCGACGCCTCTGCCTTTGCGTTCTCCCTCGATCAGGCGCTGACGCCGTCCTTTCTCGCCAGCCAGGCTCGCCATCCGCCGAACCCGGAGATGTCGGTGCCCGACTGCACGCCATAGGGCTCGCACAGAAAGCCGCTCACCCACGATCCGTCGACGAGTTCGACCTTGCCCAGAACGAGGGGCGACGCAATGGTCGCGATGAACGAGCCGAACTCCGCGGCAGGCATCTCCCACACCTCGACCGCGATGCTTGCGCCGCCCTCCGTGACACGCCACATGCCCGGGCGGCGAGTGCCGTCCGCCGACGCGGGCAGCGCCGCCAGCCGGTAGTGCCCGGCGGTATCGGTGGCTTGCACGAGCCGTGCGCCCCGGGCCAGCAGATCGCGATTGAGCGGCAAGCCTTGCATATGCGCACCGCAGACCGCGATCCGCATCCGGTCGTGCGTCGCCGTGCGCCGTTCGCCGGGCTCGCGCGGCGCGATCGTTCGGCCTCCGATGCATGGCGTGCCGCTCCTTCGCTGCAACAGATCGGCCACGCTCAACAGATACTGATCGGTGAATGGGCGGCCAAAAACGGTCACGCCCCACGGCAGACTGTTCTTCATGAAACCGGTCGGCGTCGCGACGGCGGCGTAGTCGAGCAGATTCATGAAGTTCGTGTAGTAGCCGAGCAGCGAGTTCGGGCCGATCGGGTCGCGCGCCAGTTCGTCGAACGTCACGGGCCGTGGATACGTCGGCGTCAGCACGAAGTCGAGCGACTCGAGCGAGGCATCGCAGACCGCCTTCAATGCCTGCAGCCGGTATTGCGCACGAAATAGCTCGACCGCGCTGGCCCTCGGCGCTTTCGCCAGCACGTCGCGAATCACCGGCAGCACGGCGTCGGGCGTCGTCGTCATCAGCTCGCCCGCGACGCTGTAGCGCTCGGCGACCCACGGACCTTGATAGAGCAGATTGGCGGCTTCGACGAACGGCGCGAAGTCGATTTCGACGGCCTCGCCGCCCGCCGCTTCGAGCAACGCGCGCGCCGTCGCGAACAGTTCGGGGCTTTCAGTGCAGTCCGCGAATTCGAGTTGCGCCGGCACGCCGAAGCGGAACGCCGCGGGCGTGCCGAACGCGCGTGCCGTGTTCCATTGCGGATTGCTGCGGCTGTACGCGTCGTGGGCATCGGTGTGCGAGGTCAGTGCCAGCAGCTCGCTCGCTTCCCCGGCCGTGGCGGTGAAGAACGTGACGCAATCGAGCGTGCGGCACGCGGGCACCACACCCGCGGTGGACAGGATGCCTCTCGTCGGTTTGAGTCCGACGAGATTGTTCAGCGCGGCGGGCACGCGGCCCGAACCGGCCGTGTCGGTGCCGATCGCGAAACTGGCGACGCCGAGCGCGACCGCCAGCGCCGAGCCCGCGCTCGAACCGCCCGACGGATAGTCGGGATGCACGCTATTGCGACACGTGCCGTACGGCGAGCGCGTACCGTTGAGGCCGGTCGCGAACTGATCGAGATTGGTCTTGCCGAGCGGTATCGCGCCCAGCTCGATCAAGCGGGCGACCACGCTCGCCGATTCCGCCGGCGTGTACGCGAAGGCCGGGCACGCGGCTGTCGTCGGAACGGCGGCGAGGTCGATGTTGTCCTTGATCGCGAACGGAATGCCGTAGAGCGGCAGGCTCGCGGCGTCCTGAGCGTCGAGCCGTTCGAGATAGGGCGCGACTTCCTCGTCGGTCAGAAGATGGATGAAAAGACGGAACTCGGGATTCAGCGCCGCGGCCTTGCCGAGCAGTTCCGCGACGAGCTGGCGCGGCGTGAGCGTGCCCGCGCGGTAGGCGGCGCGAAGTGCCGGGATGCGCAGATCGAACGAGGAGCGTGACGGGAGTGGTGGCATGGTTTTCTGTCCTGGAATCTAGTGACGTTCGACGACGGCCACGCGTTGCCCCGCGCGCACGGGCGAGCCCGGCGCCACGTAGATTTCGCCGACGGTTCCGGCGCACGGCGCGCACACCGAGATTTCCATCTTCATCGACTCGATGACGAGCAGCACGTCGCCCGCATCGACCGCATCGCCGGGTTTCACCTTGACTTGCCAGAGGCTGCCGGCAATCTCGCTGTCCACCGCGATTTCGCCGTCCTTGAGCGGCGCCAGTTGAGCGTCTTCGGCGGGCGGCGTTTCGAGCGTGTCTTCGCTGGCGCCCGCTGCGCGCCAGCGCTCGCGCTCGGCCTGGAAGGCCGCCTGTTGCCGCGCGCGGAACTGCGCGATGCTGGCGGATTCGTCGGCGAGAAACGCCTGGTAGTCCGGCAGGGAAAGTTCGGACTCCTCGATCCGCAGCGGATAACGTCCGAGCGGAAAATCCGCGCGGATGCGCAGCAGTTCGTCGGCCGGGACTTCGTAGAAGCGGATCTGGTCGAAGAAGCGCAGCAGGTAATGCTGGCCGGCGAAGTCCGCATCGTTGCGATAGCGGTTCCACATCTGCAACGTGCGGCCGACGAATTGATAGCCGCCGGGGCCTTCCATCCCATACACGCACAGATACGCGCCGCCGATGCCGACCGAGTTCTCCGCGGTCCAGGTGCGCGCCGGGTTGTATTTGGTCGTCACCAGCCGATGGCGCGGATCGAGCGGCGTCGCGACCGGCGCGCCGAGGTACACGTCGCCGAGTCCCATCACGAGATAGCTCGCCTCGAAGACGATCCGCCGGACCGCGTCGATCGAGTCGAGATCGTTGATGCGGCGAATGAATTCGAGGTTGCTCGGACACCACGGCGCATCCTTGCGCACCGTGGTCATATATTTTTCGATCGCGAGCCGGCAGGCGGGGTCGTCCCACGAGAGCGGCAGGTGCACGATGCGCGACGGCACGCGCAGGTCCTTGTGCAACAGCACCTCGCCCCATGCCTGCGCGACGATCTGCAGCAGCCGGGCGAGCGGCAATTGTTCCGGACGGTAGTGAATCTGCAGCGAACGGATGCCCGGCGTGAGGTCGATGACGCCGGCGAGCGCCTTGGCTTCGAGGGACTGCATCAGCGCATGTCCGCGGAAGCGCGCCACGAGGTCGAGTTCCGCCGGGCCGATTTCGAGCAGCAGATGCGTGTCACCGGAAACGCGCGCGACGAGCCGTTCGCGATCCGCGCCGGTATCGAGAACGATGGGCGAGGTCAGCGCTGCTTTTCTCCCGCCCGGCGCACCTCGCTGAATGTCGAGCGTCTCCAGTTCGCGCAGCCGCTCGCGCGCCGCGTCACGCGCCGCCTCGACTTCGACGGGCACGAAGCGAATCCTGTCGCCGGCCTTGAGCTGGCCGATCTGCCACAGGTCCGCCTCGATGATCGTCACCGGGCACACGAAGCCGCCGAGGCTCGGGCCGTCGGGGCCGAGAATCACGGGCATGTCGCCGGTGAAGTCGACGGCGCCGATCGCGTACGGATTGTCGTGAATGTTCGACGGATGCAGTCCGGCCTCGCCGCCGTCTTCGCGCGCCCACTCGGGTTTCGGTCCGATCAGGCGCACGCCGGTGCGGCTGGAGTTGAAGTGAATCTCCCACTCGGTCTCGAGCAACTGCTCGATATACCGGGCGCTGAAGTATTCGGGCGCGCCATGCGGACCGTAAATCACGCGCAGCGTGCGCACGCTGTCGAGCGTCGGCACGTCGGCGAGCGCGGCGCCGGCCCGCGCGTCGTCGAGCGGATAGAGGTGCAGCACGTCGCCCGCGCGGATCGCGCGCCCGCCATGTCCGCCGAACTGGCCGAGCGTGAACGTGCTGCGGCTGCCGAGGTAGAGCGCGACATCGAAGCCGCCGCGCACGCATAGATAAGCGCGCGCGCCCGCGCCGCGGATCGTGCCGAGCGCGAGCGTCGCGCCGGCCCGCACGTGGAGGCTCGTGTTGAGCGGCTGCGCGACGTCGTCGACCAGCACCGGAATCGGCGCGCCCGTGATGGCGATCACGGCGTCGGTGTTAAAGCGCAGGGTCGGCCCGCTCATGGTGATTTCGAGCGCGGCGGCATCGGCCGCGTTGCCGAGCAGGCGATTGCCGAGCCGCATCGCTCGGTCGTCCATCGGTCCCGAAGGCGGGATGCCGACGGCCCAGTAGCCCTGGCGGCCAGGATAGTCCTGCACGGTCGTCTGCGTGCCGCCGCTGACGACTTCGACCGTGCTCGCCTGGTATCTGAGTCCTTCGAGACAGCGGGTCCACGGCTCGCCGGACGCAAACGGCCTCGCGCACAGAATCTGGCG
>Ga0153951_1000619_pt1 | contig 13007 bp, 9 predicted proteins | sample TSNJ035MetaG_FD_102278 | JGI IMG/M metagenome (GOLD analysis project Ga0153951, IMG submission 102278) | Attine ant fungus gardens microbial communities from New Jersey, USA - TSNJ035 MetaG | ecosystem: Host-associated > Fungi > Mycelium > Unclassified | place: USA: New Jersey, Wharton State...
CCCGCTCGAACTCGACGGCGCGCGCTGGGATGCGGAGTACGAAATCCGCCATCGCGAGAAAGCCGTCAAGACGTGGACCACCGTCGGCGGCGACGCGGGCTATGCCGATCAGGCCGAAGCGGTGGAAAACGCGCATCGGCAAGCTGTGAACGATATCGAACATGGCGCGGGCATTCCGAAGCCGCGCGTGTTTCCGTGAGGGGTCGGGATGCGCCTGTTTGGGCGCAGTGAGATTCGCTGCTTCGCAACGCGGCGCGGCGCGATTGAGCGCCGTACGCTGCGAAGCACGGCAACACGTCGGCGATTACCGGTAATCGAGGGTATCCACGACCTTCGTGATTTTCCAGGTGCCGTTTTCCTGACGCAAAAATACGATATTGGTCTGCTTGTCTTTCGAGCCGAACGTAACGGGTACGAGCGCCACCTTGTCGAGCATGACGGCGGGATGCACCGCGATATGTGCGGCCCAATCCTTCTCGTCGAAGTCTTGTGCTTTCGTGAAGTATTCCGCGTCTTCGGCCAGGTTATTGGCCTTGTATTGCTTTCGTAAAAAATCAACGGTTGCTTTGGCAACGTGCCGGTTTATCTCTGCGTTCATGACCGGATAATCGCGATCAGCGGCAAGGTGTGGAATAAACCATGCATAGAAATCTTTGACTTGTGTCTCGGGAGTGATCTGCCCGTCATGGGTCGTGCTTCCCGCGTATGAAATGTTATTAAAGGCCAGTAACAGAGTGGCGATAAAAATCGTCAGATATTTTTTCATGTACTCAAAATCCCAGTCGTAACGGCGCGCGCAATCCGCGCTCTCATCCCACGGTCAAAATTTCATCCTAACCCGGTTTGCCCCCCTCTGCGCGAACCACGCGCCATGCTACGCTGTGCCCGTTTTCATTCTCACGAGCAGGTGATGGCAAGCGAACCGTCAGACCGTTTTGCGCCCCTCGGCGACGCCGACGCAGACGCGCCGAAGCGTCGCGCGCGCGGCAGCCGCGAAATGCGTCTCGACGATCGCGTGGTGATCGCGCACGGCATGCCGACGCCGCTCTGGCAGGACCTCTACCATCGCGCGCTCGGGGTGAGCTGGCCGGTGTTTTTCGTGGCGCTCGCGGTGCTGTTCCTGCTGCTCAACACGACGTTCGCCGCGCTCTACATGTTCGGCAACGCGCCGATCGCGAATCAGTTTCCGAAGGGCTTCGGCGGCGCGTTCTTCTTCAGCGTCGAAACGCTCGCGACGGTCGGCTACGGCGACATGCATCCGCAAACCGTCTACGCGCACTGGGTCGCGACGCTCGAAATCTTCGTCGGCATGTCGAGCATCGCGTTGGCGACGGGGCTCATCTTCGCGCGCTTCTCGCGGCCGCACGCGAAGATCATGTTCGCGCGCTACGCGGTGGTCCGGCCGATCGACGGCCGCATGACGCTGATGGTGCGCGCGGCCAACGCACGCCAGAACGTGATTGCCGAAGCGCGCGCACGGCTACGCATCCTGCGTCAGGAGACGTCCGTCGAAGGCTTCTCGCTGTACAAGCTCTACGACCTCGCGCTCGTGCGCGACCAGCATCCGGTGTTCAAGCTCGGCTGGATGCTGATGCACGTCATCGACGAAAGCAGTCCGCTGTTCGGCGAAAACGCCGAAACGCTCAAGGGCAGCGACATGTCGCTGCTGCTCACGCTCGAAGGCATCGACGAATCGACGTCGCAAACGATGCAGGCGCGCCATATGTGGACCTGCGAGCAGATCTTCTGGCAGCACCGTTTCGTCGACATCATGAGCGAGCGCGACGGCATGAGCCACATCGACTATTCGCATTTCGACGAGATCGCGCCGCTCGAGGCGGCGCCGTTGCAAATGGACCCCGCCGCGCGGCAAACGCCCTAAGCGGCGCGCCGCGCCATCAGAACTTGTGGCGTATGCCCACCACGCCCACCACCTGCGTTCTCGAACTCGACGGATTGCTCACCCCCTCGATAGCCGCCACCGTATTCGCCGACGAGCGCTGATAGATCGCATTCAGATAAAGATCGGTGCGCTTCGACAGGAAATACTGCACGCCCGCGCTGGTTTGCAGGTAATGCATGCTCGGCTCGGTACTCTGCGTCGTCAGAACCTGCGTGTAGGTCTCGCCGATCGCGAACAGCAACGCGGGCATGAAACGGTAGCGGAAGCTGCCTTCGTAGTTGTTGAAGCGCTGCGACGACCCTGTCTGTAAATTGAACAGTGAGGTCGTGTACAGCAAGCCGAACGTGGCGTCGCCGAATTCGTAAGTACCGGCCGCGCCCCATATCTGCTGCTTCGTAATGCCCTTCAGGAACGTATAGTAGTTATCCGAAGGAATCGCACCGGTGGTGTCGAGCGCCGGATTGTCGAGCACCACGTAGGCCACGCCGAGATGCACCGGTCCCTGCGCATAGGTGCCGCCGACGCTCCAGCTGCGGTTCGCCGCGAAGTTCGTCGAATTGGAAAAGCCGTACATCGCATTGCCCTGCAAACCGGAGAAACTCGGCGTCACGTATTTCACCGAGTTGTCGGTGCGGAACGTGTTGTTCAGGTCGTCGGTATCGAAGGGATGCAGCGCGAACTGCGTCAATGACGTGCTTGCGCCGATCTGCAACGGCGCGAGCGAATCCTGCGCGGCGTTGTACTGGCGGCCCATCGTAAAGGTGCCCCAGCGCGGGTTCGACATGCCGACCCACGCCTGGCGGCCGAACAGGCGGCCGTTCGCGCTCGCGGTGCCGGTCTCGATGTTGAAGCCGTTCTCCAGCTTGAAGATCGCCGTGGTTCCGCCGCCGAGGTCTTCCGAGCCCGTCATGCCCCAGCGCGTGCCCTGCTCGTTGCCGCCCGTCGCCTGCCAAGTCGAACTGCCCTTCTGGTTGCTCGTGTACGTGATGCCGGAATCGACGATGCCGTACAACGTCACGCTCGATTGCGCGACCGCGTTGCCGCACAGTGCAACGCCCATTCCGGCGCCCGCCAGCGCCATCGCCAAACCTTTGCTGTTCATCTGTGTTTTCCCCTGTCTTGAGTGTTCGGATCTGGATGCCGAAGCCGCGGATACCGTTTGTGCCTACGCCACCCACATGTTTTATTGAATAAAACAATGTGTTATTAATTATTTGAAATGCAAAAACGGTAGGTCAAGGCAGGGATAAAACTCTGGTTTTCACGCATTGACGACAATATGCGACACAGGAAGTTTTATCAGCCGATACGGCGCAAATCCTTGCCTATCAAGGTCTCTCGAATTGAACACCCGAATGGCAAGGCTTTGGACGAACGACTTGACCTGCAATAATGTCTGTCGTTAAATATTGATATGCTGTTTTATTAAATAAAACACGCGAAGCGTTTATCGGGCGACGTCCCCCTTCGGAGGGACGCCGGCCATCGCAAAAGGAGTTCTGTTTGACGCCCAATAACAACACTTCGGCGGCCTCTTCAAGCGCGCCGTTCTTCGTCGCCGAACCTGCGGGTGCCCGGCTGCCGATCGTTTTCGATTCGCCCCACAGCGGCATTGCGCTGCCGGCCGACTTCGGCACCTGCGCGCCGGTGTCCGCGATCCGCACGTCGTGGGACGCATTCGTCGACGAACTGTGGGCGGGCGTGCCTGAACACGGCGGCGTGCTGATCGGTGCGCATTTTCCGCGCGCCTATATCGACCCGAATCGCGCGCTCGCCGATATCGACGCGCAACTGCTCGCCGAGCCGTGGCCCGAACCGCTGTCGCCCGAGAAGTACACGCTGCGCGGCATGGGGCTGATCCGGCGCGATGCCTTGCCGAACCAGCCGATGTACGACCGCAAGCTGTCCGTCGCCGAGGTGCGGCACCGGATCGACGCGTACTACCGCCCCTATCGCGCGGCGCTCGCCGCCGCGGCGGAACACGCGTACGCGGAACACGGCGCGCTGTGGCACGTCGATTGCCATTCGATGAAATCGCGTGGCAACGAGATGAACGTCGACGCGGGCGCGGCGCGGCCCGACTTCGTCATCAGCGACCGGCGCGGCGCCACCGCCGCGCCGGCCTTCACGCAATGGGTGGCCGACTGGTTCAGCGGCGCCGGCTATCGCGTGCAGATAAACGAGCCGTATCAGGGCGGCGACCTGCTGACCGCCGTCAGCGATCCGGAGCGGCACCGCCATAGCATCCAGATCGAACTGAATCGCGCGCTCTACATGGACGAAGCCGCGTTCGTCAAACACACGGGCTTCGCCGCGCTCAAGCGCGATCTCGACGCGTTTGCCGCCGCGCTCGCCGCTTACGTGCACGCGCAACTCGCCGCCTTGCGCGCGGCGCCGTGAATCGTGAAGGAGCAACCGTGAACTACATCGTCGATTCCGTCGACAGCGCGCTCAAGCTGCTCAGCCATGTCGCCGAGCATCCTGGCCTGGGCGTCACCGAACTCGCGAACCGACTCGGCATCAACAAGTCGCGCGCGTACCGGATGCTATGCACGCTCGAACTGCATCGCTTCGTCGTGCTGGACACCCGCGCGTCGACCTACTCGCTCGGCCCGCAGGCCTTCGTGATCGGCGTCGCCGCGGCCCAGCAGAACACGCTGGTGCGCTCCGCGCAAAAGCACATGCTCTCGCTGAACCAGGCGATCAACGAAACCGTCGTGCTGCGCGTGCGCGAAGGGCTGGAAACCGTGTGCGTCGCCCGTTGCGAGACCACGCACGAAATGCGCACCGTCGGTGCGGTCGGCAATCGCCGGCCGCTCAATAGCGGCGCGTCCGGCCGAATCCTGCTCGCGTTCGCGCCCGCCGCCGTCAGGACCGAATATCTGGCACGCCTGAAGAAATTGCCGCAGCCCCCGGACTTGATGAAGCTCGTCGACGAACTCGATGCGATCGCGCGCAAAGGCTATGCGGTCAGCGTAGGCGAGGTCACGGCCGGCGCGGTCGCGATCTCGGTGCCGGTGCGCGACGTGAGCGGCGACACGATTGCGGCGGTCAGCATTTCGGGGCCGGAAATGCGCATCAGCCGGATCGAGATTCCCGATTACCTCGAACGTCTGCAGGCATGCAGCCGCACGATTTCCGCCGAGCTAGGCTACGCCGCGCCGCAGCTCACGCCGCAACCGGCATGACAGGAAGCCGCCCATGACTCCACTTGGTCCCTCCGCGGCGCCCGTCGCCGACGATCCTCTTGCGCCGCGCAGCCATGCCGGCGACGCCGTCCGCGACGAGGACAACCACGGCGGCAGCGGCAACAAACCGCACGGCAAGATGCTGCACCCTGTCGTGATGATGATCTGGGTGCTGCTCGCCGCGGTGGCGCTCACCTATCTGATCGATGCCGGCCACTTCGAGCGGCGCGACAAGCTGGTGGTGCCGGGCACGTACCAGGTCGTACCGAAGAGCCGAAGTCTCGCTACGCTGGCCGCACCGCGCGTCAGCAAAAGCACGCCCGAACAGGCCGCGCCGGCGAGCCTCGTCTCCGCGTTCGTCGCGGTGCCCAACGGCCTCATCAAGAATGCGCCGCTGATCTTCATGGTGATGTTCGTGGGCGGCATGTTCGGCGTGATGCGCAAGACAGGCGTGGTAGACGCGGGTATCGACAGGCTGTTGCAACTCACCGCCGGCAACGTCTATGTGCTCGCACCGCTGCTGATGCTGCTGATCGGTCTCGGCAGCACGCTGCTCGGCTTCATCTCCGAATACCTCGTGATCATTCCGATGGTGCTGGTGCTGTCGCGGCGGCTCGGCCTGTCGAACCTGTTCGCGGTCGGCCTCGTCGCGATTGCGGCGAAGATTGGCTATATCGCGTCGGTGACCAACCCATTGTCGCTCGCGGTCGCGCAGCCGATCGTCGGCGTGCCGCTCTTCAGCGGCATTGCCATGCGTATCGGCGTGTTCGTCGTGTTCCTGACGCTCGGCATCCTGTATCTGCTGATCCACGTGCGGCGCAGCGGCTACCGGCTCGCGGCCGCGCGCGCGAGCATCGGCGAACATCCGCGGGCCGCGCTGTCGCGCCGCCACAAGGCGACCCTCGCCGTGCTGGCGATCGCCGCCGCCATGCTGGTGATCGGCACGCGCGAGCTGCATTGGGGCAATGTGGAGCTATCGGCGTTCTACATCTTCATCAGCATCGTGACGGCGGCGGTCGGCCGGCTCGACTCGCGCGGCGCGGCCGATGCGTTCGTCGACGGCATGAAGGGCATGATGCTGGCGGGTCTGCTGATCGGGCTCGCCGCCTCGGTCGAACTGATCCTGCAGAACAGCCTCGTGCTCGATACGCTGATCGAGCGCTTCACGCGCCTTGCGAATGGCCAGTCGCCGGTCTGGGTCGCCAACGGACTAATGGCGGTGCAGATGGTGCTCGACGTGTTCATTCCGTCGGTGTCCGGCAAGGCCGCGGTCAGCATGCCGATCATCGGACCGATCGCGCAACTCTCCGGCGTCAGCGGACAGACCTCGGTGCTCGCATTCGTGCTGGGGGGCGGCTTGACGAACATGGTGACGCCGACCTCGGGGATGCTGCTCGCCTATCTCGCCACCGCGCGGGTCGGCTTCGGCCAGTGGCTGCGCTTTATCCTGCCGCTCTTCGTGATGCTGCTTCTGCTCTCGGGCGGCGCACTGGCGCTCGCGGTGTGGACCGGGTACTGAACACGCGGTGAACGCCCCAGGGCATACCCGAAGCGCGCCGCCGCCTGGCAAATCCGGCTCAAAAGCCCGTCAAAACGCGCGACTCCTCGCGCCCGTTCATGGGAGCGCGATTAAAGAAGAAAGAAATCACTCCGAGGGCGGCTGAAAAATAGAGTCTCTTCCGCTGCGTCGTCTGCGTGGTCCCCACCACGGCGCGCGGAACCGAAAGCAACGAAGTTGCATGGGACCGGAGTAGGCGCTAAAGCGCCAACTCCGATCGACAAATGGAGACTCGCCCATGACTGCCCGCCTGCCCATCGACGGCACGCCCGCTCTCGCCGATTACCGGCTTTCCGACAACCTCACCGCGACGCGCGGCCGGATCTTTCTGACCGGCACGCAGGCGCTCGTGCGCCTCGCCTTGATGCAGCGCGCGCTCGATCAGGCGCGCGGCCTGAATACCGCCGGCTTCATCAGCGGCTATCGCGGCTCGCCGCTCGGCATGGTCGATCAGCAACTGTGGAAAGCGAACACGCTGCTCGCCGCGAGCGACATCCGCTTCCTGCCCGCGATCAACGAGGAACTCGGCGGCACCGCCGTGCTCGGCACGCAGCGCGTCGAAGCAGACCCGGAGCGCACCGTCGAAGGCGTGTTCGCGATGTGGTACGGCAAGGGCCCCGGCGTCGATCGCGCCGGCGACGCGCTCAAGCACGGCAACGCGTACGGCTCGTCGCCGCACGGCGGCGTGCTGGTGGTGGCGGGCGACGATCACGGCTGCGTGTCGTCGTCGATGCCGCATCAGAGCGACTTCGCGATGATCGCGTGGCACATGCCGGTCGTGAATCCGTCGAACATCGCGGACATGCTCGAATTCGGCCTGTACGGTTGGGCGCTGTCGCGCTTCTCGGGTGCGTGGGTCGGCTACAAGGCAATCTCGGAGACAGTCGAATCGGGCTCGACCGTCGATCTCGACGCGCTGCAAACCGACTGGACCGTCCCCGAAGATTTCGCTGCACCGGCGGGCGGCCTGCACAACCGCTGGCCCGATCTGCCGAGCCTCACGATCGAAGCGCGTCTGCATGCGAAGCTCGACGCGGTGCGCCACTTCGCGCGCACGAACAGCATCGACAAATGGATCGCGCCGAGCCCGCAGGCGAACGTCGGCATCGTCACCTGCGGCAAGGCGCATCTGGACCTGATGGAAGCGCTGCGCCGGCTCGACCTGACCGTCGCCGATCTCGACGCGGCCGGCGTGCGCATCTACAAGGTCGGACTGTCGTTTCCGCTCGAAATGACGCGCATCGACGCGTTCGTCTCGGGCCTCGCCGAAGTGCTCGTGATCGAAGAGAAAGGACCTGTGATCGAGCAGCAGATCAAGGACTATCTGTACAACCGCACGCAAGGCACGCGACCGGTCGTGATCGGCAAGCATGCCGAGGACGGCACGTTGCTGCTGTCGTCGCTCGGCGAATTGCGGCCGTCGCGTATCCTGCCCGTGTTCGCGAACTGGCTCGCGAAGCACAAGCCCGCGCTCGATCGCCGCGAGCGCGTAGTCGATCTGGTCGCGCCGCAAATCCTCTCGAATGCCGCCGACAGCGTGAAGCGCACGCCGTACTTCTGCTCCGGCTGCCCGCACAACACCTCGACGAAAGTACCGGACGGCTCGATCGCGCAGGCCGGCATCGGCTGTCACTTCATGGCCTCGTGGATGGAGCGCGACACGACCGGCCTCATCCAGATGGGCGGCGAAGGCGTCGACTGGGCCTCGCATTCGATGTTCACGAAAACGCGCCACGTCTTCCAGAATCTCGGCGACGGCACCTACTTCCACTCCGGCATTCTCGCGATCCGCCAGGCGGTCGCCGCGAAAGCGACGATCACCTACAAGATTCTCTATAACGACGCGGTCGCGATGACGGGCGGCCAGCCCGTCGACGGCAGCATCTCGGTGCCGCAGATCGCGCGCCAGGTGGAAGCCGAAGGCGTGTCGCGCTTCGTCGTGGTCAGCGACGAGCCCGAGAAATACGATGGCCATCACGGCCAGTTTCCGAAGGGCACGACGTTCCACCATCGCAGCGAAATGGACGCCGTGCAGCGCGAATTGCGCGACACCGACGGCGTGACCGTGCTGATCTACGACCAGACCTGCGCGGCCGAAAAACGCCGGCGCCGCAAGAAAGGCGAATTCCCCGATCCGGACCAGCGGCTCTTCATCAACGAGGAAGTCTGCGAAGGCTGCGGCGATTGTGGCGTGCAGTCGAATTGCCTGTCGGTCGAGCCGGTCGAAACCGCGTTGGGACGCAAGCGCCGCATCGATCAATCGTCGTGCAACAAGGACTATTCGTGCGTGAACGGCTTCTGCCCGAGCTTCGTCACGGTGGCGGGCGGCAAGCTGAAAAAAGCGGCCGGCGTCGCGTTCGATCCGCAAGCGCTCGCCGCGAGCGTCGACGCGCTGGCGCTGCCCGCGACGCAGCTCGATGCCGCGCCGTACGACATCCTCGTCACGGGCGTGGGCGGCACCGGCGTCGTGACGGTCGGCGCGCTGATCAGCATGGCCGCGCATCTCGAAGGCAAGAGCGCGTCGGTGCTCGACTTCATGGGTTTCGCACAGAAGGGCGGCTCGGTGCTGTCGTTCGTGCGCTTCGCCGCGCGCGACGAATGGCTGAACCAGGTGCGCATCGACACGCAGCAGGCCGACGTGCTGCTCGCCTGCGACATGGTGGTCGGCGCGAGCGCCGATGCCTTGCAGACGGTGCGGCATGGCCGCACGCGCATCGTCGTCAACACGCATGCGATTCCGAACGCGAGCTTCGTGCAGAACCCGGACGCGACGCTGCATGCCGATGCGCTGATCGACAAGATGCGTCACGCGGCCGGTGAAGAGCGCATGTCGACCTGCGACGCGCAGGCGCTCGCGACGCGTTTTCTCGGCGACACGATCGGCGCGAATATCCTGATGCTCGGTTTCGCATGGCAGCTCGGTCTCGTGCCGGTGTCGTTCGCGGCGATGATGCGCGCGATCGAACTGAACAACGTCGCCGTGCAGATGAACCAGCTTGCATTTTCGATCGGCCGCATGGCCGCCGCCGATCCGGCCGGGCTCGAATCGCTCTGGCAGGCGCGTCATGCGCCGAAGCCGGGCGTGCGCGTCGATACGCTCGACGAACTGATCGCGCATCGCGAAGGCCGCTTGCTCGCCTACGGCGGCGCGGCGTATGTGAAGCGCTATCGCGCGCTCGTCGATGCGGCGCGCCGTGCCGAAAGTGCGGTCGACACCGCGAGCGAACGCGTGACGCGCGCGGTCGCGACCACGTTCTACCGGCTGCTGGCGGTGAAGGACGAATACGAAGTCGCGCGCTTGCATACCGATGCCGCGTTCCGCGAAGCACTCGAAACACAGTTCGAGGGCGTGGCCGGCAAGGACTTCAGCATCAGCTTCAACCTCGCGCCGCCGACACTCACGCGCGCTCAAGCGGGTGTCGCACCGCGCAAGAAAACCTTCGGTCAATGGATGTGGCCGGTGCTCGGCATGCTCGCGAAGTGGCGCGGTCTGCGCGGCACGCCGCTCGATCCGTTCGGCCGCACGCTCGAACGCAAGATGGAGCGCGAACTCGCGAGCGATTACGAAACCACGTTGCAGCGCGCGCTCGCGAAACTCGACGCCAGCCATCTCGACGACATCGCTAAACTCGCCGATCTGCATGCGCGCGTGCGCGGTTATGGTCACGTGAAGCTGGCGAATCTCGCGGGCGTGAAGCCCGCGGAGCGTGAGCTCGCGACACGTCTCGGCATCGATGCGGCGACGGGTGCCGCCGTGAGGAAAGCACTCGAAGAGATGAAAGGCGCCGGGCAGTTGCGCGGGATTCCGGTGGTGGTCGCGAAGTAGGTCGCGGCGCGCTGGCCGATTGTCATGCTGGGTTGCGTTGGGTCACGCGAGCATGGCCGCGCCGCAACGAAAAGCCGCTTCGGTTCAGCGCCGAAGCGGCTTTGTTTCTGGCTCGCGATTCTGCACGCGTCAGCGCGCCACCGCATCGAGCAGCGCCCTCGCCTGCGCCACTTTCGCGGCCTCGACGGGCGCAAGCCCGTGGCCGTTCACGCGCACGCCCGAGCCGAAATGCACGGCCTCGACGTGCGTCGCGCTCACGAAGTCCGCCACCGCCTCCAGCGTCAAACCGGCGCCGGCGAGCACCGTGCACGGCGAGCTGTCTGCTTGCCGCACGAGTTCGCGAATCACGGCTTGCGCCTGCAACACCGACGGTTTTCCGCCCGACGTCAGCACGTTTTTCACCGCATCGACACGCAGCAGCACGTCGAGCGCCTCGCGCAGATCGCGCGCTTCGTCGAATGCGCGGTGAAACGTGACGTCGAGGCCATCGGCGGCTTCGCAGGCACGCGCGAGACCTTCGCGGTCGATCGCGCCAGCGGCGTCGAGCATGCCGATCACGATGCCGTTCGCGCCCGCCGCCTTCACCGCACGAATGTCGCGCAGCATCACCGCGTAGTCGTCGGCGTCGTAGACGAACGAGCGGCTATGCGGCCGCACGATCACGTTGACGGGAATCGCAACCGCGTCGACCACCGCCTCGATCAGCCCGACGCTCGGCGTGAGACCACCCTCGCCCATCGCGGTCACGAGTTCGAGACGGTCGGCGCCGGCCCGCGCGGCAACGCGCGCATCGGCGACGGTCGTGGCAATCACTTCGAGCAGCACGGGCATGAGCGCAACCTGGTGTCGTTGAAAACGACATCATCGCAGAAACGCGCTCAGCGCTCTTCGTCCACCCAGTCGATATCGCCGCACAGCACGCAGATCTGCTCGCCGACGCGCGTCGCCACCGACAGCGTCACGCACGGCAACGCCTCGTTGATCGACAGATACGGCCGCGTCACGTGCACGCGCTCCGGCGCATTGATCGCGGCGCTGAAATACGGCCGGCGCAGCCAGTTCGCGCCCTGCGCGTCGGCGAGCGGCAGAAAGCGCGTTTCGTGCGCCGCGCGGTCGGCGCGCAGCACGACGTTGCGGCCCGCCTGCCGGCCCTTCGCGTCGAGCAGGAAACAGCGCGCGGCGTGATCGAGCGCGAGGAAATTCCAGCACACTTCGTCGAGCGGTTCGCCGGCGGCCAGCCGCTCGGCGGCACGCTCGAACGCGCGCAGATACGGCGCGAGACGGCTCGCGCCGCGCCGCTCGCGCGCTTCGGCCTGCTCGCGATAACGCTCGGTGACTTCGCCGATGCACGCCGCCGCCTGCGCGGCGTCGGCCACGCCCGGATTCGGCCGGCCGAAGAAAAAGCCCTGCACGAAGTCGGCGTTGCAGGCGAGCGCCATCTGCGCTTCGTGCTCGGTCTCGACGCCCTCGATCAGCACGAGCTTGCCCGCTTCGTGCAAGAGCGCCACGAGGCCCGGCAGGATCGTCGCCATGTCGGGGCGATGCGCGGCGTGCGAGAGCATGACGCGGTCGAGCTTCACGATGTCGGGATTCAACTGCCAGATCCGCTCGATGTTCGAATGGCCGGCGCCGAAGTCGTCGAGCGCGATCAGGAAGCCGCGCTCGCGAAACTGGCGCACCGCGTCCGCGAGCCGTTCAAGGTCGTCCGCGCTCTGTTCGAGCACTTCGAGCACGATGCGCCGCGGCGACAGATCGAGCCGTTGCAGGCTCGCGAGCAGCGCCGCGGCCAGATACGGATCGGTCAGCACGCCGGGATGCGCGTTGAGGAACAGCCATTCGCGCTCGGCGCCGAGCACCTTGAAGTTTTCCAGATGCAGCGTCTGCGCGAGCCGGTCGACCTGCAGCGCCTCGCCGACCCGCGCGGCGGCGCCGAATACGTCGAGCGGCGAGACGGCGCGATCGAGCGCGTCATGCGCGCGCAGCAAGCCCTCGTAGCCGACCGCGCGCATGTGCGACAGGCTGAAAATCGGCTGGAAGACGCTCGTCAGCGTCAGCTCGCCATGTTGCACCGAATAGCGTTGCAGGCCCGAGGCCACCTCGACCTCGAAGCCGTGCGGCATGCTCGCCGCCCTGTCCTGTTGCTCAATCGTCATGCCGTCCTCTCGCGCCGGAGCCGGTTCTAAAAATGTGCGTCATCGGCAGCGGTTAAGCAAGCTCCATGCGCACGCTGGCCCACAAAGCGCTGTCATCCGGCTGACCGGACGCACCGCCGACACGGCCCGTGCGCCGCGCATGGGCGCGGCGCGCACCGTTGCGGTGCACGACTCGATGCGCATTTAGGGGCTGCCTCGCGCGCCGGCGGGCTACACTCGACCCTGCGCCTTGCGCGGCCTTGCTTGTGGCTCCTGCTTGTGGCCTGTGCTTGCGGCTCCTGCTTGCAGCCCTTGTGGTGCGAACGGTGGCCGCCCGCAACGCGCGGCGGCGCACCTGCCGCACCTGCCGCACCTGCCGCACCTGCCGCACCTGCCGCAC
>Ga0153951_1000621_pt1 | contig 12970 bp, 12 predicted proteins | sample TSNJ035MetaG_FD_102278 | JGI IMG/M metagenome (GOLD analysis project Ga0153951, IMG submission 102278) | Attine ant fungus gardens microbial communities from New Jersey, USA - TSNJ035 MetaG | ecosystem: Host-associated > Fungi > Mycelium > Unclassified | place: USA: New Jersey, Wharton State...
AATTGTGGAATCTATGGAAAACACGAAAAAGGAATCACGCAATGGTTTACTGGAAGGGCCCAGGCGAGAGCGTTCGCAATGAGCAACTTTTTTTCGCGAGAGCGATAGTGCAGTGCCGGAGGATTGTGCATGCTGATAGTTTCTCTGATGTTGTCGGACGATAATGGGCTGCATTCATTCAAAACTAGTGGATTCTCACGGGCACGACTATGCGCTCGATACGTTGGGGTCGTCGTCTTCGCCCGCGCAGGCGTCGGCGTTGTCATCGTCCCGGTCTCAGTACTCCGACGCGCGGTTCGACCAGATTTCCCAAAACCGGCCACCCAAACTCAAATCTCCAGCGGCTCAAACGGCATACACTTCTGGTACTGCTGCTCAACCTTCTGCCGAAACACGCACAATAACGATGCCCCATGCGGTATTTTCGAAATCTCCCATGACATTGGAGACTAAAAGAGCCATCGCGCAAGTAGTCTTGGAGGATGTAAGGAATTTATATTACAAACATCCAAATTTGAAGTCCTGCAACAAAATTCGACTCCACGCGGAAAGAGACTCCGAAATACGCAGGGTTTGTGAGGCGGCAAATCAAATGGGTGAACTATATAAAAATTATACTTTGGATAACATAAAAAAATCGAAAGCACATAACTGTGGTGAATTGTCTCGACTCGCAGTCGACATGTTATTGAAGAATAATTTAAAGGCGGTCAAGATCGGGATTGGCGGGGTTGTTGGAACACACGCTTTCGCAGCTGTACTGCCACCATCGCACCCTGACTACATGGGTTTCGATATGGGGAGCGATATGAGTAAATGGAGTGAAGATATAATTATATGTGACCCATGGTGTAACATATCTTGTTCGGCACCTTATTTTAATGATTTTTTCTCAAAGAAGATGGATAAATGGGTTGCCGATGGAAAAATACTGGCAAATTCGTATGGTGGGTATAAAGAATACCTCGCAAATAATGAAGATTGGGTAAGAGATGTAGTGTCAGGGGAAAAGAAGATCGATTTCGTTCAATAAAAGCATGCCGTTTTGGCGAAACGGTCAGCGCATTTGTAAAGAGCTCAACGCTCTGGAAAACGTGCAAGCGTCTGATACACGGTCGGGTGGGATACCGAGAACAATTCAGCCAGATCGCTGATCGAGTGCTTGCCGCTTTCGTGCATCCGGCGCAGTTCCTTCTGCTGCTTGATGGAGAGCTTCGGTTGCTTGCCACGGAGCTTCCCCTTCGCTCGTGCGATGGCCATCCCCTCGCGGATGCGCAGACGGATCAGGTCGGTTTCGAATTCCGCGAACGTCGCCGGGATGTTGAAGAACATCTTGCCCATTGGGTCGGCCGGATCGTAGACGCTTAACCCGACTGCCAGTTTCATGCCGCGCGTGACGAGCGAATCCGCGATGTCGCGCGCATCCGGCACCGACCGCGTCAGCCGGTCGAGCTTCGGGACGATGAGCGTATCGCCACGACGTACGGCCCAGAGCCTGATCGAGTTCGGGGCGTGCGCGATGGGTACCGGTCAGGCCGTGATCCATGTAGATGCGATCCGGGGCGCCCCCCAGTTCCATGAGCGCCCGCTGCTGGGCGGTCAGATCCTGTCTGTCGGTCGAGCACCGCACATAGCCAATCAGGGTCTCGGGCATATTTTCATGCTGCATGTTTAACCGCGATTTCCGCTGGCGCGATCTGCGACACACGTGGGCGAGCTGGCATGTGCAACGCGGCACGCCGCTACAGGTGCTGAAGGAATTGGGCGGGTGGGAAACGCTGGAGATGGTGCAGCGGTATGCACACCTGAGCGCGGATCATCTTGCGCAGTGGGTTGTGCCGCATACGAGCGAGACGGAACTGCACCTGGCAGCCGGCTAACTGTATTTTCACTGCACTGGGGGACATCGCTGAAAGCCTTATGAGGCTTGGCGCCCGGCTGGGATCGAACCAGCAATCCCTGCCTTCAGATGGCAGCAAATCTTGCAAATACTTTTCAGCATGTTCGCCAAATTGCGCGAACGTATTCTGCGTGCGCCCTCATCCAGCAGCATAATTCCAGCGATCACATGAACCAAATCGCGGGGACGCATTAAGCCACATATCATCTTCGCGACGCGCACCGATCTATTGTGATATCGGCCTACCTGCATTGATATGTATTTTTCGTTCCAAGCCACACCAAGCTATGAGGCTTTTTTGTCTATTAGTACGCTTGCAGACAACTAGGACGCTTTGCGCTCCACCTCGCCAGTCCTATAGCTCAAATCCAACAACGAACGAAATCATTAAGGGTCCTCACGTGACACAGCCCCGATTACCTAGTGCCGCATCGTTAAAAGAACGCCGCGAAAAAAATCCTGGTAACGGGGAATCCAATCCTTAATGGCTTGGTAGCGTTGCTGTTCGTTAAGCGGAGCGATCAAGTCACGGATATCGTTTATCGCAGCCACAGGTCCCCGACTATCGCGAAAAACGCGCCGATACAAGACGCTAACGTAATGGGTCCCGGTTCCGTATGGGCCGATGCCGATATGCATGGCAGCCCTTCTCTGAGCCCCCCGTAGCATGCCCAATACCTCATCGCGAGATATCCTGAAGTCCGGATTACTGTTTTGATCTGCGAGAGCAGTCTGTAATTCGCGCTCGCGATCAGTCCGCATGTCGCGCCCTTCAATGACCGTGGCGACTGAGTCTGTGGCAGCCCAATTCCGGATGACGGCTGGCTTTGTATCACTTGCCTTTCCGGAGAGTCGCGTATTCAAGTGCATAAGCAGAGTTTGCTGTTCGTCCGCAGGCATGGAACGCAGTTTGGTTTCGATCTCGGCGCGCGCTGCCTGCTGCTCCCAGCGTGGCAATTCGTTCACGATTTGCGTAATACCCCGGCTGATCGATGGAGAAAACGCAGGCAGAGCGACCACGGGTTGCAACGGTTGAGAAGACGAGCCGGCCACCGGAACTCCGGAATACTGAACAGGAAACTGCGGCATTTGAGCTTGTGACGGGGCAAAAGGCAACAACGGTGCCGAATTCGGGATCGGTTGCGCCTGCCCCAGAAGTGCTGGCGTTCTGGGGTGCAGAGATGATTACCTGCCTGTTTGGATTTGCTGAATCCCGCATGCCAGCTGAGACAAGGTCGAAGTGTCCGTCGGCGCGCGTCCTCAAATTGACGACGAGCGAGACAGTGCCATGAGTCGTTTCCAGCAGTTGCCCGTATTGCGCCCGCATGGCGCTTTGTGACGCGGGACTACCTAAGGCTAACGAACCGTTCTGGATGGCTGATATGACCGCTCCGGCCAGCGCGCGTTCACCAGCATCGCTAGAATTCCGGAATGCGTGGAGCTACGCGGTAGACGATCCGCTTACCATGCTGGGCTGAAGTGTTGACGGATGCGAGACAGGGGCGAGGCCCCCAAACTGAGCGGCGCTGGCACGCCGGCCAGAGGACGGCACAGAGTTGTTGTTGGTCTGCGAGGGGCTAATTCGGAATAGCTGTGCCACTGACCGGAAGGATTTCCAGAGATGCGTTGATTTGACATGTCGGTGATATTCGCAAAACTGCGCGCATTGGTAAAGACACTTACCAATACCAGCAAACATGCGTCATACATTGCATCAAAGCGAAAACAGGTTCTGCCGTGCGAAGCGCCAGGAGACACGGATCGGCACCCTTGGAATACCTCCGCGACGCGCACTGCATTTTCAGTGTGATAAATTTTGGCGCTAAGTGGATAGCCCTTGAGCATGTACGGCATCGAACTTTGTTGCACCCCTAGTGTCGTGAGTTAGAAATTCGTTTGATTAATCAGTTTTGCTGCCAGCTATGACGAAGTGCTGCTTGAAGATGAGTTCGGATTCGAGCAAACCGTCGTCAGCGACGATCACGGATTTTGCTTTATTGACCGGACCCGCCGATTAGGCCGCGTTCGTAGAGTCGGTTGAGCGCATCTCAATCGAAGCTCTTCCATGCTCGGTTGTGGTCATGCAGTGTCAAATAGAGAAGCGCGAGAGCGGCATCAACACGTGCGTCGTCGATCGATCTGGATGCGCCCGAACGCGGTGCGTCAAGCAGGCCTCCAGCCGATGCATTGCGTAGCGCCCACGCCACTTCGAGACAGTTTGCTGGGTAACCCGCAGTTTCGCCACGACCGTTCTGTTGTCGGTGCCCTCGGCACAGGCCAGCACGATCCGCGCTCGCAATGCCAACGCCTGCGCCGTCTTGCGGCGCGTCATCAGGGCCGTGAGCTGCTCGCGTTCCGCTTCGCTCAACACGAGTTCCGCCTTGGGTCTTCCGCTCATGGCCGCCTCTTCGTGTCCGTCGCACTCACTACACGGTACGACAGGCAGCAAATTGTTCAACGAATTTCTAACTCATTACACTAGGTTCTGTTCACATTCTCACGAGTAGTCCAAAGGCACAGGCAAGCGAAGCGAAGGCGAGATAGTTCCCTGCGCGATTGTCATAGCGAGTGGCGACGCGACGAAAATGTTTGATACGACTGAAAAAGCGTTCGACGATGTTCCGGGGCCGATACAGCACGCGGCTATAGCGACGCCTGATTTTCCGGTTCGAACGCAGCGGGATTACGGCCTTTGCATGCGTACTGCGGATACGCTCCACAAAGGCGTTCGAATCGTAGCCTTTGTCGGCAATGATCGCGCCGATGCGCAAATGCTCAACCAGTTCATTCGCGCACGAAATATCGGAAACTTGCCCTTCGGTGGCCATCAACCGCAGAGGGCGGCCAGCGTCATCGACGGTCAGGTGCAACCTGGTGGTCAGTCCACCTCGCGAGCGCGTGCGGTCCGTTTTTTTTCGAGCGCCGGACGAGTGCTGGTGCGCGCGCACGATGGTCGAATCGATCAGCACATGCCTGATCCCGGTTTCGTCAGCTACTGCGTGTATCACGCGTTCCCACGCACCCTTGCGACGCCACCTGGAAAACGCATGTACACCTTGTGCCATCGGCCGAATGCCTTCGGCAACCGGTCCGGCCGATCCAGAGGACAGCCTCGACAAACCAGCAATTGTCGGTCGCCGTTCGTCCTGGATCGCCTTCTTTGCCCGGCAAGACAGATTCGATTCGTGCCCCTACTTCATCGCTCATTAACGCTCGAATCATCTTGGCCCACTCGCGCAAAAGACAAGATGTAGACATATTTCATTGAATGTAAACAGGCCATAGTCGTCGGCTTCCATTGCTGTGATACCTAATCTACCCGTCGAAGTTCAAGGTTTCCGGAGAGGCTCCGCGACGGCTTGGGCGGGTCATATCGTGACACGGGCGTGACAGCCCTCGCCGCTGGAAGACTTCGAGGAGTGGGCATCGAGGACGTGGCATGAACGCGTCGGCGTATACAATGCGGCAGCACCTGATTTTTACAGCCTGACCTACCCGCAACGCATCCGTCAGTGCATTGATTGAACGCATTTTTTCCTACGCCTTGTACCGCGATCCGATCCAACCCATGCCGACTCCGACCCGGGCCTTCCTTCTCGGCCCGCTCCTGAAAGGCGTTTCACGCTCCTTCTATCTGACGCTGCGCGTGCTGCCCGCCGGCATGCGCGATCCGATCGGCCTTGCCTATCTGCTCGCGCGCGCGGCCGACACGATTGCCGACACCTCGCTGATTCCGCCCGAACAACGCCTCGTATTAGTGCTCGCACTGCGCGAGCAGGTGAATGGCGTGGCTGTCGATAGCGCGCCGTTTCAGCGCATCGCTGCCGAAGTCGCGGGCCAGCAGGTGCAATCGGATGAAAAAGTACTGCTCGAATCGCTGGGCCCCGCGCTCGACGTGTTGTCGCAACTGGGCGAATCCGACCGCAAGGCCGTGCGGGAAATCGTTTCGACGCTGACGGAAGGCATGGAATTCGATCTGCGCACGTTCCCCGACGAACGCGCCGGCCAGATCGCGGCGCTGCGCGTATACGGCGAACTCGATCGCTATACGTATCTGGTTGCCGGCTGCGTCGGCGAATTCTGGACCACGATGACTTACGCGCATATGCCGGGCACGCTGAAAGAGCTGCCCGATACGATGACGCAACTCGGCGTGCGTTTCGGCAAGGCCTTACAGATGACCAACGTGCTGCGCGATTGCGGCAAGGACTTGCGCATTGGCCGCTGTTATCTGCCACAGAACATGCTGGAGCGTCACGGCCTGAGCGCAGAGGAACTGCTGGAGCCGGCCAATTCGATGCGCGCGCGGCCGTTGCTCGTCGAGCTTCTGCGCAAGGCGATCGAGCACTATCGTGCGTCGCTCGACTACACGCTCGCGATTCCGGCCCATGCGGTACGCTTGCGGCTCGCGTGCTTGTGGCCGATTCTGATCGGCCTCGACACTCTCGTGCTGCTCGCGGATAACGACGCATGGCTCGATCCTGCGAAGGTATCGAAAGTCACGCGTCATGCGGTATATCGGATCATCGCGTCGTCGCTGCTGCTGGTGCCCTCGAATGCGCTGGTGCGCAATGCGATCGAGAAACGCATCAGGCGGATCGAAGCACGGTTGTAAGCGTTTCACATAGGGGCTGCGCGCGGGGCGAACGGACATTCGATTCGCATTGCATCGAGTCGGTCAAAATGGAACAGGGTGCATCGGCCCCGGCAAAAATTGGCAATACGCGTTATTTCACTGCAAATCGCGGCGGAGTACTACCCGATTTAATTGGGATCATGAAATAAGCAGATAATCGGGAAAGCCCTAGGACCGTGCGCTCGCGCTTCGCGTTAGTCTCTTCCAAAAGAGGAGGCGACCCATGCGACAGGCGTTCAACATTGCCTTGGTGCTTTTGCTTGGCTATCTGATGGCAGATAGGGCGTTGATGCGTGCTCAGGCCGGCGAGGTTGGGACGATTACGTGCCACCAGGGCGCGGCGCTCGTCAAATCGGACGCTGTGAAGAAGGGCTTTGGAGAAGCCGGGGCCAGCGCGCAGAGCGAGAGCTTTCTGTCGAGCTGCCTCGTGACCGGACGCGGTCAGGTCGGCGATCTGATCGCGCGCGACTGAGCGGCTGATAGCGTTGCCGGGTATTCGGCGCGACGCACGCAGAGCGCCGTGAAAAAGCGCCCAGACCGTGAAGGTCCGGGCTAAGTCATCGGAAGCCCGATGACGGAGGTAACGGTTACATACAGGACAAAACTGGCCCGCGTCCGGGTATCACCGGACGCGGGCCAGTTTTTTTAACGACTTGCGTTGCTTACTGACCGAAGTAGACCGACTTCGGGCCAGTCGCCGGAGCCACACGGCCTGATTGCGACGAACCGCTGGTCACACCGCCGAAACCGCTTGCCGCGGCTTGGCTCACGCCGTTTTGCGCATTGATGCGAGCTTCAGCGGCCTGGATGTTGGCCGGGTACTGCGGGTCGGCGAGACCGGGTTGATAGCCGGCCTTTTCCAGTTGAACCAGTTCGGCGCGTACCTGGGCGCGGGTCACGGGCTGGTTGGTTTGCGCAAACGAAGCGACAGGAGCGGCGATTGCGACGGCAATGACAACGGCTTGAATGAGCGATTTCATGATACTTACCTCCAGTTTTGGGTTTTGTCGTGCTGCGAACGTTGTTGTTCGTAGTCAGTGATTGCATTGTAATTTCGATAATTGGAGAGAGTAATAGGTCATCCGTTGAATGTTTATTGCTAATTTTGAGATAAAGCTGCGGAACCTTTAAGGGTTAACGCGTGCTTATGCGGTTCGCGTGAGCCGCGAGCTGCGATCCGAAGAGACATGGGTCAATGCTCCGAGCCGATGCTATTTCGGAGAAACGGGGCGGGTTTGATCGGTATTGGCCCTTGCATCTTTCGATGGCGCGCCCGTCGTTTTGCGGACCGATTGCGAAAGACGCGTGAATGCGTCGCTCGTGCGCGCATCGCGCTGGTCCCGCGCTGCGTAGAAATCCTTGCTGAGCCATTGCCCGAAGCTCGTCATTAGCGAGCCCAACGTGCTTTTGAAGCGTACCCACGCGTTGCCGGCGTTCGCGAGTTGCGCTGCCGATGCCACCGCGTTCGCGCTAAGCCGGTCCAGTTCCTCGTGCAGGTAATCGGCGAAATAATGCAGTCCGTGCTGATTGCCGTTCGACGATTTGCGTTCGAGTTCCACATGCTCGGCAATCAGCAATTGATTGCTCACGCGGATAAAAGCCGGTGTATCGGTACGCGCGACATCGGTGCCGCCCATTGCTTCGCCCACACTCGATGCTTTCTGCGTGCGTAGCCCAAGCGGCGCGAGTTTCCATTTGTCGCACAGGTATTTCAGCAGGCTGCAATGGTCGAACTGCGTGTGACACACGCCGGCCTTGCACCACGGCGACACGAGAATCGCGGGCACGCGCACGCCGAGCCGGGTGAAGTCGAAACTCGCGGTGTGGTCGTCCGGCGCGGTGGCGTTTGAGGGCGGCGACACATGGTCGTAGAAGCCGCCATGTTCGTCGTACAGGATCACTAACAACGTGCGTTCCCACAGCGCCTGATTCGAGCGCAGCGCATTGTAGGTATCGGCGATCAACTTCTCCGCTTTCATGATGTTGTGCGGCGGATGATCGTCGTTCTGCGCTTCGCCGAAGTACTTCGGCTCGATCAGCACGAATTGCGGAAACGCGTCGGCGGGGCCGGCTGCGTCGTGAAAGAACGTCTCGAAGAGATGATAGTTCGCGAGGTTCGCGGCGTGCCGCTGGTTCTTCAAGAGCAGCGATGCGGGAAAGTCGTAGAAATAGACTTTCCATGTTTTTTGCGCCGCATTCAGCCGATCGAAAATCGTGTCCTGGCTCTGCTCGGTGTACCAGTGCGGATTGAGCGCATCGAGTCCCGATGGCATGGCCACCTGACCCATCGACGTGCCGGTCAACGCGAAGAAGCGATTCGGCCACGTGGGCCCCGGCAGCGATGAGAACCACCGGTCGCAGACGGTGAACTGCTTGCCGAGCGTATGGAGCGCGGGCAGAAAACCGAGCGGGTAATAGCCCATCACGTCCTGGCGCGCGGCGAGGCTGCTCTTCGGATAGTCCTTCACGAAGCGGCGCACGAAGCCGCTGTTGTCCGCGGCAATCTGCTCCATTACGGCCTCGTGCTCGTGATTCGGATCGTGCTTCATTTGCCGCTCGCGCGTGGCGCGAGGGTGGAACGTGTGGCCCTGGCCGTCGGCATTCGATTTCGTGGCGGCGTTGCGCACGCCGTCGAGTCCGTCATGCACGGCGTCGAGGCAACCGAGCATCTGATCGAACGAGTGGTTCTCCATCAGCAGGAGAACCACATGTTCGATCGGATCGTTCTGCGCGCTGTGCTGGACGTCACTCATTTTTTATCGCTCCAGGTGAGACAGAGTTGGGTGGTTGGGTGCGGTTGCGGCGCTGCCAACTTAGCGCAAAACGTCTGGTCGCGAAAGAGCCCGGCTAAAACGGAAACGCGTGAGTGGCGGGGGCGACCCATCGCGCATGATCGGCGCAGCGAAGTCGAGCGAGATCGATTCGGAAGATATAGAAGCAAAAATGCCGTTCGGCCAAAGACCGAACGGCATTCGTGATGAATCGGGAAACGATTGGTACCGCTTTTCGCGCCGGATTCGAAACGGCGCGGCGATTACGCTGCGCTTAAACCGAAGTCGGCCGCCATTTCAGCAGGCGGTTCTCGATCGCGGTCAACAGATAGTCCGCTGCCAGCGCGACCACGGCCAGCACGATCATTGCCGCAAACACGCCGCTTGCGTTGAACGCGCCTTGCGCCGTCGAGATCAACAGACCGATGCCTTGTTTCGAGCCGAGAAACTCGCCGACCACAGCGCCAACCAGCGCAAAGCCGAAGCTCACATGCAGGCTGGCGAGAATCCAGCTGAGCGCCGACGGAATTACGACCGAGGTCGTCACCTGGCGGCGCGACGCGCCGAGAATCTGCGCATTCGCGATCATGTAGCGGTCTGCTTCGCGCACGCCCTGGAATGCATTGGCGAATACGACGAAGAACACCATCACGACGGCGAGCGCCACTTTCGACGCCATACCGAGCCCGAGTGCAATGACGAACACCGAGCCGAGCACGACGCGCGGAATCGAGTTGGCGATCTTGATGTAGAGGCTGAATACGTCCGAGAGCAGCTTGTTGCGGCCGAGCACGATGCCGCAGAAGATGCCGCCGACCGAGCCGATAATGAAGCCGAGCCCGGTTTCTTCGAGCGTGACCCATACCTGCGTAAGCAGCGGACCTTGCGACGTGCCGTTCACGAACCAGTCGACGATCTGCTCGAAAATCGCGCTCGGCATCGAGAAGAAGAACGGGTCGATCCACTTCAGGCGCGCGGACAGTTCCCAGCCGCCGAGCACGACCACGAGTACGAGAATGCGCAGCGAGACGACGAGTACATGGCGCTGGCGGATTTTCTTTTGCGCAATGCGTTCGACCTGAGCGAGCGATGCGGCGTCGATGCCGGACGGCATCATCTGTTGAGAGGGCGTGGACATGGTTGCCGTTCCTTGATTAACCGATTTGCACTTCTTCGCGCAGGTCGTGCCAGATGTCGCGCGAAATCTCGATGAAGCGCGAGTCGTAGCGAATCTCCGAGGTGACGCGCGGGCGCGGCAGATCGATTTCGTAGACTTTCTTCAGCGTCGCGGGGCGCGCGGTCAACACGAACACGCGGTCGGCGAGCGCAATCGCTTCTTCGAGGTCGTGCGTGACGAATACCACCGAGCCGACGCCGCCCCACAATTGCAGCAGTTCGTCCTGCATCAGCGTGCGCGTCTGCATGTCGAGCGCCGAAAACGGCTCGTCCATCAACAGGATTTCCGGCTTGTTGATGAAGGTCTGCGCAAGCGCGACGCGCTTGCGCATGCCGCCGGACAGTTGATGCGGATAGTGCTTGCCGAACTTGTCGAGGCCCACGCGGCGCAGCCATTCGTTCGCTTCGTCGTAGGCGGCGGATTTCGAGCGGCCACGATAGAGCGGACCGGCCGCGACGTTGTCGAGCACCGAGCGCCACGGAAACACCGCATCGGCCTGAAAGACGAAGCCGATGCGCGGATCGATGCCGTCCACCGGCGCGCCCATCACGCGCACTTCGCCGGTGGTGGGTTTCAGCAGACCGGTAATCATGCTCAGCGTGGTGGACTTGCCGCAGCCGGTCGGGCCGACCACCGCGACGAATTCGCCGCGTGCCACCGACATGCTGAAATCGCGCAACGCGATGGTTGCCTTGCCGTCCGGTGAAATGAAACGGCACGACACGTTGCGCATTTCAATTGCTGGCGTATCGCGTGACATAGGTTGATTCATCGGCGGAGCCTCGCAGTTCTCTGGATATGAAAGAAGCGTTACTTCGACGCGGTCTTGACCGGCGCCGATACGTATTCGTTGGTGTAGGTCTTGGCGAGATCGATGTGCTTGCCCTTCACCGACGGATTGAATGCCGACAGTACTTTCAGCACCGTGTCCGGGCCGTCGGCCGGCATCTTGCCGTCCTTCGTGAACATCGGCAGCGAGGCCTTCAGCGCGTTGACGTACAGGTCCTTGTTGTTGCCGTAGTAGTCTTTCGGCATTTGCGCGGCGATATCTTCCGCGCTATGCGTCGAAATGAAGTTGAGCGTCTTCACGAAGGCATGCGCGAGCTTCGCGGCCTCGTCCTTGTGCGATTCCGCCCATGCGCGCTGCACGTAGAAGCTCGATGCGGGGTACGTGCCGCCGAGCGCGGCGCGCGTGCCGTCGAGCGTGCGCATGTCGACGAGAACCTTGGCGTCGCCGGTCTTCAGCAATTGCGAAACGGTCGGCTCGGTGGTCATGCCCGCGTCGATGCGGTTCTGCTTGATCGCCGCGATAAAGCTGTTGTCGGCGCCGACCGGCAGTAGCGTGTATTGCGTGGCCGGTACGCCCGCGCGTTGCGCGAGGTACTGCGTGAGGAAGCTCGTCGACGAGCCGAGGCCGGTCACGCCGAGCGTTTTGCCTTTCGTGTCGGCCATGCTCTTAAGGGTATCGGCTGCTTTCGTCGAAACCATTTCCACTTCGCCGGGCACCTGGCCGAACACGACCAGCGCCTGAATTTCCTTGCCCTTGCTTTGCAGATCGATCGTGTGATCGTAGAAGCCCACGACACCTTGCACCGCGCCCGCGAGCAGTTCGTTTTCCGCGTCGACGCCGGCCGGTTGCGAGAGGATCTCGACGTCGAGCCCTTCGTCCTTGAAGTAGCCGAGCTGTTCGGTCAGCTTGGCCGGCAGATAGATGATCTTGGTGGCACCGCCCACCATGATCGTGATCTTTTCGGCGTGAGCGGCGGCCGAAGCGGCGGCAAGGGCGAAAGCAACACCTGACACGGCGGCAATCTGGCGCAAGGTACGCATGAAGCAGTCTCCTTAACTAAGTGTGGTCGCCGCAGCCTGATAAGCGGCGCTTTTCTGGGTGAATGGCGGCGATTATAAAAATGCGAAACCTTCTGCGAGCTTTCGGGAGGGAGCGCGAAACATGGGTGTTAACCCGAAAATGCACCGAAAATAAGCCGAAAATGCGCCGGGAATGTGCTGAAAACGAGCCGCGCTTAAGCCGCAAGCGAGCCGCAATCAGCCCGCCACTGCGCGACGCGCTTGACCGGCGTCGACAGCGGACAGGGGACGTATGGCGCAAATCCCACAGGAAGCGCGCAACCCCCCTGTTTTACGGCACAATCGACGGCCTGACTTTTGCCGTTGCCGCCATGAAGCTGCTGCTCATCGAAGACAATCCCACGCTTGCGCACTGGCTCGCGAAGATGCTGGAGCAGGAGGCATTCGCGCTCGATGCCGTGCAGGACGGCGACGAGGCCGACCGTCTGCTGCGCACGAATCACTACGATGTGATTCTGCTCGACCTGAATTTGCCGAAGCTCTCGGGCAAGAACGTGCTGCGCCGTTTGCGTCAGCGTGGCGATGCGACGCCGGTGCTGATCCTGACCGCGAGCGGCTCGATCGACGAAAAAGTGGAACTGCTCGGCGCCGGCGCGGACGATTACCTCGTCAAGCCC
>Ga0153951_1000622_pt1 | contig 12951 bp, 12 predicted proteins | sample TSNJ035MetaG_FD_102278 | JGI IMG/M metagenome (GOLD analysis project Ga0153951, IMG submission 102278) | Attine ant fungus gardens microbial communities from New Jersey, USA - TSNJ035 MetaG | ecosystem: Host-associated > Fungi > Mycelium > Unclassified | place: USA: New Jersey, Wharton State...
AGCCCTCGAGCTACCCGTGCTGGCGGATGACTCCGGACTGATGGTGGATGCCCTGGGCGGCAAGCCAGGGGTCTTTTCAGCCCGCTATGCCGGTTCAGGGCACAACGATGCAGCCAACAATGCTAAATTAGTCGCCGAATTAGGTGATGTACCCGCAGCAGATCGGACCGCGACGTTCCATACGACTTTGGTGTTTGCGAAGCCAAATCAACCGGAGAAGGACTTGGTGGTTGAAGGGGACTTACCGGGCATGATTGTCGGTGTGCCTCGGGGCCAAGATGGCTTCGGCTACGATCCGTATTTCTATGTGCCGGACCAAGACAAAACGCTGGCAGAAATGACCACCGAGGAAAAGAATGCGATTAGTCATCGCGGTCGCGCCATTAAAGCGTTGACTGACGTGTGGCGCGCGTGGTATCAGGAGGATTAAGATGCAAATTTTAGCAGTTAGTGATACCCATGGGGACGCCGCAATTCTACAAAGGTTACTCGACCGGCATCCCAATTTAGACGGTTACTTTTACGCAGGCGATTCCGAACTTGCAGCGAACAATCCGCTGTTTGCGACCTATCATGCCGTGGCCGGGAACATGGATTTTGATCCGGACTTTCCGTTGACTGTCACTGAAACCATTGATGGCGTAACGGTCTTCATGACGCATGGTCATCGGTATGGGGTCAATTTTGGCCTGGGTGACTTGGTCGCGGCGGGGCAAGACGCGCATGCTAATATCATTTTGTTTGGCCACACCCACCAGTTGGGCGTCGAAATGCATGATGGGATGCTGGTGTTGAATCCCGGCAGTATTAGCCAACCGCGGGGGGCTTTTGCCCACTTAGGCGGTACGTATGCCTTGATTACGGCCACACCCACCGCATTTGACGTCAGTTACCGCACGCGTGATGGCCAAACCGCGGATTTAGATCGGCATTTTGATCGCGATTAAAGCCAAAGACTTGTGAACAAACAAAAAGAGGTGCTACCAAAAAATTTTGGTGGCACCTCTTTTAATGCTTGAATCACGCTTTACATAAAGAAGCCTTTGTAAGTGGCAACGCCAGCAATCCCAGCGAGAATTGGGGCGAGAACTGGCACCCATGCGTAACCCCAATCGGAGCTACCCTTGTGCTTCAGTGGGAACAACCAGTGGACCAAACGGGGACCTAAGTCACGCGCTGGGTTCAAACCAGGACCAGTTGGGCCGCCAAGTGAAGCGACCAGTGTTGCCACCAAGAAACCTAAGCCCATGTGAGCGGTCCCTAAGTTATTTTGGAAGAATGGGGCCTTGGTGATGCCCAAAGCCGCTAAGAATAAAATATAAGAGCCTAAAAATTCGTTGATAAAACCGTTGAGCTTGCTCTTGGATGCATTGATGGTTGAGAAGGTCCCTAAGATATGTTGTGGATCTTCAGTGATGTCGTAGTGAGGCTTGTAGGCTGCCACGACGAGCAATTGGCCAACAATGGCACCGGCCATTTGCACGGCGATGTATGGCAGCACTTCGTTCCAAGGGAACATGCCAGACACGGCCAACCCGATTGTGAAGGCAGGATTGATGTGGTTCCCAGAAATTGAGCCGAACATCATGGCTGGAATCATGACCCCAGCACCATAACCAACGGCAATTAACATCCAGTCAGAGCCATTACCTTTTGTTCCTTTTAAATCGACGTTAGCCACGGAGCCGTTCCCCAAGATGACTAACAGCGCTGTGCCGATGAATTCGGCCATCAAGCGCGTCCCTAATGCGTATGTCATAACTCTCCTCCAAAAATTTTAATAGTGAACACATGATTACAATCATACCAACTTTTTGCAACGGAGTAAACATGCTTTCAGAAAGGCGCCAGCCAAAACGTTGGTCGGTTGCATTTGTGAACGGTTACAATTGTATTGTACACGATTTAAATGTTTTGTCGACTGCTTTATTCTGAGATAAATAATTGCTTAAGCTTCCGGCCCAGCTTGTCTTTTAGCCGCCGGGCTTGCTATGATGAGGGAGGAACAAATAGGAAAGGTGTGGCAAGATGATCAGTAAAGCCATCAACGCAATGCTTAAAGAACAAGAGCAACATTTCCTCATCCCTGGTGAAATGGTCGCCAGTGTCAACGAGGATAATGCGCTCGCCCACGCTTTCTTGGTGTTGACCAAGGTGCGCTACTCAAAAATTCCTGTTCTTGATAAAGATTCGAAATTTAAAGGGCTCTTATCCATGCCGATGATTACCGATACCATGCTGGGGTTAGAACAACTCAGCCTGGCCCCCCTGGACGAACTGTGCGTCAAAGATGTGATGGAAACCGATGTCCAAACCATCGAAAATCCTTATGATGCCGAGTTGGTCATGCATTTGCTGGTCGACTTGCCTTTTATTCCGGTAGTTGCTAGTACCGGGGAGTTCACGGGGATTGTCACCCGGCGGGAGTTTATGAAAGCCTTGAACCACATCAGTCATAATTTGGAGAATGAATACGATATTACCCCTAAAGCCTAAAAAAGCGTGTGCGCTCGCCAAATTGACGAGCACACACGCTTTTTTTAATTCTCGGGGCGATCCAGGAAAATGGTTGCCAGGATCCCGACGATGGCACTGATGAGGACAATCAAGGTAGTCACGACTGCCGATCCACTCCAATATGGCACGAGGCCAGTTTGAATCAGGATAACGACCGCCGCCAGCACAATACCGATGACGGCGTAATACACCAGCGCTTCAAAATGTTTCAAGAGATAGCCCATTAATTTGGCGACGGCAATCAAGCCAACAATGGCCCCAATCATGAAAGGAATTAAGAGGGCCGCGGTGCCCATGGCTTGAACAAAACTGGCCATGTCGCCCTGCAGTAGGGCGCGAGCCCCAGTTCCCAGTTGGGAGACGGCGTTGTAGACCGTCCCGTACTGATCAATCACCATCAGCATGACTGAACCAGAAATACCAGGGATGGCCATCAAAGAGGCCGAGAAAATCCCGGCAAAGCCCATCGTCAGCCAATCACCGCCAGAGTTTAAGGCGTGTAAAGCAATCATATTCTCAGGGTTGGTGCCGCCGAGTTTGGCCAGCCCATAAATGGCGACAAAACCAGCGACACTGAGGAGCAGATACCACCAGCGAAAGGGTATCGTGCGCACCTTGCGCAGGATGAACGGCCCGATGCCTAAGACAAGCCCAATGAAGAAGCCATAGCTTGGAATCGGGAAACTGGTGGTGAGGGCCAACACGGCTTTGGTCGAAACCAGAATGCCGATGACTGCCCCCAAACCAATCGGCCACAAGAATCGAATACTGGCGCGTGGCTGGGCACGGAAATGGTTGACAGCGTCTAAGAGTTTATCATAGAGGCCGACCACAACAGCGAAAATGCTGCCGGATAGACCAGGGATGACCAGTGCGAGTCCGATGATGATGCCTTTAACAAAATTGATCAAAGATAATGCCTCCGTTGTGTGAGTTAGGGGGTCGTTAAGGTTAATCGCGGTGTCGGTAAATCGATACCGGCTTGATGGAGCGCCGCCAGATAGGCCGCTAAGAATTCACGTTGCAGGCGCACTTGCTCGCCATTTTGCGCAAACAGTTGCACTTGGTAGCTAAAACTACCATCTTGGTTCTCGCTCATGCCAAGAATTTCCGGTGGTGAGACGATGGTATCGTATTTCGGCGTCAAATCGGCGTTCACCTGGCTAATGACGGTTTTGACTTTGGTGAGATCCGTTGTCGGGAAAACCGGTAATTTGATTAGGACGAGCATGTTGTTGCGCGAGCGGTTGCTGACGATACCGATATTGCGGTTGGGAATGTAGTTTTGGGTGCCATCGGTACTTTCGACAATCGTAGTGCGCAGGCCGACGGAACTGATGGTGCCCGTAATTGTCCCAATTTGGACGCTGTCGCCAACGTCAAACTGACCTTCTAACAAAATGAAGAAGCCGGTCACAACATCGTTGACGAAGCCTTGTGCGCCCAAGCCCAGGGCTAAGCCTAAGATCCCAGCCCCAGTGAGTAAAGTGCCCACAGGGACGCCGAGGACAGACAAGACGGCGTACAGGTAGAAGAATAAGACGAAATATTTAAAGGCATTGTCTGATAAGGTCTGAATCGTTTCGACCCGATTACCCGACATGAGGCGCTTGCCCTGATAGGATTTGAAGCCATGGCGGATGGCCGCTCGCCCGACTCGGTTAATCAGCCAAAAAAGTAAGCTAAAGAACAAAATTTCGACGATTTTCGAGACGGTGGTGGCCAGGATACTGTCCCAATTGATTTGTTGGAAATAGCGTAAAAGTAAGTTGGTTTGCCGATTAATCTGCTTGGCAGTTTGATCGGATAAGTCTGCGAGTACTAACATAGTTATTCCTCCTCACGCTTGTTTTAGTCTAACAAAGTCCATTGCCAAAGCCTAGTCTTGGCCATGATTTTACTGGGATTAAAATTGAACCTACTCCTGAATGATGTTATGCTAAAAACAAGATAGACGGTAAGGAGGGAAAGCGATGTCAGCTGGTCAAGTTGCTGGATTAATCGCAGCAATCGCATTTTTAATTATTGCTTTAGGTTTGTTTATCTTTGTTCTTCGGGTGGCAGCCGTCACCAAGGAAGTCAAAGCGACAGTCGCCGAAGTCAACCAGACTTTGGGAATTGTTAATAGTGAGGTCGGTGTCTTAACCCATGAAGTGGAAGGCTTGTTGGTGAAATCCAATACGCTGCTTGATGACGTTAATGGCAAGGTCGCCGCGATTGATCCGGTCTTTACCGCGATTGGGGAGCTTGGTGAGAGCGTGTCTGACTTGAATACGTCAACGCGCAACCTGACCAGCCGCGTCTCCAGTGGCATCCAAAATACCGCCAAAGCAACGGTGATTACACGTGTGGGTCAAAAAGCTTTTTCAATGTTTTCAAAACAAAATAAATCCGCTAAATAATTGGAGGGAAAAAGCATGGCAAAAAAAGGACATTTCTTCTTAGGTTTTCTGATTGGTGGCGCAAGCGCCTTAGCCGCCACTTATCTGCTCACGCCACAAACGAGTGACGAACTGAAGCAACAATTTAAGCGGCGGAAGGATCAGCTCGCTGACCGCGCGGCAGATTATTATGATTTTGCCCGTGAAGTGAGTGCCGATTGGAAAGATGTTGCCACCGATGCCGTTTCTGGGATTAAAGATAAAATTGCCCCAGCCACGGAAGGCGATCTCAGTGATTTTGATGACCAGACCGCAGCCTTGCGGGATGAACTCACCCAAACCCCTGAAGTAGCTGCCAATGATGCCTTCGATGACATCGTGCTTGACGGCAAGAGTGCTTTTGCACAGGCTAAAGACGACGAACCACCTGTCGCTGATGAAGACAAGCCCGGCGACGTCGAAGAACCAAAAGATCAACCTGAACCCGATGCACCAAAAGACGCTGAATAGGGTGCAAAACAAGCTGTGACAAAAGACGCTTTGAGAATGAGGATTAACAGGGAGTGGCGATAAAGCCTGAACTTAGGCTTTGAGTCACTCCCAGTTAACCGGAATTCTCAGTCTTTGGGAACGCGAATAAGCTATCTTGTTAATTAGAAAAAGGCTGTGCCAAAACATCGTTTTGGCACAGCCTTTTTTGTTTTAGTTAAAAATCGTGAAATCTTTGCTGGTGTGGGTAAATGGTTCGGAACCTGTTTCGGTGACGTGGACACAGTCTTCAATCCGGACACCGGCAACGCCAGGAATATAAATCCCAGGTTCAATGGAGAAGCACATGCCGGGTTGAATTTCCATGTCATTGCCTTCCATGATGGATGGGTATTCGTGGGTACTGGTCCCAATCCCATGGCCAAGCCGGTGGTTGAAGTATTCGCCATAGCCGGCCTTGGTAATCACGTCGCGGGCAATCTTATCCAGAGCAGCCGCGGTAATCCCAGGCTTAATGGCTGCTTGAGCGGTCAATTGTGCCTCAAGACAGACTTCATAGATTTCTTTTGACTTCGCATCGACTTGGCCAAAAGCAACCGTCCGAGTCGCATCAGACATGTATCCTTTGTTGTTCGTTCCCAAGTCAAACAGAATCAGTTCGCCGGGTTTGAGGGCAGTTTTTTCCGGACCACCATGAGGGTTAGCGGCATCTTGGCCGGCTTGCACGATGGTATCAAAACTCATGTGCATGACGCCTTGTTTCATCATGGCGTATTCAATTTCGGCGACGACTTCTTGTTCAGTGACGCCAGCCTTGATGGCCGCAAAGCCTGCTGCAAAGGCGGCATCTGCTTGTTGGCCGGCTTCGACCATCAATGCGATTTCGTCGTCGGTCTTGAATAATTTCTGACCTTCAATGAAGCGAGAAGCATCCGCTGGGAAGGTGGCCTGTGGGAACTGGCTCAACAGGGCTTCATAGCGGACAACAGGTAAATCGTCTTTTTCAATCCCAAAACGAACGGGGTTTGCCGTGACGGCTTTAATATGGTCACCAATCAGTTGGAAGGGATTCTCATGATCCAGATAGCCAAAGACATCATAAGACCAACCTGCAAGTTTAACCGCTTCAATTGACAAAGCAGGAACGAACAGGAATGGTTCGTGATCAGGGAAGGCTACCAGAGCGGTCACCCGTTCTTCAGGGTCACTGTAGAAACCAGTGAAGTAATTAATGTCGACTGGGTTGCTAATGAACCCTAAATCCAGTTGTTGTTCGTTCAACCATTGTTGAAGTGCTTGTAGGTGTTGATTCATAGACAATTCCTCCCGTATTCCGTTCCTCATTTACAGAAAATGCGCCTTTTCAGGAAACGGTCCTGAAAATGAGGGAACAATTAAAATTACATCCCAAAGTATAACACATCTACGTTGGCACGGCTTTCTGAAAACATTGATGAAAATTTCATGGAAAAATTCAGTAAAACGCTTGCATTGCTGTTTTTCATGTGTTATTCTGTTGTGAAAGTCGAAATCCGTCGATTATGAAAAAAGATATAAAGGAGTACAGAATTTTGGATAAGCCAACCATTACCATTTACGATGTTGCCCGTGAAGCCAGTGTCTCAATGGCCACTGTGTCTCGGGTTGTCAACGGGAACCCTAACGTTAAACCTGCCACCCGTAAGAAGGTCCTTGAAGTGATTGATCGCCTCGATTATCGGCCCAATGCCGTTGCCCGGGGATTAGCCAGCAAGAAGACCACGACTGTCGGGGTGATTATCCCTGATGTCACGAACATGTTCTTCTCCAGCTTGGCCCGTGGGATTGATGACGTGGCCACGATGTATAAGTACAATATCATTTTGGCCAACTCAGATGAAAACAGCCAAAAAGAAGTGCAAGTGCTCAATACCTTGCTCGCCAAGCAAGTCGATGGGCTCATTTACATGGGTCACGTGATTACAGATGAGGTCCGGGCCGAATTTTCTCGGAGCAAGACCCCAATCGTTCTGGCGGGTTCCATTGATCCCGACGAACAAGTTGGCAGCGTCAATATTGACTACGTTGAAGCCGTTAAAGCCGCAACCACCCAATTGATTCAAGACGGCAATAAGCAAGTGGCTCTGGTCACCGGTTCATTGAAGCAACCGATTAACGGTGAGTTCCGGCTCAAGGGTTACAAGGCAGCGCTCAATGAAGCCGGCCTGGCTTACGATGACTCATTGGTTTTTGAGACTGAATACAGTTATAACGCTGGGTTGAAGACCTTTAAGCAATTACAAAAAGCGGGTGCCACTGCCGCTGTTGTCGGGGATGATGAACTGGCTGTCGGGATTTTGGATGGGGCCATTGATGCTGGCGTTTCTGTGCCCGATCAGTTCGAATTGATCACTAGCAACAACACGAAGCTGACGGAAATGGCGCGGCCACAAATCACGTCAATTGATCAACCGTTATATGATATTGGCGCGGTTGCCATGCGTTTATTGACCAAGATGATGAACAAAGAAGACATTGATGCCAAGACCATCATGCTCGGCTTTGATATCACCAAGCGTCACACCACCAAATAATAAAAAAATCGCACCCAGCAGACGCTGGATGCGATTTTTTTATTGGCCAGTCGTTGTATTGGTGATGGCGTCGGCATTGTTGAAGGTTGGCAGGCCATAGTTATTGGCTTCCCCAGCAAAATGATCCCAGAACAGTTTGTAATTGGCTTTCGTGCCGCCAATCCCAAAGTCCTCGACGGTTCCACTTGGTTCCCAGTTATTATACAGGCTGGTGGTGGTGGTGCCGTTGACGGTATAGGGCTGACCGTCAATGTTTACGGTCGAATTCTTCATCCCTGTGTCCGCATTGACGGTGACTGATTTGACATCGTCTGGGCGGGCCATGGTTTGTTTGAGCTTGAATTGTTGCGGAATTTCATCGTAAATCCCATTGGCTAACTTGGCCCAGTAAGCTTCGTTAAGGTCAGAAGCATTTTCGGGCAATTGATAACTATGCCCGTCGCTGTTGTCATAACCCATCCAACTGGCCAGGGTCAAACCTGGTGTGCTCCCAATGAACCAGATGTCACGGAAATCATTGGTCGTCCCGGTCTTACCAATGAGGTTGTCAGAGTCAAAGTTCAATTGGTAGCCTAACTGTGACGCAGTCCCGGTCTTGATGACATCGCGTAACAGGTTGTGCATGATGTAGCTGGTGCTCTTGGAGAAGACCCGAGTGCTCTTTGTCTTATGTTGATAAATCACAGTCCCAGCTGGATCCACAATCTGATCGATCACAAAAGCATCCGTATGGGTGCCACCGCGAGCAAACGTCGAAAAGGCACTGGCTTGTTCTTGCACGGAGACCCCATAGTCGGTCCCACCTAAGGCAAGCCCGAGCTGACTATAATCATTCGCGGTTAAGGTCGTAATGCCCATCTTGTCCATATAAGATTTGACGTTAACCTTCTTTTGCAATTCATTGTAGAGGTTAACGGTCGGAATATTATACGATTGCGAGAGCGCTTCTGAAACAGGCATGAAACGATTTTGAATCTCGCCGCCAAAGTCAGTCACACTGTAATTGTTTGGAAAATGGGTCTTGAAATCAGCCAGCATGGTTTTGGTCCCAATCAGCTGGTTTTCAACGGCGGGCGCATACACGAGCATGGGCTTAATCGTCGACCCAGGGGACCGCAGGGTATAGATGTGATTCAGGACCCCTGAGACCCCACCAACAAAGCCGACAATCGCACCGGTATCATTGTCCAACAGGACCGACCCGTTTTGCACGGGAGCAGCGTTGGTCTGCATTTCACCAGTTTCTGGATTAATTTCTTGGGTGTATTGGGTCGGACCAAAGGTGGAAGCCTGCGACTTGACCACTGTTTGCATGGCGTTATACACCTGCTTGTTAATGGTACTGTGAATCTGGTACCCACGCGTTTGCATGAGCTCAGTAGCCTGATCCATGAATTGCGTATTCAAGCCAGAGTCTTTGGCTAGCCGGGCTGCTGAGTAACCAGCTTCCTTGGCTAGTTGTTGCGCCAAGATGACCTTGGCTTCACTGGTCACCATGTTGTAGACGTATTGATACGGTTGGCTAGCGTCATTTGGCGTCGCTTGCTGGGGCAGGAAGTCCTTTTTCAAATCATAATTCTTTGCGGCGGTGTACTGGGCTTTGGTAATTTGGTTGGCCCGATACATCCGGAAAAGGACGGTTTGCTGGCGGTCAAGTCCAGCAGACAGATTCTTTTTAAGCTTCCCGGTTTGGGTAAACGGTGTATAGACGGATGGGCTTTGCGGCAATCCGGCGATAAAGGCGGCTTGCGGTAAAGTCAGCTTGGCCGCTGAGACCCCGAACAAACCTTGAGCGGCGGTTTCGACGCCGGCAATGTTTTGGCCCTTATTATTGCGACCAAATGGGGCAGTGTTCAGGTAAGCTTGCAAAATGTCAGCTTTAGAGAAGAAGTGTTCAATACGCATCGCCAGCATCATTTCAGTGGCTTTACGCTTGAAAGTCGTTTCAGATGAAAGAAATTGCATTTTGACCACTTGTTGGGTCAGCGTCGAGCCCCCAGTTTGGCCACCCAAACCGGTGAGATCAGAGAACACCGCCCGGACAACAGCCTTAGGCACAACCCCATGATGCTGATAGAATTCTTCATCTTCTGTGGCGACAATCGCTTTGGTGACCCAAGGCGACATGGCATTGATTTTCACGCCATCACGCACTAAGTCGGACTGGACATTACTGAGCTTCACGTTGTCAGCGAAATACAAACTTGCCGATTGATTGACGTTATTGAGCGTCTTGCTCAGCGCTGCTTCGGTTGGGATTGGGGCTTGGTCGACAATCGCGGCGAAGTACCCACCCATAATGCCTAAGCCTAAACAAAATAACACCCCAGCGACACCAAGCGCGTAGTAGAATACGGTCTTGAGACTCTGGAGAATAATGTCGGCATACAGCCCCCAGGTTTTACGGGAAAAGGGGGGCAGATTAGATTGATCAGTTGCGCGTGGGTGGCCGAAGTTGCCTAGGAGCCGTTTCAACCATGCGCTGAAACGCGCTCCCCACGTTTTGAGTGTTTTCAAAATTTATTCCACCTTTGTTGTCGGTCGTTGCTAAAATTATATACCAAACCCCCGCAAGTTTCAGGAAATTATGGTCAAATCGTCTTTCTTTAGGTATTCTAAAGAACAAAAGGGGGATGCATGATGTATCGTGATTTGCTATTTGATGTGGATGACACGCTCCTAGATTTCAAAGCTGGCGAAAGCCTGAGCCTGGCCCAGACATTTGCGACCCTCCACATTGCCTATACACCTGAAATCGAAGCCACTTACCTGAAGATTAACGCCGGCCTCTGGCAAGACTATGAAGCCGGACGCATCCGCCGCAACGATATCTTTACGCAACGGTTTGCGACCACATTTAAACGGCTGAAACTGGATGCTGACGGTCAACAAGCTGAGAAAATTTACCGCCAATTACTGAACGAACAGGCTGTTTTGTTGTCAGAAACAGTCAGTGTGCTCAACCAATTGCGCGATTATGACTGCTACATTGTTTCAAATGGGATTGAACCTGTGCAGATTGCCCGGCTCACGGCCAGTGGAATTGTGGATGATTTCAAAGCTATTTTTGTCAGTGATGCAATCGGCTCACCGAAGCCGACCATGGCGTTCTTTGATTATGTGGCCAAGAAGATTCCAAGCTTTGATCCCAAACGCGCTTTAATTATTGGGGACTCCCTGACGTCAGACATTCAAGGCGGACGCAACGCCAAGATTGATTCGGTGTGGTTTAACCCACATTTTGTGCCGAATCGCAGCCAAATTTTTCCAACATACCAATTGAATCATTTGACCGATTTGCTGCCACTACTCGAAGCGAATCGGTAAAACAAAAACAAGCGCCAAAGGGAGACAAACATCTCGCTTTGGCGCTTGCTTTGTAGTCACAGTGACATCCCCGTCGCTGTACCTCTATTATAAAAGAGGCTAGACCGATAAGGAATTATTTTGACTTATTTGGCCAGTAAGCTGATGGCTTCAGCATAGATGGCCACAGCTTGGATAATATCCTCGATGGCCATGTATTCGTTGGCCTGGTGCATGACGTTTTCGCGGTCAGGCATCAAGGCCCCAAAGGCGACACCACGGTCAATGATCCGACCGTAAGTCCCACCACCGATGACTTGTTCATGACCCGGTAGACCAGTTTGACGTTCAAAGACATCAAGCAGCGTCTTGACCAATGGATCATCACCAGAAACGTAGTGGGGGCCTTGGGCGTGGCCGTTGACGGCAACGCTGACCACATCAGCACCAAGGGTGGTTTCGATTTGGTCGCGAATCTTGCTGTCATCAGTCCCTTGAGGGTAACGAACGTTAATCATAATGGTTTGCGGACCATCTTGGCTAAAGCTGAACATGTCTGGGCTGGCAGTGAGGTCGCCCATTAACTTGTCAGTGTAATTAATGCCCAGCTTGTGGCCGCGAGAGTCATCATGCATGTAGTTGGCAATGAGGCCCAGGTAGGTCTTGCCAGCAGGGTCAAAATCAAAGCCGTTTAAGAATGTTGCCAAGTAGGTGGCCGCATTCACACCAACTTTTGGTTCTTGGGCGTGGGCGCCTTTCCCTTCAAGGCTCACGGTTGCGGTTTGGCCATCAGTGGCGACGGAGCCTTTCACATGATTAGCCGCAGCAAAGGCTTGCAGTTGATCGTCAAAATCATTTGGCAAGGTCCCAGCAATGGTGGCTTCAGCGTTTTGAGGCACCATGTTGACCCGAATCCCTGAGGTGAAACCGGTCAAGGTCAAGGCAGCTGACTTAGCCGCAATTGGCAATAACTTCACGGCAAAGGTGGCAATCCCTTTTTCACCATTGATAATTGGGAATTCAGCGTCAGGTGAGAAACCAAAATCTGGGGCTGGTTGGACTTCTAAGTACCGGTTAATGCCAACCCATTCGGATTCTTCATCGGTCCCGATGATGAAATGAATTTTCTTGTTAATCGGTAAACCTAAATCTTTAATCATTTTGAGGGCATAGTAAGCAGCAATACTTGGGCCCTTATCATCAGATGAACCACGGGCATAGATGCGGCCATCCTTGATGACGGGATCAAAAGGATCGGTGTTCCAACCAGGACCGGCAGGCACCACGTCCATGTGGCCGAATAAACCAAAGATTTCATCGCCGTCACCATATTCAATGCGACCAGCCACATTTTCAACATTGACGGTGTTGAAACCATCGCGGTCGGCCAAAGCCAACATCTGCTTCAATGCGGCCGCAGGGCCAGGGCCAAGTGGAGCATCGGCAGTTTTGTGTTCAACGTCGCGTTCGGAATCAATCTTCAGCAACGTGGTTAAATCGTCTAATAAAGCACCTTCATATTTCTTTGCTTCAGCTAACCAATCTGTCGTCATAATTAACCCGCTTTCTTTGTTAGGATAATACCAACATATCATATTCAGCCTAGTCTGCCTATGGTTCCGCGTCAAAATTGTCTGGCCCAAAAAAACGGACTAAAAGCTATAAAACGGGGAATTCTGGCAAGA
>Ga0153951_1000623_pt1 | contig 12943 bp, 15 predicted proteins | sample TSNJ035MetaG_FD_102278 | JGI IMG/M metagenome (GOLD analysis project Ga0153951, IMG submission 102278) | Attine ant fungus gardens microbial communities from New Jersey, USA - TSNJ035 MetaG | ecosystem: Host-associated > Fungi > Mycelium > Unclassified | place: USA: New Jersey, Wharton State...
CACTTATGCAATGATTGGTTAGTACATGCTAGATCCAAAGAGAGAGAAATACTGGCCCTGACATCCAAGGCACAAAACTATCTAGAGATGCATAAGACGAATGAGACATATCAAAACATCATGAGTCAATTCTATTAAAGTAGAATTTACAAATTTGCAAAAGGACTTGCACAGTTGACCTGTTATGTTTTGCTATGTATCACCCGTCTTATGTATCTCTACAAATTTGGTGCTGGGCATCGAAAATATCGATCTAGCCGTATTGCATGAGTCAGATGCAGGACATGAGAAGTACACTACCCATGCAAATGACCAAGTTGAAAGAAATTCCACACGATAGGACTAGGATACTGCTCCACAATGTCAAATTGTACTCGCAAGAGGCAAGGGAGGAGAGAACGCACGGTTATCTCAGTGTACTCTGCAGTGACACACAGCAACCCTCATCGCAGTTTGAATTGTCCTCTGAATCTATGGGTTGTGTGAATACCTAGGTCGATGATGAACCAGATGGGTACGGGAAAGCACAAGACGGAGGCAGCGAGAGCAAAATGTACATACCCGACTGTATCCAAACACCGCTGATACGCGTCCTCCATATGGATATGGTATAACCTTGATGTCCTATCCCATTGCAACACGCAACAAGTCGAGTCTTTAAATGAGCCACTTCAGCGGAGAATTGTCCACACGCGGAGATCCTGAGCATGTATCTGTACTGATCAGGACGAGCGGCGTGCAGGCGGAAAGACACATACCTCATACAGAACCATAAACAACTCCAACCACGTCTCGACAATCGCTTGTTGAAAAATGCCTCTACTGTCGAACCAACTGCAGCATCGAACACAGTTGATCCTCCTTTCTCTTTCCTAGCCGCAGTTTGAACAGGTCTCTGTATCCCCGTTCCCTCGTACTCTCTTGCACAAGCTCGTTCCCATATTTTCTGCATGCCCGACGGATGGCGTCTCTTGTGCCTCCTTTTTCCCTCTGGCAGTTCGGTTTTTGCACGGTGCGATGGCAGGAGAATCTTGGCAGCAGGTAGGGAATGATGCATGTATTGACCATTGATTGTGAACATGGGACATGAATTTAGAGTAAACTCGTATTGACCGAGGTCAATATACAGATCCGTCAACTTTTCCCAAGTGATGAATTCACTAGGCGCACAATTGACCGCTTGACGAGCCAGCCTGACAGCCCATTCCAACTTTCCTTTTGAAGGCAGAAAATCGCACTGTGCATGAAGGATGGTGTGAGATTGAGAGGTCTCCTGGATATAATTTGCACAGCTTTAGCTTCCTCGTCTGCTATCGGACCCGTTCATAATACAACTTCTGCCTTGCGAGCAGTGATCTTTTCGCAGCAGGTTGACACCTCCCACTGTCTGCAATATTCCGGCGATAAGGTGGTTCGAAACGACAGATGCCACATGTATCTCGGGATCTCAACTAACTGTCATCCTACAATGTGATGAGCATCTGTACCAAAGCGCACAGTTTCAAACACTTGCCTTTATCTCAGCTGCCTGCGGGAAACGTAATTCGTCTTCAGGTGTAGTGATATGATCAAGTTTGGGACATGCGTCAAGATGATAATCAGGATCATCAGAGTAGAGAATCATTCAAAGGAGTGCTGCGATGTGTATATCTGGCATTTCTGTGTACCTATCCAAGAAACCTGAACTCCGATTACTTTCACCGTGGAGATCGACCACTTCTGCGTGGACTCCCTTTGGCCGATACGTACATTGACTCGCGAGAATGCATTGTAACAACTGCGCTACAAGTTCAACTGTGATCACGATACTAACAGATATATTGATATACCAGTAGCAGCCATTCCACCCTTTCCATGTAGCAGGTTTTGAAACCAAGGCGATGTTGTTGTATACGACACAAAGTGGTATGACCTTGACTGCAATGAATATCAGAGTGCGATTCTGTGCGTGACAAATAGTACGTGCCTCTCATTGTCTGGTCTTCCCAGTACTTTCGACTATACGACACAGGTCAGGAGGTCGAGTTCACAAAACGTTGCTGTCAACTTTCTCTCTCGTCCTTCTGCCGATGAGACTAAGCACAGAGCCATATCACAATCCTCAATTGAAAGAGACGTTTATATACCCCAACAAGTAAACCATTGCTAAGATGCGACGAGGCGAAATCGACTTGTTGGAGAGAAATGGGCGTGGGAAGTTTGGAGGTTGATGTTCAAGATAGACTTCGTGATTATGTTATCGCCATCCGGCATTCCTCGTTCACGACGACACCTCCTCTTGCTTCCCATTGAGCTTCTTCTTGAAGAGAGATACGCAAGTAATTGGGAACCACTGATATCTTGACCTTGCGGCGCGTGCGGATGCTTAGTTTCATAAAGCCATCTTGAATCAGGTCCACAGGCTACTGCAGCGAATGACCGTGTCGAAGATGGTGTGGTTATATCAAGCGATGATCCTCGAAAGTCAACCAGACATTACTAGGGCTGATGTGCATTTAGCAAGTTATCCTACGGAAGAGCTCGAGGAATGTGTGCTTTAGCAGTCTTTGGATCAAAAAGAACCTGGATTCTGGATTAGGACCAGATTTTGAACATTGCTTCTCCAAGGTATAGCAACAAGATTAATACCAGGAGGCCATTGGTTCATCTCTGCTCGATTCGGGAAGGAACTCATACTGTTGTACATAGATCTCGATTCTGAGGCTCTAGAACAACGAGTGCTGTTGACCGCTCTCACAAGCAACAGAGGATATGACGTTGTGAACCGCTTCAAATTCTAGATACTACCAAACGCTTCTACATTGACGTTCCGAGTGATTTTGGGGGATCCATACCTTGTTGTTATGCGACCAAACATTTCTGTGAAATTATCTTTCACTTTCTTTCCTACAAATGCCCTTACAAAATCAGTACTCTTCATTCATGCTTTTTTTTTTTTACAAACGAAGACTACCCCTATCACTAGATCTACTGGAGGCAGAACTGCGTATGGAAGTAGCATGACTGGATATAACTATGTCCTTGTGCATAAAAGAAGAGTAGGGAAAAACTAACGATAAACTCGAGAGCAGAACTATTTATGTAAATCAATCAGTGGATACATATGTTCGAACGCAGTTTTTTTATCTCGACTCAATTAATAGGAATTTCTTGAGCATCTTCTTGAACATTTGTAGGTAGCCCGAGTTGTATTCTGACGGTCAAAAGTCCATTGTTCATCTCAGCTTGAATTTGTTCGTGCTAACGACGAGGATCCATCAACCATTGTCACTTTAGAAATTAGAAGAATATTATACTCACATTCAAATCAGGCGGGACAACAAATGTTCTTGAGAATTCCCCAAATTTCCTTTCCCTCTTGCACAACTCTGGGTATAAACTCAACACCTCAGCTGTTGGAACAGGTAATGGTGACTCCAAGATGCCCCGAAATTTGAGGTATCTTATCCTACCATGTCGAGCCGTTACCAATGATATTTTCATGTCTTTCTTGTCGACACCCGGAAGTTCTAAAACAATGAGATATATACCGGTTTGGGGTTCAAAGTGGGTGTCGGCTCTGATCAGGTATTTCTTCTTATGCTGTTCGGTTTGCAACGAACTAGATGTTGATTGTGAGAGGCTGATTGAAGAATTTTGCGGCGGTGGGGCATGCAATGATGGAAATTGTTGCAATTGGGATTGTGCAAGTAGAGTATTGCCAACATTTTCGGATCCCAAATTGAGTGATATGAGAACAAAAAATTAAATCACGGGTAGCAGAAAGAGTTTCATACCCGTCAACAGAACCAGGAGTGCTCATCACAGGTGAATGTCTAGCAGATGGTGTCACAGATGTAGAAGTAGAAACTCCTTCGCTGAACAATGTAGATGACAGCGTTGTTGGAGGAATCGGGTTATGGTGAACAAATCTCAATGGCCTCGGAGCATTTCTTATACCAGAACCAGGACCAGAAGAACTCAAGCCGGGGGCTGGACTTCGCGGATGTTGATAAGGGTTTGCAGATTGGGACTTCGAACGTGCAGAACGTATAACCTTAGAAGCTTCAGTCACTTGTTGTGGAGTAGAAATCTTGGTATTGCTGGCATCATCACGTTCAAGTTCAAGTGGCTTGTCACCCAGGTCAACGAATTGGAAAATTGAAGACGACAAATACTTTGATGGCTGTTCTTCTTCGGACGACTGTTGCTGCTGAGACGACAGAGTTAAGTCTTGCTCATGCTCAACAGTCTCCCACAGGGGAAAACTATCAATAGGGGCGGAATAATCATCAGCAGTTGATTCATAAAAATACGACATGGCAGTTGGAAGTTGACGGTAGAAATGTACCTTCATTTTATATGGCGCGGAGCGGTCACATACAGTCACATTCTCGCCCTAGCGCTCCCGAACAATCAATGCAACGCATGCAACCCGCCAAATTAAATCACACATAGTGATGCGCCTCCTGCCGAATTTGGATAACTTCTCCCGACCATTGTTATATGTTTTAGCCTAACAATGTGATTCCAAATTAGGATGATACAGTAAGTTACTAACAAGCAACAATTATCCTCTTGTATATCTTAGTATTCAGGCTCAACGAAACCGTTGCTCTAATTAATTGTACTTGAGGCTGCCTGCTCGACTCCGCTGTGCCAACTGGCCGGTCTCTGCAATACGACTGCCGCCACGCTCAAGACCCACGCGATGACTAGTGGATCCACTTGGGTTACTAATCCAAGGATTTGCAGATTCAACGACACGACTCGCGCTACCTCTCCGCGTGAAAGAGTCTCGTCTACTAGCAGGTTCAAGAGGAGAGTATCCATTCTGATGAAGTGTTGACATAGTGGGGGAACCGACAGAAGAAGCGAGGGAAGGAGGTGGGACAGATGGATAAGTGAGAGTCTGAGGAGCTACCATGGCATGATGGATAGTCCAAGATTCGGATGAGCCAGGACTCGTTATACTTGTATTTGCGCTGATATAGCTGGCTGGATTTGTTGGAACGACAGGAGAGAACGGGAAGGGCGACGGGGAGTCCGCTGATGAAGGCGAATGCGAGAATGGTGTACTAGTTTCAGAAATGTTGTTATGGGTGGGGCGACATAGTTGTGATGCAGGACGGGGTATGGGGACACCGTTTGTCACTGGTCGTGATGGTCCTGGGGAAGGGTAGTGAATGATGGAATTAACAGAGGTAGCACTTGAGACGGGCTGCGACAGAGGCTCTGAATGATGTCCTATAAGGTCATCGACAGGTAAACCCAGCTATGCTATCACGTCAGTCTGCATCCAATAGACAAGTGGAAACAGAAACACGGACCCTGCGTCGACGGTCGATGAGTTCCTCACGGTAGATGTCGTTAAGGTGAGTTGCACGAATGTAATTTCTTTCTGCACTGAGGAGCCGATTTCTGAGCCGCTCGTTCTCCTGTCTGAGCGTCTCGAGCATGGTTTCGAAGGACAGATAAGTAGGCTCCGGCGGGGAACGAAAGGTCAGTCTGGCTTCAGGAGATATGCTAATACCAGTTGTTCCAGAGCCATTGTTCTCCCGCAACGCTGCCAGTTTACGCGTGAGGCAGCTCACATGGGGCTTTGACTCAGCCTCAAGGGTATTGTCTAGGCCAATTTTGTCCTCGCGTAGCTAACGCAAGGTTGAGGATGAGGCGACTGCATTTAAAAGAAAACAGACCTGTTCGAGTTTGCGGAAAAGCAGATAGATAATGTGCTCTTCCTCGGCGTCGTACTGAGGATTGTAAGAGGACATGCACACTCTGAAAGAAAAGAGATCCGAGCATCTCGCCGAAACTCAGCGGTCACATGTTGAGCGCTCTAAAAACTATCAATCTTCTTTCACTTTCTCAAATTGTTCGTGTCCAAAAATCAATGAACCAAGTAAGGGGATGGCTATGTGGAGATATACCGGTCGTATTTGTATAGGTGTCAGAAGGCATTCGTCGACTTTCATAATATCCCGTGTTCTTGATTCAATCCATTGTCTTCCCACATCTATCGTTCTTTCTCGTGTCTCATCGTCTTGGGACATAGGCTTGAAAAAAAGGTTTTGTTCAAGTGCTCACATAAATACAATTACAAAAGTAACAGAAAAGGAAGATATGGGTGCCAAAGGAACGCATACGGTTGATACGACATCGCGGTTACAGAACATCCGTACGTTGATGAGACAAGGCGATGTGAACGTTGATGCATATGTTGTACCGAGTGAGGACCAGCGTGAGTGCTTGGATCTTCCTCTCTCTCGGTGATCTGGAACCCACGATCTTACTAGATTCAAGCGAATACCTGGCGGAATGTGATGAAAGAAGAGCGTTCATCTCTGGATTCAACGGGTCCGCCGGTATGTTTCTTGATATAATGAATCACCTTGTTTACTGACATATATGACCAGGATGTGCGGTTATCACACTTACAGAAGCCTTTCTGTTCACCGATGGAAGGTATTTCTTACAGGCAGAGAAACAGCTGGATTCGTATGGCCTATTCTATGATTGAGGTTTGTTTAAGCCTGAACGATTTTGATGTAGCAGCTGGACGTTGATGAAGCAAGGACTTCCTGGTGCGTTTTTGCTGGGTCATATATACTTAAGACATTTCATGACTTTTGTCAGATGTACCGACATGGCAAGAATTCTTGTACAAAGTAGAATTGCCTTTTCCAAGCGTCATATCACACCATGCTGAAAGTTTCATCGATAGAAATTGCCAAAAGGTAGCAAGATCGGTATCGATGCCAATCTGATATCTGTTCGTACGTAACGCAATGCACCTTTCAGGTTGAGTTAGTCTGATTATGTGCGATATCGTAGAGGATGCAGAGTCCATGACCAAAGAACTCGAACCACTTGGCTCGAGCCTAGTATCTATACCCAACAACCTTGTAGATGAGATTTGGACTGATCGACCAGCGAGGCGACTGAACACGGTTTTCCATCTGGAGGAGAAATACTCTGGTGGGTAGAGATTCACAAAGCTATTTTGACTTGACTTGATTGGACTTAAGGCGAATCGCCTGTTGATAAGATTGCCAAAGTCCGAGAGGAAATGAAGAAGAAGAAAGCCGAAGCAGTTGTAGTCACAATGTTGGATGAAGTAGCGTGGCTTTTCAATCTTCGTGGTTCAGACATCAATTATAATCCTGGTGAGTACTCAGATATCGGTGAAAACTTCCCGAAGATATAATACGAAATGCACAGTGTTTTTTTCTTTCGCAATTATAACGGAAGACAAAGTTGTTTTGTTCATCAATGCAAATCAAGTGAACCCAGCGGCGCATGAATACCTTGACAATGTCGTCGTCATCCATCCCTACGAGTCTTTTCTTCCATACCTCAAGGATTGTGCAAATGAGTTACAAACCGACAGGGACAACGTACGTCTCGTTCATCTTATTCTCTTTTCTTTTCTTATAACGATTCACCTAACTCCGTCCAGAAAATGTGGATCGGAGAGCGAGCTTCTTTGGCAGTTGCTGAAGCTATCGGCAGAGATCGCTACTTCAGTGCCCGAACACCACTTACCGACCTCAAAGCTATCAAGAACGCTATTGAGCTTGAAGGATTCAGGCAGTCACATATCAGGGATGGTATTGCACTTGCAAGATATTTCGCATGGTTGGAAGCACAGCTGAACAACGGTGTTGTATTAAATGAGAGCCAGGGCGCTGATCAGTTGGAGAAGTTTCGTTCGTCAGTATTTTCTCTCTTCACACTTATTGAGAAGTGTAGCTGATTGGAGACAGAGAGCTGGATTTATTCCAAGGGCTTTCTTTTAATACAATTTCATCGACAGGACCTAATGGGGGTATGTTTTATCGATTTTTAGAGACATTTTCAATGTGCTAACTGATCTGAAGCTATCATTCATTACTCGCCGGACCCCGTCGATTGCGCCGTTATTGACAAGAATCAGGTAAATCTCTTTTATAATTTTAAAATAGCAATGAAAGTTCACCAAAACTTCTGACCAGATTTATCTTTGCGACTCCGGAGGTCAGCACATGTAGTTCTCAGAACTTTCCTGCCAACATGTTTACTGGTCAATAGCACAATTTTTGGATGGAACAACTGACGTTACTCGGACCTGGGTATGTATAACTTGACCTGACCCCGCTTGTATTGATGGTTATTTTTGGAAATAGCATTTTGGTACACCAACTGCAGAAGAGAAAGTAGCATTTACCAGAGTATTGCAAGGTCATATTGCTATTGACACAGCCATTTTCCCTACCGGAACGACTGGTTATACAATGTAAGTTAGCCTCAGTCTTCTAACAATGTTCTTGATTAATGTACGTTCTTAGTGACTCCTGGGCAAGGAGGTATCTATGGAAAGATGGACTTGATTATCGGTAAGCTCACAAAGATAAGATCATTTCAATTCGTATCACAGTCATGGAACTGGTCATGGTGTTGGTCACTTCTTGAACGTCCATGAAGGGCCTCATGGGATTGGTGTACGAATTGGTATGGATTCAATGTTCATTTTGTCTTATTCTTGTGGTTGATGTGTCACAAAGTCTACACCAATGCTGCTTTAAAGGCCGGTATGACTGTTTCGAATGAACCTGGATACTATGAAGATGGAAAGTATGGTATTCGTTTGGAGAACATTGTCCTGATCAGGGAGGCGAAGACGCCGAATAACTTTGGCGATAAAGGATATCTTGGGTTTGAACATGTTACAATGTATGATCTTTTTCAGTTCCCACTTTTTTCATTAAATGAATTTGTTGCGGTATAGGTCGCCTATTCATAAGAAGCTTATTGATCTCACGCTGTTGAATGTTGAAGAGAAGAAGTGGGTTAATGATTATCATGCCGAAGTTTGGGAGAAAGTTTCTCCACATTTACAGCATGATCAAAGGGCGCTGGATTGGCTGAGAAGGGAGACGACTGCATTCTGACTTTCTGTACATCAATCAGCTGTTGCTTGAATGATGATCTATCTGCCGAACACTAAGAAGCGATGGAATGTGCTTTTGAAGGCATCAGATGAAAGATGCCCGTTATTGAGGCAATGAAAAATCCTGACATTGTCAAGACAGCTGCCATTCTCATGATCACATCTGGCCCAATGTGCTGGATATCAGGGAATCTGTCTGCAGAGAATAAGATAGGAATAACCAGGGAGGGACTTCGATTAGGCAGATGGATTATCCCATCAGTTCCTAGCTTCAGGTACTTTATCGGACATTAAGAGGTCCTTGTATAGGTGGTTAAAAGGTCATTGGATGACTTCCTATAGATATGACGTCTAGGGAAAGTCTGGGAAAACCTAAATTTGGCATGGGGCATTCTCAGAAAATCTGAATACCCAGTTTTCTCTAAGATGTTTTGCCGAGATGCTAGGCTTAAATTTCAAATTTATCCGCTCTCCAGATGTCATGATCTGACAAGGGATCGGGAGGACTTTCCTAGATATTCCTTTTATGGATAGATGGACCAAAGTTACATACTATATTTGGAACTTGCCTTCATATAGGGCTTATTTACAGTTTATTTTGACAATTTCATCAGCGTCCAAAGGCCATACAATGAAGTTTCTCCCCAGGGGATTGCAGGCCAAAGACAGTGGGAGTCCCAATCATTGTATTTGTTTCCAAGCCAAATGATAGAAGCTTTGAGTCACATTGCATGTGAAGTGAACATTGCAAACAATAGTTCTTAAGGACTGCGCCGCAGGGCGAAACACACGGGTGACATAGTAATGTCAGGGACTGTTGCTAGGGAATTTGCCCCGACCAAAATAATTTTACACTACACTCCTGGATTCTCTCAGCATTTCTATGGGAAGTCGTTCACTATTACTTTTGATCTTGAAAATCTCCGTCATCACAAAATGAATGTATACGGTTGTGAACAATGGCCATTGAAGCGAATACTAAAGGGTCTCTCGTACTAGCATCGCCAATAATGATAGAATGATATGTTTTTTATCGTAATTCATGGCAGCATTGAGAAGTTACTGAATTACTCGACAATTATTATTGTATTTCGACTGCCTTCACTGTCTATGTATCCAAACAATTTTTTCACTTGCCTACCTTCAACGACAGCCTCATCTCCTGGGACCATTTCTCTTGTGACATACTTCAAGAACCACCTGCTCATCCATCAACCCTCGCAACTAATTAATACAGCCTTAACATACCAGCATGAAGATGTGATCATACAAAAAGGTAGGGCTAGATGATGTGATCGAGACAATGTGATGACAATGTGATGAGGTCCCCAGATCATCACCGGCCCGATCTCTCGGGACTTGCGGCCAATTGTTCACGCATTACATCCCTGAACCACCAGTGCCGAATTTATCTACTGTCAAAGAATCTGATTGACACTGAAAGAATTCCAAACAGATTTCCTGGCTTTCCAGGTGACATTTGGCGTCCGATGATAGTACGCTTTAAACCTCTCACGCGATAGTTCCGGACCGTCGTGTATCCGTCAGGATGTTTAAGATCTCCAAACGCATATTGGAAAACGTAAGGAGATTCTTTAATAGCGCAAGCTGTCTATTCCAGAACTTTTGTCTGCTCTTATGACCTGTGTTGTTCTCTGCATTTTATTCAAGATTTGAGTCACTCTTCGACGATCCCTACATCGTCCGTATCTACGAATCCCCTACTCTCTGAATCTACCACAAGCAAGGTCCAAAAAGTCTATTTCCGGCTCATGATCAATTATTCTGCACTGAAAATGAGTGTTTGTCAATTGAACAAATGCGGCACTTCTTTGATGAAGCCTTGCCGTGGCGTCTCGGCGCCAATCTTATCAGTAGTTGTTTGGCTGTGTAGGTTGCTTGCACAGCATTGCCACACAATACCCTTCTCCTTGATTCTAGCTCTAACTCTTTCCTTTTCTTTACACGAATAAGCTACTAAGACTATGTCGCTGCCACCGACATATTGCCGCTATATTATAGTCGGCGACTGTCCCTGGGGCGATAAATGTAAATTTAGGCACGATATCGTGGGCTGCTCATGTGGCTTGGCTATCCAGCAACAGCGATTGAGAGCTCATACCAGAGGCAAGAGACACCGCCAATTACTGGCAGAGCTGCAGGACAGGAGAGAGACAGAACAATTAGGAGTTAGTTCAGTACCTGTGAGTTCTTTGGCTCTTCCTGTTCTTTTTTTCGGTCGATATTGGATCCAAAGGTCCTTGGCTTTCCTTTTTGTATAGCTACTGATTCTCTTCAGCCGCCGCCCAGTACTCAAGCTCTCGGTGATTCTCTACAAGAAACAAAACGATGCTCCACGTGCAGGAGATTCATCCTTGTCACTCAGTATGATCTGCACATGGACCATCACATACAGCAGCAGCACTTGCGCGAAACTCAGGAAAGAATTCACGCAAATGAGCAGGACAAATGTGGTATCGAGGTTGGCTGGAAAGATGGCATTGACTTTTCGGTTGTCCAACCAGATACGATTGTTGAGATTGAGGTACGGGTCACTAACAAGGCCACAACCAAAGTCATATTTCAGTCTTGTCGTATCGGTGGGCGCGACCTCTCTGAGCATGACAAATAGTGAAATCTCATTTTACAAGAAAATTCGATGCTTGATTAACCCGATGTTCACAGCTTTACCGTACGCCTGAAAGGCCGGTCCAAGCTCGTTCATCCTAACTCTACACGTACCATTCGGATCCGTTTTGCCGCCTCAGACGTAGGCCGATACGAAAATATACTTGAACTCGTCTTCATAGAATTGGGATCTCGGAATGCGTTCCTTATCACTCGCAAGGTTTTTGGAACAATCGGTGACCCCGAGCTTCATGACCGTCTTCGTCCCAAGCAACCATATACTCATCGTAGAAGTCCACTGATGAACCTCACAGGGAAAGTCATCCCAAGTTTGAGGCCACCTCAGTGGACGAAGACTCACTGGATCGAGAAGCTGCCCAAGTACGATGTCCCACCCTATGTAATCGAGGCAGCTTTTGGTAAAAAGGCGAGAAATGCGACACAGAATATACGAAGGCTGATGCCCCCGACCTTCAACGTTCAGACATATGGTGACTGGTTTATATATCTGTTATATGTTGAAGAGGAACAGATGAGGTAGGAATATCCCTTGTTGATATCTGCAACATGATTTACCATATCTCTCTAAGGCAAGACCTCCAGGCTTATGCGATGACGGATGTCGAGATTAAATCCGACTATCCTCGTTACAGGCAGGTCCTGTTTGCTGGCTTACCGAGTCATCCACCTAATATGGTCATGTGTAGCCTTGAAATCAAAGGTCTAGAAGAAGGTCGCCCTTCAGTCCTTGTTGGTGACTATATCCGTGTTAGCCGAACCGGTGAAGGCGATGATGGCAAAGAGAGAACTTGGTATGAAGGTCGTGTGCATCGCGTTCTCCTCAGCCGTGTTAGTCTTCGCTTCTGTGATGATTTCAGCGTCCTTCGAGGTACGAAATTCGACGTACAGTTCGTGTTCAATCGGATTTCGTACCGTCGGATGTATCATATCTTGAAGAACGGCTTTGATCCTAAGAGGCTTTTGTTCCCTGGGTCGGAACATCTTAATGGTGTTCGTTCTCCGACGGCTGCCCAAAGAGAAAATCTTGTGCTGTGTAATAGACAGCTTGAAGGAGATGATGAACAACTGGGTGCTATTACTGCGATTCGACACATGCCTCCTGGAAGTGCACCATTCATCGTGTTCGGCCCGTGGGTCTTATTTACTTCCTTTTTGAGCACAAATATTGTGTGCTGATATTAATTCTATCCAAGGCCTGGGACAGGTAAGACTGTCACACTGGTCGAAGCAATGGAGCAAATTCTGAAAGCAAACACGGAGAACAGAATTCTTGCCTGCGCCCCGAACAATTCTGCCGCAGATCTCATCGCTCAGAAGCTCATGCATCTCGGTACTTCTCATCTCTTTCGCCTCAATTCGATCACTCGTGACCTCAAGAAGTATCCC
>Ga0153951_1000624_pt1 | contig 12931 bp, 13 predicted proteins | sample TSNJ035MetaG_FD_102278 | JGI IMG/M metagenome (GOLD analysis project Ga0153951, IMG submission 102278) | Attine ant fungus gardens microbial communities from New Jersey, USA - TSNJ035 MetaG | ecosystem: Host-associated > Fungi > Mycelium > Unclassified | place: USA: New Jersey, Wharton State...
CCGCAAACTGGATATATATGGGCCAACATGCTGTTCTTGGCCGAGAGCCCAAGACAGGTGCGCTATTGCAGGCAAGTGATAATGTTGCTTGTGCTGGCTGGTGTACTCATTGGAGGACAGGAAATGTGGGACCAGGAGAAGAAGCATTTGTATGTGATGAACAAATTACAGGTGCAGCACCGGGCACGGCCAACGCTGCTCATTAATGTAGTCCAGGTAGCTGGCTTTGGTTTAGGTGCCATCACGGCACTCATGGGCCCAGAGGCTGCGATGGCTTGCACAGAGGCTGTTGAGTCTGTGATAGGCGAGCACTACAACGAGTAAGCCTCCAACCAGCTCTATCTCATGACTCATACGTATATCATCATCAGCCAACTCAGGGAGATGGAGTCGTTTCCAGGTGACCATCCGAGCATACCGTTACTTCAAGAGGTGATCAAGGAATTTCGGGATGATGAACTTGAACATCTGGACATTGCAGTTGAGAATTTTTCGCAGAGAGCCCCTGCCCATGCTCTTCTCAGCAGTTGCATTGGTGCAGTTTGTACGGCTGGAATAGAAATCTGTAAAAGAATTTGAAGAAACTGTATGGTAATAGACCAAAGGGTAATATTATATTCCGAATGGTTAGGACATATCACGCAGTCTGCAGCGTTGTAGAGTCTAGCGGCTGACCTCGACGTTTTCCTACCCAGTCCCAGCGAACCTGTGCGACTAGATGAGTGACATAGATTCATACTCAAGCAGGTCACAAACCTGATACTTGTCCGCGACGTAATAGATTGCGAGTGGTACCCCAATGAAGCCGAGAAATGCTGTACGCACTGTGGGTGAGCTCCATCTGAATCTCATGTAGGCGGTTTCGCGCTAGCAGGGCATTGGTGAGGAGCCCAGATGGGATAACCAGAAACTCACAAATGTATTGAACCGCTCGATGGCAGGATCTTCCTACACAAACAGATAAACTCTGTTCTATAGGGTAATATGAAATAAAAGTACCTTGACAGGTCCTGCAAGCTGCGCAGTGAGCAGAATAATTGAGAAAATGAGGATGTGTACTTGCCGTGTCCCATGGTGATCAAGGATGAAGGTGATGTTTGTTTGTTTCATGTTTACAATCACTCTTTCTACCTGACCTCCACCATCCTTTCTAGCAAAAAATGGCCTACAACCGCGAGTGGGACAAAGGGAAAGATAACTGGAATGATACATGGGCTGTAGAAACACGGGGGGGGCCTCGTGGACGAGACGACGAATATCAGGGGGAAGGAAAGAAGCGAAAATTCAATGCTGGGGTAAGTACTATTGTGTGTCCTTTTCAGACGTTTCAATGCGGCTCCAGGGATTTGATCCTTCTTATGGACACGATGATACCTCCAATAATGCCGGGTACCATCACAAAAACGATTATCAAGATTCCGCCCAAGACGACCGCCATCGAGGTGGTGGTTTCAACAAGAAACGCCTCATACCCTCTGAACCAAGCCCACATGTCATCTTCCTTGGATTAGATCCAGATTTCACAGAAGCGGATGTTTGTTTTCCTTCGCAGACTCTTTACTCTATTGCTCACAATTTTTCAGCTACAAGCATACCTCACATCACAATCATGTAGCATCGAAACCGTCACAATCATTCGAGACAGAACATCAGGCACTTGCACATTACCCTTTCTTTATGCGCTCTAATTGACGTCTCTTCGTCGTGGATTTTTCAAAGGTTCATCCAAGGGTTTCGGCTTCGCGCAGTTCACCAGTGTGGACCACGCCCGTGCCTTCGTTGATCCCCTTTTCCCATTCATCCAAGTTCCTCCGCCTGCTTCTCACGGTGCTTCAGCAACCACTACTTTCTACAAGGCTCTTGAAACAGGACTCCCACACAATGGCCGCCGAGTCAAGATTGATTACTCCCAGAGTGCCTCCCATGGCGACCGGCGCTTCAACCGTGCTAACGCGAATGATGGCACGCGAGATATTGGAAATACTCAGAGCCCTGTACTTCTGTTCCGTGGCCTAGATCCTCTATCTGGGCCCCAGGCAATCTATCAGGCCATGCTCTCCTCGTCGGGTGTGCACAATCAGGGCGCAAAAGGAATGAAACGAATCATTTTGATCAAAGATAAAGTCACAATGGCGAGTTTTGGCTTCGCCTTTGTAGAATTTGTCGATGTCCAGGTATTGGTCAAATTTTGGTTTCTTCTATGGCATTGACTTGGTTTAGTCCGCTTCAGTAGTCCTTGCTGCAACAATGTCGCCACAAATACATCCAAATGGATTTAGGATATCGGACCGCCCCGTCGCCGCTTCATTTGCTCATCCCTATTCTTTTCAACCTGTCACCGATTTCTTGTCTCGAGATGATGCGTGTCTCTCCTCGTCTATGAGTCTAGGTGGTGCTGAAGGCACGTGGGTTCGATACTGGGACGAAAGCTCTACAGCAGCTGTACTTGAATTCGAAGTGGATGAAGTAGCCCAGCCTGCCACTTCCTCTGCTAAAGACAAGGACCAGGATAAAGACAAGGAGAAAAAGAAGAAGGCTAAAGGTAACAAGCCGTTGCACTTCGTTGCATCTTCTTTTACACTAATCTTCGATGAGGTTCGGTCAAGGATGGGCCAATTGCTCCGTCAACACTCCCCGTTTCTGACAAACCGGTGACTCTCAACTTTAACAAAGGCCCAGCCAAGTTGAATTTCGGTACTTGTGCATTTCTATATGCAATCCAAATATATATTGAACTGTCTGCTTGCTTAGGTCCAGTTAAACCTGCTTTGTTGTCTATGGATGATGGCTCCAACAATGAACTGCCAGATGACACGCAAGCCACTAGTGATCCCAGCAAAGGTGACTAGGCGTTTCATACCTTTCATAATCCTAACATTGGCTCTAGCCCACCAAGTCAAAAAAGTGGCACCATTGATTGCCAGTAGAAAGGCAAAATCTCTGATAATCTCCCATGTTATTTCTAGCCTTACTCTGATTTTTATAGACTGCCACCAATATTAACAAGTGGAATCAAGTCCAAGAAGAATTATCCCATAACAGGGATCATTCAAGTGCAACCACTCTGGTGACCTTTTTTGGACTCCTTAGACCACGATGGAACTTGGTTCTTATTGGTCTTCTCATGCATGCAGGCCACCTCTGTCTCAACGAATGTCGTGACAACCAAAGCGGAGCCCGCCCCATCTACCCAGTCCACTCCTCCAGAAACCGAGTCCGAATTTGCCGATATCAGCGCCCTGATGTGCTTGCTGTGCGCTCGGCAATTCAAATCTCTGGATCAGCTCAAACGACATAACAGGGAATCTGATCTGCATAAGGCTCGCAGTCTTAGTGTTGTTTCATATCAAAGCAAGCTGACGTCTCCTTTTGTTCTGTCTTTCCCCCGTTGTGCGGGAAATCGAATAACGCCCTGAAATTACAGAGAAATTATAAAGATGCCAACTTACGAGAGGTGGCCCGTCAAAAAGCCCATGCTAGAAAGACCACCGAACAACCCAAGTACCGTGACAGGGCGTTGGAACGGCGTACTCTCTTCAACCAACCGGATGCACCGATCCCTGAAGGAGGCCCCAACAAACTTCAGAAGAAACGACAATCGGACGGACCTCCACCTCGCCCTACAACACCCCCACCAGCCCCGACAGTAAACCCTGGCGAGGACTCTAACAACATGGGCAACAAATTGCTCAAGATGATGGGATGGAAAGAGGGCTTTGGGTTAGGGACGGAAGAAGATGGTCGGACAGAACCCATGTAAGTCAATCCCAGTCTTTCTGTACGCTCTTCCAAATGTTTTTGTAGCCCAACGGCGATATATGCGCAAGGTGTGGGCCTTGGAGCGGCCAAGGCCAGGGAAATAGGCAAATTTGCCGAAGGGTACTCTGGATATGTGCAACAAGCCCAGGAAGCGGTAAGTAGCAGCCAAAAATCCAGAGACATGCTTTCGACTTTGCCGATTCAAAATTTTATTCTAAACCATGCTGTTCATATCAGGCTCGCGAACGCTATGGAGATTGAAGCATTAAAATCTATAGTGTGTTATTTATTTCTTGGTTCAGGATTTGGTCGTGCAGTTTGGATTATTGTTTCCATTATAATGAATTTTTTGATTGCGTTTGTCATGAGCATGAGCATGAGAAACATTGCTCGAGTTTTGTTCGCCTGTCCGTTTGCTATATGAGGATGAGTGAGATCTTGCATGATATCTTTTGTGGAATAGGTTTATATCCAGTGGTTCGACACCCCAGAGATCTGTATTTCAACTTTCAGGTTGATGTGAAGTTTTCTTGAAGTGGACTTGCATGTTAATTTGCCTCTCAAGAGACTTCAATTTCCAGTCAGGCTGGCCTTTGCTGTGACCATCATCATATTCTAGACACAGTGAAAGCCTTGTATGTTAATGAAGTGAAGATGTTGACCCATGGTGAAATTCATGATAGGAATGAAGACAGAAAAATGAAGAACATGAAAAAATTTGCTCTGAAGAATAAAGGTAAGAAAAAATTCATGGGTTAGACTCAAGTTGTAACAAGTGTTCTGGAACTTTTTAGGAGTTCATGCTGGGCATTTCACAACTGTTCATCATTCCCCACTCTCAAGATAAGGAGGGGAAAAATATGTATCATGATTACTAGGACCAAAAATAAGAGTCTGGTCCTAGGAGTAGTACCCGTGTGGATATAGTAGACCAGATGTAAAGTAACAGATAAAAATGAAACAAGAATGGTGATGCTAGAATGATGAAGTGAACATATTTCAACAAACCCATCACTTGATGTGATCCTTTGTAGATAATTGTACTGTGAGTGACTGAGACTGCTATTTTTTGCACTGTTCCCATTGTATGATGATGTCTATATATATCACGAATCTATAGTGCCACTTCGACAGTCTACCAGAAACAATGAGTTTCAAGGTACTTCAGGTCTTGTTTACTGATGCTCTGAGATATAAGTTTAGTTTCAGGATTCACCTATCAAGGTAGACGACTGATTTATTACCTATAAGAGTCTACATTGCAGTGATCAGCACGGACTCTAAGCTAGTTGAGAAGTTGATGGTCTTACCTCAGGAGTCACCTATCAAGGTAGACAACTGAGAAAGGTGAAAACAACTATGAATTTTTATATCTGTCTAGGGTCTCGTAGATGAAGGGAAATATAAAGGAATAAATTATTAGCGCCATGTTGGAGTGAAATGGAGCATGTCGTGTCATAACATGTTGTGTTGGAGTGATAGTTCGGGTGCGGCAGTTCATTTCAACAAGAGAGAATAGAAAACGAGATCTCACTTAGATAAACCCTTAGAATAGTGGACAACCCTCCTGCCATACTACCAGTGGAGTGTTCTTTATCTGGATATTATGTTATATGTTATACTAATGCCAGTCGGCGGGGACAATGCACAATCCGTTGATGTTTTCATTATGACTTTTGTGTAAAGTGATTGAATCCACAAGACCCCAGTGTTCATCATGGAGCTAGAAGCATAGGACGGTCTACGACAACAGTTGTCTATTTCCAGGGATGAATGTAATTATAAGCTCAGCATTCCTTCATACCAATCAAAAAATCACAACAGTAGCTAAGGAGGTTAGGCTCAAAATAATGGGGAAGCTCAGACTCAAAGCACTGGCTCCATTGTTCACATTAGTGCTGGAAGTTTGGTTGGAGGAACTTAAAGAAGTAGAAGCTGAAGCTTGGGAAGAAGCGACTTGTAGCGTGGAGGTAATAACCGCCGTAGTAGAAAAGATCGATGTACTGGCAGTTCCCTCTTCAACTTGGAAATAGTTAGCCTAGTTATGATTAGCTCTTTAGTCGGGCACTACCAATGGCATCACTTACAGCAAGGAGGTCGCTAAGATGAGAATCCTAAACACAATGATAGTCCGTAAGCAGCATGAGAAAAATAAATTGACTGCATACCGTGACGTATGCGTTCCAATTCATGGGTCCGACAGGCATATCATTTCCCGCGAGCTCGCTAGGAGGAGCAAAGTCATCAGGTTGAGGGTAAAGCATGATGACGTAGCTATCCGTAATATGAGCGGAAGCTGAGAGTTCAAGGGGACGGTCTAGACTTACCGATGAGGCCCAGAGCCAGCAGCGGGCCAAGGACCCCAGTAACGTGTGGTCACCGTACCGGTTGCATTGCTGACTGTGGAGTCTGGAAGAAGTCGACTGAGCGGATAGATATGCGGTCTGAAGTCAATCATACTCACTCTGGTCGATGGTTACCCCGCGGACTAGCCAATGACGATTGTTACCCTGAGGCAGCTTTGAATTAGGGACGTCTGCATCGAGCATGGCCAATAGATAACTGCCACTCAGAGGGCTGTTACTTTGGATTGTCAAAGTGGGTGCAGATCCGACCTCTGGGGTCAAGCATTTATTTGCTAAGCAGTCAGACTGAAGGCAGGGATTTGAAACGTACGCTCTTTCGTGAACAATTGGCCAGGTTGTATATTCCCTTGTCCTGCCACGCAATGAGAACTGTCGCTGTTGCATCACTGTAATTTGGGTCATCACTTACCAAAGTTGACATCAAGCAAGGCTTTGGGTTGGAAGTTTGCCAGGAAGTCAGGAACAATGCGTGACTGGTTGAAATGTGCCTCAATAGCTTTAATGTCGAGGTCGAGACTGCTGTTGGATTGTGCTAAAACGCAAGATAGAACAAGAGAAGCGAAGATTGCCCAAGGACGCATGTTAAAGAGAGTGAGGAGGCTGTCAGGCAGTTTAATTTGGGATTTAGAATGAAGGTAGAGATGAAAATATCGTTGAAAATATCGAAGATCAGCCCGTGACGTTAGACGGCATCAACAAAGTATCAACAAAGTTCGATCAACAAAGTTTGATTAGATCTCAGGTTTGTTTTACCATTTTCTTGGTGTTGTGTGATCGAGATAGTCTGTGTTGTGAAAATGCAAAGTAGTCAATGATGAATACATGCGTAGATAGTGAGGAAAGCAGATGGAATACAGATGAAATAATATTAAATCACAAAACGACCCTGACCCTGCCTAACTTTCGGGGACTTGGTCATCTGAAGCCTGAGCTTCCGAAGTAGAATCTTCGTTTGTATCCAATATCTCTACGGATAAAGGCGAAGGAGGTATCTCCCTCTCAGGGTGTAAAGAGGGCCGTTCCCTTCTTCGTCTTTCTCGCCGCTGGGATGGCGTCGAGGGCGGTAGGGGAGAAGGTGGTATTACGAATCCATGCGACTGGAGGTTGATAAGCATGTCACGCGCGATATCTCCAGTATCTCCTGTCTGATCTCCACCCTCTGTGTTAATAATGACTGGCATAGACGGACGTGGTTTGCCTTGGCGATTTTGCTTTTTGCCTTTGCGGATTGGCTCGCCATTCTTGAGCATTTGCAGTATGTTATCCAGTACAGCATTAGATTCCTCGTCAGTTGTAGAATTTTCTTGGGCTTTCAAGCGTTGCACTCTGTTCTCTTCCATCGCTTGCTTGCGTTTCTCAGTTGCCAGTTTCTCTTCGAGGGCAGCTTGATTATCCGATTTACATTTCTGGCGAAGACAGTTAATAAAGTCATAAGTTGAATGAAAATGGCTCTTGCCCTGTAGGATGTGACAAAAATCTTGAAAATACCATAAAACTCGGAAGTTGACATATTCTTGTCTTCTTCTCCGTAGTAACCAATCGCTTCAGCAAAGGTAGCCTCGGCACTACGGACATCATCCACAAGGTCTTCCAGCTGCTCCTTGGCCTTTCCAATGAAAGCCCACATCTGAGTTGCAAACTGGTCATCTGCATTCAAATCCGAAAAATGAAGGTCAAGTTCTCGGCGGATATGACCCAGGCCCTCCTGTAATTCAGATAGACCCTTGCGGACATCCTGTAAGTTGACTGAGAGCATGTTCAGCCATAGTGCGATATTTTTCTGGGTATACTCACCCCGGTAGGCTTCGGCAGGCCGTTCCAGTTCATCCAAGAATTCCTCTATATCGGAAAAATGATTCGAAACTGTCTTTTCTAGGAAATGTAGCAAGGTTGTATTGTTGACGGACTTAGTGTCTACGAGCTGATAACAGAGTTTCAGACTGGCGATGAAGAATGTCATCACAATATGTATATGAACCAACCTTGTTGATACTGCTCACACGAAAGCCGAACGCACCACCTTTGATGCCTGAGCCGTTCATATAATTGCCAATAAGAAGGATGAGCTAAGGAAAAGTCAACGCATGAACGGCACATCCAGATCCAACGCTTACACTCAGAAGCTCTTTGAATTGCTTGGCATCTAGGAGAGCCTTTCCAGCCTCAAACAACTTTTTGGCAGACTAGCAACATACCTATTAGATTAAGTCACGTAATCATATCGTCGAGAAACCTTACATCATTCAACAATGACCAGGTCTCAGCGAATGCTACTTTATACAGCATACCCTCTATTCGCTGCTTAAGTCGGTCGATTTGAATAAGCCTCACCATCAACCGGTCGGAGGGATGTAATTCGACGAGTTCCTCTGAAGGCACGTTTCGGTAAATGCTGAGCTTACCAATTTGATCTGCCGTAGGAAGGATAGACTTCAACTCGCTCAGAAATACAGGTGTGCAAATCTCCTGATCGAACTGCTGTATGCGACGAGCAATCTCCTCCGGTTCAACCTTCCGGACGCGTTGGATAAGAATCTCTGGAGGCAAAATTTGGTCTTTCCTCGGGGAAGTGGATGATAATACTTACCAACACGCTTACGAGTCTGTGGATCCAACACACTCTTTAACTCTGCCCGTTTCTGTCTAGCCATCAAATTAATCACCAGCTGCTTCGCCTTGAAGTCTTCTTCCATCTCGTTCCATACACCATCTGTTTTCAGTTTCTCCAGCATGAGTCTCTCCTTCTGGGGTTCATCATCCTTCCAAAGGGTTCTCGAGACTTGTTGATGAGGAAGTTTGTCCCATTGCAGCTGTTTCATCTTAGTGTTTGGAGTCAAAGGCATTTCTTTACGCATCATTCCGGTGTTAGAACTCAAGAACGGTGCACGAGCCGAGTTCGATGCCATGCTGTGATTTGAATCGATCGAGGAAGAAGGAGGAGGGGCTGGGGCAGACGGGGCAGCAAAAGTGGGCAAAAGAGCTTTCCCAGAACCTGGAAGGGGTGGTGGAGGCGGAGGCAGCGGAGCACCACCAGTTGAGGGTGGAAGTGGTGGCGGCGGAGGTGGTGGTGGTGGTGGTGGTGGTGGAGGAGGAGGAGGAGGAGGAGGAGGCGGAGGCGGAGGTGGCGGAGAAGAAGTTGGAGATCTGGTTGAACCCTCGGGATCTGAGTCTTCGGGTAGACATTTGGGCGTCTCAGGAGCTGGAGTGTCATTGATAGCAGGTACTGGTTTGCCTCTGGCACGCAGATGTTGCTGTAATTGTTCTGCAAATGAACCTGGGGGTGCGGCCAACTCAACGTCCGAAGCAATAGAAGTTGGCTGAGTGTCATCTGTGTCAGTCACGAGACTACTCTTATTGGATAGAGGAACGTCGCTATCATCATCATGGAGACCAGGAGATGACGAGCGATCCGTGCTGCGAAGGCTGGCGTTATCAAATTTAGAGAGCATAAGATTTGGAGCTTTAGAAGGAGTTTCGAGGAGAACAGGTTTGTCGGTACGACGAGGCGAACCTCTAATACTCCGCATGCTATTCAGTGAACCAAGCTGAGGTGAATACTGACTTGACAATCAATACTAGGAATAATGATCTGTTGAGGCCACAAACCATTTTAGCGCCTTCTGCCATTTGTTGTTGAATCTGCTCTTGGGCATCCTCTTCCTCAGCATCCATGAACTGTGAAACCCGTCCAGTCTCGTCAACTATCTGAGTCAACGGTTTTCTTGATGACTTCCTCTTGCCTGTACTACCTGGTGGTCGAGAACGTCGTAGGCTTGCAGATTTACCAGGCGTCGAGTCCGGGTCTTCCTCTTCTTCCTCTTCTTCGTCCACTGTCCCGTTCGCTCCACTTTTCTTTTTCTTTGAGCGTCCCTCAAGAATGTTGATGGTTCGTCGTCTTTGAAAAGTTTTCTCTAAATCTTGAATAAATGCCTTCTGATCAGTCGAGCCGTTTTCCACCAAAGCTTCGACCCCAATCTCCTTGAGCATCCTGAAAAGCTCCATGATCTGCATTTCTAGCTGTGCAATTCGTTCTTCATACTCAAGTTTCTGCGCTGCCAATTGCCCTTGGAGCCGTGAAGCAGTCTCACGAGAGTTTTTAAGCTTTTCCTCCTGCTGGGTCAATTGGATCTTCAAATTGCCTATGAGACCCTCCTCTCCGAGAGAAATTTGGTGTTCTAATGTTTCCTTCTCTACCTTCAGGTGCATAGCTAGGGTCTTAGCCTCATCAGCATCGGTTCGCAAGCGATCCACCTCATTGGACTGTGCGATGATCCTTTCCACAGAATGGCCAAACCTATGCTCTGCACTCCCTAGCTTCTTGTCCATCACCACATCGGTCACAAGTGAATCGAGAAACTGGTAGTAATGTACCATTAATTGACCCTCTTCTCGAATAAGGAGCATATGTTGCATTATCGACAAGAGGTAATCCTCTGCCTTAGTATCTTTGATCCTGGCAAGGACAGCGTTATAAATATCCTGCAGATTTGTGAAGCTTCCGAGAATCTGTTGATCGAGACGCTCCTGGAGTTTTTGCTCGTCTTCTGCCAACATCTGCTGCAGGATCTCAAGTTGTTTAGTGATATCGGAAACACCAAAGGACTCGCAAGCAGCCAAAATGTCCCTTAGACCCGCCATCTCCATCTGAGCTCGATGATGCACTCGTAGGTCTACGTCGTCTAAGAAGCGGAGAATGCAAGAGATGATGTAAAAATTGGCAAGCTACAACTCCTGTTAAGCATGACTTTGGGAGGATCAACCCAAACTCACAGTATACTCATTTAAAGAACTTTCAGCCCCTGCCCGCTTCACATCTTCACTGGCGCCAACAAGACTACCCATCTTGCCTCTGCCGGACAAGGATGCTGATAGTGATTTGAACCAGTAATCATAGCACCCTGTGCCTTCATTGTTCGCCTGACTAAGAGCTTCAAGGGCAGAGATGACAGGGTGTAATCCATCACTATATATGAACCCAACGAGGATCTCAAGAATATTCTTTCGAGTGGGTATATAGGGCGTGTTGAGAGATGAGGCAATCTGGGCGACTACTTGGGAATGCGATAATGCTTCGTCTGCGGCAAACTGACTCAAAGCGTTAGGCAGACCAGACTACTTGAGGACCAGACGCACTGCGTTATTAAAAAGGTTCCGCAGAACTTTGACAATTTCGTATTCCAAAGTTATATCAGCCTCACGCCTAGATGAACCTTTCCTGCTGATCTGCGACAATGCATTTGCGAGAACTGAAGTGCCTTGAAGCTCTACGAACGCTTTAACCCAGCTTAAAAGAATCAGGGATATTCGCAAGCCTTTGGAACAGCAGAAAATACCTCATTTCATTGCTCCGCAATGAGACTCCAAGGCTCTGTACCTGCTTTGCCGTAATTGTTTTGTCTACGAACTTCTTCAGATACCACTCTGGCGAGTCCGGCATAACATTAGTTGATTGTCCTGAGTCTTTGTGCCTTCTCGATTGTTGTTCCTTCTGCTTTTCTTTACCCCAGCGGATATGCTCGTCATTGTAGACCAAGTGCCATTTCTGGTCGACGGTCAAATCGCGGGGGAGGTCTGGGAAGTCCCTCGTACGTTTGACAATCTCGAATAGAGCTTCAATTTCTGCATCTGTTTCTGGACGGGGGAAGCTGAAAGTATCGCCGGATAAAGGAAATCGGTGGTACAGCTGGGAGATAGAATGATGATGGTGGTGTGTTGACCCCCCCTCAGAAGAAACGGAAGCAGCATAACGAGAGCTGCGATTATGGTCGGATTTGGTGGTCATCGCGGATGACGGTCTTGAAGGCGTGGTTGACTGGTCGCCGGGTGAAAGTTGTCCCAAGTCTGCATTGCTGGAGACTCGGCCGGCAAAAGACAATTCACTCCTGTGTGCTTGCGCCTTGACATAGCGAGGAGATGGAGTAGGAGTATTGAAATCATCATGAAGAGTGGAGGAATTCGAAAAGCCAGTAGATGGTACAGAAATTGTGGATGACTCCGGTCGCTTATGAGGAACATCGTTGAGTCGTCTGTGCTGTTGCATGGTATAATTGTTCATGCCAGTTCCCGAGTCTGTAAGTGATGGATTTGTATTTGGTGCCGAAATCCCTCTGATTCCCTGATTAATAGTTGCGACGGGTATAGGAGAACGAAGGGCTGCGGGTAGTTGGTCATATGGGATAGATCGTTCACCAAGATCTTGCTGAGAAAGAGAGGACTGTCGTTGTCGAGATTTTTTACGCCCAAAAATTGTGTCCATGGAGGAAAAGAAAGGAAAATGGAGAAAGCTAATGTACAGGACAGAGTAAGTAAGTATTCCTTGACTGTCCAAACACGCTACATCATTCTACTTCATTCTCACGGCTTATTATAAACGTCCTGGAATATCGACGCACATTTCAACTCCATTTCCATCTCGACTACCCATTTGTTCTTTGATACAACGCAAATGAGAGATTTACAGCTGAGGCAGAAGATAAGCATCTATAAAAAACTGCGGCATTGTTCTGATGCGAGTACATCTCACCATCACTTATGGGCTTAATCTTTGTGATAACTATGTAAATCTACATGCAGCGAAGGCTGTACATGCCAAGCAATCACACAGTAAGAAAATATCCTCGACACAGGCAACTGAATCGTATCTTTATCGGAATGAGAATTATTTTCTTTCGGTCACCCGCTTGATCATACTGCAACGCCTATGTTCGTCTCCATGATCCACACATAGAAAATTACACCACTCGGAATACTTCTGTGAAAGCTATTGAGACACTACATTGAATTACTTGATTGACTCCCAACGAAAG
>Ga0153951_1000625_pt1 | contig 12929 bp, 19 predicted proteins | sample TSNJ035MetaG_FD_102278 | JGI IMG/M metagenome (GOLD analysis project Ga0153951, IMG submission 102278) | Attine ant fungus gardens microbial communities from New Jersey, USA - TSNJ035 MetaG | ecosystem: Host-associated > Fungi > Mycelium > Unclassified | place: USA: New Jersey, Wharton State...
CCTGAAATCTGTCCCGCTATAGCCGCTCTTTAACCCATACGAATATTTGCAACCACTAGCCCAATGGGATATCCTATTGACATATCCCATGGATATGTATAATGTATATCCCACAAGGAGGAGTGTCATGACTCGAACAACTTTATTTCAGACCAACCGCTCCCAAGCCGTCAGGCTCGGGAAGGAAGTTGCCTTTCCCGACACTGTGCATGAAGTGAAAATCATCCGTGATGGCGCGCGCCGTATCATTGTGCCTGCCAACAGCATTTGGGACGATTTCTTTGTCGCGCCGGGCATCGATCTTGGAGAGCGTGATCAACCTCAAGCCCAGAAGCGTGAGGATTTCTAAATGCTGCGCTATCTGCTCGATACCAATTTTTGCATTCGCATTCTCCGCGATCGACCGGCAGGTCTGAGAGAACGATTTAACGCAAACGCCGACTCCTTGTGCATCTCAACAATCATTCTGACAGAATTGCTACATGGTGCCGAAAAGTCAGCAAAGCCTATCGAAAACCGAAATCAGGTCGAGCAGTTATCTGCACGCCTTAGCGTTCTGTCATTCGACGAGGCCGCAGCCGCTCACGCTGCTGATATCAGGGCTTCTCTGGAACGGCAGGGGCTTCCAATCGGCGGCTATGACCTGCTGATAGCCGGTCACGCGCGCAGCAGAGGGCTTATCGTCGTCACAGGAAACCTACGTGAGTTCAACCGCGTTGAGGGACTTCGATGTGAAGACTGGTCCCCGCCGTCCAACTAGGCCTACGAGGCAAAACATCGGCCTCAACGTGAAGGTCCTCGGTCGCCCTTCGACGCTCAGCAAAAAACAGAAGCAGGGTGTGCGCGATGATCTGTCGGCAGGAATGAGCGTTTCGGCCATCGCCAAAAAATTAGGCACGAGCCGACAGACCGTCATGCGCATAAGAAACGGCTGAGTTTAACAACTGTCCAGAGGACGATATGATCACAAAAAACCGAAAGGTTTAGCAGCGATGGATCTGGAGAAGCGGCGCTCAATATCTTCACCAGGCGGACTCATTCAGTCCGCATAACCCGTTTCGTCAGGCGCTCTTTCGCTATGAAAGCAAATGCTTTTAGAGCTTTCAGATGGAAAGCTCTGCTGAAACGTCCAATTTTTTCATTGGGGTTAAAATGGAAGGATGTTTCCAAGACGTCATGATTGTACTCATCCAGTATGATCCAGAGAGGGGTGTCGTCCAGACCAGCTCTGCGCCGCTCAATTTGGGGAATTTCCAACACCTTGCGGTCTGGAGCCGGAGGGGAAGAGGTGATGGGCAAAATAAGAAGGTTCGTTTGCCCGGTCTTGTCGATAATAACGGTCACGAACGTGATCGGTCTGGCTTTTCGACCTTCGGTTTCGCCTACATCAGCCTGCCAGTGCCAAAGGTAGTCGTAACGCCAAATGTCGCCGGAGACAGGCTTATTCATTCGCATCGCCTTTATCCATCAGCGCTATGGCCGCTTCGAGCATTGCCAGGTGCTCGACAGGCATTTCATTTGTAAAATAACTTCTGCGTGGGTCGCGGTTCATGCGTGCCTCATAGGCCTCGACACTCATCAGCACATATCGCGGTTTCTGGTGTTTGGTTATGGACACGGGTTCCTGGCTTGCTGCAGCAAGCACGTCACCTAAGTTCTGCTTTAGGTCCGTCGAAGCATATGAGCGCATAGTAATTTCTCCTGTTTGTCTATTTTAGACAAAATAGACAAACAAGCAAGTGCTGTTTTGCAAAATGCTTCTCAATGGCTTCCTTAGCTGGACCGCTGACTATGCGGGCACGGTTGAGGATTACCCCCCTCTTACCACAAGGCCCTCGACACCTTCAGCGCAACATGATGAGCGCGGTTTGTCTCGTGCCCTGCTTGCGGCCGTCCTCCCGGACGGCTGGAAAGCGGGGATAATCCCTAAAACATGGCGGCGCTATCGCGCCTGGTCAGGTACGGGCACCTCGCTTGAAGCGAGGTGTGGTTTTCTGAGGTCTTGATCTATCGCCGAACCAGCAGGCTAGCCGGAAGTCAAGGGACAGGCTCGGCTTCGCCGGTCTGCGTTCCCGAAAAACGGCTTTCCGCCTGCGGCCGAAGCTTCCGTTTTTCACTCTCTCCGATCCCTGAGACTGACTTCCGTCTTTCCGGCCGGGCGGCGGGCTTTGCCCACCCCCCTCTGCTCCGGAGAACGTCATGGGAAGACGTTCTCCGAACCATCTGGAGGTGGTCAGCCCGATTGCGATGAGAGGAAGACAATCATGGGTGAGTTTTTGCTGGCCGGTTTCGAACTGGTTTGCCTGTCGAGCTTCATTGCCGGTGTCGGCGTTGTGGCGCTTGCGCTGGGAGCCTGACATGAAGACCGATCTTTATCGTCAGGTGACGGATTCCATTGTCGCGCAACTGGAAGCAGGGGTTCAGCCATGGTTCAGGCCATGGAGCGTTCAAGGTAGGGCTTCCCGTCCCCTGCGCAGCACCGGACAGGAATATCGCGGCATCAATGTTCTGCTGCTTTGGGTGAGCGCCCTGGAAAAGGGCTATGCGTCTCCGTTCTGGTTTTCCTACAAACAGGCGTCGGAGATCGGCGCCCAGGTGCGCAAGGGGGAGCGCGGCACCACGGTTGTCTATTTTGGAACGATGGAGCGGACGGAAACCGGGCAGGATGGCGAGGATGTGGACTATCAAATACCGTTTCTCAAAGGGTATCACGTTTTCAATGCCGATCAGATAGACGGCTTGCCAAAAGCCTTTACCGCCGAACCGCAGCCGGTTGAAACCTACGATAATCGACGGATAGCGGTAGCCGAGGCTTTTGTGAAAGGAACCGGAGCCGATATCCGGCACGGTGGCGACAGCGCCTTTTACCGCCGCAGTGACGATTATATCCAGATGCCGGAATTTGACCGTTTTCAGGACGAAAAGCATTATTATGCCACGATTTTACACGAGCTCGGCCATTATTCGGGAGCGGAGCGCCGGCTTAACCGCCGCTTTGACGGCAGCGGGCGCTTTGGCGGGGAAGGCTACGCGATGGAAGAACTGGTTTGTGAGTTGACGGCCTGCTTCCTTGCCGCCGACCTCGGCCTTTACGTCGAGCCTCGCGCCGATCATGCGTCATACCTTGCTTCATGGTTGAAAGCGCTCAGGGCCGACAGGCGGGCGATCTTCACTGCCGCGAGCCACGCGCAAAAAGCCGCTGATTATCTGCATGGTCTACAGGCGCAAGCCCTGTCCGAAGTCGCGTGAAGGGGAGGGGACCATGCGCGATCCTGAACCATTGATCGAATTGTTTCGCCTGCGCACCGAGGAGAATGGCTGCACGCCAGCCGAGGTGCAGGCGGCCCGCAACAAGCTTGAAGCGCTTTTGCGCAACGGATCGTCCCGCAGTCCGGAAGAAGCCATGCCACCTGATGACGGGGAAGAAACGGAACGGGAGCTGTTTGATGCCGCCAGACACTTCCTGAACTGGCTGATATTCATGGCCCCCTCTGATATGATGGATAAGGAGCTTTTGCGACTGGCAAAGGGAGTTTTGACAATTGCCCTGGAAAGCATTGACGATGAATAAACTGCTTGCGACTGTCGCAGTCGGAGCGGCGCTTGTGACCGGCGTACCCTGGCGGTCACAGGCGGAAGTGGCGAATATCGCCATCCTGTATTCTCCGGGCCGCAATCTTGAGGTTGAGGATATCCGTCTGATCGAGTCTGCCCGCAGCAACATAGATATGGCGGCCTACACGCTGACGAGCTTCGCCATCATGGATGCGCTTGCCGACGCGGGACGGCGCGGCGTCGGCGTGCGACTGTTGCTCGATGCCTCGCAGCTTCGTCAGGCCCGGGATTTTGTGCGTGAGCGGCTGGAACGGCTTGGGCGGATTGCCGGCGTCAGCATTCGTGTAAGCACCGGGCGGGATCTGATGCACCTGAAAAGCTTCGTGATCGACGACATGACCTTGAGAACCGGCAGCGCCAATTTCACGCCGACCGGACTGAAGCGACAGAACAACGATCTGGTCATCATCAGGGATCGAGCGAGCGCAGTCTTCTACAAGGCGATGTTCAGTGAACTGTTTGTCAAATCGCAGCCTTTGAGCAAATGAACGGAAGACATCATGGGGCCAGGAAACACCGCGAAGGATTATGCGCATTTTTCGATCCGTGGCACGGTTGAGGCGCTGACCTATACCCCGAAATCCTGCCGGATCACGGTCGTTGCGCAGGAACCGGGAACGGGCAACGGATCGTCGACGCGCACGCGTTACTATCGCAATCATCTGGTGACGTTTGATCCTGCACTGATGCGCAAGATCAGGCAGGAATTCGGGATCGGGGACCGGGCCTTTTTCTCGGGCACGGTTCGCACCGAGAGCAACCGCCAGGAACGGACACGGGCCGGAAAAGCGGTGATGGTGGTTCACTACGCCGCCCGGATGGATGCGCCTTTGGAACTCGGCGTGGAAGAGGCGAGGGCGGCGGAATTGTCGGAGCTGTCAGCGGTCCAGAATGAGGAACGGGACCGTGCCCGCCTGGAAATCATCTGTCAGACGTTGCAGGAGCATGCCTGGAATGGCGGATTGATCATGACGGCGGACAATCTGCCCGGGCTGGTGATGACGGCCTACGAGCTGATGACCAATTACACCTACCGGCAGAACTGTTTTAGTGCGACCGTTGACGAGCAACTGTTGCGTCACGAGCTTGGCGAGACCTCGCCGCATGGGCAGGAAGTTGTGCGGTTCATCAACGGCTGGCCGGCGCAGATGTCTAAGGCCTGAAGCCGGAACCATAAATATATCCGTCCAATCCAGATATTCGGACAGAGACGATCAGGCGCGCCTGTCGGCGCATCGTCTGTTCGGTCGCCGCGCTTCGGCGCGTCGGAGGCTTTTGTCATGGCCTGTTGCCCCGCAGCACCCTTCGCCGTCCCCGTCAATCGGCAAGCGCCGCGTTCCGCGTCGGTGCCGGGTTGACGAAAATCGGCTTTCCGCAGGCGGAAGCCTTCCGATTTTCTCCCGCCACCCATTGACCGGTCCGTCGAGCGGCCACGGCGCGGTCTTCGCCCGCCCCGCTTTGCTTCGGTGAACGTCAGAGGCCGTTCACCGGCAAAACAGGACGGTCTCAACCTATTGGGCTAAGGAGAGAAGAGAATGTCCGAACGAACCACCATTCCCCTGAGCAGGCTGGTCCCGTCGCCTTGCAATGTGCGTCGTCGCCTGAGCGATATACCCGAACTCGCCGCCTGTCTTGCCGCCAAGGGATTTTTACAGAACCTTGTGGTGAAAAAGGGGACAAAAGGCAGATATGAGGTTGTAGCCGGGGGACGCCGCCTTGCCGCGGCAAAGCAGCTTGTTGCGGACGGCACATGGACGGCGGATTACATCGTGCCGGTGCAGATCATTGACGGCGACGAGACAACGGTTTCGCTGATGGAGAACACGGCCCGCGCCAACATGACAATCGTGGAGGAAGTGAAGGCTTTTGCCTTGCTGGCGGAGGAGGGGCGCAGCCCGGACGCTATCGCCGCCACGTTCGGCCTGTCGCCGGTCACGGTGCGGCAGCGCCAGAAACTTGCCGCCCTGCATCCCTTGCTTCTGGACGCACTGGACGAAGGGCAGATGACGCTTGAACTTGCACAAGCCTATGCGGTGAGCGATGACCAGCTTGAGCAACTGGCGGTTTACGAGGAATTGCACCGGTCATGGGACCATGAACCGCGTTCGGTCCGCAATCGTCTCAACGGCGAAGCAGTCAGAGCCGACAGCGGGTTAGGTGCGCTGGTGCTTGACGCTTACAAGGCGGCGGATGGCACAATCAGAACGGACCTGTTCAACTCGGAAGTTTTGCTGACCGATCTTAATCTTGTCGAACAGATCAAGGTCGGCCTTCTGGAGGCGAAGAAGACGGAGCTTGAAGCATCAAAAGGCTTCAACTGGATCAGGATCGAGCCGCATTATTACAGCAACGGCATGAGCAGCAGGTATCAGCGGGTTTATCGGACCGGCAGCATGATCACGGACGAAGCCCGTTACGATCAGCTGACGGACAGCCTGAACATGCTTGCCGATGAAATCAACGAAGCGGAGGAACGGGAAGATTTTGACCGCCACGAGCGGCTGTCGGCGGATTATGACCGGCTTGAGGAAGAACAGGCAGCGCTTGAGCAGGATATTTATGGCGAGATCGACCGGCGTTATGTCGGAGCGGTGATTTACATCGGCAACGGAGCAGTCCGGGTACAGGACGGACTTGTCGCGCCGGAGATGATCGACGAATGGAAGAAGGCGACGAAACAGGCATCCACAACAGCGGAAGGGTTGGAGCCGGAGCCGGACGCGCCGCAGACGGCGGGATTGAGCAATGCCCTTGTCGGTGACCTTTGCGCGACCCGGACGGCAGCACTTTCCGTTGAACTGTCGAAGCGCCCCGATATTGCGCTTGCCACGATTGTCCATGCGCTGCTGCTGTCGGGACGGTACAGTTACAGTGAAGCCTCCTGCTGTCGGATCAGGTCAGGGGATGCATCCTTTTCGTCGCCCACCCTGAACAGGGACGAAACCCCTGCCTTTGCGGAACTGGACGGCATCAGGGAAGACCTGTTCGCCGATGTGCCGGAAGAAGGGCTGTTCGCATGGGTTTTGTCGCAGGCGCAGGAAAGCCTGCTCGCCCTGCTGGCGAAGCTGGTTTCGTTGACAGTTACGGCACATGTGGACGAGCAGAACGGCTATGAGCATTCTCAGGCGCTGGCTGCCGCGCTGTCGCTGGACATGACAAAGCACTGGCAGCCGTGCGCGACGTTTTTTGGCCGGACGCCGAAAGCGTATATGGGGCAAGCGCTCACGGAGAGCGGGATTTCCGGCGCGGAGAAGATTGTCTCCGGCCTCGCCAAGGAGAAGAAGGCGGCAGCGGTTGACAGCACGGTTGATGCGCTGGCCGGAAGTGGCTGGTTGCCGGAGATATTCAGAAGCTGACCACCATGCAAGACGGGAAACCGGCTGAAAATGCCAGTTTTCCTTTGTGTTTATATAAAATATCGTCTATACATAATAGATAAGTATTTCTATATAAAGAGATGTGCCATGGCGCTGTCAATTAAAGATTCTCGCACAGAAACAGCGGTGAGAAAACTCGCAGAAATGAAGAAAATTTCCATGACGGACGCTATTCGGATAGCGGTCGAGAGCGAAATTTTCCATCTCCGGCAGGAACTGCCTTTGGTGGACAAGCTTCGTGCCATTGGCGACCAGTTCATGAAACAGGGAAAGCCAACCGGCGAGCTTGCTGACAAGGCTTTTTTTGACAAGCTGGGGGGCGAGTGATGTTTGTCGATACTTCGGTTATTGTTGCCATCATTCAGCAGGAGGAAGGCTGGGAAGCCTATGCGACGGCCCTGCGTCAAGCCCGCACGATCTATGTATCACCCTTATGCAGATGGGAAGCAGTTCGCGCTCTTTTAAAGGTCAGAACAGTAAGTCTTGAGACGGCACAGCAATCGGTTGATCAGTTTTTTGAAACGATTCACGCCCGAATGATCAACATTTCATCCGATATTGGCAAACTGGCGGAACAGGCAGCGGCAACTTATGGCATGGCTCGTCATCCGGCGGCGCTGAATTTTGGTGATTGTTTCAGTTACGCGTGCGCGAAGGCTTACCATGTCCCGCTGTTGTACAAGGGGAACGACTTTTCGCAGACGGACCTTGCGTGAAGGGAGACGGACGTGGTGGAGAAAAGGCGAGACAGAGGCGAGCGGCAAGATGAGACGAATCGACAGCCGCGCAGGTATGAACCCTCGCTTTTGAAACGGCTACACGCGGTTGGCGTCGTCCTGCCGGTTGTGGGCCCGTCTGGCGGAACAAGGCCGCAGGCCGAGACCGTTCCCGTTCAGGCAGACAAGGTTTCCGACCGGCCAGAATAACCGGTTGCGACGGCCCCGCCCTGGATCGAGGGTTCCTCTCCTTCTTCCGCGATCCAGGGCGGGATATTGCGCCGCCTTCGGCGGCAACATTTTTGTAAGGGGCGCGGGGCGCTCCCTCAGGGAAGGGCGTTGCGGCTCGTTTTGCATCGTCAACTCCGACCGGGCGATATCATCATGGCGGTTTGAGCTCGACGGATGGAGTGTAAGGGGCAGCCCATTGCATGGCGTTGCGCGGCTCGCTGACCGGCGGCGTGTGGCAGGCTCCAAGCCCCACCATCATTGCCGGTTGATGAGCCACGGGCATGAGAAGCGGAGCACTGCCTTTCCCGTTGATGTGCAGCGCGTTCCGAAAGCCCGATCCTGCCAGGCACCTCGATGCGGCAGGGCTGTGGAAGCGGCGAGAACCGGAAGTCCCCCTGAAGCCGGTCGCTTGCGGCATCCGAAGATGAAGAATCCCGCAAAAGCCTCTCACAGCCGTTGTCCGTCAAAAGAACCTCCCTCTCTTTACATGCCGTTTTGTGAGGCCCCGGCCCGTCGTCGAAACCCCGTCGCCGGAAATTTTCCCCTTGGCTTCGCCAATTCCTCGCGGATCAAAATTTCCGTCTTTGGGGGTGCTCCACTTCGTTTCGCCCTTTTTCCGGGCATGGCGTCAGGTATCGGACGGCAGCCATGCCCGGAAAAAGGTTCTATCCACCGTTCCGGCTCCTCTTTTGAACGTCATCGAGAGGGCGTTTCCTCTCACGGACAAGGAGAGAAATCATGTTGCATAACACCTTCCAGATCGTCGGAAACATCGGCAGGATCGAAGAGCTCAACGGAGCCATGCGCCTGAGCCTCGCCAGCAACAGCAGATACCGCGACGAGCGCGGCGACTGGCAGGAGCGGACCCGGTGGAACAGCGTCACGATCTTCAGCGACAAGATCCGCAGCTTCCTCAAAAGCCACGGTAGCGATATCCGCTCGGTGATGGTCCGGGGCGAGGTTTACGACGACAGCTACACCGACAGGGAAACCGGCGAGATCGTCTACAAGGTGCAGCGCACCGTTCTGCAGCTCGACGTGATGAGCTGGAAGAACCCGGCCAGGGCTGATACCGGCAGCGTCGAAGCCGAAGGATAAGCAGGAGAGGGGCCGCAAGGCCCTTTTCCCCTGTTCGCGCCCGACGCAGATTTGCCGAAGAAGGGGGAGCTTAAGGGCGCTCTCTCAGTCTTGCCATTGTACCATGCCGGTCGATCATCTCAAGGACGAACGGTCCCGCCAATTTTTGCGATGCAAAAATCGGTTCCCCCCTTCGCCGCCTCTGGCGGTTGCTTCGCCATCCCTGACACGCTTCGCTTTCGGCATTGTGGCGAGACCCTGTTTTCGAACAACAGGAGATCAGGATGCAGACCGATATCACCCAACACATCGCCGAACTTCGCGCCGAACTGGCGAACACGACCGATCGCAAGGAGCGTGAGACCATTGAACTGGAGTTGTACGAGGCGCAGGTTCAGAAAAAGTTTGCTGCAACCGGATTGAAGGTTGAAGCAAAGAGGGCAGGCAAGGGAGCGACAGCATTGATCCTGTCATTCTGACGATAAGACCGGCGAGGCTGAAACGTCTCGCCGGTCTTATCGTGTTGCCTTGATCATGCATTGGATCAGGAATCTTTGTCGGACTGATATTCGTAGTTTGTATCGTCGATAGCGAACACTTCAATTTTTATAAAGCCGAGAACATTTGCTTTTCTGGTCAGGACTGGTTGTTCAAAAGCATCGGATTCATCTTTGAGATAGTCATAAGCTGTTTTTCCGATCAGCAGGCGAGCCAGGAAATCAGGAATACGCAACGAGATTGTTTTGCTCATGGACTCAGCTCCGTCGTTTGCGGCTAACGTGGTTTGATTTCCCGGAATGACTTTTCTCCGAGCCGAACGAAATTTTTATACAATTCAGATTCGGGCGCAAGCGTTGCAGCATGAATGAGTGCGCCGAGAATGAACGCCCTGTCGGCATCCTTCAATCCCGCCTTTACGACAAGACCGCCGAAGCGAATTTTGTCATGGGCATCCTTCTGTCGTTCGGAGGACATGGCAAAACGTTTCCGGTTTATGAGCACGGTTATCCTGTGCTCGACCCGCGCGATAGCGCGAGCATTGTCATTAAGCCGCGGAGTTTTGAAATCGTTCGCGGAGCGTCACGAGCTCCGTTTTCAGTGCCTTGTCGTCGATATCGAGATCAGCCAGACCACTGTCGATCACGAGCCGCGCAATGCGCTCAGCCCGTTTTTGCACGAAAGCGTCGCGTTTGATTTTAGCGGCGGCAATGAGCGCGTCGAAATCGGAAACGGTTTTCTTGCGGCGTTGAGTTTTTGTATCTGGCGTCATGGTATCAAACACTGAGAGGAGCGATACAGACAAGATCACAACCTGCCAGAACTGTCAAGCATCACTGGAGCTACGCCGACAGGTGTATACTCGTTCAGCTCGCGTCAGCGTCCCTCAATCGGAGCTTTTAGCGGAGTGGAGGGCGCACTCTTGCAGTTTGCGATTGCAAACATGCTTTATTTCTGATCTAACCGTTGCGATAGAAGCGATTGGCGTTGATTTGGCGATCTACAGTTTTCATATCCAGAACATATCAAGCAACAGCGGCAAATCCGCGGTTGCCGCCGCCGCCTATCGCCATCGCGCCATCATGATCAGCATGGTTCAGGAGAAAACGTTCAAATTCCGGTTTGACGAAGACCTGATTTTTGCAGAAATGGCCCTGCCGAATAATGCATCGGAATGGGTTGTCGACCTTTTCAAAGGGCTCACGGTTGCACAGCAGAGTGAGGCTTTCTGGAACCAGGTTGAAAAGACGCATTCGAGAAAGAACAGCCTGTTTGCTCAGGAAATCGTTCTGGCTTTGCCGAAGGAGCTTTCGCGTGAACAGAATATCGCCCTGATGCGCGACTTTGTCAGAGAGGAGTTTTCAGGAAAAGGAGTTGTTGCGGACTGGGTCTATCACGACAAGGCCGGAAACCCGCATGTCCACCTGATGAAAAGCGTCTATCCTCTGACGGAACAGGGTTTTGGCAAGCGCCTTGCGCCGATCCTGGACGAACAGGGAAATCAAAAAAGGCTTGCCAACGGCGCTTTGGCTTATCGTCAGTTTGGCGGCAGCAAATGGGAAGTTGCGCCGCTTCGGAGCGCCTGGGCGAATACGGTCAACATTCATCTTGAGAAAGCGGGATTGCACCTTCGCGTCGATGCGCGGTCCTTGCGGGAACGCGGTCTTGAGTTGATCCCATCCCGACATAAAGGCCCGGCTCGCGGCGAGGACAAGAACCGTATCGACGATATGAACGAGCGTATTCGGGAGGAAAACCGCAAAACCATTCTGGCCGATCCGATGGAACTGGCGCGGCTCGTTGGCATGAGCCATTCGGTTTTTACACAGGAGGATCTGGCAAGAACAGCGGCACGGTATCTGAAGCCGGAGGAAATTTCTGAGGTTTGCAGCAAGGTGCTTGCGTCGAGAGAGCTTGTTTCGACGCAAGGGGAGGTTTTGAACTGGAAGACGGGAGAGTTTGAACATCGCGAGGTTTTTGCGCGGCGGTCGCTGGTGAATTCAGAGAAACTGATGCAGGAGCAGGCGCATTCCCTGATGATGACCAGGGGGCATGGGGTCAGGGAGGCGCTTGTCGAACAGGCCATGACTGCCCTGGAGGAAAGGGAAGGATTTGAATTATCCGCGGCGCAGAAGGAAGCGGTTCGGCATGTGACGGAAGATCGTGGTCTGTCGCTTGTGGTCGGTTATGCGGGAGCGGGCAAATCGACGATGTTGCAGGCGGCGAACGAGGCATGGAAGGCGGAAGGCCGTCGTGTTTATGGCGCGGCCTTGTCCGGCAAGGCTGCGGCGGGATTGCAGGAGAGTTCGGGAATCGAGAGCCGGACGCTGGCGTCATGGGAGATGATGTGGCGGCGCGGTCGGAGCGAACTTCGGGTTGGCGATACCTTTGTGATCGATGAGGCGGGCATGGTGTCGTCGGAACAGCTGTCGCGTTTCGTGCATTACGCCAATCTCACGGGGGCCAAGCTGGTTCTGGTCGGCGATCCGATGCAGTTGCAGCCGATCGAGGCGGGAGCGGCATTCCGGGCGCTGTCGGAGCGGGCGGGCCATGCGGTCGTCTGCGACGTGCGCCGCCAGCGCGAAGAGTGGATGCGCGAGGCGACGATCAATTTTGCGCTTGGCCAGATCGGCAAGGCGATCGACGCCTACGATGCCAAAGGTTCCATCCTCACGCACGGGGAGCGGAGCGATGCGGTCAGGACCATGGTGGAGAGGTGGCAGGCTGTCCGGGAAAGCGGTTCTGCGCTGCTGCTGGCCCATGCCAATGCGGATGTGGAAGCCCTGAACGCCGGCGTCCGGCAGGCGCTGAAAGATCGCGGCGAATTGCAGGGCGGACAGGTTTACCGGACGGTGAAGGGTGAGCGCGAATTTGCCATTGGTGACCGGATTCTGTTTTTGAAGAACGAAGGCGATATCCGGAACGGGCTGTTCGGTGATGTGGTTGAAACCCAAGCCGGGCAGCTCGTGGTCCGTCTCGATAACGGCGAGCGGCGCGAGGTCAATCCAGCTGATTACGGGCATTTCGATTACGGTTATGCGGCGACGATCCACAAGTCACAGGGGGCGACAGTCGATCATGCGCTGGTACTGGCGACGCGGACGATGGACCAGCATCTTCTGTATGTCGGCATGTCGCGCCACCGGGAGAGCGTCGAACTGCACATCAACGGCGAGGAATTCCAGACCCGTGCGGAGTTTGTGACCCGGATGGGGTTTGATGCGAGCGCCAGAACGACGCTGGATTATCAGGGCTGGCCAATAGGCGAAAAGAAACCCAGCCTGTGGGACCGGTTGCAGGAGGTTTTGAACCGGGACAACGCGATCCGGATCGACCGGGAGGTGCAGGAACGGGCTACAGAATCGCCACGGAAGGCCGTGGAGCCGGTTCATACCCCGGAGCAGTCGAAGACACC
>Ga0153951_1000628_pt1 | contig 12907 bp, 9 predicted proteins | sample TSNJ035MetaG_FD_102278 | JGI IMG/M metagenome (GOLD analysis project Ga0153951, IMG submission 102278) | Attine ant fungus gardens microbial communities from New Jersey, USA - TSNJ035 MetaG | ecosystem: Host-associated > Fungi > Mycelium > Unclassified | place: USA: New Jersey, Wharton State...
AAGGTCGACCACAAGTACCTTGCGGCCGCGCAACGATAGGCCTTGAGCGAGGCACATGGTCGTTGTCGTCTTCGCGGACCCACCTTTGAGCTGAGCGGTAATGATGATCTTTCCGTCCGGCTCCTTCACGCGGGTGACGAGCGGAGTCTGGTAGATATCAGAAATTTTCTGCACCCAGATGCGCGCTTCTTCGAGGGTGAACGTGCGGGTGCGACCGGTGCCGGCAGCGGTGCCCGAGGGCAGTTCACCGTCGCCCTTGGTCGCAAGATATTGAACCTGCGAGTGAGAGATATTGCACATCTCGGCAATCTCACCCGTCTTGAAAACAGGAGCCGTCTTTCGCGGACGCGGAGCCAGAATCGTGTCACGCAGCTCATTGGTAAAAATCGTGACCTTTTCCGCAAACTGGCTGATCTGCTCAAAGTGAACGGTTCGGTCTACGGCAGGAAGTTGGCTCGTTCTGACCATTCTGAGGTTTTCCCATAAAATTCTAGAAACCTCAGAATACAGGAAATGCTTGAAAATAGCTTTTTAAATTACTGTTTTTATGCAGATTTTTCGCACTTCGACACACTTCAGAGCCCAATTTCGGAGGCGATCGCGCTCTTGCTCGCTAAACACGACTATTTGAGCGACCTCGGCGAGGCACAAATGACCTCACCTTTATCCGAAAAATCCCCGGAGCAAGTCTCAGCGTGCCTAAAAAATTGGCGTCTGGTGAGGTCATTTGTGCATTTTCTCATTTTCGCGTCTCACTGACGAACCCTTTACAGCACAACTGACCTCACCTTTCCTCGAAATTGCCGGGCGAAACGCGACCATACGGGATCAGAATCGCTTCGAAAGCCCCTACGCACAATCAACCTCACCTACATGGCCCTGAACTCAACGGCTAAGGAGCCGATCCATAGCCAAACCAGGGTATTTCAATCTCACCCAGCAGCACAACAAATCTCACCATCACCCAAAATCGAGATTGCGCTTTCCAGACGCGCACAATCAACCTCACCTTGCTGCATTGCGTCATTTCTCTTTTCAGCTTTGCAAATCGCAGTTGGTGGGTTGTTTTTAAAACAAGAACGAACCAACAAACCAACAGGAAGTTTCAATGTCCAGTTAATTCAACTACTTAACTTCAGAAAGGTGAGGTGGGTTGTGCCAAAGGTGAGGTGGAATGTGCGTAAAGGTGCGGCCTGTTGTGCAGGAAGGTGAGGCTCTTTCCCCATCAAGGTGAGGCCCGGTGTGCATGACAGACGCTTGCCACTGCAAAGGTGAGGTGGGTTGTGCAAAGCCCTCGGAATCGGCCAGAAGTGCTGTCATACAAGGCCTGGCTCCACAATGAGCCGCTCCGTCGGTGAGGTTGGTTGTGTCTCGGGTGAGGTTCTGTGTGCTCATCCGCAGCACGAGCTTCCTTGCCGCGAGGCCACGCCCTGATGGTGAGGTTCTGTGTGTTGACAGCTCACCACCGCGTGCTAGAGTCCCGGAAGCGAAAAAAGTGGATGAAGAACATGACGGCGGACAATCCGGAAGAGGGCAAGTCGAAGGCCACCTCACGCCAGATGGCACTCGCGCTGTTCGAGGACATGTTCGACCAGGGGTTGCGCATCAACGAAGCCAATCGGGAGATCGGCTATCAGCGCAACGACTTCTTCACCGAAATCGTCAATATGGGGCTACCCGCGCGGCGCTTTCTTGACGCTGCGTATTTCATCGTCGCGCAGGAGTCCGAAGAGCGCGATCAGTACGACATCGAGCTTAACTATTTCAAGTGGCTGATGCGTTACGACAGCCGCAATCTCAAGCATTTACGCACGATTGCCGACGAAGCGCAGAACGCGAAAGTCCGCGTGACGAATACGCCGGCGGACCGCGATCCGAACGAAGACGATCTCTGGGTCCAGGTTCAACTTATCGGCATGGTCGGTTTTCATCGCGGGCGAATGCGTTTCGACGTCCATCCGCGGCTCGTGCCTCACATCCGCGATCCGCAGAAATCGCACTGGCTGAGCCTGCGCATTTCGACGGCGTTCACGCGCAGCCTCGCGCGCGCGATCTACGACAAAGTTTTGCCGCACGTGCCCGCGGGGCGTACGGACTGGATTCAGCTCGAAGAGATGCGCAATTGGCCCGGCAAAATGGGCGCGAACGCGGCTATCTTCAAGTACTTCAAGCGCGACTGGCTCGAGCCGGCGGTCCGTGAGATCAACGATGTATCGGACGTCGAACTTTCGTACGAGACGCGGACGGCGTCGACAACCTCGAAGAAAATCGATCGCATCCGCTTCCTGCTCAAGCGCAAGGACACGGCCGATGCCGTGCTCGCGAGCCTTGCCGATGCGAGTCATCTGTACAAGATTCTCACCGACGAATTCGGGCTATCAACCAAGCAGTTCACCGAGATTTCCGAGAATCGCGACGTGTGGACCGACGAGCGCATTCAGCAGGCGGTCGAATACACGCGCTTCAGAATCAAACGCGGCCAGGTCAAGAAGAGTCCGGCGGGCTATCTGATGCGCGCGCTGCGCGATAACTGGAAGATGTCCGACGCCGAGCGAACGATGGTCGACGTCCAGGCCAGACTGCTTGCCGATGAGACGCAGGAGCAGGAAGCCAGAACCGTGGCGAGGAAGTCGGTGGCGCACAGCATCGCCACGCGCGAAGAGGAAGTGCGCGCGCGCATGAACGAGGATTCGCGCCAAGGCCGCGACCACTTCAGCGCCGCCGACGCAAAGACGCGCAAGGAACTGATGCACGCGTGGACGATGTCGCGCGAGGGCAAGCTGATGCTGCGTCGTATGAAGCTGGAACCGTCGACGGTGACGGAAGAGGCGATCTTCGCGAATACCGAACTGGTCTGGTATCTCGGCCAGTTCGTTTTTGGCCGGATGAATGCGGCCCGGGCTGCCGCGGCCTGACATCGGCCCCGCGTGAGCCATCAGCGATGCGGCGCTGACGATCGATAACCCGCGACCTGCGCGAGCGCCGCCCCTCTCTCTAGAACGATCCAACCAGCGTTCCGAGCACGATCACCACGACGAGCGCGAGCAGCGCGCCCAGAATCCCGACGATGACGATGTCGCGATAGCTTTCGCGATGTGTCGAGCCGCACACGGCAAGCAGCGTTACCACTGCGCCGTTGTGCGGCAGACTATCGAGCGTTCCCGACGAAATCACCGCGACCCGATGCAGCAGTGCAGGGTCGATGCCGTACTGACCGGCCAGTTGCAGATAGGTGCTGCCGAGCGCATCGAGTGCGATGGTCAGGCCGCCCGATGCCGAGCCCGTTAGCGCCGCCAGCAGATTCGTTGCAACGGCAAGCGAGACGAGCGGACCACCGCCGATGCCGAGCACCCATTCGCGCACGAGCGCGAACGCGGGCAGTGCGGCGATCACCGCACCGTAGCCGACCAGACTGCCGACGCTCAAGACCGGCAGCACTGACGCATTCGCGCCCGCGTCGATGGTCTCGCGCAAAGCGGGCAAGCGACGGCGATTGAGCAGAATGAGCGCGACGATCGCAACGGTGAGCGCGACGCATACGCCCCACACGCCACCGACGGCCGCAAGCGAGGTTTCGCCCCAGCGGGCGTCCGCGAGATAGTCGGCGTCGAGACGCGGCAACACGATCACGTTCATCACGAAGTTCGTGAGTACGACAAGCACGAGCGGCGTGATCGCGACACCGAACGACGGCTGATCTTCGCTGACGTGTCCGTGGCCGATTTCGCCGGGATCGAAACTCTGCGATACGGTCGCGCGCTCGCGCACGAGGCTCGAATCGGCCGCGGGCTTCGCGGTGGGCGCGGCCGCCGCGTTCGAACCATCGAAGCCTTCGTTGGCCGCTCTCGCGCGCGACTGTTGCAAAGACAGCCACCAGAGCCCGAAGCCTGCCATCACGATACTCGCGATAATGCCGAGCCCCGGCGCCGAAAACGGCGTCGTGCCGAAGAACGGCATCGGGATCGCGTTCTGGATCGCAGGCGTGCCGGGCAGCGCGGACATCGTGAAGGTCGACGTGCCGAGCGCGATCGCGGCTGGCATCAGACGGCGCGGAATATTGGCGGCCTGGAAGAGGGCGGTCGCCATCGGTGCGATCACGAAGAAGGCGACGAAGAGACTCACGCCCCCATACGTGACGAGCGCGCCGCCCATCACGACGGCGAGAATCGCCCGATGCGCGCCGAGTTTGTCCGTCATGTAACTCGCAATCGCCTTCACCGAGCCGCTGTCTTCCATGAGCTTGCCGAACAGCGCGCCGAGCAGGAACAGCGGGAAAAACTGCGCGAGAAACCGCGCGGCGCTGATCATGAAGGTTTGTGTCCAATGCGCGAGAATCGACTCGCCCGAAATGGCGGCGGCCAGCATCGCGGCGAACGGCGCGAGCAGCAATACGGTCCAGCCGCGATACGCAAAGCCGATCAGCAGCGCGAGACTGGCGAGCATGCCGAACAGTCCGAGACCCACCGCGAGCGGTGACAGGGTAGTGACGTCCATGGTCAGACTCCGTCGAGCAACGCGTCGAGATCAAGTGAAGAGCGCACGCCGATCGAGTCGCCGTGCTCGTCGAGGAACGCTTGCGCGGCAAGCCGTCCTTCGTCGCGCAGCATCGTCAGGAAACTCCACTCGGCGTTCAGCTTCGACGAGTAGCCGAGTTCCGTCATCACGTCGCTCGAGATGCGGTGAATGCGCATCTTCGCCCAGTGGCGGCCTTCGTCGCTGCCGGCGTCCGCCGCGCGGCGTAGCAGCGCGATCATGCGCAGCTCCTTCATGAGCGGTGCGTTGAACGCGACTTCGTTCAGGCGGCTGATGATCTCGCGCGCGGTGCGCGGCGTTTTATCGCGCTCGATGGGATTCACCTGAATCAGCAGCGTGTCGCTCGACGTGCATTCGCGCACCAGCGGCGTGATCGTCGGATTGCCCGCGTAGCCGCCGTCCCAGTAGTCCTCGCCATCGATCCGCACCGCCTGGAACAGCGTCGGCAGACAGCCTGAGGCGAGCAGCACGTCCGGCGACAGGTCGGCGTTGCGGAACACGCGTGCCTGACCGGTGCGCACACGCGTCGCGGTGATGAAGAGCTTGATCGGTGCGTCGCGCAGATGGGCGAAGTCAATCGATTCTTCGAGAATCTTCTGCAGCGGATGGACGCCGCGCGGATTCATGTCGTACGGCGAGAACATGCGGGCCGCGAGATCCATCGCAATGAAAAGCGGCGAATAATCGAGCGTCCAGCGGCCCATCAGCACGTCGAACGGGCTGCGGCGAAATGGACTGAAGACTGCCGCCTCGGACACGCGTCGCCAGAATGCTTCGAGCGTGGCGCGTGCGCCGGCCGCGCCATCGAGTTGATAACCGCTCACGAGCACGGCGGCATTCATCGCGCCGGCCGACGTGCCCGAGATACCTTCGATCTGTAGCCAGGGTTCTTCGAGCAGACGGTCGAGGACGCCCCATGTAAAAGCACCGTGCGAGCCGCCGCCTTGCAATGCGAGGTCGATGCGAGCGGGTGCGCGATGAGTTGATCGAGCTTTCGTTGCAGCCAAGACGACTCCTTGTTGAGGAGTGCTCCATTTCACGAACTGGCGCCGAATGTCCGGCGGGCGAAGGAATTGCTGGCTAAACTTGTGAACTTTTCAACGGCATGCAGAGCGTTTTAAATGCGAGCCGCCGCACTGCAACATCCGTATTGAAAGTGGGCGATGCTTAAAAGTCAAGCGTATTCGTTTTGATTCACTGGCATTACGCCCAATAGCGCTATTGTGATAATTGTTCACATGCCCGTGCGTAACGATCGTGTCTTGCGAGATCGATCGAATCCGCCAGCGCGATCCGTCATTCATTCGTGCTCGCCGGGTACCGCCGCGAGGCGCGGTCAAACTCGGAGTCCGCCGCAATCGGCAAGGTTTATTGCAATGTTATGTATTGGCTGAGTGCGCAGATACATTACGACATAATTCGACCGACGGGTCAGGCTATAACGCCAACATCGCCCGATCACGGAGAACACCATGAGCACCGAGCTGTTGCAAGGATCCTGCCATTGCGGGGCCGTCAAATTCGAAGTCCGTACCCCGATCGTTCCGGCTGGCCGCTGCAATTGCAGCCTGTGCCGCCGCAAGGGCGCGCTGATGACGCCACTCTTCCCCGCCAGCGAACTGAAGATTCTGAGCGGCGAAGAGTCGCTCACGCTTTACCAGTTCAACACGAAGGTTGCGAGGCACTATTTCTGCAAGCATTGCGGCATCTATCCGTTTCATCAGACGCGTAAAGACCCGAAACTGTGGCGCGTCAATATCGGCTGCCTCGACGGTGTCGATCCCTATGCGCTCGAAGCCAGCGTTGCGGATGGCGCGAGCCTTTCCGTGCTGGAGGACGCATGAAACGCTTCGTTGCCATCGCGGTGTTCGTCGCCGGCGGCCTCGCGGCCGAACTCGCGCATCCGTTCAGGTGCTCGTTCATTCAGGCGAACGGTGTGCAGTTCAAGCGCCGCAAGAGATAATCTCGCGATGGAAAATCCCGACCACGTACTGATCGTCGACGACGACCGCGGCATCCGCGAACTGCTCGCCGGCTACCTCGAGAAAAACGGCATGCGCGTCTCGCTCGCGGCCAACGGCAGGCAGATGCGCGCTGCGCTCGATAACGGCGCGCCCGATCTGATCGTGCTCGATCTGATGATGCCCGGTGAAGACGGCCTCGTGCTGTGCCGCGAGCTGCGCGCCGGCAAGTTCAGCGCGGTGCCCGTGCTGATGCTGACCGCGCGCAACGAGGAAGCCGACCGCATCGTCGGCCTTGAAATGGGCGCCGACGATTACCTGTCCAAGCCGTTCGCCGCGCGCGAACTGCTCGCGCGGATTCGCTCGGTGCTGCGCCGCGCGCGCATGCTGCCGCCCGGCATGGAAGTGACCGAATCGGCGCCGATGCTGTGCTTTGGCGACTGGCGGCTCGATACGACCGCGCGCCATCTGCTCGACGCGGAAGGCACGATGGTTGCGTTGAGCGGCGCCGAGTACCGTCTGCTGCGCGTGTTTCTCGATCATCCGCAGCGCGTGCTCACGCGCGACCAGTTGCTGAACCTCACTCAGGGGCGCCAGGCCGATGCATTCGACCGCTCGATCGATCTGATGGTGAGCCGTCTGCGTCAACGGCTGCGCGATGGCGCACGCGAGCCGCGTTACATCAAGACGCTGCGCAGCGAAGGCTACGTGTTTTCGGCGGCGGTAACCGCGATCGGAGATCCGCAATGAGCAGGCCAGCGTGGCTGCACGGTCCGCGTACGCTGTTCGCGCGGCTGGCGCTGATCCTGTTCGTCGGTCTCGCGCTCGCACAGACGATGTCGTTCTGGCTCACGATGACCGAACGCGACCAGACGATGACCAATGTGATGATGGGCTACATCGAGCGCGAGGTCGCGAGCTCGGTCGCGCTGCTCGATCATCTGCCGCCCGGCGAGCGCGCGCAGTGGCTGCCGCGTCTCGCGCGGCGCAGCTACGAGTTCATGCTGGGGCCGGGCGTGCCCGGCGTGCCGGTCGATGCGAGCCTGTCGGCGCGCGTCGCGCAGTCGATCGGCGACGGCATCGGCAAGCGTTATCCGCTGAGCGTGAATGCGGTGCCGGGTGACCGCGAGCGTTTACAGGTTCATCTGCGGCTGAGCGACGGTATGCCGCTCACCATCGATCTGCGGCCGATGTCCGGTGCGCCGCTGTCGCGCTGGTTGCCGCTCGTACTGATATTGCAGCTGATCGTGCTTGCCGCGTGCTGCTGGCTCGCGGTGCGGCTCGCGACGCGTCCGCTGCATCAGCTTGCCGTGGCGGCCGATACGCTCGGCCCCGATCTGAAGGCCGAGCGTCTACCCGAAGAAGGGCCTTCGGAAGTGGCACGCGCCGCGCGCGCGTTCAATGCGATGCAGGATCGAATCGCAACCTATATGACCGAGCGCATGCAGATTCTCGCGGCGATCTCACACGATCTGCAAACGCCGATCACGCGCATGCGTCTGCGCCTCGACGTGATGGAGAACGAAGCGGAAGCGGGCAAGCTGCGCCAGGATCTGCAGGAGATGGAAGCGCTGGTGAAGGAGGGCGTCACCTATGCGCGCACGATGCACGGCACGAGCGAAGTGCCGCGTCGTATCGATCCCGATGCGCTGTTCGACAGCCTCGTTTGCGATTACGTCGATGCCGGTCAGGACGTGTCCTTGCAGGGCAGCTTCGGCCAGTCGCTGACATTGCGTCCGCAGGCATTGCGCCGCATCGTCGGCAATCTGGTCGATAACGCGCTGAAGTTCAGCGGCGCGGCGCAGATCGACATCGGCGCTTTGCACAACGGCGAGGCAACCGTCTCGGTGCTCGATCGCGGCCCGGGCATTCCGCCTGAATCGCTGGAGACCGTGTTCGAGCCGTTCTACCGGCTTGAGGGGTCGCGCAATCGTCAAACGGGCGGCACGGGGCTCGGTCTTGCCATTGCCCGGCAACTTGCGCTCGCCATGGATGCGACGCTCACATTGCATAACCGCGTCGGCGGAGGGCTCGAAGCGAGACTGACGTTGAGAAAATTATCCGGGACGTAAATCGGGCAGTGCAATAGCCGGAAAATCCACTGCGTACCCGATATGCATCATTACATTGTCGCCCGGACAGCATGGTTGTGAAATAGAAGCAAAAAAATGACATCGATTTTCAAATGGGCGATGGCAGTATTTATTGCACTGCAATCGATATTTGATTTCCGGGGTGGCTCGTGTTTTCCCTGGTACGCGGAGCATATCTGTAAAAAATCGATGTGAATCGAGTTCACATTTTTAGGCTTTTATTCACCGGCCGCCATTGAATGCGAAGTGTTGCACGACGCAACGCATGCATGGCCGGCGTCCATTCTCATGCCGCGAATCCCATACTTCGGAACAATCTATGCAGTTGATTTGACTCGATTTTTCGATCAGGACGATGATCCCGCGCTTGAGCCGCAGCACGATTACCATTTATCGATGGCAATGGCGCAGGCATTCACGAAAATGCTATCAATTCACTCATCGGCATCAAGCATTGCCTCAATAATTTATTCACATTGCACAGCAGAAGCCTTATTCGCTCTGCCACTCAATTGACAAAAGCCAGCGGACGGACCATTCTTTTTCACGTGTGGCGGTTGCTGAGTAAGGTTGCCGATCCGGCCGCGATTGACTGAGAGAAACGTTTCGTTCGAATCTGATTACCAACCTCGTTAAAAAGGTAACTAAAAAGGAATCCGAATGGCGTCCACTCCCCAAAAAATGTCGAGGATGCAGCTCACCGCCATGGTCGTGGGCGGCATGGTCGGCGCCGGGATTTTTTCCCTGCCGCGGACTTTCGCCAATGCCACGGGGCCGCTCGGCGCCGTCATTGCCTGGCTGATTGCCGGCACCGGCATGTATATGCTGGCGCGCGTGTTCCAGGCGCTCGCGGAACGAAAGCCCGAACTGGACGCCGGCGTGTTTGCCTATGCGAAAGCCGGCTTTGGCGACTACCCCGGCTTTCTCTCGGCATTCGGCTACTGGATCGGTAGCTGTATCGGCAACGTCTCCTACTGGGTGCTGATCAAGTCGACGCTCGGCGCATTCTTTCCCGTATTCGGCGAGGGCAATACCGCAGTGGCGATCGTCGTCGCGTCGCTCGGCATCTGGCTATTCCATTTCATGATCCTGAAAGGGGTCCAGCAGGCCGCCTTTATCAACAGTATCGTGACGGTCGCCAAGGTCATTCCGATCCTCGTTTTCATCGTCATCCTGATCTTCGGCTTCAGGATGGATCTGTTCCAGGCGAACCTGTACGGCGGTGGTCTCGACGGCAATATCTTCGAGCAGGTGCGAGCGACGATGCTCGTTACCGTGTTCGTGTTCATCGGGATCGAAGGGGCGAGCGTTTATTCCCGTTATGCGAAGAAGCGCTCCGACGTCGGGCAGGCCACGATTCTCGGCTTTATCGTCGTGACTTCGCTGATGGTGCTCGTGACGATGCTGCCGTACGCGGTGCTGCAACGCGCGGACATCGCGGGCATGCGGCAGCCTTCGATGGCGGCGGTGCTCGAAGCGGTGGTCGGGCACTGGGGTGCGATCTTCGTGAGCGTGGGCCTGCTGGTTTCGGTGTTGGGCGCCTATCTTGCCTGGTCGCTGATCTGCGCCGAAGTGCTGTTCACGGCGGCACAGACCAAGGACATGCCCGCCGTTTTCGCGAAAGAGAATGCCAACAAGGTGCCGGCCAACGCGCTGTGGCTGACCAACATCGTGGTGCAGCTTCTTGTCATCAGCACGTACTTCTCGCGGGATGCGTTCGCGCTGATGCTCAACCTCACCAGTGCGATGTCGCTGATTCCCTATCTGTTCGTGGCCGCGTACGGGTTCATGATTTCGAATCGCGGCGAAGGCTACGACGTGCGCCCCGAAGAGCGCAAGCGCGACCTCGTGATGGCGGCCATCGCCGTGATCTATACGGTCTTCATGATTTACGCGGGCGGGCTGAAATTCATTCTGCTGTCCGCCGTGCTGTATGCGCCGGGAACGGCGCTCTATATTTGGGCGAGGCGCGAGCAGAGCAAGGCCGTCTTCATTACTTCCGACTGGATCATCTTTATCGTCGTAGTCCTTGGCGCGCTCGTCGGCATCTATGGTCTTGCGAGCGGAACGATCACGATCTGACGGCATTCGATCGAACATGGCGGATCAACACTGGAATTCAGGAGAGCATCATGGCGAATACAGGTGAGTTGGGTGTTCATTCCGAGGTCGGGCAATTGCGCAAGGTGATGGTGTGCGCGCCAGGGCTCGCGCATTCGAGGCTCACGCCGAGCAATTGCGATGAATTGCTGTTCGACGACGTGCTGTGGGTCGAGAACGCGAAACGCGATCACTTCGACTTCGTGACGAAGATGCGCGACCGTGGTGTCGAAGTCGTGGAGATGCACAACCTGCTCGCGGAAACGGTGGCGGTGCCCGAAGGCAAGAAGTGGATTCTCGATAACCAGGTCGTGCCGAATCAGGTCGGCCTCGGCTTTATCGACGAATTGAGAAGCTATCTGGAAGGGCTCGACAATCGCAAGCTCGCCGAAACGCTGATTGGCGGTTTGTCGACGCACGACTTTCCGGAAGCGCACGGCGGCAAGGCACTCGAAGTCGCGAAGGAAGCGGCGGGTGGCACCGAATATCTGTTGCCACCGTTGCCGAACACGCTTTACACGCGCGACACGACCTGCTGGATCTATGGCGGTGTGACGTTGAATCCGCTGTACTGGCCCGCGCGGCATGAAGAGACGATCCTCACGACGTCGATCTACAGGTTCCACCCGGACTTCGCGGGCAAGGTCAACGTGTGGTGGGGCGATCCGACCGAGGACCACGGTCTCGCGACGCTCGAAGGCGGCGACGTGATGCCGATCGGCAAGGGCGTGGTGCTTATCGGCATGAGCGAGCGCACCTCGCGTCAGGCCATCAGCCAACTGGCCGCCACGCTCTTCAAAAAGGGCGCGGCCGAACGCGTGATTGTTGCGGCCATGCCGAAGATTCGCGCGGCCATGCACCTCGACACGGTATTCACGTTCGCCGATCGCGACTGCGTGCTGGTTGCGCCGGACTTCATGGCGAAGACGCGCACATTCTCGTATCGCCCGAGCAGCCATCCGAGCGGCGTCGAACTGCACGCGGAGAACCAGCCGTTCACCGACGTGGTGGCCGAAGCACTGGGTTTGAGGAGGCTGCGCGTTGTCGAGGCGGGCGGCAGCGATTATCAGCGCGAGCGCACGCAGTGGGACAGCGGCGCGAACCTCGTGTGCGCAGCACCCGGTGTCGTCTACGCCTACGACCGCAACACGTACACGAACACGCTGCTGCGCAAGCAGGGCATCGAGGTGATTACGATCGTCGGTGCCGAGCTTGGGCGCGGACGTGGTGGCGGTCACTGCATGACGTGCCCGATCGTTCGCGATGCGGTGGACTATTAACCGCTCCAGCAGATAACCGGAAGGGCATCGTTCGGTTGCCTCGGTTGCCGCGTTTGCGGCAAGCGGCAGCGCATTCACGGCGACCGGATCTTGCCGGGCGGACGCAACTTCGTTGCGGCCGCTGTCCGGTTGCGGCCAAATACGGGGACGAGCTCAAATGAAAAGGCCCGAGTCACCTCAGCCGGTCACGCTGACCGAGGCGATCATTCCGATCGCCAGCCTCGTCGTACTGGTGGGACTGTCCTATTACCTGTTCGGCGACGCGGGCGCGAGCGGCCCGAATCAGGTGGGGCTCGTCGTCGCCACGATGATCTCGGTGTTTATCGGCTGGCGCCGCGGACACACGCTGGCTTCGCTCGGCGAAGCCGCGGTTGCCAGTGTCAGCACCGGCATCGGTGCGATCTTCATCCTGTTCGCGGTGGGTGCGCTGATCGGTACATGGGCGCTGAGCGGCACGCTCGTGGGCATGGTCTATTACGGGCTGAAACTGCTAAGTCCGAACTATTTCTATGTGACGGCGGCGGCGATCTGCGGTTTCGTTTCGATGAGCATCGGCAGTTCATGGACCGTCGCCGGCACGATCGGTATCGGACTGATGGGCATCGCGCAAGGCATGGGACTGAGCCCCGCGATCACGGCGGGTGCAATCATTTCGGGCGCGTATCTGGGCGACAAATCCTCGCCGCTCTCGGACTCTGCCAATCTCGCTGCCGCCGCAGCCGGTGTCGAGTTGTACCGGCATCTTCGCGAGGTTTTCCTAACCTCGGCGGTGGCGATGGTCATCTCGCTCGGCGTGTTCTATTTTTTCGGCCGGCCCGGCGATTTCGACGCGAGCGCCGAGATTCAGGCGATGCGCGGCGCGTTCCATATCTCGCTGTGGCTGTTTCTGCCGCTGATTCTCGTCATCATGCTCGCCGTTTTCAAAATACCGCCATTTACC
>Ga0153951_1000635_pt1 | contig 12813 bp, 11 predicted proteins | sample TSNJ035MetaG_FD_102278 | JGI IMG/M metagenome (GOLD analysis project Ga0153951, IMG submission 102278) | Attine ant fungus gardens microbial communities from New Jersey, USA - TSNJ035 MetaG | ecosystem: Host-associated > Fungi > Mycelium > Unclassified | place: USA: New Jersey, Wharton State...
GGCGCGCCGTCAACAGGTTTTAACACACTGCCCAACCTGCCTGCGCCGCGAAAACCCCTGCCATCCAGGGCCTCCCGCTTCCCCGTGCCCCGCTGGGCGGAACACGAAAGAGCGGAATTCTAGCGGGACCGGATACGACTTGCAAGTACGAATTCAGGGTTTTCCTTAGCGACCCTTGCCGAGGCCAACTGCTTCGTCGAAACAGCCGGCGTCCTCCTCAAAAATCAGTGCCCGCTCAGCCGCGCACTCATATAAACGACATCGCTCAACTCACGCCGCCACATGCCTACGCATTACCCGCTCGACCAGATTCAGATAGTGATCGAGATCGGGTGTCGCGCAATCTTTCACCTTTGCGCGATCGTCCCAACGACGCAGCCTCAACGCATCTTCCGCGTAGGGCTTTTGCAGAAATGCCTCGGCATCCTCCCTGCTGAAGATGCCGCCCTGCAACTCGAGACTGCGTACCGAATCAGCGGAAAGCTGGCCGAAGTAGGTAGCATCGATTGCGCAGAGGCAGCGCTTCGCGTCGACGTGCAGGCGAATCGGCTCCAGCACCGCGTCCGACAACACCGGCCGCAAAAAAGGCAGCGCGTAATACTGATGCAGATCGTCGATGCCGTGCTTCGTCGGCGTCTCCCCCTGCAGGTTCAGCAGATGTCCAAGATCATGCAAAAACGCCGCCGCGACCAGCTCCTCGCTCGCGCCCTCTTCCTCGGCAAGCGCGCCGCTTTGCAACGCGTGCTCGAGTTGCGTCACCGGCTCGCCGCTATATGCAAGGCGGCCGTGTCGCTCGAACAGCGAACGGATATCGTCCAGATTCAATGCCATCCGTTACTCCCACGGTAATGAATATGTCTTCTGATTGGTAAAGCGCTTCGTTGCTTCCTGCACGCTTTCCTTGTGGCCAGGCCCCGCGTCCTTGATACCGCCGAGCAGCATCAGCTCGATCCGGCAACCCGGCACGCTCCATACGTTGATCGCCCGCGCAATTCGTTGACGATGAACCGCGTGATCGCGTCCTGCCGGTTCGCGCAATACGCACGACGACAAACCGAACGGCATCCCGTTGCTGATTCCGATCGCTTCGTCGAGCGTATCGAATGCGATGACCAGCGACGCCGGGCCAAATGGTTCCTCCCGCACGAGCCTCATCGACCAATAGACGTTGTCGCGCAGGGTCGACGCGTATACCGCGCCGCTACGTTCGTTGCTGATGTGCAAACGCGCGCCTTGCCTTGCACCACCGCTTCCATGCCCACACGCCCCGAGCAGCTACGCGGCAGCAGCGGTGGCATCGATCACCGTACCGATCCTAAATCGACGCCTCGAACGGATCGCCCTACGCCCAGGCACACGCTACCCCGACGACCGACGCCCGCAACTCCACCGCGCCGCGCTCACGACAACGACGCCACCCCATTCAGCGCGACATCGAAAACATCGAAGTTGCGCAGCCTCGCCGCACCGCGGCCGTCATCGGAAACCGGCCTCCCGATGCGCCGGTTGAACAGCAACGGCACCTCCTGCTCCGAGATCCCGCCATGCGAGCGCAACGGCACGGTCAGCCCGGACAGATCGTGCTCGTCGCGGCGCGTGCCGAGCACGACGTGCTTCGCGCCGATCACCACGAGGTCGCCGACACGATCCTCCGGCAATTCGAAGCGCGCGCATGCGGCGCGCCGGTCGAGCACGACGTCGATTCCCGGCAGACGGCCAATCCGCGCCATCACGGACTCAACCTCGACATCGCGCGGCAGATAAACCGTCGCGAACGAACCGAGCGCGCCATGATGCACGACGTACGGATCGGTAATCGGCAGAATCACGCGCGCCGTATTCGCGCCGAACCAGTCGTCGAGCAGGTCCTGCAGATAGATCACGTTCGGCTCGCCGGTTTGCGGATCGTGCTTGGCGTTCATGCCGTGATCGGCAGTGAGGCCGATCACCCAGCCAAGCGCGTCGAGCTGCGCGAGATAGCGGTCCATCATCGCGTAGAACGCGTTCGCGCCCTCGGTGCCGGGCGCGCATTTGTGCTGGATGTAATCGGTGGTCGACAGATACATGAGGTCGAGCCTGCGCGTCTGCGCGAGCCGCACGCCGGCCGCGAACACGAATTCCGACAAGCCGGCGCTATACACGTCGGGTAACGGCAAGCCGACCAGATCGAGCACGTCCTCGATGCCGTTTTCCTCGCGCGTCACCTTGTCGGCCTTTTCGGCCGAAAAGCAGATGCCCTTCAGCTGCCAGCCGAGCAGGCCACGCAACTTGTCCTTCGCGGTGACGACCGCCACCGCGGCGCCTGCCTCGGCGGCCGCCGCGAGCAGCGTGGGCGCGCGCAGGTACGCGGGGTCGTTCATCATCACCGCCGCACCCGCGCCGCCGTCGGCGTCCGGGTTCCAGAAGTAATTGCCGCAGATGCCGTGCACGGACGGCGGCACGCCGGTCACGATCGAGAGGTTGTTCGGGTTCGTGAACGACGGAATCACGCAGTCGCCGCGAAAGGCCGCGCCGCCTTCGAGCATCGAGCCGATGAACGGCGCGACGCCGGCGGCGACCGCGGCTTCCAGATACGCGAACTCGCAGCCGTCGACGCAGACGACGACAGTCGGCTGCGAAGGCAGCCGATAGCGGCGACCGTTGACGTCGATCGTACGTTGTCCGGAATGTGTCATAACAGGGATTTCCATCGGCGGGAATTTCGTTGTGGGTAAATCGTTGCCGGAACCGGCATGGCCGCTGTGCCGCTACCGCTTCGCCATCATTTTCCGCGCGCACCAGACTCGCACCCGGCCGCCATGCTCCCGGCCGCGCGAACCTCGCTCGCTCCACACGCCGCATGCGCACGCAACCGCCCGTCATGCACATGAGCATGCATCAACGCAGCCGCGCGCCCGGCGTCGCGCGATGCGAGCGCGTTCAGAATCGCGCGATGCTCGGCGAGCGAGCGCTCCATCGCGTCGGCTTCCACCGCGAGCGCCGCGCGGCGAAACAGGCTCAATTCGCTGACCAGCCGCCGATACGTCTCGTACAGCTTCGCGTTACCGGCCGCCGCGACGATCGCGTCGTGAAACGCGACGTTCGCGCGGCCATACGCGTCGCGATCGTGCGACGCAAGCGCGGCGCGCATCGCATCGAGCCAGTCGCGCAGCACCGCGAGCCTGCCCGCGTCGATGCAGGTCGCCAGCATCCGGCATGCGGCCTCTTCGAGCAGCGCGCGCACAGCGTAGATCTCGTCCGCCTCGGCGAGCGACACCGTGCGCACGAACACGCCGCGATTCTTCTCCGTGCGCACGAGGCCCGCCTGTTCGAGCGCGCGAAAGGCTTCGCGCACCGGTCCGCGCGACACCTGCAGCCGCGCCGCCCAGTCCGCCTCGTTGAGCTTGTCGCCCGGCGCCAGCGTGCCATCGACGATATGCCGCTCGATTTCGTCGCGCACCAGCGCCGTCAGCGAATGCCGGCGCACGACCTCGATGGGATCGACGGAAGCAGACTGCATATTTTCGGTCATTTTGACAAAATTTGCCGCCTCACCTGGGCGCTGCGCTACGCTAGTCGGCATACCGCACGGGCTCGCCTCCGTCAGATCACGACTACGGCCGCCGGCCAGTCCAATCAGCCTCCGAGCCGAACCGGCAATCAGCCGCCCCGCCGACGCGGCGCACGCGCCGCGATCAGCAGCAACGCAACCAGCGAAACCAGCAGCAGAATCAGCGACAACGCCGAAGCCGGCAGGTAGTAGCCGCGCTCGACCTGCCCGACCACGACGATCGGCACTGTCGCGAAACCCGGCGGATACACGGTCAGCGTCGCGCCGAGTTCGCCGAGCGACAGCGCGAAGCCGAGCGCGAGGCTCGCGCGGATCGCCGGCACCAGTTGCGGCAGCACGACGCGGCGCAGCACCATCGACGGCGGCGCACCGAGGCTCGCCGCCGCTTCGCGCAGCACCGTCAACTCCGGGCGCAGCGCCGCCGCGGCGCAGCGGTAGCAGAACGGCAGCACCAGCGCGAGCTGCACGAACACGACGATCGCCGCCGAACTCGACAGATCGATCGGTCGCTTGTGATACGCGATCAGCACCGCGAGGCCGAGCACCACGCTCGGCACGCCGTTGGGCATCATCGCGATCGTGTCGACGAGCGCGCCGAGCCCGCGCCGGTCGCGGCCCTCGAGCGCGAGCGCAAGCCACAAACCGAGAATCGTGCCGAGCACCGCGACGCCCATGCCGACTTCGAGACTCGTCGTCAGCGCGTCGAAGTCGCTCGAACCGAGGCGTTCGAACCAGCGCATGCTGAAGCCGTCGGGCAGGATCGTGCCGGACCAGTGCGAGGCGACGCTCGACAGCGCGACCACCAGTACCGGCAGCACGAACAGCCAGAAGCACAGCAGCGCGGCGAAGCCGAGGAACAGACTGCCCAGCACGCGCACCGCGAGGTTGTGGCGCACCGGCCGCGCCTTCTTGTGCATGACCGGCAGCACGGTCGGATCGAGTTCAACGGCCATGACCGGCTCCTTTCTCCTTGCGGCTATTGACGCGCCGGTACAACGCGTAGAGCGACAACGACATCAGCAGCATCACCACGGCGCCGGCGGCGGCGGTCGGCAGATCGAGATCGACGGTGGCGGCGCTGTAGATCGCGACCGGCAGCGTAATCAGATGCGCGCTGCCGAGCACGAGCAGAATGCCGAACTCGTTCAGGGTCAGCAGAAAGCACAGGATCGTGCCGGCCGCGATGCCGGGCCACGCGAGCGGCAAGATCACCCTGAACGCCACCATCATGCCGTTCGCACCGAGGCTGCGCGCGGCCTCGATCAGACGCTGGTCGAGCAGCGCGAACGACGCCAAAGTAGGACGCACGACGAACGGCGTATAGAACACCACTTCCGCGAGCACCACGCCGCCGATGCCGAACAGGAAATCGAGCGGCGGCGCCTGCAGATTGAAGAGCCGCTGCAAGCCGATGCTGACCGAACCCTGCGAGCCGTACAGAAAGATCAGCGTGAACGCGACGAGAAACGACGGAAACGCGACGAACAGTTCGAGAAACCGCGTGACCATGCGTGCGCCGGGGAACGGCTTGAAGAACAGCAGCGCCGCGAGCGCCACGCCGAGCAGCGAGGCGAGGCTCGCGCTCGCGAACAGGATGCCGAGCGTCGTGCCGATCACGCCGCGCGTATCGGGATTGCCGAAGAACGTCGCATAGGCCTGCGCCGAAAAGCCGTGCGCACCGCTCAGGCTCAGCAGCACGAGTCGCACGAGCGGATAGATGACGAGCGGGCCGAGCACCACCACGACGATAAACAGCAGATGCCATTGCGCGAGGCGTTCGCGCCGCTTCACCGCAGCCGCGTGTGCCGCCGCGCTCGCGAGACGGCGCGCGGCGGCGGCGTCGTTCGGGACACCGAGCGAATTGGGCGTATCAGGGCTTGATAAGGACGACATCGTCAGCCTCGTAACGCAGGGAAACACGCGCGCCCTTCTCCGGCATCATGCCGTGACCGCGCTGCATCGTGACGAGCACGGGTTCGTTCGGCAACGCATCGAGCACGACCGACACCGACACCACCGCGCCATACCACTCGACCGACGCGATCGCGCCGTGCAACTGCCCTTCGCCGAGCGGCACGATGCGCAGCGCCTCGGGACGCAGACAGGCGACCCGCTCGCGCTCGTTGTGGCGCGCGTCGTCCATGCCGAACGCGACCTGCGGCGGCAGCAGATTGGCCGCGCCGAGATAACGCGCGACGAAGCCGTCGGCGGGCGTGTCGTACAACTGCTGCGGCGTGCCGAGCTGCGCGATGCGGCCCTCGCGCATCAGCAGCGTGCGGTCGGACAGCACGAGCGCGTCGTCCTGATCGTGCGTCACGCAGACGATCGTCAGATTCGGCAGGCGCTCATGCAGCGCCTTCAGTTCGGAGCGCACCGAGGCGCGCAGATTGGCGTCGAGCGCGGAGAGCGGTTCGTCGAGCAGCAGCACGTCGGGCTCGATCACGAGCGCGCGGGCCAGCGCCACGCGCTGCTGCATGCCGCCCGACAGTTGCGCGGGCATCACGTGGCCGGCGTCGCCGAGCTGCACGAGCTTGAGCGCATCGGCGACGCGGCGCGCGACGTCGCGCGCTGGAACCCTGCGCGCGCGCAGGCCGAACGCGACGTTCTCGAACACCGTCAGATGCGGAAACAGCGCATAGCTCTGGAACAGCAGACCGAGATTGCGCTTGTGCGGCGGCACGTGCGTGAGGTCGTGGCCCGCCACGGTCAGCATGCCGGCAAGACCGTCCGCCTCGATGAAGCCCGCGATGAAACGCAACAGGGTCGTCTTGCCGCAGCCGCTGCGGCCGAGCACGGTGAGCAGCTCGCCGCGCTGGATGGTCAACGACAGATCGTCGAGCACCGTGCGCGTGCCGAAGCGCACCGTCAGATGATCGATCTGCACGCCGCCGGACGCATCGGAACGCGCGGCGTCGAGCGCATCCGATGAAGCGCCAGGCGCATTGGGGTGAGCGAGACTGGCCGTATTCACCGGGTCTTCCTCCAACAAGATTAAAGCTGACGCGGCGCCACGCGCGACACCCGGGCCATTGCATCGGCCCGGCCGCCGGCACGGCGCCGCCTGAATCCAGGCAAGTCCGGCCGCGCCGAGCACGGCGCGCGACCGGACGTACTTCAAACGCGGCCCGCTTCGGCCGCTTATTGCGAGCGGCTCTTTTAGCCGCTGATTGCGGCCGACTACTGCAACCGCGTATTGCAACCGCTTATTGCGGCTTGACCACTTCGAGCTGCTTGCCCGACGAACCGATCACGTCGTTCTTCCAGCGCGTGGTCCAGTCGGCCTTCTTCGCCATCACCTGGTTCCAGTCGACCGGAATCAGCTTCACGCCCGTGATCGCCTGCTTGACCGCCGCGCCGTTCTTGCCGGCGAGCGGCACATCGGTGCGGCCCGGAATGCCGAAGATGTCCGGCACCTTCGACTGCACTTGCGTCGACATCAGGTAGTCGATCAGCTTCTTGCCCTCGGCCTGGTTCGGGCCGTTCTTGATCAGCCCGATCGCGTACGGCAGCTGGAACGTGGTCGGCTGGCCGCCGGGCGCGGCCGCGAGGAACACCGGCTTCAGCGACAGGCCGCCGTTGGCCGCGTCGTCGAGGTCCATCTGCAGGTCGCCGTTGGCGACCGCGATTTCGTTGCGCGAGAGCAGCACGTCGAGGTAGCCCGTGCCCTTGGTGTGGAACTTGGCGCTCTGCTCGAGCTTCTTCAGATAGTCGAACGCCTTGTCCTCGCCCATCAGTGCCGAGGTCAGGATGATCACGGCCATGCCGTCGCCGGCGGTCGCCGGGTTCGAGTAGGCCACCTTGCCGCTGAAGTCCGGATGCAGCAGGTCCGCGAAGGTCTTCGGCTGGGTCTTCGTGACTTCGGGGTTGATCGCGAACGAGAAGTAGTTGTTCACGAAGGTCGCCCACGCGCCGTTCGGCGCCTTGGCGATGGCCGGCACGTTCTTGTAGTTGGCGCTCTGGTACGCCTGCAGCAGCCCGCCCTGGTCGGCCTGCTGGATGAACGGCGGCAGCGTGACGAGCACGTCGGCCTTCGGCTGATCCTTCTCGATGGTCGCGCGGTTCACGACTTCGCCGCTGCCCGCCGTGACGATATTGACCTTCACGCCTTCCTGCTTCTCGAAGCCCGGCAGCACGTCCTTGTACAGATTTTCGAGGCCGTCGGCGGTGTACAGCACGACCGCGCCGGCCGCATGGGCCTGCATTGCCATGCCGCCGAACGCCGCCGCGGCGACCAGCGCCGGCAGCAGTTTGCGCGCGAGGCCGGCCGTGGCGTGAAGGGAATTCGTCTTTTTCATGTCGCTCTCTCCGAAAGGCAAAAAACCAGACGGTCGGGATAACCCATACCTGTAGTGATTGAATGGCGGCACGCGCCGTTTGCATGTTGCCCGCAGCCGTTGCCGCGCCGGTCTCCATCGATTGCAGATTGCCGACAACTTCGCCGCATCCCGCTCCGCCTGACCGCCAGCCCGTCTCCGAGACTCGCGCTGCCAGCCATGCCTGAATGGGCACGGCAAGAATCACAGGTTTCGATGACAACGCCGTGACTATTCCGCCGAATTCCAAAAAACGACACAATTTGCCAACTCAGGCCAACTCGCGCGAACCACGGCGCGACCGGGCGCGCGAGGGTCCGCGCACCGCATGCCTGTCGATCGTACGTGGCGAAAATGACGCTGTGTGCAGGATGCGCCGCGAAACCCGGGTCGACGGCAGCGGCGCCGGCTTACGCCGGTTCGCGCGGTGCGCTGAGCGGATTCGTGGCATTTGCCGGTTTCGGCGGCACTCGCCTCGCCCGTAACGGGAGGACAGGCGTTCGGACAACGGCGCCTAGTCGGACAACGGCGCGTATTGTGCACGCCCACCCGGAATCCTGCAGCGAGCCGGGGAGCCTTTTTATCGAGCTTTTGGCGGATAAGGAACGAGATCCGTCGCGTTGCCTCGGGCAAGGCCGGCGAGCGGGCCGGCAAATGTGTCGGCAAACGCAACGCGGACTGCCGCCGCCCCGCTCGCCGCCAGCGACCGGACTCAGGCGATCAGAATCTCCGGCCCATGCGCCGTGATCGCCTTGCCGAGCGCGCGCTCGGGCGCCAGCTCGGTGACCAGATAACGCGCCGACTCGATACCGTTGATGCGCACCGGCGTCACGCGGCCGAACTTCGAGTGATCGGCGACGATCACGACCATGTCGGCCGCGGCGATCATGCGGCTGCGCACTTCGGCGGCCATGCGGCTGTAGTCGCTCAGATAGCCGTCCGGCGAAATCCCGCCCGCGCCGATGAACGCGAAGTCCGCGTGGTACTGCGTCAGCTGGTGGACGGTGTCGAGGCCGAACGTGGCGTCCTCGATATCGGACAGCTCGCCGCCGAGCAGCGTCACGCGGTTGTCGTTGCGCCGGCCGAGCAGCAGCGCGATACGCCAGTCGTTCGTATAGACCGTCAGCCGGTGCCGGTCGAGCAGCGCGCGCGCCACGGCCTGGGTCGTGCTGCCCGAATCGATGATCAGCGATGCGCCGTCCGGCACGAACTCGGCCGCGCGCTCGCCGATCGCGCGCTTGGCGCCGGCGTTCTCGGCTTCGCGCGTCTCGAGGTCAGGCTCGCGCCGCTCGTTCGACAATGCGCCGCCGTGCGTCGTCACGAGCAGGCCGCGGCCGGCCAGGGCGTTGAGATCGCGGCGGATCGTTTCGCGCGATACATTCAGTTCGCGCACCAGTTCGGCAACCGAAAGCGCGCCGCTTTTTGCGACTTGAGCGAGGATGTATTGATGACGTTGTTCTGCAAGCATCGGTGAAGGGCCGCGAGCGGCACGCCTGGGTTTCGTCGTAGTTGAGGAAGGCCGCTGTATTGTATTACGCGTGTCATGCATCATGGCCCGACGAACACGCCAACCGGCGCCCCGACCTGCTAACCTTGACGCGCCAGGACCGGCCATCGGGCAGACGCGCGGCACGCAGCGCCGCTGCCGTTGTCGTCGCCACCGTCGCCACCGTCGTCATCGCCCCGACCGCGTCCGGCACCACGCACCCCGCCTTGCCGTCAACCGAACTACCGATGCCGCCACTGTTTCGCCGTCTACTGCTGCTATCCCACGCGCTGCGTTACGGCGCGCGCCTGATCTGGCTCGCCGCTCCGCGCGAGCACAAACTGCACTGGATGATCGAGCTGGTCAGCCGCGTGCATGCGTCGGAGCGCGGTGGCGCCCAGCTTCACGGCGTGCTGCCGGCGCTCGGACCGCTCGCGAGCCGCTTCGCGCAGACGCTCGCCGAGCGCCCCGAACTCGCGGCCGGCACGCTGCACGACGCGCTCGACGCCATCGATCACATGGAAGAGCCGCTCGCGCCGTCCGCGTCGCAGGAAGCGCTGGCGAAAGCGTTCGGCCGCCCGCTCGCCGAACTGTTCAGCGCGGTCGACCTCGTGCCGGTGCGCAGCGGCTTCGGCGAGCAGACGCATTTCGCGCGGCTCGCGACACCGGTCAAGGGCCACCACGAGGTCGCGATCAAGCTGGTGCGCACGCAGCAACTGCAACAGATCGGCGACGAACTCGCGCTGCTGCGCTGGGCCGCGCGCTGGCTCGAAAAGCTCTCGCGCACGGCGCGCCGCCTGCAACTGCGCGCGCTTGCCCAGACCTTCACCGACGACATCCTGCGCCGCTTCGATCTGCGCGCCGAAGCCGCGAACCTGAGCCAGACCGGCCATCATTTCGACGGCGACAAGCGCATCGCCGTGCCCGACGTGATCTGGGAACTGTGCACCGCCCACACGCTGACGATGCAGCGCATCAACACGCTGCCGGCGAGCGACCTGCCCGGCCTGCACGCGCATCGCATCAAGCTCGCGCCGCTTGCCGCGCATATCGTCGAGGTGGTCACCGAGCAGGCGTTCGAGCACGGCTTCTTCCACGCGACGCTCGATGCCCGCCGCGTACGCGTCAGCATCGAGCCGGACACGCTCGGGCGCCTCGTGCTCGCGGAGTTTTCGATCATGTCGACGCTGTCGAGCGGCGAGCGCGAATTCTTCGTGCACGGCGCGACCGCGCTGTTCGACCAGGATTACGGGCGCCTCGCCGGCATGCATCGCGATGCCGGACACGTGTCGCACGACACGCGCGCGGAAATCCTCGAAGCCGAATTGCGCACGCGCGCCGAAGCGCATTTCGCGGCCGCGCCCGAGGACCGCTCGGCGGGCTCGCTGTTTCATCATCTGCTGCACGGCGTGCTGCCGTTCGACGGCCACGTGCCGGGCCGGCTCGCCACCGCGCAGCGCTCCTTCCAGCAGGCGGAGACGCTGGCGCGCGCGCTGCATCCGGGCGTCGATACGTGGAACATCGCGCGCGGCGTGCTCGCCGATATCGCGCGGCGCGACCTCGATCATCGCGGTTGGCTCAAGCGTCTGTCGCACGAGCTGCCGCATCTCGCGCATATGCTGCCGCGCGTGCCGCAACTGGCGGTGCGCTATCTGCAGCAGCAACACGATCGCGCGCGCACGCCGCAGCAGAACGCGCAACTGCTCGCGGAAATCGCGCGCGAATACCGCCGCACGCGCTGGCTGCTGTGGGGCTGCGTCGTATGTGGCGGTGCAATCGGTGCGGGGGCGGTGTTGCTGATGTGGTGAGACGGCACGGGGAGCGGGGTTCCGGTGCGTACGCCGGGGCGGCCTGGGCGGCCGTTTCGGCACATCTTTGGGTGAGCCGTTTCGACAGCCGGCCGCTGCCTCGGCCAACGCAACGACCGCTGCCAAGGCCGCCACGCGCGGGCGTTCATTACCTCGCCCGCATCCGTTCAGTTGCAGCCTCGAACAAGACGCGCGGCACGTCCGCCGGCAAGATGGCGGCTTTTTCACGCCGCCGACCTTCGCCTCGGCACGTCGCCATGCTCGCATCCCTTATCGCCGCCGTCTTCGTCGTGCTGTGGTCAACCGGCTTCGTGGTCGCCCGCGCGATCACGCCTTACGCCGATCCAAATCTGTTCCTGCTTGCCCGCTTCGGCGGCACCGCGCTCGTCTTCACGCTTGCCGCGCTCGGCGCGCGCGCGACATGGCCTCGCGGCCGCGACCTCGGCAAGCATCTGGCCGCGGGCGCGCTGCTGCAAGGTGTCTATCTCGGCGCCGGCTACTGGGCCGTCGCCCAAGGGCTGAGCGCTGGCGTCATGGCCCTGCTCGGCGCGCTGCAACCGCTCGCGACCGCCGCCGTCGCCGCGCCGCTGTTCGGCGAGCGACTCTCGCGGCGCGGCTGGAGCGGCATGGCGCTCGGCCTCGCCGGCGTCGTGCTGGTGCTCGCGCCGAAGCTCGCCGCGGCGACGCCGCCGACGCACGGCAACGCGCCCGCGTGGCTCGTCGTGCTCGTGTCGATCGTCGCGGTTGCCGCGATCACGGCGGGGACCCTGTTCCAGAAGACCTCGCTCGCGAGAACCGACATTCGCAGCGCGAGCGCGGTGCAAAACATCGGCGCGGCAAGCGTCGCGGGCATGCTCGCGCTTGCGCTCGGCGAACATCGCTGGATCGCCTCGGCGACGCTATGGGTCTCGCTCGCGTGGGGTGTCGTGATGCTGTCCGGCATCAGCGTGACGCTGCTCGTGTGGATGGTCAGGCGCGGCGACGCGGCCCGCGCGACCGCGCTGATGTTTCTCGCGCCGCCGCTTGCCGCGCTCGAAGGCTATCTGGGATTCGGCGAGACGCTGTTGCCGGTGCAGATCGCCGGATTTGCCGTGGCGCTGGTGGGCGTGGTGCTGGCGCGGTCGTGAGATGCGGCTGCGCGGCGCCGAAACCATCCGCACGGCGATGCGGACCACGATGCACCCCGCCGCGCCGGCGGGGCGATGGCACGGCAACACAGCAGCACGGCGCAAGAAAACGACAATAGGGCGCGCCGTGCCCTGATAAAGGCCTGCAGCGAAAAAACCGAGCGCCGCCTCAGTGCATCAACTCAATGCATTCATTCAATGCATCAACTTACTGCATCGCCTCAATCCGCCGTATCGGCATGTGCCGGCATCTTCGCGCGCGCACTCGCGCCCGGCGCCGGCGACCACGCCGGACGCCCCTTGCGCTGCGAATCGACGACGACGATAAAACGCCCCGCCCACGGCATGATCTGCCGATCGCTTTTCAGCACCCACAGCGATTTGCCCGAATCGACGAGCGCCGCGTATTCGGCGTCGAGAATGCCGTAGTGATCGAGAAACGCGTTGAGCGACGCGGGAATCCGCACGCAGCCCTTCGAATGGCGGATGCCGAGCAGCGGTTCGAGCCGCTCGGGATCGGTCGCGTGCA
>Ga0153951_1000638_pt1 | contig 12800 bp, 9 predicted proteins | sample TSNJ035MetaG_FD_102278 | JGI IMG/M metagenome (GOLD analysis project Ga0153951, IMG submission 102278) | Attine ant fungus gardens microbial communities from New Jersey, USA - TSNJ035 MetaG | ecosystem: Host-associated > Fungi > Mycelium > Unclassified | place: USA: New Jersey, Wharton State...
ATTTCATTGTTATCTTTTGTAGACACTGTTGATCATTGTTAGGGGCAGTAAAGGTATATATTAGAGAGATGACAAGATAAATAAATTCTTCTACAAACGCTTTATTCTGACGACTTCTTTTTTGTCAACTCATTGGATGATGCAGCAGTGGCTTTCTCTGCTGCCTTTTTGGCCTTTTTGGCTGCTTTGCGAGCCTTACGATCCTCTTCAGTCTCCTGCAAGGAAAAAGATTATTGATTATTTCTGGTAACGATCATATAGTAATATAGTACTCGCCTTGTCATGCGACTCTTCGGTTACAGCATGAATATCACTTTCCCTCCTTTTGCGCTTCTTTTCTTTCTTAGACTCCCTTTCTTCTTCTGCCTCACCATCGACATCCATTTTCTCGGTGTCATCTTTCTGTGCCTTTTTTTTGGCCCTCTTTTCCTCCTTTGCCCTCTTCTTATCTTCCTTGACTTGAAGTGCTGCATCCACAGCGGCCTGTATAGGGCTATCACGTTGTGTTGAAACAAAGTCCACAGCATCCGCCTTGGCATTGTATGTTTTGGTAGAGCCTCCCATTGAAAACCGTGACTGGTTCTTGTTGCCATTTGATGCAAACCGATTTACACCGCCGAGCTCAGACTGATGTTCAAGAGCTCGGAGACGAGACTCAAGCTTTGTGCGATTCTCGATACCGATGGCTGATGCTGACTCTTCAGATTTGCCTTCGGCATCGGTAAGGGCATCGACACGTATTGACAAGGCAGCTTTGGTTGCGACCATACGCGCCATCTATCAAAAGGAGATAATCGAGATGGGCCAACAAAAAAAGATTCATTCATACCTTTCCTTTCAATTTTGGTGGTGCTTGACCAATTAACGAGGCCTGGAAAGATTTGATTAGAGAATGAAGTCACTATCTCGAGATTGTACACACATGATATATGAGACCATATTTGGGCGTATCATGCTTGGTTTTGAGAGCACGAAACAGGGCCTTCTCAGCACCGAGAATCTGTACCGTACTAGCTGGATGCTTTGCGAGGCTCAGTAGGCTACCAGCATGGCTAATTAGTCGGGCGCCAACAAGTTCACCAACAAGAGCGGTGAGATTGGGTGCAATGGCGTTCATACGGTTTCGAAGATATTCGGCGAGCTGGGTACGGTATGTAGAGATGGAGACGACTTGATCACAAAGGGAGTTGATATGCGCAATATCAGAGTCTGAGATTTCAGTGCCCATGGAAATTTCAGCAGCTGCTTTGAGAACAGCTTCAAGATCTTCGGGGAGGATGCTGGAGAAGTCCGTCGATGCTGCATTGGTCCGAAAACCTGACATAATGATGAACGAAGTTATGAAAGCAGGAAAGATTTACATACCCATGTGTCGGATGACTTTAGCATAAGCAATATTGTCGGAGATGATTTTGGCCATTTCAGGGAAGTGCCAGCCATACCATTCCTTGATATTCGGGCATGAAGGTTCATTCTAGATAGGAAGACTCGGACGAACCTTGACGCGCATGGCGTAGATATTAATTTCTTTGTCGAGATCATCAAGTAAAGCAATTGCTTGGACAACCATCGTGTCGACTTTGTCAGGGGAGAATTTAAGTTTAAACCTGAGTCATGTCAGTGAATCCAATCGACCAAACTCGTTCTCGCGACTAACCGTGATAATGAGTGGGAGAGACCAAGGCTCATCGTAGCCAAATCTTTGGGATCAAGGCCATCCATCAGTGCAGCAAGCTGACTTCGAATGCCACGCCAGAGTTCAATGGAGCCCTCTGACTGTACAGAAACATTGATGTTTAATTTCTTCGAAATCGAACGTCCTGTGTAAAAGCGGAACGGAATTCAGATGAAGAACAAACCCCTGGGGCACACCCACCAAGATTCTGGTCTACAACTACGAGCGACTCCTTTCCCTTCCCCTTGTTGATAACCTCATCCGTCAAGAATTGCTTTAACCCCTTTCCGAGCTTTCCTCCTTGAAGGGCAGTGATGTCTTCTACGGCAGTCGCAGTGGATGTGAACCGATGTAACGCTTTTAGTTTGAGGCTTATTAAGATCGTAGATAACAAAGTCAACATCCTCCATTCTGTGGAGTTCAAAGCAAACGTACAGTTTGTTGGCCTTCTCTGGGCTTTCGAATTCTTTCCATAGGTCTGCATTCTCGAGTTTGGCGCTATCAGAAACTTTGAAGAGACAGAACCCCAGCGCTGTTTCGTATAGCACGAGCATTGTTGCATACAAAAACACAGATAAGTGAGGAAACAAAAAATATGTATCTTCCAAAATCGAAGATGATAGGTGACTTTTTCCGGCGTGGAATTTTCATCTGCAGAACTCATTTTAGATCGTGGGATGTTACTTCCATTGCAGGACTTGTTTGATTGACACTCAAAAGTAGGATACTTTTCTAGGGAGCTTGCGTCTTCCCTCACAGGAGAAAAATGTGCAGGTACCTGTATACAAACATCTTATTATATGGTCTATCTAGCTTCATAGGGGTGATTGTGTGCACTGTTCTGGGGTGTCGCAAAGTGTTCTTGGTACTCAGGAAAAAAGAAGGCTAAAATACGCTTACTCCACTACGAAAAGTGTAGTTTACATGATGACTTCATGGCCGCAGACCCTACAAGCACTCTATATATGGCGACCCAATGTCTGGATGAATTTCTGATCCATCGATAGGGCTTGTTCCTGTCTTCCAGCATGCACATACCAGTCACTTTCCTGATTGAAGTTCAAGACGATGATTTCCTCCTCATTGATCTGTCAGTTGTCATGGTTTGTGGTATTGACAGTTGCATGCTAAGCGCCATCATCATTGTCGCCCTGGACCTGAACATTGGTATTGACCTCGTTATCGCTCTCGGTGACATCCTTTCTGATGCCGGATGATTTCTGCCCTCCCCGAGATATCAACCATCTATCGTGTTTGAAACGCACCGAAAGAGGCAGTACTGTCCTGGCTTACCCGGACGGAAGATGCGATAATCTCTGCTTGTGCGCACTCTCCTATGAAGTCTTCTTTCGTGATCCTCTTTCCTGTTTCTCTAACACCTGGAGTTACTCGAATCTTCTTCTTAACAAGGCCATTGTCACGTAGATCCTGTCATCAACAACTACATGATGATCTCAAAGTGTAGCAGCAATTCAGCAAGCTATTGTAATAAGTTACTGTAATGGAAAAGTGCAAAGGTTTATTGTATCACCCGATGGGAAAGAAGAACACAGCGTCAATGTGTTGATTTTCCTCCAGTAACTTTGCACCTGCTCGAGCAATAGCCAGTTCCAGCTGGTCCTTCATTGACATGTCGACGCGTTAGTCACCAAACTCGTGGTGATGGTGATACACCGAGTATCAGGGCAGTAATCATCATGTATGTTTTAATGAATCTAAGATTGCTCTCGACTGTAGCTTCACGAAGGATATCGATGCCTGATCTCTGGGAGAAATATTCCCTCGGCGTGGAAAAAAAGCCACAAATCAGACTGGCAATACTGGTTGCTGGTGGTCTATACCAAGGAACTACAACTGACAGTATATGCCACTCGCATCAGGGAACATGAACATGCTGATAGAGAGACAAATAAGTGATGAGCAAAAGGCTCTTCAGTTTGCTTTATCGAGAACGATATCGAGGAAAATTGCAACCATTCCTTACAAGCCAATCTTTCTCTTCGATAACTCCACACCCGGTTACTGTCTAATTTGTGAGGATTTTGAAAATTACACCTTGATCACGAGAATAGATTTGTTGTGTGAGAGAATACCAAGTAATTCATTGTTACCAGATTTTTCTCCCAGTGTTATTGAATGTGCTTATGTGGAATGGAATACATGAGAGGCGAGTGTTTTGAGTGACTGTTGTACGGGTATCTGTACTTCGAAATTAGTGATCAAACGATCCTTATGGTGATTAAATCGTGCATGATATAAATCTCGTATGAAGGTACCTGACTACTGAAATCAGTTATGTGATATGACGGCGTGGGCCCATCAATAATGTTCTCGTCACCATTAGATTGCAATCAATTATAAACTTTCAAATCAAGCGGGAGGGATTTTTGTTTGTGTATGTCTGTTTGCAAACAACCCGACTTGCCAACGGTGCAGCCAACGGTGTAATGGTGTTTTCTTCAATCTCCGTGCTCGGCCCTTCAGCCAGACGAGACATGTTTTACTATTTCTATCAAACAATGTACAGATTACGTAAATCCGTCGTTGGATAGACGGAATGCAACGTTTCCCATGGCAATGATCGGGGCAGACCGACGATTGGGGTTGTTCTCAGGTACATATATTTGACCGTCGTCTTGCAATGGAACCCCTACATCTTTGCGATTTCCTCTCATCCTTTTGTGCCCTGGTGAGTGAGTGAGTTCATCTTGTTTTTGTTCGCCGTTGAAATTCCCTCTTGACACTTTGCAGACGTTCTCTTTGGGCTTGCCTGGTCGCTTGTCCCTTGGAACTCTTTTGATTTTTCGTGATCTTCACATTCTTCGAGCGGGCTTCTTTCCAGCAGTACAGCGATCCTTCTTCTTCGTTCAAGATGCTGCAGCTTTTTTCTCTTATCTGTCTGGCTCTTACGGCTTTCCCTCTTTCAATTTCTGCAGCTCCTGCCCGTGGGAGACGTGCGGCTATAGACGTTACGGTGTTCAGTAAGCCATTCTCTCCCTAGGCGTAAATTTTGCTCAAGAGAAGTCGTGTGCCACAGAATTTGCTGATGTCTTGGAACAGTTTGAGAATGATTTCTACTCTCAAGCTCTTCAAAAATTCCAAGAGCAGGATTTCGTCTCTGTTGGCTTTAGTTCGAGTACAGTCTTCGTAGAACAACTCAAGATTATTCAGGGGGACGAATCTACTCATTCCACCGTTCTACAAGACGCTTTGCAGTCTTTTGGAGAGACTCCTATCACCAGTTGCAAGTTTAACTTCGATTCTGTGCTGACGGATGTCGCAACTATGGTTTCTACAGCGCGTGTCGTTGAGAACGTCGGTGTAATGGCGTACCTGGGCGGAGCGACTCTCATTACTGATACTGTCCTCCTCGCTGCTGCTGGCACAATCTTGACCGTTGAAGCCCGCCATCAAACGTTGTTGAACATCATGTCTGGGAGTGGAACTGCTATCCCAGCTGCTTTCGATATGGCACTCAGGCCTGAGGAAGTTCTTTCCATCGTAGCGCCATTTTTCGACGGTGCCTGTGATCTTGGTATCCCGGCCAATCCGACATTGACCATCACAAATACAGGATCAGTTGGTCCTGGTACTGTCCTGTCGTTTTCTTCCTCAGCTCTTAATGGTACAGTCTCCCAGGACGTAGACGTAAGTTTCCTCTCGTTCATTCGGTTTCTCAATGACTTATCAAACATTGATGTACAGAAATTATTCTGCCAAATGATGTTTGGAGGCACACCGATGTCTATTTCTCTTCCTATGAGCCAATGCATTGTTCCTGATGGTATCAACGGTCCCGTCGCTATCTGGATCACATCCGACAATCAACCCCTCCTTAACAACGTCCGCGATCGTGCTTCGTCTCAGTTGGTCGCCGGACCGACAATCGCTTTCATCGACACTCAGCCTCAAGTGCTTGGTCAACTCGTCCGAAATGGTGGGGTCACATCCTCGAGCAGCAGCGGCAGTTCTACTGTAATTGCCTCTGCCAGTACCTCGACCAGTACTACGACTATCTCCCCTGCAGAAGCTTCGGCCATCATCGCGAGCGTCTCTTCTGAATCTGCCTCGGCCATAGCAACGGCTTCAGTCTCCGCTTCAGTCTCAACCACTGATAGCGCTGCTACTGCTGCTCCAACTGTCAACAACTCTGCCACTAATAAAACCCCAGGCAAACCCAACTTGTTCATGGGCCCATCCTCTGACGGTAAAACTATCGTCATAGGCTGGAATAATTCTCCAGCTCAATAAAGGTGGAGATGTATGTGGGAAAGTTGTAAATTTTTTTGGTAACAACCGCCTCACTTTACGCCTCGGCAAGCCTGCAAGCCAGGCTAGGATCTACTTTAGTGATCGCTAGGGGTTCCTTTGCTCTACAGTATTATTAGTTAATTCGTTCCCGCTTCGTATCGCACGTAGGGGGTTGGTTTATTTATTTGATCATTGAATATTCCGATAGCAATAAATTGCGTAGATATGTATGCGACTTGAAGGCGGGAACAAGGAACAAGGAATCATCTCGGAAACGTTAAAGGGACCTACTAGAGTCACGGGTCCGTGTCTCTAGTAGGTCCTGACGTTAAATGGCGTGATTATATAATCTTCCTCTGTCCGGACTCGCTCTTAACCTCGTTCTTAACTTGTACTATTGCTTCTTCTCCCGTTCCATTATGACCAGTACTAGCACATCCTGGATGCCTGCTCAGGGAAATTTTCCTGTTTCAATTGGATCTTCCCTGAGTCGTGCCTTGAGGGCACGCAAGCAGGGCGGAACGTCATCTACGACGAACCCCAAGCGGAATCTTCCCTCCAGGGATTTCTACTCTTTTCGCTGTGGGGAATAAAATAACCCTTTATCTTCTGAGAATTCAACCATCTTTGAATTTGCTTTCAGATAACTTCAAGCCGCCTGCCATTGATTCGACGAAAACAGGCACGATGGAATTGAAGAAAGGGAAAGAGAAGACCCACTTTATAGTAGAACATTCGAGCTCCCAGGTCCTTATTGCAAGTATTTTGAGTCCGTATTATGCTGACGGTATATGGTAGGCTGGCGAATCGTATGTTTTTGCAGGCGGCGAAACCCAGGCCAAGGATTGGGACGTTGTATTAATTTACGATGATGAGACTGGTGTAAGTTCCTTAGTGCTCTCATATCTTCTGTCGCAACATACTGATTTGGCGGGTAAGACATATACCTTGGAGAAACTAGACTCTTTCCTCAATCTGACATTGGAACGGAAACGGACGTCAGCAGCACCAGTCCCATCCTGTACGCCTATATTCAGGATCACATTCGTGCTTTGACTGATATGTTTGTGTCTAGCTGCCGCACCACCCGCAAGTGATATGAATACAGAAGACGGAGACCTCGAAAAGGAACTCCTCGGTCTAGCAGAGATGACCTCGGTCCCAAAATCAAGACCCTCCCGACTTCCATCCCAAAGGGAGGAGGAGGAAGAAGAGGAAGAAGAGGGAGAACTTATACCTACACCTTCTATTCAGGACTCAGCACCCCATCCACCGAAACAAGAGCCGTTCACGAGGCCCAATGCTCGTCCCACTAAACCTATACCCACGCCACGTCCTTCCGTCTCCACTAGCGCTAATACAATTGAAATGGCGCCGCCACACATGGTCAATGCTCCATCGTCAGCCACATTACCGAAACAGACAGTTGCTCAGAGGTCTAAAAAGAGGAAAGAGCCAGAATCTTCTGATCGTCAGAGTGATCCGGAAGTTGAGGTTCTGACATTCGGAAAGCCAACAAAGCGTGCAAAGGGTTCCACTACTTCCGCTCCTATCTTGCTGCCACAGGCACCACCAAGTTTTGCTCTTCCAGGTACTTCCGACTCTGGATTTTTCCAACCTCCTCCAGCTCCTACTCCTGCGAACAAACCCCCGAAAGGAAACCAGAATCCTTCGTTATCTGGTGGGGCTGATGAGGACTCTGAAGAAGAGTGGGAGGAAGTCGCTAATGCTGATCCTCCACCCCGCGCTCTCAGCTACCATAGCGATGAAGGAGACATCGAAGATGGTCTGTTTGGAGACGAAGACGGAGATGCCAACCTCGATGATGAGCTAGCTGCTCAGTTGAACGCAGAGTTGGGAGGAGACTTCTTAGAAGCGGCTTTGAGCGAACCCCAAACACCATCAGCCAAAATACCCCTATCTTGGGATCAACTTGCCGCTACCACTGGTGATCCAGGCGGTATCGCAGAAGATGATTCGGATGATGACTTCTCATCGAGTGATGACAGTGATGATGATTAAGACGGGAGGACCGTGTTATATAGACTAGTGATTTTGAGGAAATGCATCTTTCTCATGGACACTTTACAATATAGCGACTCAAACCGCTGACCCCGGTTATTGCATCATTCGTGGGTGTCATCTTCTACAGAACTGGTCCGTATTCTTGGATAGAAACACAATATTCGGTTCAAGTCATGGCCTTAATATCTCTGCTGTGCACTCTCCGTTACCCACGCAGCGCTCCCGCCACCCCCACACGACAGAAATCAAGATTGCGGGGACTCCAATTACCGGAGCTAAACCAAGCCATAAACCAAGTCTTAATTTTAAATATACCACGGGTTCAAAAGAAATTCTCTATTGGAGACTTCTAAATATACTATACTATATTTACTGCGTAGTGGAACTGAAACTGGTAAGGCTGAGAATCGATCATGGTGAGGAGATCCTTCCCAGTCCACCATCTAAGACACATATAGGATTAAAACAAGGTGGCATGTCCACGTAACAAGACGCTAGTTACACATATCACCAAGAACTCGTTTTGATGTGTATCGTCAATTGAGAGGCAGATTGACTGATGTCATCTTATTTCAACGAGCCTTGATGATGAAATGATAGATCAAACGAATTCTGAGTGAGGAGTTGACACCGAGGAGTAAAGAGATTTGCCGAAGCAGGTAGCCATTATAGGTAAGAGCAGAACCCGGAGAGGGGAAGATTTCGGAAGTCTGACTCAAGTGATTCGATCCCATTTCTGCTAACTAGTCAATTACCCCAACAAAGCTGGGACAAAGCTGGGAGTGCGGGGAAGCGGATAAGGCAGATGGCACATCATTGTGGTGGATGCTGGGTGGATTACCGAAAAGGCTATGGAATTGACAAGACAAGAGGCGAATGGCGAAAGAACCACAAAACGGATGGAATATGATGCAAAAGTGACGGATAGACATCTAGTATGCCGCGGATGCGAAGATAGAATGTGATGTGTCCGCTGTGAGCGAGTGGTTGTGATTCTCGCGATGCTGATGCTGTGCTGCAGCCTGCCGGGCAAAGAAAGGCGAGTTTTGGGTCATGGGCCCATTCTTTGCATAGAATGACGTCGAGGCTGACTGTTGCTGCTGCTGCTGCATGATGGCGAGATAGAAGGGATCGGTAGATGTGAACACCGATGCCGAGGATGGCGATGGCTCAACCGACAACGGGAGGAAAGACGATAAATGGGCCTGAGAGTGAGCGGATGAAGTGGGCTGTAGCGGGGAGACGGGAGATGAGGGCATGAGAGATTCCTCGACCATGCGCTCGTCGTCTTCCATGGTCACCTCGTCTGTCTGCTGCGAGAAAGAAAAGTTGGAAGATGGTGTTCGTGCGACAGGGGTATTACAAGTGTGAGAATTGCGTTTTGGGATTTGTCCTGCACTAGCGAAGAGGGTCTGTGCAAGCTGGGCCTGGTAGAAAGTGAGCAGGGCGACATGCAAGCAACAACCAGACTTACTTGGAGAGCAGCCAGATCTATGGCTTCCTGGCCAATGTGGGAGGAGGAGAACGAGGAAACGAGGTCATCGACGGAGAGACTCATGTTGGGGTGAGCCTCCCCCTGAGGGCACGTCTATATAAACAATCTATCCCTAGACTCCGGTCCGGCTTCGATCCGTCAGATCCCATCATCACACACAAACACTCGCCTGGAATATCCACCTTCGCTAATCACTTGATCAAAGTCCATGCTGAGACTTCCAAAACAGATACAGCAGACAAAGCCTGGAAAATCAACACAGCAATAGCTGCTGTTCCAGAAGGTCTCCATCAGCTCCGATCATCACCGGCATGAACTGTTGTTACTCCATCTTGGTTTTCGGTGATCTTATTGCTCCTCAAATACACTCGAATCGGCAGTGTGTTCTCTCCGGTCTACTTGTACCGTCCTTGTGCTACGGATTGTGATCACGTCATTAGCGGACTTGTGTATATTTCTGAAACAATACTACTACTATATCTATCCACTGGCGTCAGAACCAAACTATGCTTGGTATAGATTATGATGCAATAGAACTCCGATATTGTTCTATCCCCTCTCCTTATTTTTGAGAAACATCAAACTTGTCGTGCTGGACGGATCACATCTGCCCCATCATTAGTGTTTCAGGGCTGGCAACAAATAATCACTTGTTTGTTGATCGTTTTGATACCAATAAAATTTCATTTTGCCATATCATTAGTCAAAGTAAAAAGATAAATTTACAAGCATACGAAGCATGCATTATCAAGGCTTCTCTGATTTAACATAGACTAGCCACAACTTCTAGTGTGTACGGCTACTGAATGTTCTGCGTTCAACTGTGAAAGATTTGGTTTCTAGCTTCTCAAGTTCATCTTTACTCTAGAGGAAATCCCAACGACATGACCGACCGACCTAACAGGCATATCCATCCTCTGATCTGTCCTCCAGCGGCAATTCCGGTCACGACTATCGTTATCATGGAAGGTGTCAAACAGTGCTATACATAGATGCACGATATCAGTCAAACAACAAACTGAGCACGAACCCTTTGTGTGCTTATATGCTTTTAACTTGACTTGACTTCAATGCTAATGTCCGATAGAACCCAAGAAGTCACCGCGAATTCTGTGAGAGAAGAAAGATTAATGTTAAAATTCCATATACTCTGTACACACGTGTCAAGAAACAAAGGCGACTGTTAAAAGACTCTGAAAATGTTGCTTTTCCCACGCGAAATCGTCTCGGATGATACTTCATGAGGAACGCGATTTTCCTTTTTTTCAGTGAGCTTCATCGTTGGACTGAGCTATCAAGCTTGTCACGCTACTGAATGGTTCAATACTCCCACACAACAACAAACTAACCTTGACTGTTTATTTTTTTTGTTTGCCCCATCCAAAGCATTTAAACCCCTTTGCTAACACCACTACGATTGTCACTGACCCTGATTATGTAGTCGATGCGTTGTTCAACACTCCAGGACATACTGAGACTGGACAAACTGTATTGCGACTATGGCCACTGCATTCTGGCCTCTTGCTGTTGCTGCTGCTCTGCCCGAGTCATGAGTCAAATGTAAAAGATGTGCATTCGAAATTGCATTTGTGGGTGGCCGCATGTGAATTCTGGTGATGATATGTGGTGAAGCGTCAGCTCTCCGTCGTCGCTTTTAGTTCCGTCATTCCTGTTCAACTAGGACCCTCAAGTCGATAGACTAGACGCACGGAACTCATAGTGGTTACGACTCTTCTCAAGGAGGAGGATCCTAAGTCTGGGAATTCAGCAGCAATCAAATTTGAGAAGATATTCCATGGTTCTCGGTCTGCCACTGGTAAGGGTCTGCCTAAATTGTATTAAATAACTGGGTTTGGTCCAGTGGCCCCTCAGCCGAGAACACACGCTCTTCTTCCGCCCACAGCCACACAAACATCAGGTCTATGGTGAGCTAAAAATGTTAGGTAGGATGTCATCCTAGCCATCATGTTCATGAGCAAGCATATCATCCTCTATCGTTCTCGCAACTGGAGCTGGGAACGGGTTCGTTGTCCTTGTTGGCATTCAACCAAAGATTCAGAAAGGAAGAGTTTCATTTCAATCTGGTCCCTTTCAACGTTTTGCGTATAGACGTTTGAAGATACATGTCGTTGGTTATACCGTGCCTGGACCATATATTTTCTGTGGGGACAATCATCTGTCGAGCAACGCGCTAAGGTTTGACGTCAGATAGCATGTCAAAGAGAATTTTCCATTTTTATCGTACTTGTCAACTTTCTTGCAAAGGCCCTGCATGGGAACTGGGCGAATTTCATAATTGGGATCCGGGTTGTTATCTTCATTTGATCCGGGTGATGCCGATTTTGTTCTTTCGTCGTTAACATGAACATTTGCTTTTCCTTTTATAGACAGTCTGCCCGAGTAGAAAAGAGTACTGGAGCACCTCGTGTAGACTGGAGCGAGAAAATGTGATTGAAGACAATGCTCACCCTATTGCGTGAATTGACTGTGCTTTGGAAATAACGGATGCAGTATAGCGATAATCAAACAAATCAAACAAACTGCTCCCACATTCGCTTTTCCGTGCTTCTCGCATGCCTAGACGTTGATTGTTAGGTTCCCACCCTGTTCAGGTCGTGAAGCAGTGTCACGATCTCTTGTTCTTATTATCCTACGCTCGCAACATCTATTCCTACTCACTCGACTTGAAACAATGGCAAAACAAGCTGAACCTGTCATGGCACGAGCTATTCGAGTTCTCGGTGAGTGTGATGCTTCTCATCGACTCCATCCATCAGTAGGTTTATTGCATTTACTTTCAGAGTTCATCGGCAAACTAAATGATGGGTTTTCACAACCAATCATCCTCAAGTACAAGACCAATAGTCTCAAGGGAAAATTCAGTAGTAATGGGGGTAAACAAGGGCTGAAACTAACCCAAAGATGGTGAGTTGACCTTTTGAGCGCCCATGCAGTCTTACATATACATGTGATGTAGCATTCTCAAGGAAGGAAATGACCTGAATATTGAAATCTACAAAGAGTCCCGACAATGGAAAATCATCACCTTTGGGCATGCTCCAGAGGGTGATCTCTTATGTGAAATCAGCATCAAATTTGATGATTTGTGGAAGCACCTGGTTTCCAAATCACAGATGAAAACAAAATGTGAGTTGTTCCTTGCCTTGATCTCTTCCAACATGCTTAGGATGCCTCAGCCAACTTCACAGTGGAATTTATGAATGTAGCAGGGTTGCAGCTCTGGATTGTTGCTGAAGTATGCATTTAATTACTATCAATATCTAGATTCCTTATCCAAGTGCAATCCCAGGCCCACAGCAGTGATTTACAGGCTCTGGATACACAAATCAGGAA
>Ga0153951_1000641_pt1 | contig 12775 bp, 12 predicted proteins | sample TSNJ035MetaG_FD_102278 | JGI IMG/M metagenome (GOLD analysis project Ga0153951, IMG submission 102278) | Attine ant fungus gardens microbial communities from New Jersey, USA - TSNJ035 MetaG | ecosystem: Host-associated > Fungi > Mycelium > Unclassified | place: USA: New Jersey, Wharton State...
ATAGTCGAGGTCAAACATCGTGCTAAGTGGTCTCAGGCTCTGAGTGTTACTTGGAGTTGCTCCGCTATTGCTGGCCCTCTTATTGGCGGTTTATTCAGCGGTTGGTTCTCTCTTCATCCTAAAAATGATCGCTGACTTAGTTAATATAGGCGAAAATACTTCAGCAAGTTGGAGATGGGGATGTAGGTCTAGCCAATCATGACCTATCCTCTTTGCTGAAATGACCCAGTTTATATCAACCTACCCATTTCTGCTGTTGCCTTCATTGTCCTTGCCTTTTCCCTCCGTGGTGTTAAGTCAAAGCAACCTATCGAAGCTTCATGGCTCACGTTGGTAAAGAAATTTGACTTCACAGGCTTGTGAGCCGTCAGTATTCTCCTCAATTGAATCTACTGATATGGACCATCAGAATCCTCTTTATGACGGGCACGAGTTGCATCGTAATTGGTTTCAGCTTTGCGAATGAAGCAGGATGTAAGGATCCTCCTTTATCGCGCTCTTACGCCGAACTGAATACATACATAGGGTTAGCTGTATCAACACTGCTGCTCATCTCTCTGGGGCTTATCGTGCTCATATGTGGTGGTGTCTATGAAAAATACACGACCCGAGAATGTCTGTTCCCCCCCGCAATGTTCAAAGATCTCACAACAGGCATGGAACAGGTTAACATGTGCTGAGATCTAATCTGATCTCTTATTTTAGTAATCATTCTAGTTATCACTTTCCTTCACCAAGTAACATTCACGTCGGGGACATTCTATCTTGCTCTATTTTATCAGGAAAGAACCCAACAGTTGATCGGCCCCACTAGGCTTATACTTTCTCCTAGGCAGCTATTGGATCCACGCCCTTGGAGGCTGGTATCAAGATGCTTCCCTATTCTCTTGGTTCTTCGTTAGCTTCTATGCCTGCAGCGTGGATAATTGGTTATCTTCAGAGGAAAACACATAATACAGGAGGCCAGAAATGTATCATTGCGGCTGGCCTATTAATCTCCTCGATCGGTTTCGGTAGGTGACATGGCTCCATGTTTGGGTTCACTCCTGTGACCTTGGCACAGGCATCCTAAATTTGCTGAACGAGAATTCTCCGATTCTGTCTCAGATAATTTACCCTCTGATAGCAGGCATTGGCCTTGGCATGTTGTTTCATGCCCCGTATCAGGTGTTTTGCAAAACTTTGAACCCCCAAGAATTGGCAACTGGCACGAGCGCTTTCTTCCTTGTCCGTTTCACTGGTGCAACGATTGGCCTTGTGCGGGTTTACCAATCATTTTACCTGACTGTGCTAATCAGATATTGGTTAGTAGGCCGTAGCAGGAATGATATTCTTCGCGCGCGCCGCTCCTAGACTGCCTCTCGCAGTAACATCTTCTGGATCTATCGCTTCAATTGATTACAGGAATATCCGTAGTATCCAGCCTCCTGCAATGAGGATGCAAGTCCTCCAGATCATCTCCACATCTATCCAGGTACGCTTGATAAATTGCCCGATATCCCGATTGTTGGATGATGATCGCATCAGACAATCTGGAGTGTATGGACTCCTTGTCTCGGATTGGCTTTCTTAGTGAGTCCCCATTTTTAACTCATGTAGGGAATATCAAGTTGAAAGGATGATAGCTGACCTTTGGTTTGCGTACTATGTCGATCGACGATACCCACAAGAGTAAAGATCGACGGCTTTTGACTTTTCAATCAACTGCTCAAAAGGTGGAGAAGGAGAAAGATGCTGTAGTTTGAGGCTCTTCTCGAACACCCAATTGATCAAAGGATGCGATTGAATGAAGACCCATCATGATCGATCCATGCAGCAGGACGGTGACACCTCGCGGACTATGAAAGTTTAGACTTTCCTCGTGTTAGGAGGCTACTCGTCTATAGAAGGAATCTGATAATATTTAGTTTGCAACCAATAGATTCGCGGATGAATGGTTGATATTTCTAATAAGAGTTCTGGTCCTCTGGATCATAGTGAATTGAAAGTAGACTTCGATCAGCGGTCCAGAAAATGGTGGATATTCATTTGCACCAGCATCAAAGAGAAGGGTCCATGGCCTACCAGGCGTCGCTGCCCATCTCAGCTCGGGTCAGGAAAGTACCTTAGAAGTTCGTTCTTGGAGTGATTATGGTTGGTTCTCAGGACACGTTGGGGTGGAAGAAGTATCTGGCTATTCGAAAAGTCCATTTGGGTATGTGGTCCGCAAGACTCGGTCAGGGTCGTGCTTCTCATCGATTTACTGATAACTTAACACCTCAACTTTGCAGCTCAGTTCTTTTTCCGTTCTACCTGACTCGAGAAGATTATGGTATTGCCATACAACCTGCAGGACATCACGCCCTGATTGCGGCTTCCGGGCCTCGATCTTTTTCATTCCCATTAGGCTAAACGGAACCAAAGGGAAAATGGAAGATTAATCACTTCCGTATTCCTGACAGAGAAGTTTGGTGTGAGCGACTCATGAAGGTTGAGACGAAAGGAAGGTTAATGAAATTTGCGGAGTTACATCACATCAATGGTGGGTGGCAGTCCTTACAATAGACATCGACCGCTCTGTAGGAATAGAAAAATACTAGCCTTTGTTGAGACTGTCAAGATGGTATTGTAAGAATGCTATTCTAGCATATCGTAGATGGAGATCCTCTGGCATTTGACATCGGACGACGACGATTTCGGATGATTCTAAATGCATTGTTGTTCCATTCTCTGCAGAATAGCATGAGCCTGGACGTGAGGCGTTGTTGAGATATGAAATCACAATGTAAGAATGCTTCTCGTAAATGCAGCTCCTATTACCTCTCAGCTACATCAGATTCTGCGCTAGAAAAGGGTTCAGCTCTGATAAAAAATAAGTCCAGATTGCGACAGGCGTGATCGTTTAGTTCAAGGAGTAGATACCCCGGCAGCCGTGTCAGAGTTGGTTGAGTATTAGCAGAAACCTTCACGAATGCATCGTGATCTTCGAGTCAGCTGGGTTTCAACTTGGAGGCTGGAACCTTAGACTTTTAATTATCGTTAAATGCCTGGTAAATCCACGAGCCCAAGTGTGTCGATGCACCATATCTCAGCCAATCTAGAGAAGGGCAGGTTGCAGCCTTCATAAACATCTTGTCAATTCATATCGCCGCTTTTAGGCCCACGCGTGTCTCGTGTGCATAGTTCGCCTGCTGTGCTTCACAAAAAAAGAAAATAGTTTCCCAGTTTTTCTAATCGCTCCCTTTTCATAGCTGGGTCACTTGACTATCAGGCTCCTTAAAAACGACAGGATGCTTGTCAGCTATTCATGACGAAGAGAAGATGGGAAACGTGCCATTTGAAATAGTCCAGTTCGATGTCTCCAAGGATTTCTTTCCTGGGCTCCGGATTCCGGGTCAACTGATTCAGCAGATACAAAGACTCGGGAACGCAGATAGCGCGTCCAGGGACATTTCTGGAATCCCAGGAAGTCGAGTAGCTAGCTCATTTTAGATGAACCGCAATGATGAGTGCCTCGACAGTTCTATACTCATCAAAAATTGATTAGTTCGCTTCCAGGTATTTAGGACGCGAGCTCGATAATCAAGTCAAGACGCCCTTTCCATGTATGGGTCATTCTTCGGAAGAGTTCCTTGTTGGAGCACACAGCGCCACCAACAGGCCATGAAAACTGTTGTTCGAGACACCGGCGGAAGAAGATTTCTGTCACCGAATTAAACCAATCACATGCTCATCCCCGAAAGAGATGCACACGACCAATTTCCTGGCTTCGAGAAGAGGGAGAACATGTAGCAAGATAAGATATTTGTTAAGCTTTTTTGCTTTGGTTATCTAGCCGACAGTTCAAAAAATGAGAAGACGGCACACTGAAATGTCACGTTGGTAGAGATCTGTATTTGTATACAAGACGCTACAGGCAGAGTCTAGTGGTGTGGTACTGATAAGAAAACAAAATTGAACATGTATCAAGTGTAGTTGACAGGTGTCTTGTAGAGTTATGTTAACGTTGGTAGAGAGCTGTGTGTGTCCGCATGGTTTGCCTCCGACCACTATGACCCCTATTCTTTCATCTATTGCGGCACCGATTTCCTCACCTCCTCCAGTCTCCCTTACGCATCAACTTTCAAACAACTCGATTCAAAGTTTTGCAGCTGTGACTGCTGGCACTTCTTCTCCTAGGGCTTCACTCCGTCTTGCAGACGCTGTGACTGATTCTATCCGGGTCGAAGGACTGCGTCATGCCAAAGTAACATTGAAAGCCAAGTGAGTATTCCTACTAGTCACCGCCTTCTTGGTACACTTGGCCAGATGGTGGTCTTTGGGCCTTCTGGGATTTTCTTTGGTTCTGATCAATTTTCTTTCAGGAAGTACAAGCTGCCTGATTTCACTTCAGATGTCTCCGAAATTTTTCGACTACTGGACATCCGACACTCTACTCGAGATCTAGTTATACGGAAAGTCTCTGGTGCATTGACCAATGCCGTCTTCTTTGTCTCGTTCTTCTCAGGATACAAGAATCGAAGTACTGTGGTTTTGCGAGTATATGGACCTTCCTCTGGTACACTCATTTCCCGTCCTCGAGAGTTACATGTACTCCATATACTCTCTTCCAAATACCACATCGGTCCCCGTATTCATGGCACTTTTGAAAATGGACGGGTAGAAGAATATTTCGAGTCGACGACTTTGACTGCTCAAGATATTCGTGACCCAGAGATTAGCCGATGGGTTGGTGCACGTATGGCTGAGTTACACTCTGTTGACATCGAAGTAGTGGAAGGGGCGGGGTGGAAGATCGGGGTCGAGAAGTCTGTCCAATCGTGGCTTGTGCCGGCCCGCCAAGTTCTTCGCTGTCCCTCGCTGCCTGAGGATGTTAGACAAGAGCTTGATCTTGATGCCTTTGAACGCGATTGGGATATGTACCTGCTTTGGCTAGCAAAAGTAGATGATGTCCTTGCAGGCAGTAGGCGAGTTTTCGCGCACAATGATACCCAATATGGTAATCTACTGAGGTTGAAGTGTCCAAAGAAAGGTGCAAAAGATCATCGCCAAGTACGTCTATCTATTTTTTCACTGCGATTTCGAATGAAGGATGTCTTATTCTTTTTTGTCTTTTGATTTGATCAATTATCAAGATCATCGTAGTTGACTTTGAATACTCAGCTCCAAATCCTGCCTCGTACGACATCGCAAACCATTTCCATGAATGGACTGCCAACTACCACTCCGAAACGCCCCATCTACTTGACATCTCGCGTTATCCCACTCTAGAGCAACGATACGATTTCTACCTTTCTTACCTGCGTCAGACTTGCTTCCAAGAATCTCAACATTTCAAAGATCCAATGGTCGACCTTGAATCAACTATGGTCAAGCTTGATAGGCAAGTCCAAATCTGGAGTCCTGCATCTCATGCATTCTGGCTCGTCTGGGGGATTGTGCAAGCCCGAGACGATCTGGAAAATGACATTGAAACACCAGAGTTTGATTATATCGCCTACGCGAGATGTCGCTTGGCATGCTTCTGTCAGGAGCTGAGGAAATTGGGTGTATTGTAGTATACCTTTTTTCTTAGTTTTTTGGAAAAAAGGTGAAAGCCACACAATTTTCGTTCTACAACTTCTCATTTTCACCAGAAATGCACATATATAGTGTGTAGTGCTTCACTTCCACTTAGATATATATATTGGCGCTTATATGAACAAGTGTGATAAAAAATAAAAAAACCGTGGTCATTACTGTTGACGACAAATAATGCGATTGTGCGGTTGCTTGAGATCAGGATGACAATGACAAGAAGCAGGCAAAGGAACAATAAGAGAGAGGCATAAGACATACAAAAAGATAGTTCGTCCATTGGGAGGGGTAAACTTTGTGAAGGAATCTTTTAGAGAAGACTGAGCACGTATGAGTACACAAGGTAGATATCGGGGAAGAACGAAAAAGCAAAGCACAGATTATCCATTCCACAACAAGGAGGGATTGAAATGGATGCGAGGGGTGTATATGTCCGACCCAGCGGCATGATGAAGCAAGCTTGCACAATTTGGTTGGTTGAAACACCGGCCGCAGTCAATCACATAATCCGCAGAACACGGGCTTACACCCAAGCCTTGTCATGCAGCCGATTAGAAGTACCAATATCACTCCATGGCAAACCCACCATCTTGTCAGTGGCAGGGCTTGAAGAACCTGGGTATGCTGAATTTGATAGCTGGCTTCGAGAGAAAGTTGCCCAATTCCCAGCACTGCCTGCACGAACATGGCCATTTACGCGCGATGCAACTGAAGCAGCAGTGGCGTTGGCGACATGTGACGTCGGAGTAGTGTCACCGGTGGAGATAGTATAAGTGTGACTTGGGCCAGTGGGAAGAGAAGCAATATTAATGACCTCTGTTCCATTAAAGGAATGGCGGATACTGGAGCTCGCCGCGGTCTTTTTGAGGGTGGCCTGCTGAAAAGCATATCAGATATACACCAGATGTAGAGGCTGAGATACTTACATGATTAAAACCAACAATTTCTAGCCTAGCGTTGTGTTGCCTTCCTAAATCTGGACCCGCAGTGACAGGCGCAGGCTCTGTTGTAGATGGAGTCTGGTCACCAGCGGGAGGGAGGGTATTGTTGCTTGCGAAAGAAGGGAAGGCCGACTTATTTTGTTTTGTGACAGGTACGGAGGTGTTCACCCGTAGCTTGCCAACTTCCGGACGAGGGTAGTGAAAAATATTATTACTGCTCAGCTCGACAGGTGTAGCCAGGCTGCTGCTGGTGGATTCCGTACGTTTGGCGGAGATACGGGCCAGGAGCGAGACAGTTGAGTCATTTGGGTCGCTATTAGTGCTCATTGATCGGGGCCGAGCCTCAGGGGGGTTCTCAGAGCCTGGAGTCGCGGGGCTTTGGCCGTTGGTTGGCAGTTCCGTGTGAATGAAGCAACATCTTTTGCCATAGGGGCAGGAACCGGATACCCAAAAGGTCTGAAAGATACATCGATAAATCATCAATAGAATTTACACTTAGTCCGAAGGACTCACTCTACAGATCTCCGTCTTATACTGATCAATGTAACGGTTGAGTACGTAAGTTGAGACCCAGTTCAAATATGAGGAACGCACTTTTGGGTGTCGAGCAACTTTGCGAAGCTCCTCCTCTCCGTGGGCGAATTGACATTTAGTCCCGTATCGGCAAGTGCCTTTTTCCTCCCAGCTTCGGCAGAGCTCAGTCTTATAGAGTCCAAGCTTCCTATTGTTGGCACTAGGGCCCGATTGACTGCTGCTGATGCCGGTGGGTGTATTTGCAGTAGCCTCAAGATTGGGCGTTTGAGATGGTACGGGATAAGTACCTGAAAACTGGGTGGGATATCTGGAAGCGAGCTGTGAAGCGACATCAACTGCATAGTATTGATTAGGGAATGCAGTTATCGAAGGGTGCATAGCAGGCGGGTATATCCCGGGTGCAAGAGATGGTATATTACCGTTGAAAAGGGCAAGGGTCGCCGCATCACGCATAGCAGAAGGATCGGATGCAGAGTGATGGTGACCAGGCCGAAATATATTGTGTTGTTGTTGAACACGAGCGACAGCTGGGTTATTGTCGAGAGGGACATTTGGTGTCATCATCTCAAACATTGGTTGGGCACTGCCCAACGAAAGGTGGGAAGTATGATGTCCAACGGAGAAATGTGGTGGGCTCGGAACTACAGACTGTTGGGGAAAAGTGCGAAGAAGTTGGCGGTAATTAACATTGGGAGCGGCATTGTTGGATCGACCAGCGAATGGCTGTGGAGGGGGAGCAGTAGTCATAGATAGACCTTGCGGGACGCTAGAATAACGTTGGGATAGGCTGTAGTCTATTTGAGGCTCATCACGGTCGGAGGCAGCCGACTGCATAGTGTTCCTATAATCAAACGATTGAGGGTGTGACAAAGGTTGGGGGCGGTAGACCTGAGTCAGGGTGGGATATTGCAACTGTTCGTTCGGGAGGGCACCACTATCCCGATGTTGATTAGTGCTCCACAGTTGGGGATCAAGGTCATCAGAGCTGCCATCGATTTGCTGCAGACGGCGAAGATCAGCAGTAGAGAGACCACCGCTGAATGAGTGTGGGCGCTCTTTTCCTTCAGAATTATCTAGAGAATGACTCAGCAAGGCATTTTGAGCCCCAGGAGAGGAGTCATGAGAACCAGAAGTCGTTGAATCGGTAGATGAACCACGAGAATGGGCAATATTAAGCTGGTGATCCGGGGTTTGAGGTGACGAGCCGAGGCTAGTGTTGGATGATGAGTCGAGAGGACTGTTTTGAGTCAACTGAGATACAGAGGATGAGAGTTTGGCCTTGGGCGGGGTGCGCATGGTACCATGCGACTCATCGCCATCTTTATTAGCATCACCGATCTGAAGCCGAACAAGGTCATCAGCTAAACCCCACGAATTAGCTGTTGGGTCAGCATCGACGAGGGGACCATTGAATCTCCAATGTTGCCCAGGTCCTCGAGGAAGTTCAGTTTCGATAGAATCGGTTCTGGTAGGCATATCGACGAGCTTTGACTTGTGATTGGGGTGAGTTAGAATGTAGTTGTCGCTTTGGTCGTAACGCACTGTCGATAAATTCCAGTCCTATAGAGTAAACGGAGCTTGCGATGAACGAGGCGGACACGTGGATTGGAAGAAAAAAGGGTACCTTTGTGACAGGACAACAATCGTCGTCGTCGTCGTAAGAAGTCAAGAGATGAAAGTCGCTGGCCGGAAGAGAGTCTTGAGAGAAGATGTATGGAAGGGCCGTCGTGACTGTTTTGTGCATTGGACTGGAGGTCAGAATGGGAGCTTGAGGGAGAGAGCAGAGAGGATATGAAGAGGGAGTACTAACCGTAAATTAGGAGGATGATGGGGAACTAATATGCGAGATAGATAGAGGCAGATAGATATAAAAAAGCGTGTTGATCGTGAGGGCAAGGATAAGCTGGGATGTGACGGAAAAAGGTGAATGTTGGAGGAAGAGAGCAAGGCTGCCAGCCTTTCACCCTCAACCTTTTGATCGCTCGCACAACGTGTCCTCGGCTGTTCCCAGTCATTAATCACTGCGCGCTGTCCCAGCATCTCCATTGTCCTACTTTTTCACTACAGCTCTCAACATCCTCAGCCCCTCACTCTGTCTACCCAGATGTCCATTTAGAGCGCGCCCCTCACTCTTGTCCTCAGTCCAACTACCAGTGCAAAACCTGTGCTTCCAAAATAGGACTAGCTTCGACAGTCTTGATCCCAACTCTGCGCACGACCCGCGGCTCCTCTCGCCATCATTTTTGGCCCACTGCGCCGCCGCCCTCCTCCATGACTGGATCTTGTGCACACACTCGGGCACACAGATATTCGCTCGCTCCATAGTGCACCCAGCAGCGATCGCGTTGGCACGTGCTCAACACGTGCCATCCAGAGATCATCACTGTCGTCAACTTGGTTGATTTTTTGCTCAGCCTCCATCTTCCTAAGATCAGTGGTATTCCTTTCAAAATGATAATCTGTAGCTGCGCTCCTTTGGTACCCTCTGATCGACCAATGGATGGCTACTCGCAGCTGATAGAACCGTATTAATGTCTGACAACACACACAAAGCTCTTTTCCGATCAAATGCCACTGAGATCTCCGACCAAGAACTTTTTCCATGGCGCTGATCACACCGCTCCGACTATCCCAATTCCTCTATCTTCCATGTGTGTTAACCCTTGCTCATGTATTTGCTATATATATTATTTGTTTTGGCTCGCAGCTGCTCCTCCGGCAACAAATATGGTTTTTCATGTGGTGGCACTTGACGTCATTGCTCAGCCGACCTCATGTGAAGAACCAGCGTACACTCTATACTTACATCACCCTTCTTTGCAAATATTTGGCGACTCATAGCTATATATCGAGCTTTATGTCCATAACTGGGAACTCTGCCATCAACTAAGCACTAAGCACTTCCTCCAAACGCATGTCTGCACAGTGTATGCTATCGTTCATGTGTGTGAACAAAACGAGCGTTCGTTATCTTATCCTTCTTTAAGGGAACTATTTGATTAGGCTCAAAGTGCATATTAATATCTAAATGGAGCCGAAATTTATCATCACGTCAGTCCCGATATGTTCTACAATGTGTCTCGATAATGTGTAGAGGCTCCGAGCCTGAAAAAAGATCGGTTGACCCAAGAATCAGAATCATCCTCAAAATGGCTTTCGATCTGACACAGTTCCAAGAGCATCCTTATCGCCGCAACTACATTGATATCACACCTATGTTGCCATGATCAGAATCTGTAACGCTCCTTCCTGATGTTTTATGAATTATTTCCAACCATCTTCCGACTTCTTTATGGCATGGATATGTTTCCTGTTCTATTCCTGAGAAATGTGGCTTGATGTTTCCTGATTTCATATCTAAGGTCCTTGATCGGCCTCAAACAGATGTTGAGGAAGATACTGGAAGTCGATAAACTAACGGTACGCCTTCCTTGGTGACCTTCTTACCCTCAAATCGTGAATTATCATCCAACATGGCACACGGCGATAGCGATGAAAGAAGTCAAGATATTAATTGATGGTAGATGAAACAACAATATCAAATAATTAAGCGTCTAGTATGTCGGCATTAGGAGAACAAGATACGAGGGCAGGCGGAACTTACAGTAAGAAGTGCCAACGAGCATCGTCGAGAGGTTCTGTAGATGATCTTCGTTGAACAGAAGTTGGTCCTTATGCCAAGTATCCTGATCATGACTTGGTTAGTGACTCTGGCTGATACTTCGAGAATTATCTGTATACCTGGTGTGTCTACGAAAAAGTCAGACAAAAGAAGCGCGATTAAATCACAGGAGACATACCTTTTTGAACTCGGACGCGCACTTCCTGATTGTCGTTGATATCGGTGGTGGGTCCGTTGCGTGAGCCGCCAGAACTAGGAGTTCGGCATTGCGTTATTCAAAGGATCGATAAATCAGTAAGGCTCTCCCACCTTCGGTCAGCGACGGCATCCAAGGTTCCACTGAGTAAGGTACACTCTCTATCAACGCACATATGCCCAAGATCGCGGAATGCAGGGTACGCAGTGCATCTGCATAACCGGGGTCACGCCTTGGCGGAAGCGTAGATCTCTTAGCCAAAGAAACAAAACGATTCTCCGAGTACTTTTCAGATGCGACTATGTCTATAGATTTCAAAAAACCACACCTTCAATGGAATGATACTTTGCCGCTGCGAGCAGCGAACAACACCTGCTAATGTCGTCGAAGCCATCTCTCTCACTTCGACATTCTCATCAGCAAGACACTCTAATAGCACCTCCATCACGTTGGAAACTCCGTCTTGAGATATGTACAGAAGGTTTCTGTAGAAGAAAACAACCAAAGTCGGTAGAGTCTGGAGCCTTGTACGCCAGGACTATTGAAAATGTAATTAGCTCGCACTTGGCCTCAGACAAGAATAAACTCGCACCGTCGTCGACCTGATGGCCGTGACGAAGTGCGACAAAATTGCCGCCACATATTCTATCGGAGGTGACACGACGGAAAGGATGTGCAGGACAGCATTGCTGTACGTGTGCAGATCCGAGCTGTCATTTAACTCCGACATGCGTAGGATCTCGGGACTACAAAAGTTTAGGTAGGTTGATGAATTGATAGATCAAACAGTTGGAAGCACGTACAGCATCGGGACGGCATATGGGAAAATCATCGATACCTGAGAACCATGAGCCGAAACCCACAGCCACTCCAACACTAGCTCAAGTCAGATTTAGAAGGCATTAGCCAGCACAAACCATCGAAAAACCTACATGTCAAGCCAACTTTGTCATACTCAATTTACAATCAATTTTTTGGAGCAACAAGAATCACGAAAATCATTCACCTCCGACTGACTGACCCGGGGAGGCGGAAGGCGTTGTTCCCTCCATTTGGGCATTTGTTCCAGGATCTTCTCAATATTGGCCATATATCGTGTTTTACTGTCAGGAGTATGAACTCGAAAAAAGACTGTTCTAGAGAGATTTTACCGAATTGAGAGCGGATCTTCACCTGGCTTACAGGCATCAAGGAAAACATGGACTGAAGAGTGCCAAGGCTGCCACTGATTCTGTGTGATAGTTCGAAGCATGTGGCAAAATGAATTTCGAATCTTCAAGGCCGATTTAGCTGGAGGCGCTGCTAGTCGAAGTTTATGAGCTTACCTCTGCGTAACCCGTATTGGCATTATTCAAAATCATTTGGACATATTTGTCAGCAAGGGGGTTGAAGAAGACACCCGTGCCGGCAGCAAGGATGTCGAGAAGGGAGAGAGATTTTCTCACTAAATAAGTAGAGGCTCTAAGTCATCGAAGGGAGCTACATCGAGGGATACGAACTCTGGAATGCAGATTCTCCATGAAGCTCAAGAGGAAGCGACAGTATCCAATCTGTCAGAGGTTGATGACGGCGAGGGTCCCGGCTATCCAGAAGCCACTACGCGCGAGACTGAGCTTTTCCTGAAGCGACGAGCTGGTTGATGACGCACCAAGAATAGACTTTCCCAGAATGTCATCGTTTCCGGCTTGATGCTATTCAGGATATTGTGAATTATTTTCTCCGTCCGTTGCCACAATTTCGCCGTTCGATTTGGCGGCCAATGTTTGGAACCTTTGGAAACTACATCAACCGATCTCGAGCAACGAACGACCCGACCTACCGCGAATGAGACCGGCCCAGACCTCTGCACCTGCCCGTTGTTTATATTTGTCTGTATCCAGGAGAAGAGGCTCAATTATGTCGAATATTCCGTCAAGATCGTATTGA